>Ga0105103_10000662_pt1 | contig 19430 bp, 15 predicted proteins | sample PPLLaktember2015_2_FD_79107 | JGI IMG/M metagenome (GOLD analysis project Ga0105103, IMG submission 79107) | Freshwater sediment microbial communities from Prairie Pothole Lake near Jamestown, North Dakota, USA - PPLs Lake P7 Core (6) Depth... | ecosystem: Environmental > Aquatic > Freshwater >...
AATCCCGGCGAATCAGCTTCGAGACCTCCATTTACGAGGCCGGGCAGATGGCGGATGCCTTCACCCGCGCCTTCGAGGAGGCCGCCCGTCGCGGCGTGCGCGTGAGCCTGGTGATCGATGCCGTCGGCGGCAGCGGCATCGAGGAGGCGCAGGTGAAGCAGCTCGAAGCCGCCGGCTGCCGCATCGTCAGGTTCAACCCGCCGCGGTGGTATTCACTGGAAGAAGTGAACTACCGCACGCATCGCAAGATCCTCGTGGTCGACGGGGCGATCGCGTTCACCGGCGGCGCGGGCATCGCCGATCACTGGATGGGCAACGCTCAGGACAAGGAGCAGTGGCGCGACACCATGATCGAGATCGTCGGGCCCGCGGCACGGCCGATCGAGGCGGGGTTCTACGAGAACTTCTCGGAGGCGGCCGCCGAGGTCGTTCCGGAGCTTGACGACAACCGCCCGGCGACCGGGGCCGAGGGCGAGACGTTCGTGGTCCGCAGCTCGCCCAGCGGCGGCGCCAACGACATGAAGCGCCTGTATCTGATGGCTCTTGCGGGGGCCCGTCACTCCGTGGACATCACCACGCCGTACTTCGTTCCCGACGAATCGAGCCTCTGGTCCATGGAGGACGCCGTCCGCCGGGGCGTGACGATCCGGCTGCTGGTGGAGGGCGAGATCACGGACGCGATGCCGGTGAAGCACGCGTCGCGAAGGTTCTACGATCGGTTGCTGGAACTCGGCATCGACATCTACGAGTACCAGCCGACGATGATGCACGCCAAGACGCTGGTCGTGGACGGCGCCTGGAGCATGTTCGGATCCGCCAACTTCGACAACCGCTCGCTCGAACTGAACGACGAGCTGAACGTCGCCGTCGCCGACAGGGGGCTCGCGGCGCGTCTGCTTGCCGACTTCGAGAACGACGTCCGGGTGTCACGGCAACTCACGCTCGAATCGTGGCGCGCCCGGCCGCTGTCGCTGAAGGTGCGCGAGCAGTTCTGGGCGATATTCGGGGAGATCTTCTGAGCCGACTTCCATGACCGCTGCCGCGCCGCCCCGGCAACTGGCGCTCCGTTCCTTCCTGCTCCTGCTGATCGCGGGATCGATGCTGCCGTTCCTCGTGGTCAGCGGCGTGCTGCTGCTGCGCGTGCTCCGGGACAACCGCGCTGGCAACGAGCGGACCCTGCTCGAGTCGGCACGCCAGCAGGCCGCTGCCCTCGACGCCGAACTGGACGCAACCGTGCGGACGCTGCAGGCCCTCGCCTCTTCCGCCAGCCTCGAGAACGACCGCTTGTCCGGGTTCGACGTCGAACTCCGCAACGTCGTCCGGACGCAGCCCGGCTGGCTCTCGGTCCGCCTGCTCGCCCTCGACGGCCGCATCGTCATCGACACGTCGCGGCCCGGGGCGCAGGAGGTGGGCACGGCGGTCGATCCGCCGAGCCTGGAGGCCGCGGTCAACAGCGGTGCCCCAGTCGTTGCCTCGCTGCGCCGCGGCCCCAACGGCCAGCTCGCCTTCGGTGTCCGGGTGCCCGTCAATCGGGACGGCACGCTCCGGTACGTGCTCACGGCGGTCGTGACGCCGGAGACCGTCGCCCGGATTGTCTCGCAGTTGGCTCCCGGGCAGCACGAATGGACACGGGTGATCGTCGACGCCGGTGGCACGGTCGTGGCGCGGACGCGCAGCCCCGAACGCTTTGTCGGACAGCCGGCCACACCGTCGTTCATGGAGCGCACCCGGGCCGGCGGGGAAGGCTTCTATCAGGACTCGTCGCTCGAGGGGGCGGCGGTGTATGTCGCGTTCGCACACTCGGCGCTGTCGGGCTGGATCTCGTCGGTCGTCGTGCCGGTTGCGATCATGGATGGGCCTCTGCGGCAGTCGATGACGGCGCTGGTGCTGGTCGGACTGGCACTGTTAGTGGCCAGCATCGGTGCCGCGAACTGGCTGGCCGGCCGCATTTCATCGGAGATTGGCTCGGCCGCTCAGGCCGCCGAAGCGCTCTCCAGGGGCCAGCCCGTGCCAGCCTCCAGCTCGATTGTCAGCGACGTCACGCGGCTGCGGCAGGCCCTGGAGCAGGCGGGCACGTTGTTGAGACAGCGCGGCGACGAACGGGACCGGAACCTGGCGCACGCGGAGGCGGCACGGGCCGAGGCCGAGAAGGCGAACCTCGCCAAGGATCAGTTTCTGGCGATGCTGGGGCACGAGCTTCGCAACCCGCTGGCGCCGATTGTCACCGCGCTCGGGCTGCTGAAGGCGCGCGGCACGACGTGGACGAAGGAACACGCCGTCATCGAGCGGCAGGTCGCTCACATGGCGCGCCTCGTCGACGATCTGCTGGACGTCTCGCGCATCACCCGCGGCGCGCTGGAGATCCGCCGCGACGTGGTGGCGCTGGACGATGTGATTACGCGGGCGACCGAGATGGCCGCTCCGCTGTTCGAGCGGCACCGCCATCTGCTGGAAGTGGACGTGCCCGGCGGCCTCCTGGTCCGCGGCGACAGCGTGCGGCTGGCGCAGATCTTCTGCAACCTGCTGACCAACGCCGCGGAGTACACGCCGAATGGCGGACAGGTGACGGTCACGGCGCGTCGGGCCGGCGCGGACATCGTTGTCGACGTCACCGACACCGGGCGTGGCATCTCGCCTGAACTCGCGCCGCGCATCTTCGACCTGTTCGTGCAGGGGCCGCGTACGATCGACCGTGGCGAAGGCGGTCTCGGGCTCGGACTGGCGATTGCGAGCAGCCTCGCTACCCTGCACGGCGGGCGCATCGACGCGCGAAGCGAGGGCGAGGGCCGCGGCAGCACCTTCACGGTGCGTCTCCCGGCGCGCGGTCCGGACATGGCGGAGCCGATCGGCGCCGAGCCGGCGCCAGCCGCTGACGGTCAGACGCTCCGGGTGATCGTCGTCGACGACAACGCCGACGCCACCGAGATGCTGTCGGCGTTGCTGACCACGAGCGGGCATACGGTGGCGACCGCGGCCGACGGCCCCGAGGCGCTGAGGGTGCTGGAGACGTTCGACGCTGACGTCGCGCTGATCGATATCGGCCTGCCCGTGATGGACGGCCTCGAACTGGCACGCTGCATCCACGAGCGGAAGGGCGCGCGCTCGCCGCTGCTGGTAGCGGTGACGGGCTACGGCCAGGCCGAGGATGTCGCACGCAGTCTCGCGGCAGGGTTCGCCCACCATCTGGTGAAGCCGGTCGACCCCGGCGTGCTGCTGCCGCTGCTCTCCGCGCATCGGTAGCCCACCCACGGCGCTGCCGGGCTCATCAGCTGCGCGGTTCGATGGCCAGATCCACGTGAAGCGTCACCACACCCGCGTCGGCGTGGACCGTCGCCTTCCTGATGAACGGCACGATCAGACGAGGATCGAAGGGCGGCGTCGAAGCGGCCGGGCGGCCGGCCTGCGCCAGGACGCCGGCAATCAGCTCATTGATCAGTTCCTCCTTCACCGGGATCGAGCCCGACAGCGACGCGCCCTGAAAAGCCGCGAACCCGTTCTCCACCTGCGCCCTCAGCCAGTCCTGCATGTGCTCCTCCACGCCCGTGCCGCCGGGCTCTTCGTCGTCATGTCACGCCCACCTCGAAATCGACGTGCACGTGACCGGGGGTGGTCCGCAGCTGCACGCGTTGCAGGTGGGGCCAATACGGACGATAGCGGTCCATGCCATGCAACGCCCCGAGATCGATGGTGACGCGGCGGCCCTCGAACCGGACTGCCGGCATCCGCAACGTCTGGCTCAGCGTCCAGGCAATCAGGGTGGAGGCCAGCTGGAAGGAAACCTGCGGCCGCCCGTGGCCGACGCGCACCTCCTCGTCGAGCACCGCGGTCGCGCGGACGATGCCGTAGCGGGCCACGAGGCGGTTACCGGCAAGCACGTCGATCGCGAGACCCGAAGGCGCCCCCGGCAGATGACGGAGGGCCTCGTTGAGCAGCCCTTCCTTCACCGGCAGGGTGCCCTTCAGGCGAGTGCCGGCCAGATGCGGGAAGCCGGCCGCGGCCTCCCGCTGCAGCAGCGCGACGGTATCGTTCACCGGGTCCATTTCTCAGCGTAATCGTTACGGCGTGAATCCCGCGTGGTAACTTTTCGTCGATGCCGGACCGGCTGTTCCCGCGTGTGGCCGTGCTCGCGCTGGCGGTTGCCGTCATGCAGCCAGGGGCCATGGCCCAGCAGCCCGTCCGCACGCCGGACGTGATGTTCACGCCCACGCGCCATGCGATCGCCGACGCGATGCTGCAGCTGGCGGAGGTCCGCGCCGGCGACGTCGTCTACGACCTCGGCTCTGGTGACGGGCGCATTCCGATCATCGCGGCGCAGAAGTATGGCGCGCGCGGCATCGGCATCGAGATCGATCCCGCGCTCGTGGCCCTGGCGCGGACCAACGCCGCCGACGCGGAGGTCACCGACCGCGTGACGTTCACCCTCGGCGATCTGTTTGCTGCCGACCTCAGCGAGGCGACTGTCGTCACTATGTATCTGTCGCCGAACGTCCTGAAGCAGCTCGAGCCCCGTCTCCGAGCGCTGAAGCCCGGCACGCGCATCGTGTCGCATCAGTTTCCGATGGGGCGCTGGGCGCCCGATCGGCGCGAGGTGGTGGACGAATCGGAGATTCTACTGTGGGTCGTGCGGTGACGAAGGTGATCGGCAGACGGCAGACGGGAGGCAGCCCGTTGCGAAAGGCTACTCCGACGTCCGGAAGTGCTGCACCAGCGTGAACGTGCCGCGGCTCGTGTACCCGCCGCAGCCGACCGCCCCGTACCGCGAGTTGCGCATGGTCTCGTAGTGGCCTCCGCCAGGTCCTTCTGCCCAGAAGGCCGCGATGATCTCGGCGATGGCCTGTCTGGTGGAGCCGCCGTTCAGGCGCCAACGGACTCCCGAGTTCTCGGCCCAGGATGTTCGCTTCGGGCCGTTCACCCCGCGGCTGTAATCATGTGCGCGATTGCGGGCGTGATCGTGTGCAGCGGCGCGGTCGGCGTAGGCTTCGACGTCGGCTGAGGCGATGACCGGCCCCACGCCGAGGGTCGCGCGGTAGCGGTTGGTCTCGCTGACGCAGAACATCCGATCCGCCGCGCTCAGCGTGGCGGGGGGAGAGGTGCGCGGGCAGGCCGCCAGCAGCAACACCATGGCGGTTGCGGGTGCGGCACGTGAGGTGGTCACGACCGCATCGTATCGCCGCGCGCCGGCATTGACCGGCCGTGCCGGAGTGTGGCACCGTCCTCGGCTTGGGAAAACAACGGCACGCGATCACACTGATCGTCGGCATGGCCTGTCTGTCGGGCGGCTCGCCATTCGCTCAGCCCAGCTTCCGATCGGACGACCCTGGTCGTCATCGATGTCGTGGCGACCCGCGCGGACGGGCAGCCGGCTCGTGGTTTGACGTCCGACGACTTCGAGCTGCGCGAAGACGGCGTGATTCAGAAGATTGAGACCGTCCAGTTCGTGGACGCCGCGGCGATGCCCACGACCACGGTTCCAGAGGGCGTCTTCACCAACCAGCTGCCGACGGCGGGCCTGTTTGCCCTGGTGATCGACGAACTGACGCTCGACGTCACGCTCACCGGTGTCGTGCGGCGAACCGCCGAGCGATTCCTCGACAACGCGATGCAGCCGGGCGACCGCGTCGCCGTCGTCCGGACGGGGGTGGAGACGCCGGCCATTCAGCGCGACCGATGCCGAGAGCCGATAGAACCGCAAGGTCACCTGGAGGTCGCTCACCGGGATCTCACGCGTGAGGATGAAGGTGCCGGCATCGAGCCACGGCTGCAACCGGGCCACATGACGGGGGAAGTCGCCGCGAATCTCATCCGAGGACAGCTCCGCGTGGCTCGGTGCGATCAGCAGGACGCACGTCGCGGTGTCGATCAGCGCGACGTCAACGGCCCTGACGATGTCGAGGGGGAACGAGGTTTCACCGGCCGGCGGTCCGAGCTGCCATTTGAAGAGCGCCGGTGACAGCGCGTCGCTTCTGCCCAGAATCGCCAGGCGATCGACCGGCCCGATATCAGCCCGGAGAGTGGCGAGCGCCTGGTGGAGGGCCGGGCTGTCGACGTAGTTCTCGAAGGCGAGACGCCGAAACGGCTCGCCGGCCACGACCGTCTGCGCGGTGGCCAGCGCGTAACCGATGACCACCGGCGCTGCGAACGCGGCAAGTAGAGCGCTGCGCCGCCACACCGCCGTGCCAAGTTCGCTGGCGCTGACCAGCCACACGAGAGACACGGGAAGGGCGAGGAAACGCGAGAACCGCGTATGGTGCGCCAGCACCATCGTGAACTGCATGAGCGCCGTCAGAATCAGCAACTGCACGAGCGGTGGCTGCGCTCTGAAGCGAAGGGCTGCCACCGCGAAACCGACGGCGGTGGCAGCCAGCAGCCATGCATCGGCGAAGTACTCCACTCGAATGGCGGCGCCATAGGAAACCAGCGCCGTCGCCGCCGAGGGCGCTCCGAGCGGCGTGTTGACCACCAGGTTGGCAACGTCCTTCATGTGGTTCGGATAGGGCGAGGCGAGCCACACGGTGACGGGCACGCCGAACCACAGGAGCAAGGGCCGCACCCGAGGGTCGACCGAGAAGAGCTGCTGCCAGTCGATGCGGCCGCGGCGATCGAGGAACCACATCCGGCCGAGCAGCAGGTACAGTGCCACGTAGCCGCTGTTCCCGATCGTGGTCACCGTGACCCGCCGTCCGAAGACGGACAAGGCAAAGCCGCCGGTTGTGATCACGATCAGGACGCCGAGCAGGTATGCGGTCAACAGGGCGCCGGTGGGCGTCCCCAGCCAGCACCGCACCCACTGCCATGCGTGTCTGACTCGCGCCGCGGGGCCCCATGCGGCGGTGCGGCGCAGGTACTCATGCGCGAGCATGGGAACGGCCAGCAGGAAGAAGTAGTTGTACTTCGTGAAGAACAGCGTCGTGAGTGAGAGGGCGAACAGCCGCGCTGCCGCGGCGCTGCGATGCTGCTCGTATCGCAGGTGGCAGACGAGGACGCACAGCTGGGCGAGCACACCCAGCATCTCGGTCATGGCCACCGACGCGTATGCCAGGAAGAACGGCGACGTCACCGCGAACAGCACGAACAGGGCCGCGGGAAGCCATGCCGCACGGGTCCACTGCAGGCAGAGGAGCGCAGTCCCGGCGAGCAGCGCGAGCACGAAGGCCACGAGGCTACTCTGCAGCCCGGAGGTCATGTGGCTGCCAAGCACGAGGTATAAGGGGGCCTGGAAGAGCGAAGGCACCGGCGGCCAGTACCCCTGCAGCCAGAGGTCCCAGAGGAGCTGAGGCAGTTGCAGGGTCTCCAGGTAGAACGCGTCGGTCCATCCGGCAGCGAGGTGGGCAGCCAGGTCCCATCTGGGCAGCAGCCGACGGGCGGCAATGAGGTCGATCGTCTGCCCCGACACCAGCGTGGCGACGTAACCGGAGACGAGCGCCACGGCGCCGAGCGGGCCGAGATGGCTAGAACGAATGCTCACAACGGGCTTCGAGTGGGGTGGCATCGGGTTCAGCCGGGAGGTCCAGTCGGCTCGCGGCCTCCCGCTCGCGCCGGCGGATGGCACGGAACCGCTCGAAGGCTCGCCGCTCGTCTTCCATCCCGACCAGCGATCGCCACGTGGTCCCGGCGAACGTGTGCCGCAGCATCGACAGCCCGTGTCGTAGCACGAAGCGCGGGCTGTGCCGCAGCGCTGCGGGCATGTGCTGCACCTTCATCCAGCGCTCCGCTCGCCACCGCAGGAACTCCACCTCTTCGGCGGGCACGTGTTCCGTGCGGACCACCGCGGTCGTGCCGTCGTAATGCGCCACGTCCTCGTCGACGATGAGCTCGCGCCGGCGGAACTCCTCGGTCATCGGCGTGCGCGGGTACGGCGTCGGGTGCTGGATATAGGGCCAGTCTACGTAGCGGCGGGCAAAGGCCAGGTTCGCCTCGATCGAGGCACGGGTGTCTCCCGGGTTGCCGACGATCAGGCCGCCAACCACGTAGAGGCCGTGACGATGCAGGTGCTCGATGGCGGTGACCGACGCGTTACCGATGGTGCGGCCACGCTCGCGTCGTGCGTTCTTCGCCGATGCGTTCAGGAACGCCAGGTCGTCGGCGAGGACGTTCTCGATGCCGAGGAACACGTAGCGGAAGCCTGCGCGCCGCATCAGCGGCGCCAGCGTGGCGCCGTGTTCGGCCAGGGGAGCCGTCATCGCCTGCACGACGTAGTCCATGTCGTGCAACCCGCGGGCGAGGATCGCTTCACACAGCCGCTCTACGCGGCGGACGTCGAGCGTGATGTTGTCGTCGACCAGGAAGATCGCCTCGGCGCCGTGGCGCCTGGCGTCGGCGATGTCGTCCAGCACGCGATCGATGGGGTAGGGATGGAAATTCCGGCCGCGCATCTCGATGATCGAACAGAAGCTGCAGTCGAACGTGCAGCCGCGCGAGGTCTCGACCACGTCCACCGGACGGCCCAGCAGCGTGTAGCCGCCGAGCACGCGCGCCTTGCGCGCCGGCAGTGCCATCGGCTCGGTGGCCAGTCGCGCGACGGGACGATTGGGGTTGTGGACCAGCGCACCGGCCTGTCGATGCGACACTCCCGGGATGTCGGCAAGGTCGCTGCCCTGCTCGAGGGCGCGCAGCAGCGCCTTGAAGGTGTGCTCGCCTTCGCCGCGCACCAGCGTATCGATCGCCGCCGCCGGCTCGTAGGCCTCCGGCGCGAGGCTCGGATCGTAGCCGCCCGCGACGACGTGCGCCCGCGGGGCAAGGCGCCGCACGAGCGCGGCCACGCGCAACGCCGTGGCGCGCTGGAAGGTCATCACCGACAACCCGACGACGTCGGGCCGCAGGTCGCGAATGAGACGATCGATGGTCGGCGCCACCTGGCCCTGCACAAGGACCAGATCGGCGACGGCGACCTGGTGGTGCGGATCGACGTTGCCGGCCAGCGAGGCGAGTGCGCCGTTCGGCATGCGGATGGCGATGGGCGCCATGTGCTCGAACGAGTCGGGCATCGACAAGAGCAGGACGCGCATCGTGCCTCCTTCCTGATCCTTCCGGGCTCCGCCCTTGGTTCCGTGCGGGTCAGTATAGGGGCAGAGCGTCGGTCGGTCACCGTCATATCGCGATCAGAACGGCTGAGGTATCGATGTTGAGGCCTCGGCGAAAGCCGTGCCTGCCCGACGTTTGCAGAAACTGCTGCGTTTTCTGGGCTATCGTGCCAGGCCCCTGCCGGTGCGCGCCACCTCCAGGAACGCGTCGACCACGGGCCGCACCGGGCCGCTCGGGCGGACCATCGACAGCCGCACGGTGGCGCGCGGGATCGGCTTGTACACCACGCCCTGCCAGGACATGCCCTGCACGGCTTGCGGGACGATCGTCACGCCCACGCCGGCGCCGACCAGTCCCACGGTGGTGTAGACCTCACGGCTTTCCTGCACCACGTTCGGCGTGAACCCCGCCTCGCGGCAGAGACGCAGCACCTGTTCATGCAGCTGGGGCGCAATCGCCCGGGGAAACAGCACCCACGGCTCACCGGCGAGCGCCGTGAGCGGCACGCGCGCGGAGCCGGCGCACGGATGGTCGCGATTGACGGCGATGAGCAGCGGCTCTTTCGCGAACAGTTCCGCATGCAGGCGCGGATCGGTTTCGGCGCCGCGGACGAACCCCACGTCGAGATCGCCGCGCAGGAGCGCCTCGACCTGCTCCGACGTGGCCAGCTCACGGAGATCCATGCGCACGTCGGGGTACCGCGATCGGTAGGCGCGCACGACCTGCGCCAGCGTGGAGAGCATCAGGGTCGGGCCGAAGCCCACGCGCAGCACGCCTACTTCGCCCGCCTCCGCCTGGCGGGTCGCGACGAACGCCGCAGCCACTTCGCGGAGAATCCGCCGGGCGGCCTCCTCGAGGACCCTGCCCGCGTCGGTGAGCGAGACGTGGCGGCTGTGCCGTTCCAGGAGCCGCGCCCCGACCATCTCCTCCAGCTGCCTGATCTGCACGCTGAGCGCCGGCTGCGACACGGCCAGGCGCGCGGCGGCGCGCCCGAAGTGCAGATCGTCGGCGACCTGGCAGAAGTAGCGAAGGTGCCGGAGCTCGATGCGACCCGGTTCGGCCATAGCCATAGATTATCAATCGGCGATCCGCTTGGTATTGGACATATCGATCGGCGCAGCCTAAGGTGGGGAGATGGAGAGTGCCAGCGCGCGTGCGCTGCTCGGCGGCGTGGTCGACTATGCTGGCTTGTTCCCCCCTGCCGCACTGTCGATGGCGGACGCGGTCCGGGAGTATGCCGCGGCGATGGACGGCCGCGACGCGTGGATGCTGGGCCGCTTCGTCCTGCCCGCGACCCGCCTGGTCGAGTTCGCTGAGGCGCGCGCTGCCGTGGCTGCGTCTTCGCGCGAGTGGCGGCTCAGTGCCATCGTGCGCGATGTGTCGGAGGCCGACCGCGCCGTCATCACCGCGTTCAACGCCGACGCCGCCCGGCACCGGGCTGTCGTTGACTCGGTGGAGTGCAAGCCGCAGACGCTGGACGGCATCGACTGGCTGGGCGACGCTTTTGGCGGCGCATTGGAGGTGTACGTCGAGGTGGCAGCGGGAGGCGACCCCGGCCGCTGGCTCGCGCGAGTCAAGGCGCGCGGGCTGAAAGGGAAGGTGCGAACTGGCGGGCTCACCGCCGACGCATTCCCCGCGCCGGCCGCCCTGCTGTCGTTCATCGAGGTGGCGATCGCCCTCGGTCTGGCGTTCAAGGCCACTGCGGGCCTCCACCACGCGGTGCATGGCTCCTACCGGCTCACCTACGAGCCGGGTGCCGCGGATGCACCGATGTATGGGTATCTCAACGTGCTGCTGGCGACCGCGGCACTTCGCGCCGGCCTGCCGGCAGCCGTGGCCGAGGAGATGCTGCGCCAGACCGACGCGTCCACGCTGGTCTTCGCGGACGGCCACGTGCGCTGGGGCAGCGCGGAACTGCCCGTCGCGGTCCTGCGCGAAACCCGCGCCGACCACATGGAGAGCTTTGGCTCGTGTTCGTTCCGCGAGCCCGTTGACGAGCTGCATTCGCTGATCCCTGCCCCCTGATCCCTGATATTTGGAGAACCACCATGGGTCCTTATCCGCACGACGCGCCACCCCCGCTCATCAGTGACGCCAACCCGATGGGCACCGACGGATTCGAGTTCGTCGAGTTCTGCCATCCCGAGCCGGCCGAGCTCGATCGGCTGTTCACGCAGATGGGCTTCGTGGCGGTGGCGAAGCACCGCTCGAAGCAGGTGACGCTCTATCGGCAGGGCGGCATCAATCTCATCCTCAACGCGGAGCCCGGTTCCTTCGCGGCCCGGTTCGCCGAGAAGCACGGCCCCTCGGCGCCGGCCATGGCCTTCCGCGTGGTGGACGCGAAGTACGCCTACGAGCGCGCGCTGTCGCTGGGCGCCCGGCCCATCGACCGCACCGCCGGCCCGGGTGAGCTGGAGATTCCCACCATCGAGGGTATCGGCGGGCTGCACATCTATCTCGTCGACCGCTACGGCGCCAAGGGGTCGATCTACGACGTGGACTTCGAATGGCTCGGCGAGCAGGACCCGCACCCCGAGGGCCTGGGCCTCTGGTACATCGATCACCTGACGCACAACGTCTATCGCGGCCGGCTCGGCGAGTGGGCCGGGTTCTACGAGCGCATCTTCAACTTCCGCCAGATCCGCTACTTCGACATCGAAGGGAAGATGAGCGGGCTGCACTCGCGCGCGATGACCAGCCCGGACGGCAAGATTCGAATCCCCATCAACGAAGACGCCGGTGAGCAGGGCCAGATCGAGGAGTATCTCCAGCAGTACGGCGGCGAGGGCATTCAGCACATCGCGCTGGGCGCGCTCGATCTGTACGGTTCCATCGAGGCGTTGATCGCGCGGGGCGTGGACTTCATGCCTGCGCCCAACCCGGTCTACTATTCACGCATCGACCAGCGCCTGCCGGGCCACGGCGAGGACCTCGCGCGGCTCCAGGCCGACGGCATCCTCATCGACGGCGAGGGTGTGGTCGAGGGCGGCTTCACGAAGGTCCTGCTCCAGCGCTTCGGCAATACCGCCATCGGGCCCATCTTCTTCGAGTTCATCCAGCGCAAGGGCGACGAGGGCTTTGGCGAAGGCAACTTCAAGGCGCTCTTCGAGTCGATCGAGGAAGACCAGATTCGCCGCGGCGTGCTGAAGGTCGGGGCGGACACCTAGGCTGGCTCGTGCCGATGGCCTGGACCTACGCCGCGAAGCGCTCCGACCTGGACGCACGCAATGTCATTGGCGTCACCTGCCAGGGGCGGCGCGTGGCACTCTACCGCCTGGGCGACGACGTGCTCGCCACCAGTGACACGTGCCCGCACCTCGGTGCCTCCCTCTCACAGGGCTGCATCGTCGACGGCTTCGTCGAGTGCCCGGCGCACTTCGGGCTGTTCGACATCCGGACGGGCGCGGCCGACGGCGGCGTGACCACCAGGGCCGTCCGGACCTTCGAGACGAAGGTGGAGCACGACGACATCTACATCGATCTGCCCGAGGAGACCGCGTCATGAACGGACAACACCTGCTCACGCCCGGCTACATGTCCGGCTTCGGCAACGGCTTCGAGACCGAAGCTCTTGCCGGCGCGTTGCCGATTGGCCGCAACTCGCCGCAGAAGTGCGCGTACGGCCTGTATGCGGAGCAACTGAGCGGCTCGCCGTTCACGGCGCCCCGAACGACCAACGAGCGTTCCTGGCTCTACCGGATTCGGCCCACCGTGTCGCACTTCGGCCGGTTCGAGAAGGCCGATATCGGTCTGTGGCGAACCGCGCCGTGCCACGAGGTGGACGTGCCGATCGCGCCGATGCGCTGGGGGGCCATCGACATTCCGAGCGAGCCGCTGTCGTTCGTCGAGGGCGTCCGGACCATCACCACGGCCGGTGACGCCGGGACGCAGGCCGGCATGGGCGCGCACGTGTATCTCGTCACCCGCTCCATGGAGGACGAGTACTTCTACAACGCCGATGGCGAGCTGCTGCTGGTGGCGCAGACGGGCGAGCTGCGCCTGTGGACCGAGTTCGGCATCATCGACATCGAGCCCGGCGAGATTGCCGTCGTCCCGCGCGGCGTGAAGATTCGCGTGGAGCTGAGGAGCGGCCCGGCGCGAGGGTATCTCTGCGAGAACTACGGCGGCGCCTTCACGCTGCCGGAGCGCGGGCCGATTGGCGCCAACTGCCTGGCCAACCCGCGCGACTTCCTGACCCCAGTAGCGGCCTACGAGGACAGGGACGTATCCTCACGCATCTACGTGAAGTGGGGCGGCGCGCTCTGGGTCTCGACCCTCGACCACTCGCCGCTGGACGTGGTCGCGTGGCACGGCAATTACGCGCCCTACAAGTACGACTTGCGACGCTACTCGCCGGTGGGCCCCGTGCTGTACGACCACGCGGACCCGTCCATCTTCACGGTGCTGACCTCGCCCTCGGAGACGCCGGGCACCGCCAACATCGACTTCGTGATCTTCCCGGACCGCTGGCTGGTGGCGGAGAACACCTTCCGGCCACCCTGGTATCACATGAACGTCATGAGCGAGTTCATGGGGCTGGTCTACGGACAGTACGATGCGAAGCCGCAGGGCTTCGTGCCCGGCGGCTTCTCGCTGCACAACACCATGCTGCCGCACGGGCCCGATGCCGAGGCCTTCGAGACCGCCAGCAACATCGAGCTGAAGCCGAAGAAGCTGGAAGGCACGATGGCATTCATGTTCGAAACCCGCTTCCCGCAGCGCGTCACCGCGTACGCGGCGCAGGTGGGCGCGCGGCAGGAGGCCTACGCCGACTACGGTCGGCTCCTGAAGAAGCACTTCAATCCGCAGCAGCCCTAGGCAATACGGAGTGTCCTGATGGCCCGGTTCGACCACACGCACGACCCGCAACGCCGAAGCTGGGTGGCTTCGGCCAACGGACACGCCGACTTTCCCATCCAGAACCTGCCGCTCGGCGTCTTCTCGCCGCCGGGCGTGGCGGCGCCGCGCGGGGGCGTTGCCATCGGCGATGTCGTCGTCGACCTGGCGGCGGCGCACGGCGCAGGCCTGTTCTCCGGCGAGGCCGCACGAGCGGCGGCACTGGCGAGCGAGCGGCGGCTGAATGGTGTCATGGGTGCCGGCGGCGAGGCGCGACGCGCGCTGCGCAGCCGTCTCGTCGAATTGCTGACGGAAGGTGCACGCGAGCGCCAGGTGCTGGAGACGATGCTGCACCGCGCCAGCGACTGCACGATGCACCTGCCAGCCGAGGTGGGTGACTACACGGATTTCTACGCCGGCATCCACCATGCGATGAACGTGGGGAAACAGTTCCGTCCCGACAACCCGTTGCTGCCGAACTACAAGTACGTGCCGATCGGCTACCACGGGCGAAGCTCGTCGATCCGGCCGTCGGGCGCCCCGGTTCGTCGTCCGAACGGACAGCGCAAGGCCGCGGGCGATGCCGCCGCGGCGCCCGACTTCGGTCCGTCGAGACGGCTCGACTACGAGCTCGAGCTCGGCATCTGGATCGGCCCTGGCAACGAGCTGGGGACACCGATTCCGATCGCCGAGGCCTGGGACCACATCGCCGGGTTCTGCCTGCTGAACGACTGGTCCGCGCGCGACATCCAGGCCTGGGAGTACCAGCCGCTGGGCCCGTTCCTCGCCAAGAACTTTGCCACCAGCATCTCACCGTGGGTCGTGACGCCAGAGGCGCTGGCGCCGTTCCGGATGCCACAGCCGCCGCGCCTGGACGGGGACCCCGCACCTCTCGCGTACCTGTTCGACGAACGGGATCAGCGCGAAGGGGCGTTCGACATCGAGCTGGAAGTGCTGCTCGTGACCCAGTGCCTGAAGGCGCGGAATCTCCCGCCGCATCGGTTGTCGATTGGCAGCACACGGTACATGTACTGGACCGCCGGGCAGCTGGTGGCGCATCACAGCAGCAACGGCTGCAACCTGCGGCCCGGGGATCTGTTCGGCTCGGGCACCCTCTCGGCGCCCACGCCGGATGGCTTCGGCAGCCTGATCGAGATCACCGAGGGCGGCAAGCGGCCGGTGGAGCTCGCCTCGGGAAGCACCCGTACCTTCCTGGAGGACGGCGACGAAGTCATCTTTCGCGCCCGCGCCAGGCGCGACGGACATGCGTCGATTGGCTTTGGTGAGGTGAGGGGCACGGTGCTTCCCGCCTGAGCGGGCTGGCTAAGGCTTCGGCCAGTGTTGCGCGATCAGCGGCGTCACGGCAGCGTCCCAGGCCGCATAGCCGCGCTCGTTCAGGTTGAGGCCGTTCTCGGCGTAGAAGTCACGGCGCGGGCGTTGCTCGGGGCCCAGCAGCGCCGCTTCGACGTCGATGTAGTCGACGAGCGGGTCGGCGTCCGCGAGTGTGCGCACACGGGCGTTCGCCGCGCGGATGGTCTCGTTGTGCGCCCAGTGCGCCGGGCTCGGCTTCGTGCCGATGACGATCGTCCTCGCGCGAGGCAAGCGGGCGTGGATCAAGGCGATCAACGCGCGGTAGTCCGCGGCGATCTGCTCGGCGTTCTTGCCGCCCGCGACGTCGGCGTCGCCCGCGTAGAAGACAATCAGCGCCGGCCGGTAGCGCACGATGATCCGGTCGGCGAAGTGCACGTTGTCGGAGACGTGCGAGCCGCCGAATCCGCGCTTGAGCAGACGCCGTCCCGGGAAGGCCTTGTCGAGATTCCAGTAGCGGATGCTCGAGCTGCCCACGAACAGCACCGAACCGGCTGGCGGCGGCGTGCGCCGATCTTCGGCCTCGAATGCCACGATGTCCGCTTCGAACCGCTGTGGATCGGGTCCGCTCGATCCTGACGACTGGCCGTCCGACGCGAACCCGACTGCAGCGGCGAGCGCGGTGAGCACCGCGACCAGCAGCAGGCGGTCGACGGCGCGGTGAGGTAGCGAGGGCATATCGGACAGCATCTGGAACATCGTGTCGCCGGTGAACTTTAGCGCAACCGTTCGGTTCAGGCGGGTGTCGGCCGCAAGATCCACCTCGCCCGTGCCGTTGGCACCGAGTGCGGCAACGAGCTCGTAGTGGCCGAGCCGGGTTCCGGCAATGAGGCCCATGATGTTCTCAAGCGCGGGACCGGCAACCCGGTCGCGGTCGCAGGGCCCGCGGTTCAATGTCGCCGCGCGGATGAAGCCGCGCGCACTCCAAACAGCCCCCTTGCTCACAACCCGCCGACACGTCAGACTGGCCGCACATATGGGGCTGGCGAGGGTGTCGCGATGATCGGCCAGACACTCGGTCACTACCGAATCGTGCGCGAGATTGGCGCCGGTGGGATGGGTGTCGTCTATCAGGCGGAAGACACCACGCTCGAACGCGAGGTGGCGCTCAAGATCCTCCCGCCGGAGCTGGCCGCCGATGACCAGCGCCGGCTGCGCTTTGCCCGGGAAGCCAGGGCCATCGCGGCGTTGAACCATCCCAACATCGTCACGGTGCACTCGGTCGAGGAATCCGGCGGCATTCACTTCATCACGATGGAGCTGGTGAAGGGGAAGACGCTGGCCGACCTGCTGCCGGGAGAAGGCTTCGCGCTCGGCAGATTTTTCGAGATCGCCATTCCCCTGTCGGATGCGGTGGCGGCCGCGCACCAGCAAGGCATCACCCACCGGGATCTCAAGCCCGCCAACGTCATGATGCGAGACGACGGCCGGATCAAGGTGCTGGACTTCGGCCTCGCGAAAGGAATGGTTGGCGACGGGAGTCGTGCTGGCGACCTCGCGACCCAGCCCGCGACCCAGACCGGCCTGACCGTCGGGACCCCCGCGTATATGTCGCCCGAGCAGGCGCAGGGCGAACACGTCGATACCCGTTCGGACATCTTCTCGCTCGGCATCGTGTTCTACGAGATGTTGACGGGGCGACGGCCGTTCGATGGCGACAACCCGGCTTCGGTGATCTCCGCGATTCTGCGAGACACGCCACGTCCGGTCAGCGAGCGGCAGCCGGCGGTGCCGCGCGCGCTGGCGCGGCTCGTGGGTCGCTGCCTCGCGAAGAACCCCGTCGATCGGTTTCAGTCGGCGATCGACCTCCGTCACAGCCTCGAGGAGGTCAAGCAGGACGTCGATTCGGGCGATGCGTTTCCGGTCGCGCGTCCGACACCTTCAGCCCGGCGCCAGGCCGCGCCCCGGTATGCCACGCTCGCGATCGTCGCAGCCCTCGGTGCGGCAGCCGCTGGCGTCTGGCTGGTGTTCGGTCGCGAAGTAGGGGGCACGCCCGTTGTTCCTCAGCTGCGAGACCCCGTTCAGGTGACCTCCGCGCTCGACGTCGAAAGCTACCCGACCTGGTCACCGGACGGCCAGCGCGTGGCCTATTCGGCTGACGAGACGGGCGTTGCGCTGCTCGGCAACCACGACATCTGGGTGGCGCAGCTCGGGAGCGGCGAACCGGTGAACCTGACGAAAGACAGTTCCGCCAACGATCGCAGGCCGAGCTGGTCGCCGAATGGCGGCGAGATTGCGTTCTACTCGGATCGTGACGGCGACTGGGGTGTGTACCTCGTGCCGGCACTTGGCGGCAGCCCGCGGAAAGTCCTGGCGTTGCCTGGGATGAGCGACAACAGCGCGAGTGCCCCGCAATGGGCGCCGGACGGCAGCAGACTGTTCGTGATGGCAAACGAAGCTGACCAGAACGTCGTGTACGACCTTCGTCTCGACACGCTGGAGACATCTCGCATCACGCTGCCCACGCACGACTCGCCGCGGCGCTGGGACCTCAGCATCCGTCCCGACGCTCGGCGCTTCGCTTATCTGGAAGCTGGGGGGGGCGGCCCGGAGCTGACCCGCCTCTGGACGATTGGGGCGTCGGGCGGCGACGCCGTATCCCTCACCGACGGGCTCACCAACGTCTGGAACCCCAGCTGGTCCATTGACGGACGCAGGGTCTTCTATGTCTCGAACCGCGGTGGGAGCATGGACCTCTGGCAGCAGGTCGTCATGGACGACGGACGGCCGATCGGCGAGCCGCAGGCAGTGACAGCGGGGCTCGACATGCGCTCCGCCGCGTTTTCGCCGGACGGCACCAAGCTGGCCTACTCGCGGGGAGGAAGAGTTTCGAACGTCTGGCGTGTGCCGATCCTCGCGGACAGGTCGGCCACCTGGGCCGACGCCTCTCGCGTAACGTCGGAGCGCGCCTACATCGAGTTCGTGGACGTGTCACCCGACGGTCAACACCTGGCCGTCAGTTCGGACCGGCGCGGGAACCAGGATCTGTGGGTTCTTCCGACCACCGGCGGGGAGATGACGCCGCTCACGACCGACCCGACGCCAGACTGGAATCCCCGCTGGTCGCCCGGCGGGCGCGAGATCGCCTTCTACGCCTATCGCACCGGCAATCGCGACATCTGGGTGATGCCCTCTCGCGGTGGCCCGGCTCGGCAGGTGACATCGCACGCCGCCAACGACTCGTTCCCCAGCTGGTCCCCGGTTGACGGTGAAATCGCCTACCAATCCCAGCGCGAGGGCGAGACTGCGGTGTGGATCGTCGCCGCGACGGGAGGGGAGCCCCGCCATGTGGCGATGGGCGGCTCTGTGGACTGGTCGCCCGACGGTCAATGGCTGGCCTTCATCAGGCTGGGCAGGTTGTTTCGAGTCCCCAAGGACGGCGGGGAACCCGTGGCGCTGTCCACGGGCGCCCACCAGCCCAATCTTCCCCGCGTGTCGCGTGATGGACGATCCATCTACTACAGCGTCATCACCGGCTCCCCAGAGCATCACGGCCTCTGGAGACTGTCCCTGGCCGATGGCAGCATCTCGCGGCTCACCAGACTCGAAGGTCAACGCGGACGACTCGGCTATTACTTTGCCGCCGACGCGCGCGACCTGTATTTCACCTGGTACCAGGACGACAGCGACATCTGGGTCATGGATGTCGTCGCGAGCGCCGACAGGTAGCCGGCGGCTGCCCCGCCATCAACGAGGTCCGTTGTCGCTCTCATTCGTTGCGCCGTAGAGCCCTTCAGCGCTTGCGCGGGCGTCCCGGTATCACGATCGGGCCGGCTTTCTGCACCTCGGCCCACACCCGACGGCCGATCCGGTCGGCATCGGCGATGATGCGGCTTTCGTCCACCGTGAGGATCTTGCGGTCGCGCATCACGAAACGGCCGTCGATCATCACCGACTCGATGTCGGATGGCTGCCCGTTGTGGATCCACGCCGAGACGATCCGCACCGCGGGCACGAGATGGACGCGCTGTGTATCCAGCACGAGGATGTCGGCCTTCTTGCCGACCTCGAGCGAGCCCAGCGTGGTGGTCTGCCGCACGGCGCGCGCGCTGCCGAGGGTGGCATCTTCGAGCACGTCCTCCGGCTGCGGCAGCACGCCTGGGAAGTCGTCGTCGCGCCGCACCCGCTCGGTGATCATCGCCACCCGCATCACCTCGAAGAGGTCTGTGGTGTTGTTGTCGGTGCCCATCGCGATGGGCACGCCC
>Ga0105103_10000663_pt1 | contig 19428 bp, 18 predicted proteins | sample PPLLaktember2015_2_FD_79107 | JGI IMG/M metagenome (GOLD analysis project Ga0105103, IMG submission 79107) | Freshwater sediment microbial communities from Prairie Pothole Lake near Jamestown, North Dakota, USA - PPLs Lake P7 Core (6) Depth... | ecosystem: Environmental > Aquatic > Freshwater >...
CCTCGGCGTTGGCAATCGCCTTCCAGACCCTGGCCCGCGGGGCCTTGAGGATCACGCGCTTCTCGATACGGTCGGTGCTGGCCGTGCTCATGTGCAACCTCTTGGTTGCACATGATAGGCGTGTCGAACCGTGACATGCAACCCCCCGTGGTCGCGTCCGCACCTCTGCCGTGCTCGGCCGCAACGCATCTCGGCCGATACGCCGTGGACCTGCAGCGCACGACACGCTGATCCGGGGCCCCCGAGCCGCCGGGGGCCTCTCCAAGTTTTCGGGGCGAGTCAACCCGCAGCCCACGCGACCAGAGCCAGGAAGCCGGCGTTAACTGTTGGCGGATCAATGGGTTAGGATGCCATGACAGGTTTCCCGGATTGCCGGCACGGGCTATGCTTTCCCCTCAACGATCGGTATCACCAGGGGGAACCATGAAAAGGATCGTCGGATTCACAACGGCGCTGATGCTGGTCGCCGCCGTGGCGTATGGCCAGGATGTCAGCTACAACTTCGATCAGCAGGCTGACTTCACCAAGTACAAGACCTACAAGTGGGTCCAGGTAAAGGACGCGGAGCAGGTCGACCAACTGACGGCCCAACAGATCACGGCCGCCTTCGAGAAGCAGCTTGCCGCCAAGGGACTCACCAAGGTGGAGGGCGACAAGGCGGACCTGTTCGTCGCTTACCAGGTCGCCGTCTCCAAAGAGAAGCAGATACAGACGATGGACACCGGGATGTATGGCGCCGGCTGGGGCCCCCGCTACTACGGCGGCTACTACGGTGGCGGCATGAGCACGACGACCACCTCGACCATCTTCATGGGCTCGGTCGCCCTGGACATGTACGATGCGGCCGGCAAGAATCTGGTCTGGCGCAGCCTCGCGTCGAAGCAAATCGACACCAAGGCCAAGCCCGAGAAGCGGGAGAAGAACCTGAACAAGGGCGCGGAGAAGATGCTGAAGAACTTCCCGCCGAAGCCGAAGAAGGCCACCTAGGTCTCGAACGCAGACATCAATCCGGCAGCGCCGTCGCGGAGTCACGAACCCCGCGGCGGCTCGCACCGCTCGGCCCACTCACGGCTGCTCTATCCGCTCTCCGCACCCGCACCAACCACCCTCATCCGTCTCCGCTTCATCGAGGTTCTTCGTCGGGACGACGACCGACTGAAACCGCGACAGGTACGTGTCAACGATGACGCACAATGCGAGAAGAAGGGGTTATTGACATGCAACTCGGAATGATTGGACTGGGACGGATGGGGGCGAACATGGTGCGTCGCCTGATCGGCGGCGGCCACGAATGCGTCGTGTTCGACATGTCATCGAAGGCGGTGGCAGACCTCGTCGAGGAGCAAGCCGTCGGTGCCTCGTCGCAGGCGGACCTGGTCAAGAAACTTGCGACGCCGCGCGCGATCTGGCTGATGGTGCCGGCGGCCGTGGTGGACAGGGTGATCGCCGACCTCGTGCCGCACCTCGACAAGGGTGACATCCTGATCGATGGCGGCAATTCCCACTACGTGGACGACATCCGGCGGGCGAAGGAGCTGGCCGCGAAGGGCATCCACTACGCGGACGTCGGCACGAGCGGCGGCGTGTGGGGGCTGGAGCGGGGCTACTGCATGATGATCGGCGGAAAGCCGGAGGTCGTGACGCACCTCGATCCGATCTTCCGGTGCCTGGCCCCGGGTCGCGGCAGCATCGACCAGACGCCCGGACGCGAGGGCGCCGGCGGCACCGCCGAAGACGGCTATCTCCACTGCGGGCCGAACGGGGCCGGCCACTTCGTGAAGATGGTGCACAACGGCATCGAGTACGGCCTGATGGCGGCCTACGCCGAGGGCCTCAACATCCTGAAACGAGCCAACGTCGGCAAAGCGGGCCGCGAGGTGGACGCGGAGACGACGCCGCTTCGCCACCCCGAGCACTACCAGTACGATTTCAACCTGCCGGACATCGCGGAAGTCTGGCGCCGCGGCAGCGTGGTCACCTCGTGGCTGCTCGACCTGACGGCGAGCGCCCTTGCCAAGTCGCCGGAACTCGACAACTTCTCGGGACGCGTGTCGGATTCAGGCGAGGGGCGCTGGACCATCCTCGCGGCCATCGAGCAGGGGACGCCGGCCGACGTGCTCACCGCCGCTCTCTACCAGCGGTTCTCCTCGCGCGGCGACGCCGAATTCCAGAACAAGGTGCTGTCCGCGATGCGGTTCGAGTTCGGCGGGCATCACGAGAAGCCGATCAAGTGAGGCGCGCGACGGTGCCTCGCCAGCCGGCGGACGTGGCTGCGCCACCGTGACGCACAGGCTTACCGCACCACCACCGGGACACCTGGCGCCGAAGTGGGATTCACCGCTTCAACGCGACTGACCACACGCCGTCCACCGACCAGGGTCGTGACCTCGATGTCGACGGCGCGATCGGAGCCAAGGCCGATGTGCACCGGCATCACGTTCTGCGAGCAGTACCCGCCGCCGCTATCGACGATACCCATGCCGAGGAACGTGCGAGTACCGGAGGCATAGACGCGGACCTCGGCTCCCGGCCTCGTGGCGCGGCCCTTGTCGTCAACCACCATCACCTGCACGGCGCGCGCCGAGTGGGCGGGAGTCAGCAGGTTCCGGTAGAGCGAGTGCGTGCCGTTCGGGTTGTTGTTGGCGAGCGAGAAGTCGAGGTCGCCGTCACGATCGAAATCCACCCACTGGATGCCGTGCGTCGCGCCACGCTTCGCAATCAGCTCGGGGATGACATCCTTGAAGCGGCCGCCTTCGTTGCGGAAGAGGAAGTCGCGTTCGTTCACCGGCTTGTCGATGTACGACGAGATGTACAGATCGATCCTGCCGTCGTTGTCGAAATCGCCCCAGCGCGACGGCGTGGCGAGCGCCCCTCCGCCGAGCCCGACCTGGGCGGCAATCTCGGTGAACTTGCCCGGGCCGTCGTTGCGGTAGAAGAGGTTGGGGCCGTAGCTGGCGACGAACAGGTCGAGATCGCCGTCATTGTCGAAGTCCGCCACGCTCGGCCCGTTGCTGCCCGAGGTCGCCGCGCGTCCGGCGGCGTCCACGCCCAGTTCCTTCGCCACGTCCACGAACCGCGTGCGATCGTTCCGGAACAGGCCGTTGAGGTCGCCGTTCTGATTCGCCACGAACAGGTCGAGGTCGCCGTCCACGTCCATGTCGAACCATACGGTGCCGACAGTGCGGCGAGGGTCGTCGATCCCCATCTCCTTGCCGACGCTGGTGAAGCGCGCGCCGTCATTTCTGAAGAGCATGTTCGGGGCGTCGCGCACAGCCAGGAACAGATCGAGATCGCCATCGCCGTCGAAGTCGACGAAGGCGGGCTGTCGCATCTCTCCCACCACCTCGACGCCGAGCGCAGACGCCACGTCGGTGAACCCCTTGCCGGCGCCCTCGTTGCGATAGAGCTTCGCCGCCAGGTTCGATCGCCGCGTGAAGCCGACGAACAGATCGGGGTCGCCGTCGCTGTCGAAGTCGCCCCACGCCGCCGCGCGCGTGTCGGTGGCATCCGCCACGCCCATCGCGAGCGCCACGTCAGTGAAGCGTCCGTTGTCGTTCTGATACAGACGGTTGGGCGCGTCCTGCTTGAAGCCGACGAAGAGATCGAGGTCCCCATCGCCGTCGTAGTCCGCCCAGGCGTTGGGCTGTCCACCGGTGGCGGCGAAGATCTCAGGTTGAACGAGCTCGAAGGTGGGTTGCTGGGCGCGAACCGCAACGACCGTCGCGGCGAGGAGGAACGAAAGGAGAAGCCGGCGGTGCACCATCGGCGCATCATAGCGCCGACTGATGAGATCGCACGAAACGGCGGCGGGAGATGCCGCCGTGTTTGATACGCCCCACTAGAAGGGCCAGGGCAGCCTCACCCCACCGTTTCCGCCGCGGGTGTTACGGTCCGACTGGCGATAGCCCTCGTTGTAGCCGGCCTCGAAGCCGTCGCGATACACCAGCTTGTACTGCTCCTTCGAGCCGTAGCGGCTGTTGTAGCCACGGTCCGCGGACCGGTAGCGGCTGTGCCGGACCGGGTCGTATGAATCGCGATCCCGCCCGTCCTCGCGGCCCTTGTCGAGACCGTCCCTGTATCCGTTCTGGAAGGGCACGCTGTTGACGCGGCTGCTGCCATACCCGCCGCGGTTCCCATAGCCGCCACCGTTGCCATTGCGACCGTTGTTGCCATAGCGGTCGTTGTTCCCGTATCGGTCGTCGTTGCGGTTCGGGTAACGGTCTTGCCTGACGTCACCAGGATAAGACGATCGGCTACCGGGACCATAGATGACACGGGCATCGCGATCCCTCGACGCGATGCGCTCGGCCTCGTTACAGCTCATCGGCGGCGGCTGCTGTCCTGGCGAACGGTCGTTGTACCAGACGCGGCACGTTCCCGATGGCGGCGTCTGTCCAGGTGGGACGCGTCCTCCACGTCCCTGAGCACCAAGCGGAACCGCCATCGCGGCGATCATGACGAATGCGGTGGTGATACGTCGCATGTGTGTGCTGCCTCCTGCCCGGTCACACCGCAAGAATCGGACCGCCCCATTCGTCATCGAATGCGGACAGAATAGACCTCATGCGTGCCACGCTCCTCGTTCTCGCGCTGGCCCTGGCGTTGCCGCTCCCTTCCGGGGCTCAGCCGGCAGCGCCGCGCAGTCGCGCCGACTGGATTGCCCTGGCGAAGACCGGGTTCCTGCTCACCGATCAGCAGAATGCGTTCGCGCTGCTGATGGAGATGAACCCGCTGCTGGGCTCGACCGACCCCGTGCTGCGCGACGACGTGGCGTACAGCGCCGCGGAGCGATGGATTCTCCGCGACAGGAAGGTGGCGCCCGCGGAACTGCGCGAGCTGATGAAGCAGTGGACGAACAATCTCGACCACGGGCTGGGTGAGGCCGGCGACGATCGCGTGTTCGGCCGATCGTTCTCGGCGCTGTGCCTCTCGGTGATCGCGGCCTCGGATCTCTCGGCGCCGTTCCTGGCGCCGGCCGAGGCGCGCGCGTTCTTCGATCGGATGCTCGACTACTTCCAGCGGGAAGCCGACGTGCGCGGCTTCGACCCCACGCGCGGGTGGATGCACTCGGTGGCGCACACGTCAGACGCGCTGAAGTTCCTCGCCCGCAACCCGAAGCTGGCATCTGGCACCGACACCCGCCTGCTGGCCGCGGTTCGCGCCAAGCTGGAGTCGACGAGCACGGTCTTCACCTGGGGTGAGAACGATCGCATGGCGCTGGCGCTGCAGTCGGCGGTCCGCCGGGACGATGCGGACGCCGCGGTGCTGGAGGCGTGGGCGACGCAGTGGACCGATGCCCATCGCGCGCTCTGGGCCAACGGGCCGCAGGTGAACGCGGTGCAGTTCGCCCGCGTGGAGAACGCGAAGCAGGTGATGCGGAGCCTGCACACCGCGCTGTCGATGGAGGCCTCGCCGACACCCACCGGGACGGCGGCCGCGAGGATCCTGCTGACGGCCCTTGGCAAGATGCGCTGAGCGCACCCCTCCCGGCGGCGGCTAACGTACAATCCCCAGCCAATGTCTCCACAAGACCGCATCGGCGCCGCCGGCTGGCGCATCGTCCTGCTCGCCAGCCTTGGTGGCACCCTCGAGTTCTACGATTTCGTGATCTTCGGCATCTTCGCGAAGGACATCGCCGATGCGGTGTTCCCCAGTGCGTCGCCCATCGCGTCGTTGATGGCCTCGTTCGCGGCGTTTGCCGCCGGCTACCTGGCGCGGCCGATTGGCGGCATCGTCCTCAGCCACTACGGCGATCGCTACGGTCGCCGGAAGGTGTTCCTGTGGTCGGTCTTCGTGATGTCCGGCGCCACGCTCGGCATGGGCCTGGTGCCGTCGTACGCGCAGTGGGGCGTGGCAGCCAGCGCGCTGATGGTGCTGCTGCGTCTGGTCCAGGGCTTCTGTCTTGGCGGCGAGCTGCCCGGCGCGCTGACCTATGTCGTGGAGACGGCGCCGAGGATCGCTCCGCTCGTGTGCGGCGTGGTCTTCGCGTGCGTGACGATGGGCGTGGCGGTGGCGACGGGCGTCAGCCTCTCGGTCCGCACCTTCCTGGACCCCGAGATGGTCCCGCTCTACGGGTGGCGCATCGCGTTCGTGCTGGGCGGCCTCGGTGGCGTGCTCAGCTTCGTGCTGCGCCGGTCGATGGAGGAGTCCCCGGAGTTCGCCCGCATGAAGGGGTTGGCCTCACGCCAGCCGTTCGGCGAGTTGCTGCGCACGCACACCAGGCACGTGCTGGTGGGGAGCGCCGTGCTGGCGGGCACCGCCTGCTTCAACGGGTTGTTCTTCTCGTATCTGCCCGCCTACCTGTCTGCCGTACTGAAGTACGACCCGCGACAGGCAGTCTTCTCGCAGACGGTGGGCGTGCTGGCCTCGGCCGGCGGCATCCTGCTGGTCGGGTGGCTGGGCGATCGCATCCCGCCGCGCTACCTGCTCCGCACCGGCGTGCTGCTGCTGATTGCCTTCGCCCTGCCGTTCTACAGCGCCCTCGAGGCGCGCTCCGTGAACCTGACGTTCCTGTGCGTGGCGGCGGGCCTGTGCGCCGGCCTCACCAACGGATCGTTCGCGGTGCTGCTGACGGATCTCTTCCCCACGCGCATCCGCTTCACCGGCGTGGCGCTGGTGTTCAACGTCAGCTTCACGCTGTTCAGCGGCATGGCGCCGCTTGCCGCCACCACGCTGATTCGCGAGACCGGGACCGTGGTGTCACCCGCGTATCTCATGATGGGAAGCGCCCTGCTCGCCCTGATCGGCAGCCTCTGGGTGGAACGGTTTGGGGGGAATGTGCTGGGCGCGACCCACGCCGCACCGACAGGGACGGCGGTGGTAAGAGCCTGAGCCAGTTCAAAGTTCAAGAGTTCAAGAGTTCAAGAGTTCAAGAGCATTGCGACCAGCGTGCCGTCTTCAAGACCTGACTAGGGGTCACGACGAGAGGCACGCGACCCACCACGCACTCGAACCTCGACTTACAACTTTGAACTCTTGAACTCTTGAACTTTGAACTCTTGAACTGAACTCGGCCGCCCTACCCCCCCAGCAGCCGCGCTTGTTCCCTCAGTTCCCGACTGAGATTCGAGTGGCGCCGACGCCAGCGCTCGAAGTCGTTGGCGAGCGCCTCCAGCAGGCGGGCTCGCTTCGCGGAGGTGGACTGTGACGCCGCCCGGCTGAAGAACGAGGCGCCAAGCTGGGCGTACCAGCGGATGTTGTGGCGCCGCCGCATCTGATCCTCGAAGAACCCCGCGAGGAGCAGGCACTGTGCCGCCGCCATTTCCATTCGGAGGCTGTCGCGCGGCGCCGATTCGTCCGCCACGAACTGGTCGAAGACATCGCCGAGCGTGGCCGGAGCGGGAAGCTCGACCGTGCAGGCAGTGGAGACCTGCGCGTAGTGCGCCAGCACACTGGCGTTGTAGAGCAGCTCTTCCTGATTGACGCTGGTTTCGGACACGTCACGCAGGCCGAGTGCGAAGAATTCCAGCGCTTGCCGTTCGCTGACCGCGAGGAGTTCACCGGTGGGGCTCATGGCACCTCCGCGATCTCCCTATGCAAGAACCGCGACACACCCGGATGGCCACTGCAGAGGCCAGCCCCGTCCCGGCGAGCGATTCCCCGGCTCGTGCGACTGACAATCGCGGTCAGGCGAGTGACAGCCCCTGTCAGTGCGCGTGCCCCCCGGTCAGTCCGCTCGCAGCGCCTCGGCCGGATCCACGCTGGCCGCCCGACGAGCGGGGATCGCGCTCGCGAGCGCCGCCGCTGCCGCCAGCGCCGCCAGCGCGGCGAAGAAGGCCCGGGCGTCCGTGGCGTCCAGGCCGAACAGGAAGGCGTTCGCGGCAGCCGTCAGATACCACGCGCCGGCGCCGCCGATGATCAACCCCAGCGCCACCAGCATCCCCGCGTGGGCGAGCACCATTGTCACCACTGACGTGCGGGATGCGCCGAGCGCCATGCGCACGCCGATCTCGCGGGTGCGTTGCGCCACGGTATAGGCCAGCGTCCCGTAGATGCCCACGGCGGAGATGACGAGGCCGAGCACGCCGAACAGGCCCAGCAACAGCATGTTCAGCTTGCGCTGCGCCACGCGCCGCTCCAGGACCTCGTCCATCGTGCGCACGTTGCGGAGCGGGACGTCCGGCAGTACCTGCGCGACGGCCGACTTCACCGCCGGGAGCACGGCGTACGGATCCCCGCTGGTGCGGATGATGAGCTCGCCGGCGCCGCGCCCGCTTTGCGCCAGAGCGAGGTAGATCTCGGGCATCGGCTCGGCCTCGAGGCCGGTCTGATGGATGTCACCGACGATTCCAACGATGGTGCGGTCTGCATCGGCCACGTTCAGCGACTGCCCAAGCGGGTCCTGCCCCGGGAAAAAGCGCCGCGCGACGGCCTCGTTGATGATCACGACCGGGGCCGAGCCCTGGCGGTCGCCCGCCTCGAAGAAGCGGCCCCGCTTCAACGGGATGCCAAGCGCGCGGTGATATTCCGCTGTCACGCGACGCTGGCTGACGGTGTCCTCGTCGCCCCGCTCCTGCCGGCCGGCAAAGGTCAGGCGTGTCGTGTTCATGGCCCCGCCGAGCGGCATGCCACCGATCACGTACGAGGCATACAGCACCCCAGGTGTGTTGCTGATGCGATCGACGATCTCCTGGAACTGCGCGCTGTTGTCGCCAGGCGGCCGCCCCGGCTCGAAACGCGGGAACACCTGGGCAGTGAGCAGGTTGGTGGTGTCGAAGCCGGGATCGATCCGCATCAGCGTGACGAAGCTGCCGATGAAGAGCGCGGCGCCCACCAGCAGCACCACGGCGAGCGCCACTTCGGCGACGACGAGCACGTTGCGGAGCCGGTGCCGCGCCACGCCAACCGTGCCCCGCGCGCCGTCCCGCAGCGCGTGCGTCAGGTCCGGCTTCGACAGCTGCAGGGCGGGAACGATGCCCGTCAGGATGCCGGTGGCGAGAGCGGCCGCTGCCGCCACCGCGAGCACGCGGAGGTCGATGGCAATGGCGCTCACGCGGGCGACGCCGTCCGGCATCGCGCCCTTCAGAACCCGCACGGCCCACCAGGCGAGCACCACGGCGAAGACGGTGCCCAGGCCGGCGAGCACGACGTTCTCCACCAGCAGCTGACGAATCAACCGCCAGCGGCTTGCGCCCAGCGCCGCTCGCACGCCCACCTCACGTTCGCGTGTGGTGGCGCGCGCCAGCTGCAGCGTGGCCACGTTCACGCACGCGATCAGCAGCACCAGCCCCACCGTGCCCAGCAGCATCAGCATCCACGACTTCGTGCGCGAGCCGACGATGTGGTCCACGAGCGGGCGCACGCCGACGAGCGTGTTCTCGTTCCACTCGGGGTGCTCTTCCCTCAGCGCGGCGCCAATCTGCGCCATCTGCGCCTGCGCCTGTTCCATCGAGGTGCCCGGCTTCAGGCGGCCGACCACTTGCAGGTAGAAGTTCTGGTCGTTGGGCCTGCGGATGCGCTCGCCGGCTGGCACCACGTACGGGACGTAGAGGTCGGTGGATCGAGCCGCGCCCACCGGGTAGGTGGCGTCCGGCGGCATCACGCCCAGCACCTCGAAGGCCTCGCCGTCCAATGCGATTGTGCGGCCCACGATCGACGGGTCGGAGCCGAAGCGCCGCCGCCAGAGCGCGTCGCTCAGCACCGCCACCCGGTGGCGGCCCTCCACCTCGTTCTCTGCCATGAACGGCCGCCCCAGGGCGGGGCCGATCCGCAGCACCTCGAAGGTGTCGGCGGTCGCGCGGAGCGCGCGCAGGTCTTCCGGCTCTCCACCGGCCTCGCGAAGCGACACGAACGACGTGGTGGTGGCCGCCAGGGACGCGAACACCTGCTGCCGCTGGTCCCAGTCCATGAAGTCCTGTGGCGAAGCGGTGACCAGCTGCTGGGGGTCGCGAGCCGGGTCGTCCCCGACAGGAGGCGGCCGGCGCGTGCCCACGGCCACCAGCCGGTCGTGTTCGTCGAACGGCAGCCCGCGCAGGACCACGGCGTCGACCACCGAGAAGATCGCGGTGCTGGCGCCGATGCCCAGCGCGAGGACGGCCAGGGCCACCGCCGTGAAGGCGGCTGAGGCTCGGAGAGCACGAAGGGCTGCGATCAGATCTGCGCGCATGGGCTGTCCGACCTCGAAAAGTTTCGGGAGAGTTTACAGCCTTTTCCTGCGCCGCGATTGGTGGTGTAGTGGAGGGAAGCACGGAGGTGCTGTCCCATGAGCCGTCACGCGGTCACGTCCACTCTTGCTGTTGCGCTCTTCCTCGTGCTGGCCAGCTCGGCCGGAGCGGGCGCCCAGCAGCCCAGGACCATCGAGCTCGACGCCGCCACGCTGGCCGCGCGGACCGAGGCGGCGCGCAGCCTCGTGCCGCTGCTGCAGGACGTGAAGCGCCGCGCTGAATCGCGCGTGACGGTGCAGCCCGGCGGCGCGACCGCCGACTCGCCCTTTGCCGGCACGAACACGACACTCTTCGCCATGACCATTGGGCAGAAGAGCACGCCGGTCGACCCACAAATCGTGCAGGCCATGGACCGTATGCTGAAGTGGCAGCCGGGCGACCGCACGGTGCCCGAAGCCGCGCTCTTCGACGAGTGGCTCAACCAGCTCTCGCGCAAGGCGACGGCGCTCTCGGTGCAGAGCAGCGCCACGGCCTGCGACACCAACTGTGTCGTCAGCACGATGACGAAGCTGAACGAGACCTGGGGCGAGTCGACACGGCAGCGCGCCGAAGTGCGGGATCAGGCGTTGCTCGAGGCGTTCACCGACGCCGTGAAGAACACGAAGTAGCCCGAGGCCTGGCGAGCCGGGCGGCGCAATCCATCGGCCGCGCCTCTTTCCCTCCTCAGTCGCAGTACGGCCCCGTACAGGGGGGTGGCGGCTGACCCTGGGCCGATCCAATCGCGCCCACCATCGCCGGGTGGATCGTGCAGTGGTAGTTCGTCCCTGCCACCGGCGGCTGCACGGTCCGACTGGTTGCGCCCGGTGCGATGTCTCCGGTATCGAACGATCCGTCGTTCGCGACAATCCGGTGCAGGGCGCCATCGCTGTTCATCCACGCCACCGTCCCGGTCGTGTTCATCGACGCGGGATTGGGCGTGAACGACTGCGCCCCGCCGGTGGTCGTGATGGTGATGGTCACCCCGGCCGGCGTCGGGTCTCCGCCGGTAGACGTCGGGCTGGTGGGACTGCCGCCCCCTCCATCACCCCCGCACGCGACGGACGCGAGGGCCACTACCAGGGTGGCACTGCATCCCAATGAAGTGTCTCTCCACATGTTCGGTTCTCCTTGCGCATGGAACGGGCAAGAAGCGAACCAGTGGCGACGTGCGTCGCGTGAGGGAAGAAGCGCCGCGCCCGTCAGAGGCGTGCTGTGCGGGCTTACGGGAGTGGTAAGCGCTTTCGTCAACCTGCAGACGCCGGACCTCGACCGTCTGGCGTGAGCCCCGCGCGGCTCAGTCGAGGCTGAGACTCCCGGTGTAGATCGCCATACCGACCACGGCGTCCACCTGCATCGCGGTGAGCGCGTCGATCTCCTCGCGCGTGGTGATGCCGCCCGCCGCGGTCACGCGCCGCGCGGTCGCCTCGCGCACGGCGCGGATGGCGGCCATGTCGGTGCCCTGCATCAGGCCCTCCTTGTCGACGTGCGTGTAGAGGAACTCGTCGCAGTAGCGATCGAGGGCGAGCACCGCATCCACCGCCGTCAGCGGCAGCGTGGTCTTCCAACCGTGAATCACCACGCGGCCGCCCTTCGAATCCACGGCGGCGATCACGTGATTGGCGCCGACGGTTCTGGCGAGCGCGTCGGCGAAATCGCGGTTGATCACCACGCCAGGGTCGACCGCGGCTTCGGCGGCGGTGAACTGACCGGGACCGCGGAACAGGGCGGAGCCGGCGATCACCGCATGCGCGCCGGCCGCCAGCAGCTCCTCGGCGCGGCCGACGGTGCGGACACCCCCTCCGACGCGGCAGGGCAGCGCGGCCGCAATGCGGCGGATCAGCGCATCGTTGTTCCCTCGCGACATCGCCGCGTCCAGATCGATGAGCTGAATCTTCGGGAACCGTTTGAACTTCTCAATCCACGCCTCCACGTCGTCGCTCGCGATGGCGAGCTTGTCTCCCTGGATGAGCTGGACGATTCGGCCGTTCTGGAGGTCGATGGAGGGGATGAGCATGGTCTGGGTCTTGGGTCTTGGGTCTTGGGTCTTGAGCCTGCCAGGAGCCCGAAGCCTCAAGCCTCAAGCCCCAAGCCTGTTTATAGCCTGACCGGAACTCCGCGTCCGCGGAGGAAGTGCTTCAGCTCCTCGACGCTGTGTTCGTTGAAGTGGAAGATCGACGCGGCGAGCGCGGCGTCGGCGTGGCCTTCGGTGAAGACCTCCGCGAAGTGCTCGAACGAGCCGGCGCCACCCGAGGCTATCACCGGGATGTTCACGGCGTCCGAGACCGCGGCGGTCAGCTCGCAGTCGAAGCCGCTCTTCGTGCCGTCGCGATCGATCGAGGTCAGCAGGATCTCGCCGGCGCCGCGATCCGTGGCTTCACGTGCCCAGTCCACCGCGTCTCTCGCCGTCTCGGACTGGCCGCTTCGTCCGTAGACGGCCAGCCGGCCGTCCTGACGCTTCGCGTCGATCGCCACCACAACCGCCTGACTGCCATAACGTTGGGCGAGGGTCGTGATGAGCGACGGATTCTGGAGGGCCGCGGTGTTCAGGCTCACCTTGTCCGCGCCGGCTTCCACGGCCGCCGCGGCGTCCTCCTCGGTCCGGATCCCGCCGCCCACGCACAGCGGCAGGAAAATCTCGTGCGCCACGGCCGCGATGGTGTGGGCGCGGGCCTGGCGCGCCTCCACCGTGGCCGTGATGTCGAGGATGACGATCTCGTCGATGCCTTCCACGTTGTAGCGGCGCGCCAGTTCCGCCGGATCGCCAGCCTCACGCAGGCCTTCGAAGTTGATGCCCTTCACCACGCGACCGTCGCGCACGTCGAGGCACGCGATGATCCGCTTGGACAGGTGCGTCACGGCCGGGCCTCCAGGGGAGTGCTCAAATTGCGGGCCTCCGGAACGTGCGTCAGCCAGTTGCGGAGAATCCGCAGCCCGGCGTCACCCGACTTCTCGGGGTGGAACTGCACGCCCGAGACGAGACCGTCCTCGACGGCTGCAGAGAACGCGACGCCGTGGGTGGTCACCGCCGCCGTGGCCTCAACAATCGGTGCGGCATACGAATGGGTGAAGTAGACCTGCGTGCCGTCGGGCACGCCCTCGAACAAACGCGAGGGGCGTGGCAGCGACAGCGAGTTCCAGCCGACGTGCGGGACTTTGAGGCGTGTCGCCTCCCGCCTCCCGCCTCCCGCATCCCGACTCCCGAGGAGAGTGCACTCTCCCGGCATCACGCCCAGTCCCGGCACGCCTGGCGCTTCGGTCGATCCCTCGAACAGCCACTGCAGGCCGACGCAGATGCCGAGCAGGGGCACCCCTCGAGCGAGCGCCGCGCGGATGGCATCCTGCCAGCGCCCGTCGAGCGTGGCCGTGGTGCTGAAGTGACCGACGCCGGGCACGATGATGCCGGTGGCCTGCGCGAGTTCATCCGGCGAGGCCGGCGTCCAGAACGACGCGCCCACCGCGGCCAGCGCCTTGCGCACCGACGTCAGGTTGCCGGCGCCGTAGTCGACGAGCGCAATCACAGCAGGCCCTTCGTGCTGGGCAGCATCTTCGCCAGCCGCTTGTCCTTCGCGCAGGCCACGCGCAGCGCGCGGCCGAACGCCTTGAAGCACGCCTCGATCTTGTGGTGGTTCGAGCGGCCGTACAGCACCTTGAGGTGGACGTTGGCGCGGGCCCCCATCGCGAAACCCTCGAAGAAGTCGTGAACCAGTTCGGTCTGCAGATCGCCGACGATGCGGACCTTTACCTTGGTGTCGACCACGGTGGCCGGGCGGCCGCTCAGGTCCACGGCGGCCACCGCCAGGGTCTCGTCCATCGGCATCACGAAATAGCCGGCGCGGTTGATGCCGCGCTTGTCGCCCAGCGCCTTCGCCACCGCCTCGCCGAAGGCGATGCCGACGTCTTCCACCGTGTGGTGCTGATCCACGTCGAGGTCGCCGGTGGCCTTCACCGTCAGGTCGAAGCCGCCGTGCCGCGCCACCAGGTCCAGCATGTGATCGAGAAAGCGGATGCCGGTGCTGTTGTCGAACTTGCCGGTGCCATCCACGTTCAGGGCGAAGCGGATCTGCGTCTCGGCCGTGCGCCGATCGATCACCGCGCGGCGCATACGTCCTCCAGTGCTGCCACGGCCTTCAAGGTGTGCTCCAGCACCCCGGCGGTGACGCGGAAGCAGTTCGGGCACGAGGGATCCGCGCTGCGGTCGCGCACGAACACGCCACGCGCGATCATGCCGGCGACGATCGCCTTGGTCCGGGCGCCGCCATCGATGAGCACGAAATTCGCCGCGCTCCTCCAGTACTTCAACCCCAGCTTGTCGCACGCCGCGTAAACCAGCGCCTTCGACTGCGCCGCCTGGTCCAGATACCAGGCGCGGTACGCGGGATCGGCAAGCGCGGCGCGCAGTGCTGCCACCGCCACGACGTTGAGGTTGAACAGTGGCATGCAGCGGCGAATCGGCTCGAGCACGGCGGGTGAGGCGCAGAGCACCCCCACGCGCATGCCCGCCAGGCCGTACGCCTTCGAGAACGTGCGGCCGATCATCACGTTCGGATACGACGCGGCGGCGGCCAGGAAGTTCTCGTCCATGAAGTCGTGATACGCCTCGTCCACGAACACCAGCGCCTGGGGCGCCTCGCGCGCGACGCGGTGGATGGCCTCCTGCGCAATCGGCTGCCCTGTCGGATTGTTCGGGTTGTTCACGTAGATGATGCGCGTGTTGGGCGTGACGGCGCGCAGCATCGCCTCGACGGGGAACGAGAAGTCCGGAGCTGCCGGCACCGACACCACGCGTGCGCCCATGGCAGTCGCGGCATGGAGGTAGGGCTCGAAGGTGGGCAGCGCCACCAGGATCTCGGTCATGCCGGACGGCGGGAGGTCCGGTGCCCCCAGGTCGACCAGCGCCTTCGGCGCGCGCGGCACCAGATAGGCGATCGACGCCAGCAGGATGCCTTCATCCAGCCCGTTGGTGAGGACAATGCGATCCGGATCCACGCCGAGGAACGCGGCAGTCTCGTGAATGGCGTCCGTGAAGTCCGGATACAGTGCCAGCCGCTCGGCCGTGAAGCTGCGGACCGCCTCCACCACCCGGGGCGAGCAGCCGCCCGTGTTCTCGTTCAGATGCAGCCGCAGCCCCGGCCCGAGATCGGGCACTCCCTGGATCGTCATTACGCAAATCTCCTGATTGGCGGGTTCAAAGGTTCCAGGGCTTGGCTCTAGTCGGTGTCCGGTGTCCGACCCAAGCCTCAAGCCCCAAGCCCCAAGCCTCAAGCCCGTCGTCTTCCCACCGTCCGTGCCTCAATCGACCGCGCGTGCCCCTCGAGGCCTTCGGCGCGCGCCAGTGTGGTGATCGTATTCGCGATGGCGCGCAGGCCTCGCTCCGAGGCTCGCTGCACGGAGACCAGCTTCACGAAGTCGGCGGCGTTCAGCCCGCCGCGATAGCGTGCGGCGCCGGCGGTGGGCAGCACGTGATTCGAGCCGATGGCGTAGTCGCCGGCCACCTGGGCCGTCCACGGTCCGACGAAAATCGCGCCCGCGTTCACCATCCGCGCGGCCATCTCGTCGGACTCCACGACCAGGTGTTCCGAGGCGCAGGCGTTGGCCAGGGCCACGGCTTCGCTGGTCGAGACGGCGACGATGATCCCGCCGTGCTTCCAGAGCGACGCGGCCGCGGGACCGTCCTTCGGCATCTGCAGCGCGACCTCGGTCGCGATGGCGTCGGCCAGACGCGCACTGGTGGTGATGCACACCGCCCGGGCATCGGGATCGTGTTCGGCCTGCGCGATCAAATCGGCGGCGACCCATGCCGGCGGGGTCTTGCTGGCGACGATGAGAATCTCAGTGGGGCCGGCGTAGAAATCGATGGCGCAGTCGGCGGTCACCTGCGACTTCGCCGCCGATACCCAACGGTTGCCCGGACCCACGATCTTGTCCACCCGCGGCACCGTACGCGTGCCGTAGGCCATGGCCGCCACGGCGTGCGCGCCGCCCATCCGGAACAGGCGGTCGACGCCGGCCTCGAGCGCCGCCGCGAACACGGTGGCGTCCGGCCGCGGGCACGCGACGATCACTTCTGGCACGCCCGCGGCACGCGCGGGGATGGCGGTCATCAGCAGCGACGAGGGCAGGGGATAGCGCCCCGCGGGTACGTAGCACCCGACCCGCGAGAGCGGCACGACGCGCTGCTCGACGGTCACGCCAGGCCTCACCGTGACGCGGAACCCCTTCGGCACCTGCGCCTTCGATACCCGTCGGATGCTGGCCGCCGCCTCGCGGATGGCGCGGCGCACCGCTGCCGGCACCGTGCGGGCCGCGGCTTCCCATTCGTCACGGGGCACGTCGATCGGACCGGTGAGATGGTCGAATTGGCGGGCATACGCGCGCAGCGCGCGATCACCGCCCTTGCGCACCCGTTCGACGATGGCCGCGGTGGCGGTGTCGGTGGCGCGATCCCGGATGCGCGACGCGCCCAGTAGTGCGTCGACGGCCCTGGTGTTGGAGGAGGCAACGATGCGAATCATGTCGGCTCCTACACCACGATCTTGTTGAGGGGGTATTCGACGATGCCCTGGCCGCCGGCGGCCTTCAGCTTGGGGATGAGATCGCGCGCGGTCTTCTCGTCGAGGATGGTGTTCACCGCCACCCAGTCCGCATCGCTCAGCGAGCTGATGGTCGGGCGCTGCAGCGCCGGCAGGAAGGCCAGCACGCTGTCGAGGTCGACCTTGCGCACGTTCAGCATCAGGCCGACGCGGCCCTGCGCCTCGATGGCGGCCTTCAGCAGCAGCGCGAGATTCTCGATCTTCGTGCGCTTCCAGTCGTCGCTCATCGCCGTCTGGTTCGCCACGAGCTGGGTGTTCGACTCGAGCACCGTGTCCAGGATCCGCAGGCGGTTGGCGCGCAGCGTGGACCCGGTCTCGGTCGCTTCGACAATCGCGTCGGCCAGCACCGGCGGTTTCACTTCGGTGGCGCCCCACGAGAACTCGACGTCGACGTTCACGCCCTGCTGTTCGAAGTAGTGCCGCGTCACGCGCACCAGTTCGGTGGCAATGCGCTTGCCCTCGAAGTCCTTCGCGGACTTGAACGGGGAGTCTTCCGGCGCGGCCAGCACCCAGCGCACCTTGCCGAAGCTCTGCTTCGAGTAGACCAGGTTGGCCACGGGGGTGAGCGGCGCCTGCTCGGGGTGGCCGATCTCGTGCTCGCGAATCCAGTCGAAGCCCGTCAGCCCCGCGTCGATCACGCCATCGGCCACATAGCGCGCCATCTCCTGCGCCCGGATCAGCATGCAGTCGATCTCGGGGTCGTCGATGGATGGAAAGTAGGACCGCGAGCTGGTCAGCAGTTGATATCCCGCGCGCGCGAAGAGCTGCACGGTGGCCTGTTCGAGCGATCCTTTGGGAATACCAAGTTTGAGCTTCATCACTGCGGATCCTTCTTGTCTGCCGCCTGCCGGTTGCCGTCTGCCGGATCTTCCGCTGTCGCTCCGGCGCCGTCCGCCATCGGCTGCGTGCTCTCGAGCGCCTCGTCGACGCCCTCCCCGGTGTCCGGAGTCCGGAGTCCGGTGTCCGGTGAGTTGGTTCCGGGTACCGGGTACCGGGTACCGGAGACCGGAACTTCCGTATAGAAGCAACTCCGCTGCCCCGTGTGGCAGACGTTGCCGTCGCCCTCCCGGTCCACCTTCACCAGCACCGTGTCATCGTCGCAGTCGGTGAAGATCTGGCGGACGGCCAGGCGGTTGCCCGAGGTCTCGCCCTTGGTCCACAGCGTGTTGCGAGTGCGGCTGAAGAAGGTGACATACCCCGTGTCCAGCGTGATCTGCCAGGCCGCGTCGTTCATGAAGCCCACCATCAACACCTCGCCGCTCGTGCGGTCTTGCACGACGGCGGGAATCAATCCATCCAGCTTGCCGAAATCCATGGCTGCATCCCTGAGAGTTCAAAGTTCAACGTTCGACGTTCAAAAACAAAAGGCCCGCCGGTTTCCCAGCGGGCCTTGTGCGTGAAACGAATCCTTGTCGGGTCGTGTCCTTACGCGCGCAGTCCTGCCGGGCCGTTCGGTGAACGGTGATGGTGGGTGCGATGCGCGAAATGGACGACGAAGCTCACGACCTGCATAGGGTAATTCGAACGGCGGCCTGAACGCAAACGGCAGGCCGGGCGCCGTCCCCACGCGTGGTAGAGTGGCGCACTCGCCGGCGGACCCTGGCCGGCCGCGATTCAGGGCTCCCCCAGCGGTGTCGGTTTGAGGCTCCCGCGCCGGTCAGGCCGGTACGTCGAGCGATAGGCAGGCGCAATGGCAGCAACGCCCAAGAGCCGTCCCAGAACCCCGTCGCGCTCCCGGAAAGCGACCGCCGCTTCCACCGGTCGGGTGGTGCCGCCACCGATCGCGACGCCAATGCCCTTCGCACCGGGCAAGCCGGCGTTCCGCTGCCTGCGCGGATACAGCGGCGACCCCAGTCTCACGGTCCAGCTCTCGACGGCGATGATCGGCGAGCTGACCTTCAAGGTGCCGTGGGAGGCCCTTCCGCCCGGCCCGGTCGGTGAGTACCTGGAAGTGATCGACGTCGATCCGGCCAGCGGCTGCTTCTACGAGCCGGTGAATCTCGACGACCCCAGCCTGCTGGCGCAGGACGGGCTGCCGCCGAGTGAAGGCACGCCGCAGTTCCACCAGCAGATGGTCTATGCCGTGGCCAGCCTGACCATCAACAACTTCGAGCGCGCCCTCGGTCGCCGCAGCCTGTGGCGCCACGGTCCGCCGCCGCCGGGCCGGAGTCGCAAGGACGATTCGGTCTTCGTCCGCCGCCTCCGCATCTATCCGCACGCGCTCCGCGAGGCGAATGCCTACTACTCGCCGGACAAGATCGCCCTGCTGTTCGGCTACTTCCGCGCCACCGAGACCGAAGCCCCCCAGCACGTTCCCGGCGGCATGGTGTTCACCTGCCTCTCGCACGACATCATCGCGCACGAAACGACGCACGCGCTGCTCGACGGCATGCACCGCCGCTATCTCACGCCGACCAATCCCGACGTCCGCGCCTTCCACGAGGCGTTTGCGGACATGGTCTCGCTGTTCCAGCACTTCACGTTCACCGAGATCCTCGAGCACGAGATCGCCGCGACCCGGGGGTCGCTCCGGGCCCAGGAGAGCCTGCTCGGTCAACTCGCCGGCCAGTTCGGACGGGCCCTCGGGCTGCGAGGCGCTCTGCGCGACGCCATCGGCACCGTCGACCAGGAGACCGGCGCCTGGAAGCCACGGACACCCGATCCGGCCGCCTACCAGACGATGATGGCCTCGCACG
>Ga0105103_10000664_pt1 | contig 19426 bp, 11 predicted proteins | sample PPLLaktember2015_2_FD_79107 | JGI IMG/M metagenome (GOLD analysis project Ga0105103, IMG submission 79107) | Freshwater sediment microbial communities from Prairie Pothole Lake near Jamestown, North Dakota, USA - PPLs Lake P7 Core (6) Depth... | ecosystem: Environmental > Aquatic > Freshwater >...
AAAAAAAATGAACCAGGTCAATGAAAATGCCCAAATTGTTATTTTTGGTAAACGAGAACACCCTGAAGTTATCGGTTTGGTAGGACAAGTCACAAATGCAATTGTAATTGAGAATATTAACGATTTAGAGCAAATAGATCCTTCTAAGGAAATATATCTATTTGCACAAACTACAAAACAGAGAGAAAGTTACGAACTGATAAAAAAAGAATTAGCCAATAAAATAACTAAAGCTGGTTATTCATCTTCAAACCTGTTTATCTCCAATTCAATTTGCGGTCAAGTTGCCAATCGTTCGCCATGGGTTGCAGAATTTAGTAAAAATGTCGATGCTTTAATTTTTGTTGGTGACAAGTCGAGCTCAAACAGCCAGGTGTTGTTTAAAGTATGCCAGACTAACAATTTGCGATCACATTTTGTTACTTGTGTAAATGATGTGAAAGAAATTGATTTAACCGGAGTTCGAAAACTTGGAATTACAGGGGCCACTTCAGCCCCGTCGTGGTTAATAAGGAATGTTGCAGAATATTTACAGGAAATAAATTGTCCTTAATATAAACCCTGGTAATCATTAATATTTCTTGTTCGCAATAAAAAAAACAGCTACTTTTCGGGTATGTAGCTTTTCTAAATATCACAATTAAATCATGCCAACTGAACAGCCAAAATATGCTGAAGTAATACTGCCATTAGCTGTTCCTCAATATTATTCGTACTTGGTACCTCCTTCTTTAGAGAAAATAATTTTTGTTGGGTGCAGGATCACTGTACCATTGGGCAAACGAAGATTATATACTGCTATTGTAAGAAACATCAGTATTGATCGCCCTGAAGTAGAAGAAATCCGCGAAATTGTTTCTATTCTTGACGAGACACCGCTTATAAATGAGATACAATTGAAATTTTGGGAGTGGGTTGCTGATTATTATATGTGTACCCCCGGCGAGGTGATGAAAGCTGCTCTCCCTTCGGGATTGAAGCTCGAAAGCGAAACCCGCATTTTTCTCCGGATCCTGGCTTATGAAATTAAACTGACCCAAACAGAACAATCTGTCATCTCACTTGTCGAAGATGTACCCGGGATATCTATCAATAAACTTAATCAGGCTGCCGGGAAAAAAGACTTAATGCCTGTAATAAGATCATTAATACAAAAAGGCTTAGTTACTGTTGAAGAAAAAATAATTGAAAACTATAAACCCAAAATAAAAGAGTACCTAAAGCTCATTGATGAATTGACAGATGAAAAAAAAATATCGGAACTTTTAACGCAAATTGAGAAACGTGCTCCGAAACAAGCCGATTTGATCATAAAATTTCTTGATCTCAGAGGATTTGAAAGCGATAGCCCCTTGCTTGTTCCAAAAGATAAACTGGTTGAGCTACCTGAATTCTCACAAGCTGCACTGACAGCCCTTCTAAAAAAGAATATTTTTGAACCAGTCCATATTGAAACCAGCCGCCTTAATAATTTATCGAATGTCAGGAAATCCAATGATTTGAATGAAAAACAATCAATAGCATTCAAAAAGATCAAAACCTGTTTCAACGAGAAAGATATTGTTTTGTTGCATGGGGTTACTTCGAGCGGAAAGACTGAAATCTATATCCATCTTATCGAAGAAGTTATTGGTGCCGGAAAACAGGTATTGTACTTACTCCCTGAAATTGCTTTAACTGCACAAATGATAAACCGGCTTAAATTGGTATTTGGTGATAAAATTGGTATCTATCATTCAAAATTTTCAGATGCTGAGCGTGTTGAAGTATATCAGAACCTTAAGGGAATGAAAAAAGAAGGGAGCCCTGATTATCAAATTATACTTGGTGTGAGGTCCTCATTGTTTCTTCCATTTTCCAAACTGGGATTGATTATTGTTGATGAAGAACATGAAAATACTTATAAACAGTACGATCCGGCTCCTCGTTATAATGCCCGTGATGCCTCTGTTGTACTTGCAGTCATGCAAAAGCCTAAGGTATTACTTGGAACAGCCACGCCATCATTCGAATCCTATTTTAATGCTCAGGCAGGGAAATATGGCCTGGTTGAACTTAATGATCGTTATCTCGATATTCAATTACCTGAAATTGAGGTTGTCAATATTCGCGAAGCAAGACGAAAAAAGCTAATGCATTCCATATTCTCACCTAATCTTATTGATGGAATTAACGAGGCCCTTTCAAAAAAAGAACAAATTATACTATTTCAAAACCGTCGAGGTTTTTCGCCATATATCGAGTGTGTAGATTGCGGTACTATACCTTATTGTAAGCATTGCGATGTAAGTTTAACCTATCATAAATCATCAAATCGCTTAAATTGCCATTATTGTGGATATAGCATTGTAAACCCGCATCAGTGCGGTGCATGTGGTAGTAGTAACCTTCAAACCCGTGGTTTCGGGACTGAGAAAGTTGAAGACGAAATAGCTATCCATTTCCCTGATGCTAAAACAGCTCGTATGGACTTAGATACAACGCGTACCCGCAAATCGTATGAAAAGATAATTGAAGAATTTGAAAACTGCAAAATTGATATTCTTATTGGTACTCAAATGGTTTCGAAAGGATTAGATTTCGATCATGTTAAAATTGTAGGGATTTTGAATGCTGATAATATGCTTAATTTTCCTGACTTTCGTTCATTCGAACGCAGCTTTCAGCTTATTGCACAGGTTAGTGGCCGGGCAGGTCGTAAAAATGGACGTGGAAAAGTAATTATACAAACTGGGACACCAGAGCATGTTGTAATCAGGCATGTAATCGAAAACGATTATAAAGGTTTTTACTCTCAGCAACTTGCCGAGCGCGGAACTTATAAGTACCCACCCTACTATCGATTGGTTAAACTAAACCTTCGCCATAAAGACTTGCAGACTGTATTAAAAGCTGCTGCATATTTAGCTTCTGAATTACGCAATTCGTTGGGGAATAGGATTATCGGGCCTGAATTTCCGTTAATAAACCGTATGTTCAATTTGCACCAGCAATGCATACTGGTTAAAGTTGAAAGGGATATGCATTTTTCGGAAAGGCGAAAATTAATGAGAGCAGCAATTGAGAAAACTTCGATACAAGAAGAATTTAAAAGTCTTCAAATAGTTCCGGATGTGGATCCTTATAATTAATAGTAAACCCCTGATAATCTAGCTTATCAGGGGCTTAAAAACAATTATCTTATTTCACAACCAGCTTGCCCTGCTTTACAGTACTATTATACTCAAGCCTGACAATATACATCCCTGAAGCGACACTATTACCATTTATATCAAGAGTAACCTCCTGGTCCATAACAGGCTCAATAAATTGTGAGTAAATTAATTTACCCGTCATATCATATATCCCAATTTTACATAGTCCACTTAGGGGTGATTGAAATGATATTTGTCCGTCTGTTGGATTTGGGTAAAAGCCTAATTCTCCCGAAGCCAGATATTCAGTAATAGTTGACGGAAGTTCGGTTGGTGTTGTAAGCTTCTTGTCGGTATAAATTATATAATGACCGGGCTTCAGGCTAATAACTTCATTAACATTTGTGACGTCAATACTATCGCCTGAAAAATAATTATACCACTTGCCAGTATGTTGAAATGCCGGATCGATTGTGCCATTAACTACATCGAAGTTTGCAATTATTAAAGCATTTATATCTGTTGAGTAAAGACGTACCCTTTTTAAAGCACTATTAACTGAAAGATCAAAATCTTCAGTTTTAAACAATGGTTCTTCTGTGCGTAATTTAATAAGTGCCGAAAATACCTGGTAAAGCCTGTTTCGTAATTGATTATCGAAATACTCCCAGCGAATCGGTTTCTTCCCAACTCTGCCGTTGTAGTTAATATCAACATCATACCCTAACTCGCCAAACTGCCATAGCATTTTAGGACCCGGAATGGTAAAAAACATTGAGGCTGCAGCTTCAATCCGACGTAATGAGTTATTTAAATCACGAACATTGTATCCCTCAACTTCCTTTCCAAAGGTTATATTCTTATACATTAGCCTTTGTTCATCATGACTTTCCATATAACCTAAAAGGTTAGGTCCGTCCCATCCTCTGTTCTTATATGAAATTCCTGAGAGGTCAGAGCTATAACCCATTGTAGCTTCATTATAGTTGTCCGTCATTTTGCCCCATAGCAAAATACCATAATTAGCCAGTTCCTTCTCTTCCGAATTATCGCTCAGGTGTTCAAAAATTACAACAGTATTCTCATTAACTGCTTTAATACTGTCATACATATCCTTTAGTATTTTAATTCGCATAGTATCGTATGCCATTCCATCGCCTATATGGTTTGTAAATCCTTTAGTAAAATCAAACCTATATCCATCTATCATATATTCTTCAATCCAGTAGCGGTTTACACGATTAACAAATGATTTAGTTGCTAAACTTTTATGATTAAAGTCGTTCCCCCAGCACCATGGCGAATGAGGGCATTCTTCGTTATACCAAGGACTTTCGCTCGTTGGTTTACCATAATCACCTGCTAATGGATCGAAATACAACCTTACCATTGGCGATTGTCCATAGCTATGATTAAGAACCATATCCATAAATACTGCTATATCCCTTTTATGGCATTCATCGACAAAATGTTTAAAATCATTTTTGGTTCCGTAAGCTTTATCAACAGCAAAATAGAAGGAAGGATTATAACCCCAGCTGTCGTTCCCTTCAAATTCATTAACAGGCATTAATTCGATGGCATTAACACCAAGATTTTCAAGATAATTAAGCGTATCTATTAACGTCTGAAAATTACCTGCAGCAGTGAAATCGCGCACCAATAATTCATAAATAACCAGATCGGTTACAGGGACCGGTGTAAAATCGGTTACTTCCCATTCATATTCATGCTGATTTGTTTGGAAAACCGAAACAATTTCAGTGGTTTTTCCGGCAGGATACTCTTTTAACCCAGGATAAGTTGCTTCAGTGATGTACTGATCATTTGCTGGATCCAGAACCTTGTCTGCATATGGATCAGCAATTCTTATATCTCCATCAACAACATATTGAAATGCGTACTCTTTGCCTTTTTCAAGATTATCGACTGTTAGCCAATATCTTTCCCCGTCGGTAGTACGGTTCATTAAATATTCATTACTGAGATCCCAGTTATTAAAATCACCAATCAGAATTGCACTTTCTTTATGTGGGGCCTGTAAAATAAGTGTAACAGTTGAAGTATCGATATAGTTTATTCCATCCATTAAAGTGTCAGGATAATCAGCAATAGGCACTTCATCCCTTACAAAATAAAATATTGAATCAGCAGCAAGATAATCTTTATTTTCTGCGACTATCTTTATCCAGTATTTCCCGGCTTTTTTAACAATATATTTGTATTGAATATCGCTTGTATATGAAACAGCTTTTATAGTGTCGTCGACATAAAGAACTATACTATCCGGATAAGGTACCCCTAACATAACCGCTTCAGCTTCTATTGTAATGGTATCATCCATTTTTACAACAATATCAGAGCTTGGAACAATAATATCAATGGATAAACCTGGTTTATATACCTTTTTAGAAAGATTACTGGTTTGTTTTGATCCATCTGAACTTCGGAAAACAAAAGCCAGACTAGTGACAGTATCTGCTGCACCCAAAGAATAGTAGGTTTTAATATCTGGACTTATTTTTAGTTTATAGGTTTTAGCATCTATCTTTTGAAGCTTTGCTTTCTCTATATTTGAACTCCATTCTGCAATTACCCTTTTCCAATCGCCATTATTAGCGCTCAGTGTTGTTAAAACACCTGTATGGGCATATATATCACCCGCATAACCCATTAGGTTGCATCCGCATGAATCGATATAAAGCGTAATATCAACAGAATCATTTATTGTCGGAAATTCAGGAACTGTTTCAATAACCTGTCCTTCTACCCAGCAAAAGGTAAATATCAGAAAGCTTAACAATTTAAGCCCTTGTAATGGTTTTCTTTTCATACAAATATTATTTTCAGGGAATTAATTTAAATTAAAGTTATCCTATTAATAAAGAGTGATAAACATTTAAGGTCAAAATCGCATGAAAAAACAACGCAAACGTTTGCAAGTGATTATAAGACATTTTTTAAATAGAGGAATAATACTATTTTAGTATATTCATAACGATTGAAAACTAAACCGCTTATCTGTTTGGATGAAAAGCTCACAAGTAACTATAATAGATATTGCCAGAGCATTGGGGATTTCTCCATCAACGGTATCGCGTGCTTTAAAAGACCATCCTGATATAAGTTTCAAGACTAGAAAAGCAGTTAAGGAACTTGCAGAAAAATTAAGATATGAACCTAATGATATTGCACTCAGTTTGCGGAATGCCCATAGCAAAATTGTTGGGGTAATAATACCCGAAATAGTCCATTTCTTTTTCAGCTCTGTAATCAGCGGAATTGAAGATGTTTGTTACAAATCGGGATATACTGTTATTATATGCCAGTCGAATGAAGATTTTGAGAAAGAAAAAAACATTATCCATACACTTATTACAAGACGTGTAGATGGTATATTGGCATCAGTAGCAAAAACAACAACAGATTATAGTCATTTCGAAGATCTTAAAAAAAGCAATATCCCGTTGGTATTTTACGACCGTGTTTTAAACCTACCACATACTGATAGGGTTATCGTCGATGACTATACAGGTTCATACAAAGCTGTTGAACATTTAATAAAGATGGGTTGTAAACGTATTGCACATTTGGCAACGACCCAGGAGCTCCAGATCGGTAAAAACAGAAAAAATGGATATATCCAGGCTTTAAAAGATAACAACATTGAAATTGATGAAGAAATAATTCTGCGTTGCGATACAGATAAGCACGCACAAAAATGTATCCCGTATCTTTTATCATTAAGTAAGATGATTGACGGGGTATTTGCTGTAAATGACCTAACAGCTATGCGGGCTATGTCGATAATTAAAAGCTCGGGCTACCGGATACCGGAAGATATAGCCGTTGTAGGTTTCAGTAATAGCCTTTATTCATCAATGACTGACCCTCCTTTAACAACAATTGAACAACAAGGGTTCGATATGGGTACTTGCGCTGCCAGGTTATTAATTGAGAGAATACTTAGTGATGAAACAATAGAAACCAGGGTAGAACAAATCAAGACAGAATTAATTGTTCGCGGCTCCAGTCAGCGGATATATTAATATTTTTCAAATTAAATGCATCTATTTAAAAATTTTCTTGTCATTAATGCAAAACTTTATACAATGAAACACAAAAATAATTTTTTGATATTAGGACTAATGAAAATCATGCTGGTTGGTAGTTTATTGATTTCCACCAGTTTATTCGGACAAAAAATAGTAAGGCAGCACGGTGATTTCAATAAGATTTCATTAGCTACAGGCGGATATCTTGAGATTGTTCAGGGTGACGAACAAAAGATTGAACTGGAAGGGCCACAATCAGTGCTTGACAAGGTAATAACCATTGTTGACAAGAACCGGTTACGCATTTATTCAAAAGACTACATCCCTCAATATGGTGAACTGAGAATTTACATAACAGTAAAAGAACTTGTAGACATTACGGTCACCGGATCGGGAGATGTTGTTCTCGATTCGCCCCTTAATGTTGAAAACATCAATCTCGAAATCACTGGGGGCGGAAATATCAGAATCCCCGAATTCACATCTAATAGTGTTGAATTTCAGATAACAGGATCGGGCAATATAACAGTAAATGGAACATGCAAGGGAAAGATAGATGCAAATATCACAGGCTCGGGGCATTTAAAAGCTTCAGGCTTTGAAGCCAATAATGCTGATATAAATTTGACCGGATCAGGTCTTGCCGAAGTATTTATTACAAATACACTTGAGGGCAATATTTTAGGATCGGGTAATATTTATTATAAAGGCGACCCAATTATTAATGTAAAAACCCTGGGGCCGGGTAAAACAAAACCTTTATAAAATTAATTAAAAATCGGGGCACGGAATCATTTTTTTATGTTTCCTCTTTATCTCTGGTTGTTTAAAAGAATATGCAAGTGAAATTTCATGCGCCCCTCCTGAAGAAGTAACAAGCTTTGATGTTGTAAAATCATAGCTATAGCCTATATTGAATTGTTTCGTTTTGTATCCAACTAAAAATATAAGCGCATCATTCATTTTGTTATTCTTAACAATCGGAACACCCCTGTACCAAACTCCAAGTACTATGGGTTCGTAATTATAATAAATCCCTAAGTCCAACTGGTTGAATTCTTCCTGGTTTTTATAAAGAAAAGCTACTTGTAGCACTGTAGGTGTTGGACGCAAAAGCTGTTCTTTAAGTATAAAATGCCAACCTCCAAAAACTTGTGTTTTTATTGGGACATGAGCAAGATTGTCATCTGCAAATTCTTCGGAATAAAGAGATTGATTTGGTCTTAAAAGATGGTCAACACTAGTTCCAATCCAAAAAGTTTCATTAAAAACCAACCCGGAAACAGCAAAATCGATATCCCCAACCTTATGATACGAAACTACTTCGCCGGTTACAGGGGCATTGCCTGCTGCCGACATCTGGTCCCGCCATATGAGCTTGTCAAAGTCGATTTTCCTTTGTGTATACATAAAATGCATACCCGGACGTACATGCAATGTGTGCCCTATACGAAAATCATAATTGTAAAGGGCTCCAATATTTGTTGTTGTGAGTTCACCTGAACCAGCAACATCATTCATAAATAAAATACCTACCCCACTTTTCAATTTCTCAAAATAATGGTCATAGGCAAGAGTATATGATTTATAAGCTGTATTAATTTCGGGCCATTGTGTACGATAACTTCCCGATATACGGTTTTGTCCGGCACTTCCTGCAAATGATGGTGCCATATAAAGTGCATTGGAGTAAAATCTGGAAAATTGAGGATCTTGCCCTGCACAAATCACCGCAAGTAAAAAAAGCATCAATAAAATTGCCCACCTTTTCATTGCCAGAGGAATTAATTAGTAGTATAAAAACTTTAATACATCAGGGTTACATCGCCCGTTTTTGTAAATCCCTTACCATCTGTATAAGTGCCCTTTACCTTCCAGATGTATACATCTTGCTTGGCTGGTTTGCCATTATACATACCATCCCAACCAATTTCCTGATCAAAACATTCAAAGATCAGCTCGCCCCATCGGTTAAATATCATCAGGTGATAATCATCTACATGATCGATTATCCCAGGTTTAAAAATCCTGTTTTCTTCCAGTGGTGATTCAGGCCGAAACGCATTTGGATATTCAATAATCCCGGATGGTTCAACAAATACTGCATTTTCCATCACATATAAGTCGAAACAATCATTTTCTGTCCATACTTTGAGAATAATATCAAATGTGCCTTCTGTTTTGTAAACATGTTTAGGATTAAGTTTGGTTGAAGTATTCCCATCACCAAAATCCCACTCAAAAACATCTGCATTTTCCGAAAGATTAAAGAAATTTACTGGTTGATCGTTGACATATACGTGTCGCGGTGCCATATCGAAAAATGAGTTTGGTAAAATGTAAACGCGGGCAGTATCGCTGAATGATGCTTCACCTCCAGCTCCTTTCACAGTTAGCTGAACCCTGTATATTCCCGCCTGATAATACGTATATGAGGGCTCAGGGGCAGTTGAGATGCTCCCATCGCCAAATTCCCACAAGTAACTATCGCCATATTGCGAATTGTTGATCAGGTTAATAGTATGAGGCATACAACCTGGGTCGACCCCTGCAAATTTAGCTATTGGTGGTGCCGGTTTAAGGTATATTGTATTATTTGCACTGTCGCTACAATGAGCGCTTGAAACTATTAGTGTAACAGTATAATTACCCGGAGCTTCATATTCGCTAATTCCCGGATTATATACATTCAATACTCTGCCATCACCAAGAGTCCAAAAATAATCCCAGCGGTTCCCCAATGTATGATTTGTAATTTCAAATACCCTATCGGGAAATGTATCAATTGAGGGTGAAATTGTAAACTCGGCATTGGGACGGGCATATACATCAATAGCTATGAATGCCGAATCGAAACAATGAAGCGATGATTCAGTAATCACTTTAACAAAAAAAGCAGTATCATCATATTCGTGAGTAGTATAATTATGAGTTGTATTAAATGTTGAAGTAGTTGAAACTTCCCCATCTCCATAATCCCAATAATATAATGTGTTACCAGGAGTTGAGAATAACCTTATATTTGCGGGGCTACATGAATTATCAATAATGGCTTCGAGCGTAGCTTCCGGATTTGGCCAAACCATTGCATACTGTATTACACTAGCCTTACAACCCAATACACTTGTAGCCTCAAGCGTAACCGGATAATATTTAATTTCAGCACTTTGATTCACATATAAGTGGTTTGGATCGGTTAAATTGGATGTGCCCCCATCTCCAAAGTCCCAGTGACTATGTATTGCCCTTTGCGACTGATTATCAAACTCAACATTAAGTGGGCTACATCCTGGGGCTGTAGTAATTTCAAAATATGGAAGGGGAATATCGGAATATATTGTTGTGCTATCGTATGCTTTACACCCGTTTATATCGGTATATGTGTATTTATATTGGACCGTATCGGGCTGACGAGGCGTATAAACTGGTTCTTGTATACTATAAGATGAAAGGTTATGTATAGGCCCCTGCCAGTTATGACTTTGTGCGTTATACCCTGTCGATTGTACCTCAATCTGTAAACTGTTTCCAACGCATACTATTTGGTCTTTTGTCAGAATATTAACCCGCGGTGAAGTATTAACCAAAATTTGAACAGAATCGGTTGCTCTTTTCAGATTGACATCTAACACTTCCAAATATAATTTATATGTTCCCGTGCCCGGAGGTGAGAATGTTGTAAATAATGAACTTGAATTAGAAAGATAAGCAATATCCCCTGTCCAGCTATAAATATAAGGCGGTGTACCTCCAAATAAATAAGGTTTAATCTCGAAATCTACATCAGTACACCCATTCTGCGAATATGTACCTATATCAACCATAATTGAATCATGAATTACAGTAATAGGGTGCGTAGTAAGAGTGCCCGGACAACCATTCGATGTTGTTTCAGAAACAGTGAGGTTGAAAGACCCAGTATTTGGAAAATCGAGCCTAATAAAATCGTTCATGTTCTGATTCAAAATAACACCTGCCGGAATAGTCCAATTATAGGATGACCCGCTTAACCCATTAACCGCAAATATAATCCCTGTCTGGTCTTTTAATACAACTGTTGGCCCTGATATACTGATTGGCGGAGGAATCTGGTAAATCGATACATCAACCTGTTCTCTCAGTCCTTCACAACCCGAAGATGAATTATATCCGGAAACCCAATAAGTTGTAGTTGCAGAAAGTAATCCTGTACCCATACTATCAGATACCAGAATAATTGCCCCTCCAACCGGAAGGTTATACCACCTGAAATCGTTTGTATAAACATCGCCTGAAGGCCATAGAACAAAACTGGCCGGCCCGCATGATGAAGTATCATTTAATACAGGTATTTGCGGAACAGGGGTAACAACAGCCTCAATCTTCACCCTTGCACTACTGCAACCTGTTGAATCATTCCATTCAGATATCCAAAAAGAAGTTGTTGTATCAATAACAGGTATATATAAACTATCGCCAATATGAAATTCTGTTGTACTTGTTTCTGTATGATACCAGCGGATTAAATGTTTCGGTGATGATTTGAATGCACGTAAAACAAAATCGGATGTGCCACATGCCTTTGGGTTTGTCACTAATGGAGCAGGTACAGAAGGATGAACTAATATTAAAGAAGAATCTATAGTACTTTCGCAACCATGGATCGTATCAATCGCCCTTCCCCATATATATGTATCCGAATTAATATCCATTGAAAGCGATAATCCCTCACCAACAACATTATTTCCATCTTTATCGGATGACCACCAGATAATTTGTGCGGGTATGTTTACTACACCATCTATAGTAACAATTCCAGGCCCACATGCAGCCACTGCAACTATTAATGGGGGTGAAGGGATAGAATATATTGCTGCTAAAACAGGAATTCTTGGACTTTCACAATGGTTTAAAGTATCGTATGCTGCTGTATAATAATATGTCGAATTAGTCAATAATGGAGTGCTGATATTGCTTTCTTCAGAAAATGGTATCGTTGAAGAAATACTATTGTACCAGCGTGGAATGGCATTAACCCCCGACACCATAGATGACAGACTTAGTATTGCCGAACCACATGATTCATCAGTTGTTATTGTTGGTATTGCAGGTGGAGGAAGAAAAGTTATACTTACTGTGTCAGCTGAAGGGGCACATGTCCCGCTAATAAGCCTCCATTCAAAATCATAAACGCCCTCCATTCTTATAGGTATAGTAACTACGGGATTTTCAATATCCCTGTTTGGAATAAACGCAGCACTTCCTGGCCCTGATAACTGGCTCCAACGCCCTCTTCCCTTACTAAAATGATTCCCGTTGAGTTGTATCGAATTTCCACAAATAGTGCTATCAGGCCCTGCAAACCCTGGAGGTGGTGGAACACCAAAATCGTATACTACTGTATCGCGACTAACACAAATACCATTTTGCAGTGTCCATTGTAATAAATAATAACCTTCATTCCCCGGAAGCACAGAAAATATAGCATTGGGTGAATTGATATTTGGACTAAAAACAGGAGGAACTGCTGAAGGATTCTGAATGACCTGCCATGAACCATTTCCTGCAACAGGAGAATTAGCATGAAGTGTATCTGAATTAACCAAACATAAAGCCTTATCAGGGCCAGCATCGGCAATCCCTGGCGATAAATCCCTGATTATTGTAATTGTATCGGAAGACCCTGAACATAAACCATACCGGCTTTTAAATGTCCACAGAAAACTATTGTTCCCTGCCGATAAATTATTAGCAATAGTTGTTGGATTATTTGTGTCGCTTAATGTTGATAAACCCTGTAAGATAGCCCATGTGCCATTACCTTGGTTAATAGGTGCATTTGCCGATAATGTTATTGAATTAATTTCACAAACATGTGCATCAAATCCTGCATTTGCAATTCCGGGTGATAAATCAATAAAATATCTTATAGTATCCATTGTTACCGGACATGCCCCGTAAAGACTCGAAATTCGCCATATCAAGCGATTATCGCCCAGCGAAGGATTATTATAAATTGCATGTGGGGCAGATGTGTCTGAAACATTTCCTCCTCCTGTCAACACAAGCCAGTGCCCCTTACCTGAATTTGTCGGGGTATTTGCATTTAGAACCAGCGTGCCCGGATTACATATATCCTGATCGGCTCCTGCGTAGGCTGGTCCAGGTTGACGATCAGAAGTAATAACGACAATATCTGATATTGTACAAGGCCCGTTTGCTACAGTCCATCTGAATTCGTTTGCTCCATGGGCTAAATTTCGTACCCAGGTCGTTGATAGTGTATCATTAACAATTGTTGCTGTACCGGTAGTTGTCCATGTTCCTGAGCCAACAATTGGTACAGAGGCATGGAGTAAAACACTATCGGCACAAATAGTCTGATCTGGGCCCGCAGAAACAGCCCCAGGTCTTTGATAAATCCTTAATATTACTGTGCTTGGAGCACTTTCGCATATGCCCTGCCGACTGGTTACATAAAATGTGTGTTCTCCCGCTATATTATTATTTAAGTTATAAGGAAATAAAACAGGATTAAAATTATTTCCGACATATAAAAGATTTGTTAGCCCGGCATCGGAATACCAGCGAACTTGCGCAGTACCAGCAGTTGCGCGCAATGATATAGGTTCCTGGGTGCAATATTCGTGTAAATTAGAAACAACAACTGGTGGAGGTGCAATAATTTCTATTCTGGCTGTAGTGGTTATTGGGTCATTATCTCCATTTGTAAGATCTGAAGGGGGAATTGCATCGGTTGGTAAATTATCGTATGGATTACATACATTCCAGTTACGCAATGTTATTTCAAAAATATCACCTGCAATCCCACCCGCCGGAGCGCTTATTGGATATGATGACTGGTTTGGCCCATCGGCTGTTATTGGAATCCTCAATATAGGACCGTTTAGCGAACTAACAAAACCACCATCATTATCTGTCATCTGACGGTCAATACCTATACTATCGCGAACTGTAATATTTGGAATCCTATCGCCTGCTTGATTATAAGTGCTATAAATAAACTGGACCCATCTGTAATAACGGTTTGGATTATCGGGTTCGATGTTAATATTACAATTGAAAGTTGAATTATCGCGAAAAACTACATCGACAATATCTTCTCCTTCGCAGAAATAAGCAACTACCGGATCGGTACTAAGTACTCCGCTATTCTCCTCATCGGTTCCCCATGTACTGAATGTTTGCTCCTGATGGCCACTACTAGTGCATAAATCACCATCAAATATTACATAAGCATCAGCAGTTCTGGCACATTCATTAGTTGGGGGATATATATGTGAGGCCTCAGCCCAAATTGAATCACCTGCCGGGTTCCAATGCCCATTAACAGTTGTTATGGCTCCAGTTCCGTCGTTCCAAACAAATCGAATCTGAACCATTGTTGTATCAACAGGTATCAGAAATTTAAACCATACGTTCATTGTAAAATCGACCGGAGAGCAAACGGTCTTTGGATCCTGTGCACTGCCATTTTTGGTAATCAAAGAGCATTGCGGATAAAGATTGCAGTTGAAAACCAAAAAAGACAACAAAAAAATAGTTAGTAGCTTTGTGTATCTCATCTTTAATACCTTTTATTCTAGCTTTAAAAGCTAAAAGTGCCCAAGTTGGTATATTCTGAAAGCCCGCAATACTATATGCTGCCTCTTTTGCTCAGATGTTGGTTGTTAGTTTCCGATGCAATATAATATACGGCATTTTTAAATAGAAGGTTACGTTACTCAAATATTTTTATAATCTGATCATTAAATTTAATCAATTAGTCAAAAAGTTCGGTCAATCCGGGAGGTGTTTTTACAAAAATTATTTTCGCCTTTTTATCAACTTTCAAAATAAACTCATCCTGCAATGGAATTAATATCTCTTTCTTCCCATTTTTTACTTTTAACAATGGATTTACCTGAAATTCTAATATTTCATTGAGTATGCCAATCTTGCCATGAACTTGATCAATAACCGTGTATCCCAATAATACATTAGTTTGCTGCTCTTCTAAGTCGTCGGTTTTAACACAGTTTGAATTTATATATACAACTTTATCAATAAAATCGCGGGCTTTCTTTTCAGTATCAATATTTTCGACTGATAAGATTATTGCTGTACTGTTTTTACCAGCAAAATGATCAATAAAAAAAGGAACCGGTAATCCATCAAATTCAATGAATACCGATTCCAGTTTTAAAATATTATCGAAGCTTAAATTATTCAATTGCAGGACTATTTGCCCATGTACCCCATGAACTCTTGATATTATCCCTGCAACAATATAATCCGAAAGGTCAATCATCTATTTTATTTATCAGACAATAGACCAATGAAGATTATTCTTCAGCTTTAGTTTCTTCAGCTTTAGTTTCTTCAGCTGCAGTTTCTTCAGAGGCGGGTTCTTCTGCAACAGTTTCTTCAACAACTGCTTCAGATACTGTTTTAGCAGCTTCTGATTTTGCTTTTGAGGCTGCTTCTTCAGCTTTCTTCTTAGCAAGTTCCTGAGTCATTGCTTCTTTAACCTTAATTTCGTTGTCCATGCGTTTTTTGGCATCATCTTGTTTTGATTTCTCAACGCCTACAACTTTAGCCTGAATCTTAGCTTCTTTTTCATTCATCCATTTCTCGAAACGTGCATCAGCCTCTTCAATTGAAAAAGCTCCTTTTTTAGCACCATCTAACAAATGTTTTTTCATTAAAACACCTTTGTATGATAAAATAGCTCTACAGGTGTCGGTAGGTTGAGCGCCCTTTTGCAACCAATCTAATGCTTTCTCGAAGTTTAGATCAATTGTAGCAGGAATAGTACCAGGTAAATAAGAACCTAAACTTTCGATATACCTGCCATCCCGTGGCGCCCTGCTGTCTGCTACCACAATGTGGTAGTAAGGCTTTCTTTTACGGCCTTGTCTTGTTAATCTGATCTTTAAGGGCATAAAACAATTTTTTAATTAAATCTATTTAATTTGAGGCTGCAAATTTAGATATTTTTTTAACTTAACAGTAAAAAGTATGCTTTTGATACAAATATTTTTTTTAACTATGTTTGCAGACGTATTTTTATTTGCAGTAATTAATCTAATCTAAAGCACTATGAAAAAATCAATTTTAGTTATCTATTCACTTTCTCTTTTAGCTCTTGTTTTTACTTCATGTAAAAAAGACGAAGATTCCAACGAACCTTTTACTAATGGTTCAGCCACAATTAACGGTGTTGCCTTTATTGACAACGACGTAACAAATAATGTATCAAGTCGCGATTCCAGGGAATTTGTTGCTAATGGTGTTAGACTGTATGCAACTTATAATACAAAAGACCTGGTTCAATTTCCATCGGACTATACTAATTACAGTAATGTTACTATTTCAACAACAGTTCAGGCTAATGGTGAGTTCTCTTTCACTATTCCTGCCAACGACAAACCTGTAAGTGTTTCTATTACTTCTGATGATTTTAAAACTGATTACATCACTTCAGATACAACCTATCAAAAAATTTATTTTATTGATACTATTACTGAAACAGTTCATAATGGGGTAGTTAAATTATTGAAAGTCGAAGCAGAAGCAAAATAAAGTACCTAAAATAATTAAACACAATCCATTATGAAATATTTAATAAAAATAATACTTGTAGCATTCAGTTTATCTGCTGTTTGCTTTAGCCAGACCGATACAACGGCTGGAACGAAAAATGTTAACATGCTCTCGAAAAGGGGTGTTTATATTTTACCCGAAAAAGGTGAAATTGCTATAGGAGTTGATGCTTCTCCCATATTATTTTATGTCGGAAGTTTCTTTTCGAGTAGCGGGGCTGGTTCTCCTTCATTCGATTATGGTTCAGGCCCTGGCCCTGTTAATGGCATCTATTTAAAATATATGCTTGAAAAAAATATGGCAATACGTGCCCATGTACGTTGTGATATAAGAAATTCGCAGAATATTTCTATTGCTGCTAAAAGCACACTCGCTTACGACCCACAAAGACCTGAATTTGTTGAAGATATTACTACAACTCAGAGTAATGCAATAAGTTTCAGTTTGGGAGTGGAAAAGCACAGAGGTAAAGGACGTTTACAAGGAATTTATGGTTGCGAAGCATTTGTTAGCCATTTACGCGATATCACTACATACGAATATGGAAATGATATAACTAATGAGTTTAATACCCCTGTCATTATAGCAAATAGTTATAATGGCTCTGAAAGGCTTATTGAAGACAATGATAATAAAGGATTCGCCTTTGGCGCAAGAGCGTTTTTAGGTATTGAATACTTTATTGCACCAAAAATATCAATAGGAGGTGAATTCGGATATTCAGTCAGTTATGGTTTTAACCAAAACCGTACGCAAGTATATGAATATTGGAACAGTACACAACAAAAAGTTTCAAATGTGGTAAAAGAATCGGCATCAGGTGGATATAAAACCTTTAATGCAGGTATTGATAATGTTGATGGCTCAATTAATCTTTTTTTTTATTTTTAATTGTTCCTGAGATTACATTTATAATTTATAAAAAATACAAAAAACCCTGCCTTTTTAGCAGGGTTTTTTGTATGATATAATAACCTTATGTACAAGTTGTTTTATTAACCCGATTAATTAAACACAACAAATTTTATATTTCGAATACATATATTTATATATTTGCATATGTATATTGTTTTTTATCCTTTGATTAAGTAGTTAAATAATCCGATATTGCAACCTTAAAACAAATTCAAAAGTATACTGTTTATCAATTTAATTAGAAGTAAAAATATAGATGTCATGAGAAGATTATTAATTACATCAGTTGCTGCAACATTAATGACTTTTGGATGTAATAGCCAGTCAGAAGTTAAGGAGAATCAAAAGGAACAACCAAAAACGACTACACAGATTGAGGTAGTAAAGCCAAAACTGCTTACTAAGCAAATGTTTCTTAATGAGATAATGGACTATGAGAAAAGTCCTGATAAATGGATTTATAAAGGTGATATGCCTGGTGTTGTTGATTTTTACGCCGACTGGTGCCGTCCTTGTCGAATGACTTCGCCAATACTAGAAGAATTGGCCGTTGAATATGCCGGAAAGGTTAATTTCTACAAAGTAAATGTTGATGCTGAGAAAGAATTATCAGCAGTATTTGGTGTTCAAAGCATACCTGCGTTCCTTTTTATTCCAAAATCTGGTAATCCAACAATGTCAGCAGGTATTGCACAAACTGTTGATGAAACAAAAGCTATGTTCCGTAAACAGATTGATCAACTATTGGTAGAAAAATAAGTTGTTTCATTGCCTATTGTAATCATCTGTTAAGCATCGTATTCAGTTTTAATAGAAGAATTATATAATTGACGCAGCGTACTATATCTTTTTTTGAAATAAAACGTAAAACCCCAGGAATGATTAAACCCGGGAAAATGATTTGCTCAGCATTTTCGTTAAAAAGAATTGTTACATGTCTCAGGACTTCTGCCCTTTCAACCCTGATATTAACTTTTTGTATTTCGTGTACTTTAAGAAAAGTCGTAAACAAATCAGCTATAGATCAAAAGGTTGATTCTATTCTTTCATTAATGACCCTTGAAGAAAAAATTGGTCAAATGAACCAGTTAAGCGGCTATGGTGAGTTAACCGGCCCGATTACCGAACAACATCCATATATTGAAGCTCTTAAAAATGGTACAGTCGGATCAATGCTCAATATTAATGGAGCAAATTATACCAGAAAAATTCAGGAAATTAATTTAACAGAAACCCGGCTTGGAATACCAATTATTTTTGGTTATGATGTTATTCATGGATATAAAACTATTTTTCCGGTCCCAATTGGTGAAGCTTGTTCTTGGGACTTGGATGCAATAGAAAAATCTGCCCGGATTGCAGCTATCGAAGCATCTGCTGCTGGTCAGCACTGGACCTTTGCCCCTGTCGTTGACATAACGCGCGATGCGCGATGGGGACGAATTGTTGAAGGTGCAGGTGAAGATCCTTTCCTTGGATCGTTAATAGCCGCTGCCCGTGTAAAAGGTTTTCAGGGCAATAGCCTTTCTGATCCTAACTCTATTGCAGCCTGTGCTAAACATTTTGCAGGTTATGGCGCTGTTGAAGCTGGCCTTGATTATAACACAGCTGATATATCGGACCGAACACTATACGAAATTTACTTACCACCATTTAAAGCTGCTGCTGATGCAGGTGTATCGTCATTTATGACTGCTTTCATTGATCTTAACGGATCGCCAGCTACTTCAAATACCT
>Ga0105103_10000665_pt1 | contig 19422 bp, 19 predicted proteins | sample PPLLaktember2015_2_FD_79107 | JGI IMG/M metagenome (GOLD analysis project Ga0105103, IMG submission 79107) | Freshwater sediment microbial communities from Prairie Pothole Lake near Jamestown, North Dakota, USA - PPLs Lake P7 Core (6) Depth... | ecosystem: Environmental > Aquatic > Freshwater >...
CCGTTGCAATTTCAGCAGTAAGGGTGGTTATTGCCTGCTCCCTTTCTTCCAGCAGGGAGCGGGTGGTATCGAAACGGGCTTCCAGATCGTGCAGGTCCTTTTCTTTTCCTTCAAAAGCAGTCTTCGTCTCCGCAAGAAGGCGGGATACCGCTGCAAGCTCCTGCTCCGATGACTCCCGGGCTGAACTGCCCGTTGCAATTTCAGCAGTAAGGGTGGTTATTGCCTGCTCCTTTTCTTCAACCTGGGACCGGGCAGTATTGAGACGGGCTTCCAGCTCCAGGATGTCCTTTTTCTTTCCACCCAGGGCGGCATTTGTCTCGGAAAGCACGCGGGATACAGACGTAAGCTCCTGCTCTGCCGATTCCCGGGCTGAACTGACCGTTGCAATTTCAGCAGTAAGGGTGGTTATTGCCTGCTCCCTTTCTTCCAGCAGGGCTTCGGTTTTTTGAAGCCGGACGCGCTCAGAATCCAGTTCTTCCTCAAGCCGTATGATCCCGTCAGCCTGCTCTTTGGCAGTGGTTCTTAAGGTACTGATAGTCTGTGTCAGGTCCTGTTCAGACTGGTTTTTCGCAAGCAGAACCGCATCCAGCTCCTGCCGGGATTCTTCCAGCCTCTTCTTTTCTGCACCAAGATTGATCTTCAGCTCTTCGTACTCTGAAGTGAGGGCATGAAGTGCCGTTTCAACCTGTTCCTTCAGCGCCGCGGTCGTGCTGAGTTTGTTTTCCGTTTCTTTAAGCGTATTTCCGGTTTGTTTAAGTGCATTCTCAGCTTCTTTAAGGATATTTTCAGTTTCTTTTCGCTGGCCGGATTCCCTGGCCAGTTCCTCACTTGCTCGTTCAAGGGCCGGTTTGAGCGTGGCAAGCTCCGAGGAGAGTTCGGACAGCTGCTGCTGCTGCTGGTCGATGGCGGACCGTTGAGCTGCCAGTGATTCGTCTTTTTCCATGACAACCCGCTTGAGTTCGGAACGGACTTCAGCATGAGCGGATTTTTCAGAAGATAGGTCGCGGGATACCTGATCAAGAGCGGTAATTTTTTCCCGGACCGTCTGTTCCCTGTCTGAAAGCTGTCCGGATAATTCCGATACGGTAAGTTCCTGGGTTCTCACGGACTCGTTGAGTATACCGATAACCCGGGTGTTTTCAATGACGTTCTCCTCCAGGTTTCTGATCGTGATACCCAGATTCCGGATATCTTCCTGTGCCCGGAGCAGGTCACTTGATTTATTGACTGCAATCTCGAAAGATGAGAGGAGGAATTCAAGGAGTTTGCGGCGCTGGGCGGTGACGACATACACCTGGTCGTCATGCTTGATCTTGAACTGCGTTTTGATCTGATCCGGGGTCGGGCGTTCAACCGGCACGGTGAGCGTACCTTCGATCAGGGAAAGGAGGAAAGGGGTATCGAAAGGATGTGCGATGAAATTGTCCGCATTACTGTCAAGAACCCGCAGGAGATCCCCCAGGTCTGATGCACCGGTGATAATGAGCACCGGGATGTTCCAGAGATAATCATCTGCTTTTATCTGCTTGCATACCTCAAATGCATCGGCTTCGGGTACGGTTGTATCGCACATGAGCAGGTTGGGTTTCCCGTTCCGGAGTGTTTCAAGAAGGTGGGTGCCATCGGAAAAAAGGGTAACATAGTATCCTTCGTCCCTGAGTTGTTTCTCCAGCTGGGTGGATAACGGGGAATTTGCGCTCAAAATGAATATGTCAATGACACTTTCATTTCCATCTGACAGGTCTGACAGGGAAGCATTCATCTCAATCTCTCGCACGGATGGGATTATACCATAATATGCCTGAATATATGATCGCATATACTCTATTAAAGCACTTCTGGTCGAACGGGAGATACCGGGGCCTTTGCGGCAGAAAAAACACGACCGGAGCAGGAATACTGCAGCAGTACGAAAAATCCGGACCTGCCCGGGCAGCCTGTTATCGTTCTTTTTCTATCCACCAGTCGATGAGTGTTCGGGATATGCTGAGTTTTTCCGGGATACGGGGGAGATGTTCACGGTCGAACCAGAACGATAGATTCAATCTCATTCTTGTCAATGACCAGTTTGCCGCCTGCAAATTCTGCAGTAAAACCCACCATGAGCGAGTCCGGGAATAGCCAGGGTTCACTGCCGAAATACCGGATATTTTTTACATAAATTCCGGTCTCTTCAAGTACCTCGCGCACAAGGGCGTGTTCAAGGTTCTCGGCAGGTTCTACAAATCCCGCAATCAGGCCAAACATCCCCGGGGGAAACCGCGGTGAACGGGCAAGCAGGATCCGGTCGCCCCGCTGCACACAAGGACGATAATCGCCGGGGAAAGCCGGGTAGGCGATAAGGCCGCAGGGCCACACTGTTTCGCACGCTCGGTCGTGTGCGGGCGGGTCTCTTTTCCGCATCTGCCACAAAACCGGGTTGTCCGGTCAAACTGGATAATCCTGACTGCAAAAGCTGCAATGGCAAGTTCTTCATCAGGAATACGACCGAAGAGGTCCCGTATCCCGGAATACACCCATCCCTTCGGGACGGGTGCATCTGTTCCGATCTCACCAGCATAATACCGAACTGTTCCCCGGTAACCGAGATACTGGGAACGTGCGAGTGCAATTCCTGATTTCCGGGGATCCACCGGATGTAAAACGGACGGGCGGGCACCGGGAGGAATACTTACCCGTCCTGCCAGACAATCACCCATTGGGCAGACGCCGGAATCACCTCCGGATCCGGGTAGGTGGATATGAGAGAATCCAGTGAAAATTTTCCCGTGTAGGTCATGACAGGGCGCCCAGTGGATACTATTCCTGTGTGTATGCAGAATAAAAAAACGCTCATGTGCAGGACATCTCCTGTACCGATTACGTGAGGGCTGAACCAGATCTCCCTTTCAAACACTCAGGTGCGGCCGATTATAGAGCGTTCCTCCGTACCCAGGCCATCCGTACCAGTAACGGCATGAGGGTTAGTGCAGAGCAGACGCCGGAAGTACTGGCAGGGCATTACAGGGGCGAAGCACGCTGTTTTCATCCTGTTTACCCGTCCAGATGAGTTTTTTTAGCGCGGACGGCAGCAGTATGTCACCCGGTTAGTCCTAAGCGAATTTTTTAAAAACCGGATCCGGTGGATCCGTCCGGAAGGATACCCAAGAGGGATCCTGACGGCGGAAATATCGTCAAAGCAAAAAGATATACCTTATCGCATACAGGCTAATTTAATGATATCAATCCTGTACGTTGATGATGAACCGGGCCTGCTCGATCTCTGCCGGATTTTCCTCGAGCAGACGGGAGAATTCAGGGTTGATACAGCAGATTCGGGAAAGGAAGCACTCGCACAACTCGTAAAAAAGCACTACGATGCAATCATATCCGATTACCAGATGCCGGAGATGGACGGGATCAGTCTGCTGAAATCAATCCGGCTTCAGGACACGGACATGCCATTTATCCTCTTCACCGGGAGGGGCCGCGAAGAAGTGGTCATCGAAGCCGTGAACAATGGGGTTGATTTTTATCTCCAGAAGGGAGGGGATCCCAAAGCCCAGTTTGCTGAACTGATGCACCAGGTACGGCAGGCTGTCAATAAACGACAGGTGGAGCGGAACCTCCATGAATCGGAAAAACGTCTGACCGATATTATCAATTTTCTTCCGGATCCCACGTTTGCGATTGACCGTGAAGGGAAGGTGATTGCATGGAACCGGGCCATCGAAGATCTGACCGGAGTACCTGCACCCGAAATGCTCGGGAAAGGAGATTATGAGTATGCGATCCCGTTCTATGGTCACCGCAGGCCAATCCTGATTGACCTGATTTTTGAACCGGATGAACGTATCCAGGAACATTATTCCGGCATCCGTCGCGAGAAAGACATCCTGATCGCAGAAACCGATCTCCCACGCCCGCTTGGAGCACAGCTGACGCTCATGGGAAAGGCAAGCCCGCTCTATGACCGGCAGGGAGAAATCACGGGTGCTATCGAATCCATCCGTGATATCACCGCACACAAACAGGCAGAAGACGAACTGCGGGCTGCGTACACGCAGATAATGGCAACAGATGGAGAACTGCGTGACCAGTACGACAAACTGAGCCGGAATGAACAGATTCTCAAGGACAGTGAGGAAAAATACCGGACCCTTGTCGAGAACAGCCATGATGTGATTTACATCTACCGGGGCGATCACTTCCTGCTCATGAACAAAAGGGGGTCTGAGATCACCGGCTATTCCCATGAAGAACTCATGCAGATGCGTGTTTGGGATCTCCTCCACCCGGACGACCTGAACCGGGTGTTTGCGGCGGGTGTGGCACGAATGCAGGGGAAAAATATTCCTTCCCGATATATGGCGAGAATCGTAACAAAATACGGGGGAGCAATCCCCATGGAGCTGGTTGCCTTGCTGATCACGTTCCAGGGAGAACCGGCTATTATGGGGATTGCGCGAGACGTGACGGAGCGGGAGAACTATATCAACGGGATGGCCAGGAAAACAAAGACCCTTACCATCATGAACCGGATTATTCAGATGACAAGCCAGAAAATTGACATAAATGAGCTTCTGACTACCGCGCTGTCATCGATCCTGGACCACCTCGGATTCGATGGTGGGGCAGTTTATGTAATCAATAACCAAACGAAAAGGGCACGGATTGAATGCGTACAGAACCTTCCTGCAGAATACATTCGCGAAGTTGATGATGTCGATATACACGGGTATCCATTCAACAGGGTTCTTGAACGGGGTGAGGCTCTTATCGTAGAAAATTACGAACAATCCAGTCCGGAGTTTGCAAAAAAATACGGTTTCAGATCCTTTGCAAGCATACCCGTCATGGCAGAACAGCTGGTGATCGGTGCCCTCAATGTTGTCAGCAGCAGGCAGTCCGAAATTTCTCCCGACGATCGCGAAGTATTATCAGCTATCGGAAAGGAACTCGGCAGTGCAATCACAAGGCTGAAAGCGGAAGCAGCACTGCAGGAGAATGAAGGACATTACCGTACACTTATTGAAACGACCGGAACCGGGTATGTAATTATCGATGACAAGGGCCGGGTTGCCGATGCAAACCCGGAATATGTCCGACTGGCCGGCCATACCGGACTTTCCGAAATAAAGGGCAGAACGGTGACGGAATGGACCGCCCCTCATGACCGGCAGAAAAATGCCAGTGCTGTCCGGGAGTGTCTTGAGAAAGGAGTTCTCCGGAATTTTGAGGTCGATTATGTAGACTCTTCTGGCAAAATTACCCCGGTAGAGATCAATGCGTCCAGAATAAACAGCCAAGGATCTGTTCGGATCGTAACGCTGTGCCGGGATATTACCGACCGCAGGAAAGCAGAAATTGCATTGCGGCAGAGCGAAAATCTCTACGGGACGCTTGCCGATGCGGCGCAGGACCTGATCTACATCATCGATAAAGACGATACGGTTGCCTATGTCAATACGTATGGCGCGATGATGATTGGCAGGAACAGACAGGACATTATCGGCAGGCCGAGGAAAACGTTATTCCCCGGACCGGAAGGAGAGCGGCAATACCAGAACCTCCGACAGGTCTTTTCAACGGGTGTGTCTCTCCATGCAGAGGGACAGGTCCACCTGCCGTCGCGGGATACCTGGCAGGACACCCATCTGATACCACTGAAGAACCCGGAGGGGATCATCACTGCTGTCATGGGGATCTCCCGGGATATCACCGCCATGAAACAGGGTATGGAATCTCTCCGTCGCAGCGAGAGCCAGTACCGCTCCTTTATCGATAATGTGCAGGACGTGCTCTACCGGACAGATATGGGGGGGAAGCTCACCATGATCAGTCTTGCCGGGGCAAAGATGGCAGGATACGATTCCCCGGAGAAGATGATAGGCATCGACATGGCCCATGACCTGTACGAAGACCCGCAGGAGCGGAAAAAATTCTTTTCTATCCTTGCGAGGAAGGGTTCGGTAACCGCATATCCCCTTGTCCTGAAGGCGCGTGACGGGAGGAGATATCATGTCACAGCCAGCAGTCAGTATTTTTACGATGCACAGGGAAACGTGCTCGGCATCGAAGGGATCATTCACGATGTTACGCACCTGAGACAGGCGGAAGATGCGCTCAAGGAGGCCAACAGGAAGCTGAACCTGTTAAACAGTATTACCCGCCACGATGTGGCAAACCAGCTCACGGTTCTTTTGGGATATACCCAGCTGGCGATGATAAAAAATCCTGATCCCATAATCGCTGATTTCCTCCAGAAGATCGATTCTGTGGCAACAACAATCGGGCGGCAGATCGAATTCTCAAAAGCATACCAGGAGCTCGGCGTTCATGCCCCGGGCTGGTTCAACCTTGATGATGTTTTTGCAAGAACCAAACCCAGGGATATTTTGTTTTCAAGCTCGTGTTCCGAAACCGAGATTTTCGCCGATCCGATGCTTGAAAAAGTGTTTGCAAATCTTTTTGGCAATTCGGTGATGCATGGCGAAAGGGTATCCCGGATTACCGTCCGCTGCGAACCTGCAGGTGACGAACTGCTGATCAATGTTGAAGATAACGGTGTCGGGATCCCGCTGGGTGAAAAACAGAATATTTTCAGGAAAGGCTATGGAAAAAATACCGGATTCGGGCTCTTTTTAGCCCGGGAGATCCTCGCTATCACCAAAATCTCGATTCACGAAACCGGCAGGCACGGCAGTGGTGCCCGTTTTGAGATTGTTGTTCCAAAAAACGGATTCAGGCACAGCAGAGGCTCCGGACAACCCCATGTATGACGGGCGGACATGTTTTCTTTCCGATCTGCCTGAACAAAATCCGGGTGAAAACCATGGCTTTTTATTCCGGGGGATTATTGATACCGGATACCGGCATTCCCGGAGGCTGTACCCCATGAGTTACACGATTGCCCTGATTTCAACTGAAGAAAAAGAGCAGCTGATGGAGGAGTACCTGCCAAAGGTCAGGTACGAGATCAAGTCAGACCTGTACGGCTGCTGCATCAAGCTGATCACTGACGAACACACCATCAAGGACACGTGGGAGAATAATTTTTATTCCATCTCCCAGAATATCCGTTCTCACGGCCGGCTCCTCATCTTCAGGAATGGTGCCTATGCACCAGACACAGTCCTGTTCGATCCCCTGTCGAGAACCGCGTTCCTGTTCAATTTTTCATACTACGGCTGGATCAAGTCCATCGCGCTCAGCCTTGCCGGGGACATCCTTGAAGACCACCACGGGATCTTTTCGGTGCATGGCGCCTGTCTGGACATCGGGGGAAACGGCCTCGCTATTATTGGTTTGCCCAAAGCCGGGAAAACAACACAGACATACGGCCTGTTACAGGACGCTCATACCCGGATCGTGGCGGACGACTGGTTCTTCTCGCGGGTATACGGGCCGGATATCCTTGCCTACTCTTCCGAGAAGAACTTCTATATCGGAGAGGATCTCGGGACGATCTGGAAGACGTTTGGCGGGATGGTACCAGAAGGGGAGTTCGATCAGAACGGAAGGGCTGTTGCCGATATCCGGTGGGTGATCGGCAAAGGGAGAATTCTTCCCATGACAACCCTGAAGACGATTATTGTCCTGAAACGCGATCCGGCAGACATGACAATTTCCCGGACGCTTGATCCCGATACCGGTCTGAAACTGTTTGTTGAGAATACCTACTTCAATCCCCATTTCCTTGTCCACAACCCGTTCAAGGCAAGAATCCGGAAGCGGTATGTCCAGGAGCTCCTGAGTCGCACGACCGTATACCAGGTGAATACGAGCGGGACGCCAAAAGAGACGCAGAAGATGATCCGGTCACTGGTCGGGATCCCGCAGAGCGAATGAAAAACCGGATATTCAGAAACTCTTTTCCGGTCCGGCCGATTCTTCACTCCGTTTCCTCTCGAGCAGCCAGAGCAGCACGATAAGGAAGAGCGGATAGAAAAGATCGATATACATGACCGGGCCGGCATTGTTCGGCGCATAGTTCCCCTGCACCACCATCTCGTACATGTGTCCGAAACCGGCGGCAACAGAGAAGATCCCGATCCCAAGCACGGTCGCCATCCAGAATCCGGTATCGCGGAATTTCAGGCAGAGCAGACCGACGATGCCCAGGGCTGCATCCCATATCCCGACTTCGCGCTGGAACGGGCTCCCCGCCGGCCACCCGATCGATTCCGCTACCTGGTCCGCCTCAAAGAGATGCCCCATGCCGGCATAGAGGTAGCTGAGCCCGAGACCGACTGCGATCTGCCACATCAGGAAAATTCCCAGTGCCTGCGATTTGGTGAGATTTTTCACCCGTATATGGATGATGGCAATGATGGCAGCGATTACCGGGATAATAAACGGCCAGACCAGCGAAAAGATGCTCATGAAGGATGTTTGGGGGCAGGAAGTTAAAAAAAGTGAGGTGGTGTTTTCCCCTGAAGATACTCCTGACTGCAGAGAAACGTTTTCACACCGGTGAATCCATAAAAGAGAGGGTAAAGTGTTATTTTAACCCCTTTTTTTTAAAGACGGATTTACGAGGGAAAAATAAGAAAAATGCTGCCACAAATGGAAAGCGAAAAAGTGCATCTGCCAATGATCGAAAAACGCTGACGCTCCAGGGGTTTCGCCCCGCCGCTTTGAAGCCCTGGTTGCGATAGTTCTGTACTACCTGAACCCTGATATTGGGTAATACAGAGGAATCGCATGCGCCCCCGAATGGGGCAGGGCTGGCGCAAGGGGGGTGTTGTTAGAAATAGAAGTTAGGGGCTAAGTTGATACTTTACCTACAGAAAAATCCCGGGAAAAAGAATTGAATCCGTTTCATCCGTTCAGCCGTGCGGCCTCGAGCGCATCCTGTTCGTCAAAGTAGGTTTCGAGATAGTTGAGTGTTTCAAGGTCAACGTCAGCGTAGGTATGGGTTCCGATCTCGAACGGATTATCCATGTCGTGGATAAGGAGCACGAGGCCGATGAGCATGGTGCATATGACAGCAAAGATGACTGTTGCTTCGGGGAGCGGGTCAATACTCACAAACAGCATCAGGAGGATAACGCTTACGGTCGCAATCTCGGCGAGCGCGTAGGCAGCGGGGATAAAATCCGTCCGGATGATCACTTCGATCCGATTGGTCAGCCGGTCGATCGAACCAAGCTCGTTCCGCAGTTTTGCAATCAGCGGCGGGGCAACATTCGCATACGAAAGAATCCGGATATCGTTGTTAATCTTGTCCATCTCCCGGTTGATATCCGGAAGATTCCAGCAGTTTTCCCCAAAGCACCGGTTTATGGTCCGGTGAAGATCCCGTACATGCATTCTGAAAAGGCGGGCCGGTGCTTCATCCGTAAGAGGGAGCACCCGGCTGTCGTTATACAGGGCCTTTAACGAGGCCGCAAGGTCACTCCCGGCTTTCTCGCTCTCCTTGAAGTCGGTGAAGGTGCCGGAGAAGATGATCGCGATAGTGAAGATAGCCCCGGTTATGAATGCACCGACAACCGGGTTGATCGGCACGGTATCATACCCGAGCACGTCGATGATGGTCCTCGGTATGAGGAGGAGTACCATGATCGCAACGGCCTTGAAGATGAGACCCCATTTTTTCCTGGTTTCCAGATCCATACACAGGATTGGTTGTATGGCAATTTAGGCAGATCGTTTCATGACGGGACGATTACATTGTTCCGGGTTTTTTTAGGTTATTCCTGAAGAGGATGAGCCGGTCGCAGAACTCTCCAAGATATTCGCTCATGGAGAGGCTCCCTTCCTCAAAAACACAGTCGCCTTCTTCAATTACTTTGTCAATCATGTCCCGGCTCGGCAGGATGAGATCGAACGGTACTCCCGATTCCTCGGATCCCTGTATGAGCGCCTGCCGGAAAAGACCGATACAATAGGCGATGCGGTACTTGTAGAGGTGCCGGGTCTTTTTGAGGTACCCGGCCACCCGTGTGGTCTCTATGGAAAGAAAGTCGTCGAGCACTTTTTTATCTTTGCATTTCCCGAGCATGTAATGGTAATGGGCATACGGGTACATCTCTTCAAGTTCCGCAGGAACTATCCCGCAGGTACCGAAGATAACGATGTGGTATTGTGAAGGCGTCAGTACCTGCGAAATAACCGACCGGATCAGCTGGTGGCTGGGACTGGCACTGTAGGGCTTCCGGACCGCACAAGGCATGAAGATCGCGATATCGCGGGGAACTACATCATATTCGTCGATGATATACCGGTGCGACTTCTCGAACTCCGGCAGGTAGAAGGGGGGATCCGTCAGCAGGGCACTCCTGCCATTCTCTTTCCCCGTTCCCTTGTGATCGCTCATGATCGTTCCTGATCAGATTATCATCCGTGTCTCATGAAGTGATCGCCTCCATGGCAATACTCGTCGCAGGATAAAAGATAAAGGGAATGTACTATTTCATCCCCTGGATCCAAGAAGGATTTACGGTGTGAAAAATGGTAAAGATTGGGTGGATGCCGGATGGTCTGCCTGTACGTTGTTCAGCCAAAAAAAACCGTGCAGGGTAATCTTCGTTGTCCCGGGAACCGTCCGGGCATTGTATCCAAAAAAAAACGTTACCTGCACACCTGCCTGGTTCTGGTCCTGCTAAAAACCGGTTGCATAATAATACCCGCCGTCTTCCCTGACATGGAGCGGGACACAAAACAGGTCCCCGATTTTTGCATCCGACAGCATCTCCTGCTTGGGACCATCGCCGCAGAACCTGCCGTCCTTCATCAGCACGACCCGGGTGATCTCCGGGATGATATCATGGAGGTTATGGGTCACGAGGATGATGCCGGTACCGGAACGGGCGATCTTCCGGAGGGTATCCCGGAAGGTATGGAGCGCATGGAGGTCAAGGCTGTTTGTGGGTTCGTCCAGAATGAGGGTCTTCGGATTGTGGACAAGGGCTCTCCCGATAAGAAGGCGCCGTGATTCTCCCGAAGACATGGCAGTCATCAGGCGATCCTGCAGGTGTTCAATTTCCAGAAACGCGAGGATCTCATCGGCCTTCATTTCCATCTCCGGAGTTACCGTTTGATTGAAGAGCCCGATACTGGAGAAGAACCCGGAGAGGATAACTTCCCTGCCGGTCAGAGGACGGGTAAACGTGTACTGCAGGTCGTTTGACACGACACCGATCGTAGAGCGGAGCTCGAAGACGTCCCACACATCCTGCCCATGGATCCTGAAGATGACCTGGTTGTTGTGTGCAACGGGATACAACTCCCGCAGAATGGTCCTGATGAACGAGGATTTACCGGCGCCGTTTGGACCAAGTATTGCTATGTTTTCACCTTCCCGGACCGTGATCGAGAGAGAATCGAGGACGTTCTTCGTGCCGCAAAAGACGGTCACATTCTCAAACTCGAGCAGGGCCTGATTTGGGGAAGGGTTATGTTGGTTTGCCGCGTCCATGAGTGGGTCTCCGGGTACAGAGAGTTCGGGGCCAGGCAGTTAAGCCGGAACAAAGACAAGAACGGTTTTTCCGTTCGCGTCATAGAATTTCAGGGTGGATTCACTTACGCGGAAGGATGCGGCCATTGAGAGGTCTGAAAGGAAGGCTGATTCCTGGTCCATACTACCGGGCCCATGGCACAACATCTTTGTTGACCCGATGCCGGTGATCGATATACTGTAATCGCTGGTAGTGTAGGCTGCAGAATACCCGTTGCACCCTGCCTGGCCGGATACCCTGCCGTCGCCTTCGAACTTCGCCGTTACGTCAGTCCCGGTTTGTGCCGGAACGAGGATACCGGTACTATCCCTGCAGGACTGAAGTGTCCAGTTGGTCTGGGTCAGCATCGCGCCGGCATTTGCCCGGGCGGCCGGGTAGTTCAGGAAGACAACCATCAGGACAAGACAGCCGATAAGGGCAAGGGATGCATAAAACGCGGGGCCCATCTTCTCGGGCGGGCCTGACGGGGCTTTGTCCGTATCGTTACCGAAAGCCTTGTCCTGATCAGCAGGGGCATCGCCAGCCATAGCCTGTACTTTGCAGGGCACGCATTAACAGTTTCCGGTATCACTGATTCAGGAATGCCGGGTATTGCGAATTTAATACGCCCGCAGTCCAGTACTGGTATGGAAACGGGATCCGTAAAAAAAGTGATAACCCTTATCGTGGGCATACTCGTTGCTTTTTTTGTTGCAGATGCACTCACGAATGCCGTTGTCGCTCTTTTTAACATGGATGGATGGATTGGGGGAATTGTCAGTTTTGTCGTGTATGCGGTATTCTTCTTTGCTGTGCTCCACCTCCTGGAGAAATACGCTCATATCGTTTTTTTCGGGTTTGACCGATGATACCGGGTTTTGGGCAGAGTATCCGTCCCGGTCCTGGAGGGGTCCTGCGCAGTACGAACAAATCACCGGTACCTGCGGATCCTTTTTAATGCAGCAAATATTCGGAAATCCGCGACCGTATCCGGCAAGGCCTGGTTTCAGCCGGACCCTTGATAGAGCAGACGGACAAAAAAGAGCGGACTGTCAGGGAAAAAACGGTTACAGCAGACATTTTATCATCGCGAATACAAACAGAGAATACAACAGAACGGTGGGTCATTCCGCTCAGGTGTATTTATGCTGGATTTAAAAACAACATGCCTCCTGAGAGGTATTGCGGGAGTGATCTTTGGTTTTTTTGCCCTGTTCTTTCCCGAGGGAGTGACCCTCGGTTTTGATGTCCTTTTCTGGATAGTGATCGGACTTGCCATGGCATTGTTCCTGTTCCTTGCCATCACGGCACGTGGCAATGGGTCGATTTTCTGGTTCGGCCTTTCCGCAGCACTCCTCGTTATCGGAGTAATCTCCATTCTGGTCCCGAAATTTGTCGCAGTTGTCCTCATCCTGATGATTGCCTCCGTGGCCATTGTCAACGGTTTTACTGATATCACCCTCGCTCTCGAGCACCCAAAAACAAAATATGTCCTGATCCCCGGCATGATCATCACCGCCATTGTCCTGCTTGGCATGTTGTTTTTTTACTTCCCCGGTTTCGGAATGAACCTTATCCTTTCCGTTGTCGGGACATGTGCACTGGTATTCGGCCTCTTCTCCATTATCCTGGGTTTTTATAAAAATGAGGAAACCGTAACAATGGCCTGACCCTGTATGCTGACAACATTTTTTTCCGGAGAATACCTCATCATGGCAGAGACAACCTTCCCCGTTCGGGATCCTGCCCGGACCATATCATGAACTACGATGTCATCGTTGTCGGGGCAGGACCATCAGGGAGTGCAGCTGCACAGGAGTGCGCACAGCAGGGGCTTTCAACGCTCTGCCTGGAGGAGCACGGAACAATAGGATATCCCGTGCAATGCGCAGGACTCCTCTCCCTTGCGGCTTTTGCTGAATGCCGGATACCGTCGGAGAGATCGATCTTCAATAAAGTCTCGGGGGCCCGCATACTATCCGCTGCAGGCAGCGAACTGCTCATCGATGCAAAGACCACAAAGGCTCTTGTCGTGGATCGCGGGACCCTCGACCGCGAGATGGCAGAAGCTGCTGCAAACCGGGGAGTTGAATTCCGGTTAAGGACAGCGGTATACGATGTCCGGGGAAATTCTGTTTTTACCCGGGGCGTCCATGGGCACGAGGAGATAACGTTTCATATCCTCATTGCGGCAGACGGCCCACGGAGTACTATCGCCCGTATCTACGGGATGCAGCGGGCGCCGACATACCTTGCCGGCATCCAGGCGGATATGCCTGCCGATTGCGATCTCCGGTATGTCCGGATCTATCCGGATGCGTCACCGGAGTTTTTCGGCTGGGCAATCCCGATAAACCCGGGGCGTATCCGGGTGAGTATGTGTGGCCGGTCACAGGTGATGGAAAAGTTCGCTGCATTTGCCAGAACTTACGGAACCAGTACGACCCACCTTGTCACCGGCACACTCCCCCTTGGCGTGATGAAAAGGACCTACCAGAACCGGACGCTTTTTGTCGGGGATGCTGCAGGGTTCCCCAAACCGACATCAGGCGGGGGCATCTATACCGGCATCCGCTCTGCCCGGCATGCTGCCGCAGTTGCCGGCACCGCGTGCGAGCTGGGAATGTTTGACGATACAGTCCTGGCAGGATATGAACGCCGGTGGCAGGATGATTTCGGGCGCGAACTGGAGCTGGGGTACCGTCTGTTTGAGATGCGGCAGAAGATATCGGTGGAAGATACCGATGCACTTCTCCAGGCACTCAATACCCCTTCGATCCTGCGCACGATTGAAGAATTCGGGGATATGGACCGTCCCGGTATCCTGATAAAAAAACTTCTGATGAACCCGGCGATACTCCGGCTCGCGGGACCGCTTCTTCATGCCGGTCTGCATACGCTGTTCTGAACCTCTTGTTCAAAGAGGGGTCGGGACCTTTATTGTATCCTCGGAAAGGATGTGACAGCGATCGCGACGGGAGTTTTTTGCAATGCGGTACATTTCCCGGGGTATATGCATCTCAAACCGGGCACCGTGCTGGTACTCGCCATTCTCCCGGATCGTGATATTGGTTATGGAGAGGATTTCCTTGACCAGGAAAAGGCCAAGACCGGTGTTTTTTCCAAACCCTTTCGTAAAAACCCGTTCTTTGTCCGGAACAGGAATACCGATCCCGTTATCTTCAAGGGAGAGGATAAGACCTGTGGCAGATTCACGGGCTGACATTCTGATCAGGGATACATGGTTACCGTGCAGGATCGCATTCTCGACAAGGTTGTAAAAAACCCGTTCAAGAAGGGGATCTGCGAATATTTCATATCCTTCCGTGTCTGACTGGATCTTGATTTTTTTGATGTCAACATGCGTGCAGGCATTGAAAAATATCTCATGAGCGTTCTGCCATGTTGGCGCTACGATACCGAGGTTCTGGTATAACCGGGTAAATTCAATATTTTCACCGATAATGGTGACGGTATCCTTCATCTTCCTGACATACATGGAGTGCTGGGATTCTGACGGGCGCTCCTTGATCAGATCGAGGTATCCACCCATGACGGTAAGCTTGTTCCGGATATCGTGACGGGTGATCTCGGCGAGGAGGTTGAGTTTCTTGTTCGCCAGCTGGAGTGCATCCTGTGCCATTTTAATATCCGAGATATCATGGAAGATTTCCAGAAAACAGCGCTTTCCTCCCAGATCAATGATCGTTGCGCTCGCAATAACCGGTATGTGCCACCCTTTTTTCGCAATAATTTCTGTCTGGAGCGATGTTCCCTCGCGGGCATGCTGTAAAAAAACATCAGGGAACAGTTCTTTTTTATCCGGAGGATGAATGTCTGTCTGATGCATCGCGCGGATCTCCTCAAGATTCCTGCCGATCAGTTCCTGGGCTTTCCTGTTCGCGTCAATGAGCATACCGGTGCCGGCGTCAGCAATAAAAATTGCATCACTGGCATGATCCATGAGCCCGCGGTTCTTCTCGTTTTCCGTCCGGAGTTCATTGATGACGTACCGGCTTCTTACCGCTTTTTTGACCTTGTGACCAAGCTCTGCAAACTGCGCTTTGGGATCCCCGCCCTTCTGGAGGTAGAAATCCACACCGTTATTGATTGCTTCGATGACTACTTCTTCCCGGCCCCTTCCGGTAAAGAGGATAAAGGGGATATCCTCGTCATGGGATCTGACGCGTTTGAGAAATTCAAGGCCATCGATATCCGGCATCTGGAAGTCGGAAATGATAGCGTCGAATGAAGTCGTTAAAAGACAGTCGAGGCCCTGCTGCACAGATTCGATGGGAGTAACCTGGAAGTCTCCATCCTTCTCAAGAAAGATCTTGCAGAGTCCGAGCAGCTCAGGCTCATCGTCTACGTACAGGATAGAGATCATGAGTGATGAATATCGTTTTTTTGAATGGAAATATCTTTTCAATTTCGTCTCTTAAAAAAGAGCATGCTGTTGCTCCGGACAGGCTGGAGAAATGCGATCCGCCAGGTAATCTGTCTGCCAGGGCACCATACCGGACCCTCCTGTCCAGAACCTGATAAGTTCATCTCCGAGTATCCTCATGTATGGAAGACCGGATACCATGGAGTGAATGGTTCGGTTCTCTCCTCTGCCAGAAACAAAAAGGAATGTACTTAACATCTCAGGTTCCACTCACTGGAAAGGAGCTCTGGGGCCGGGATTATGATAACGGTGGACCTGGGGAGTACACCACAGGAACGGGAACGCCTGATCCTGTTGTCCATGCTCTGCCTTGGTGTCGGTATTCTTTCAGCAGATGTATTCATCCCGATGGGATTTGTCATCTGGATCCTTTACCTGATGCCCCTCCTTATGTCGGTCTGGCTTTCCCACCGCTATGCCCCTTTTTATACGGCCTGGTTGATTACGTTCTGCATACTCGCTGGCAGCCTGATATCCGGCGCTGTCCGGTCGGATCCGTCAGATCTTCCGAACAGGGGGGTATTTATCCTGATGATGGCGATCGTTGCCCTGCTTGTCTGGGAGATCAGGACGAATTACACCGATCTTGAAGGGGAAGTGGAAGAGCGTCGCGCTGCCCAGCGGGATCTTGAGGAACTGACACGGTCGCTCGAGTCCCGCATTGCTGAGCGGACAAAGGAGTTATCAGAGGTTAATATTGTCTTGAATAACGACATTGCCGCCCGTAAAAAGGTGGAGGCTGCACTCGCTTCGGCAAACCAGAAACTCAACCTCCTCTCCCAGATCACCCGTCATGACATCTCCAACCGCGTTTTTGCACTGCTCATGGACATCGATCATGCAAAGGAATATGCCGAGGATGTCAGACTCAAAGAGGCACTGGAAAAACTGGAACTGACCTCCATGTCAATCCAGGACCAGATCGCCTTTACCAAGGATTACCAGGAGATCGGTGCCCAGGCTCCTTCGTGGCACCCCCTTGCACCGATCGTGAAGCATGCAGCGGAACAGCTGGACCTTCAGGGTGTCGAGATCGACATACGACTGGGCAATACCAAAATCTTTGCCGACAGCATGATCAAAAAAGTGTTTTACAACCTCATCGATAATGCGTTGAGGCATGGCGATCATGTGACAAGGATAGTATTTTCAATGCATGAAACGGAGGATGGCCTCTTAATCGTCATTCAGGATAATGGTGTAGGAGTACCGCCGCAGGACAAGGTCCAGATCTTTGCCAAGGGTTTCGGCAGGGATTCCGGCCTGGGCCTGTTCCTGATCCGTGAGATCCTGTCCATCACCAATATCTCCATCCGGGAAACCGGGGACTATGGAAAGGGTGCCCGGTTTGAGATACTCATCCCGAAAGGAGACTACCGGATGGGTTAAAGTTCTGATATCTGTAAGAATTCTTGAGTTGATACTGTTTTTATACAAAAGGACTTCCCCCAGGGTGTTTTCGGGGATTGGAAGCACAACCCGCCAGATGAATTATATCCAGGTTACTACGAAAACAATTGCTCTGCAAAAAAACATTTCTCGCTTGATACAAGACTCCCTCTCGCGCCACCAGTCCCCGCAGGGGACAGGGCGCAACCGTATCTGGTTGCAGGTAATACGTCATCATAACAATGGGGGGTGCCACAGTGGCGGCGGCGAAGCCCAAGGGAGCGTCAGAACGTTCTGAATGATTTTCCTGTGAAAATTGTATTAAACAAATGTGGTTAATTGGATTGTTCGTAATCTCTCAGTTAATTGCGATGAACGCCGCCGCCCCCGAAGGGACGCCCTCTCGGCGGATTGATGTTCATACGCCTATTTGAAAACACCGAACTGCCCCGCCGTGCCCTGAAGGGGCCATGAGGCGGGGAGACCTCATATCTGCAATTTTCAGGGTCGGGTGTGAACTCTTCATTCAATCCCGTTTCTCCAGTGCAAAAAAATATAACAACCCTTTGACGGTGATGTGAAAAATAATATTTTTAAAAAATCCGAGGATACGAAGATTACTCATCCCGTTTTCGATCGATTTTTTTTGGAAGTGATCTCCCCATGCTATGACAATGGTTTCATTTTTTCCTCAACCGCTGCCAGAACCTTTGCCCTGACATCTGCTGGGAGAGTCAGTCCCTCCAGAACCCGGTGCAGGATGAGTCTTGCCGTCTCCTGACCTTCAGGTGTTTCGAGGTAGGTAACTAAGGTTTTTTTGCCTTCCGGTGATGACAGGTAGTTCCGTATTGCCTCCTGCCCCCTGGGCGATGCGACATATCCCGCGATCATCCCCTGCATGCCATCAAACCGTACCATAACCGTTCTCCGGATTCTCCAGATATGACTGTAGTGTAGATCAGACCTGCACATAAAACTGCAGGCACCATGAAAGGAAGGTCATCCTCATGCAAGCCAGGTGGTTACATCATCGACCGGTGGCCGGATCGAGGGGGATAGCTCGTCTGCCGGGTAACCGACAGCACATCCCATCAGTTCCCACTCTCCCGGGGGGAGCCCGAGGATAGCACAGAACGCTGCGTCCGATGACATCCCTGAAGTGACTGAAACGAGCTGGAACCCCAGACCAAGGGCGGTTGCTTTCAGCCACATGTTCTCCAGACAATGCGCCAGCGACTGCAATTCTGCCGGAGGATACCCCCTGCGTTCAGCGAGCACAATATAAAAGGGGGCAGTCCCGATACCAGGGATATACCCGGCTTCCTGCACCATGGAAAGCCTGCGGACAAACCCGGCTGCCTTTGCACGGAGGGACGGGTCTTTTTGCATCCCGATCTCAAGTTCCCGGTACATCTTCTGTACCTGTCCCATCACGAGCGGGATGGCCGCGTCCATGCTCTTTGACCCCTTGCGCATCACAAAGAAGCGACGGAAATAATCATGGGAATTCCCGACTGCAGCTGCAGCAAAGGGGGCGAGGAGCCCGGCATAAAGGATGCGACGAATGTCATCTTTACTGCAAAAATCCGGCCTGAACATCCGGTGGGACCGGCGTTCGGCAAGGATCTGATCAAGAAATACGTTTTTCTGGACCGTGATATCAGTGCACATACTCATCAACCTATGACTGTTTTTTTACAGGGCCTGCTTATGAACATTGCTGATGAGGACCGCATTCACACGTCTTTGCGGCAGGGGATCGCTATTGTTTGCCACCATCTTCATCTCCGTTCAGCATGAAGGACACCCATGACACCAAGGATATCATGACAGGGCTTTCGTTCGATCTCAAAATCATACCAGCGACTGATATAAGAAAGGAGATCCGGATTCGGAGGTCCGCTGATGGGGGGCAGATGGATTTCCATCTCGATGCGGCGGACATTGTGGAGTTCAGAAGGATTGATGAGCCATTCTGCACCTTCACAATCGCATTTTAAAAAATCACACCCACCACTCATCTGAATAAGGTCCCGGAGGGGGTACGTGCGGGTGATAACACGACAGTCATCCCAGCAGATCTCTGCAGGCTTCCCGTTGCCAAGGGCACCTTCTATTACCTGTACGGAGGCATTGTTTGCCCGGATATTTTCACGGAGCGGATGC
>Ga0105103_10000666_pt1 | contig 19402 bp, 23 predicted proteins | sample PPLLaktember2015_2_FD_79107 | JGI IMG/M metagenome (GOLD analysis project Ga0105103, IMG submission 79107) | Freshwater sediment microbial communities from Prairie Pothole Lake near Jamestown, North Dakota, USA - PPLs Lake P7 Core (6) Depth... | ecosystem: Environmental > Aquatic > Freshwater >...
CCCCGCGGGCATCGCGTTGAATTCCTCCAACAACTTCGATTGCAACTGTTGGCGTAACTTGCGAAAATTATTGGTTCGCTCGTTCACGGCGTTTTGCAGCTGACTCGTGACGTACGCCTCATGCTGCCGTTCTATGCGCATGCGCGTTCTAGGTTTCCAATCCCCGCGGCAAACCTGGCACAATCCTTCTTTGGTCCCTGGAAAAAAATCGGAATGGCATCGAATGCACATCATGTCACGATCACCAACCCCGATGGCGTTGCTAACAAGAAAATCAACGCTTCGCGATGTTCGAGCCGTGCCTTCAGGTGACTAAGCACGTCAATGTTGTCATCGATGATGAACACATCACCCGTGCCGATCATGTTGATGATCGCCTGGATCGTCGTGAACTTGTCGTCTATATACTTCTGGTATTCGGAGAACGACAAAAAAACGACGTGCTCATGATCCGCGTTAGGCATCCGATTGTTCTGGAGCCATTCGATCGTAATGTCCTCGACGAACGGCCACCTTCCGGTCACGTAATAATGCGTAAAGGCACCCTGGATCCATTCTGATTCCTCTACGATCCACGGGTGCCGTGGCATCTGCGAGAGGGCCAACAAAAACCACGGCTCTCTACATATCTCGTTCTGGCGTCTGATGTCCTTGGGTGCCATTGCCGAAACCTGCTTGTATGGCGATGGGCCTCCGAGGCTATCATCTATGTCGAATATGATCGAGTATTTCATGCTGGTATCACCTTTTCCGGATCTATGTTGAAACGTGTTTTTGCTATGTAATCGAACGGCAATGCATCGCGTTCTGCGATGCCACCAAGAATCACAAAAACTTCATGGCGCAAGCCGTCCCTCACGACATCAGAGATCGAACGCGTGCCAAATTCCTTGATGATCGTGATCCATTTACGTTGCTCTGGCGTAAGCGCAACCTTGTTCAGAAACACGCGTTTTTCCCTCGTTGTCACGTCCTTCACCATTTCGCGTCGAGCAACCGTTTCAAGTCGAGCATTGTTCTGTAGCACATCGCTCCGAACCAGGCATCCGATTGCGCCTCCTTCGCAAGAACGAACCAGTTGTTCACGATGTCTTGCATCGATTCGACCGGATGCCGAACCGTAGGAGATTGCTGAGCAGGTGCCTGGATCCCGGGCGCATAATGTTGCTCAGACGGCGTAACAACGAGCTTTTGCTCGGGCGCAGGTGTCGATTGCCCGGTCATCTGGCTCAGCTGCTCGGAGCCAGACGCCTTCTTGAATTCCGGCGCGTACATTTTAGGCGATTGGTAGATGCCACAATCGCCCGTCGATTTTAACCATTTTCCAGAGACGTCCCGACCGGCGCCTAGCCATTTGCCATCCATGTCAACGTGCATGGGCGGTTGATTGCCTGGCGCGCGTCCATCAAGATAGAGCTCGACGGGACGGTTCCATACTTTTGGGAAACCACAATTAGCGCAAGTACCGGCGCTACCGCCTTCTTTTTTTCCCATGTCGCATCATCTTATCCGTAACCATTCAGTTACGGATAAAAAAAGAATAGGCGCATGCCTATTTATAAGTTCTTACGGTTTCACTAATTCCGGGGGGATAGTAGCTTGCGCAGCTGCTTGCGCAAGCTCGATCATCGCAGCTTGCAATTTATCGATGATGCGAAGAATATTTGCCTTCCAGGTTTCCAAAGATGCAAGGGTTTTTTCGCATTCTATCTTGCGCTTTTGCAGCTGCAAGATCGCGTTCGCAAAGTCAACCGCGTCGTTTTTGCTGATGTCACTCATGTGAATACACTTAGGATCCAATCAATTAACTCTTTGCTTGCTTCGATGATCAAGTCGAGAGCAGGCGAAGTCGAGTATAACATGATGCCAACTAGCCAATACATTAAGACGAATTCACTCCATATTGCTACTGATGCACCTGCGATTGCTCGAGCTCGGATTTTCATCGATCTTCTACCTCTAGATTATCGTATTCGCTTTCGATTAATATATTATTCGATAAAACAATTTCTTGCAAATCCGAGTTCGCGTCGACAACATTCGACGCGATCACGATCATGTTCTGGCGAGCAACGACAACATCGCCTAATGTCCATGAGACATCAATAGTTGTCCCCGGTTGGATGAACCCGTGATCCTGGACCAGAAAGTGCATGAAATACGATGCCGTCGAAAAGATGTTGTATAACTGCTCGGCAACTTCTTGCGAGCCGTTAGCCTCATCCTGGATCGCCAGGTCCGTAACTTCTTCGCAGGCAACGACGCCTTCGACTTTTTCGCGTGTGGCATTGCCAACATAGCTGTATCTGAGGTTCGTTGTCCGTTGGCATGACGATCGCGTAACCCGATGATCGTACTGTGGCGCCTCGTTGTCGATCAATGTAACCGGCATGCGCGGATCATGCCTAAAGCGCAATTTAGTTGCCGTGCAAGAGCCATGGCCCTTGCTACTCCATGCGCCGTCTGGCGTTGTGTATACTACCGCGCGTTCGATGATGCGATAGATGCGCAAGAACGATTGCCAGCTGGCGTTGAGGGAATGATGATAATCAACGTTGCCACCTGCGTAATTAACATCTTCGAATGTACCGGCATAGCCCTCCGAAAGGGTTGCTACGATTGCAGCAATCTGCGCGCTTGCCTTAGAATCCGCATCCGTAATGTACGGGCGCCCGATCTCGCGTTTACAGTCAACTGACGTGAACGTCACGATGCCTCCGCCCTTGACGGCAGGCGAGATTTGAACAACGCGCCCTTTGAACCATAACGTGTTCCACGCGTCATATATCTCCATCAATGCACCATGCACGTATTCATTAACGTGATCCGACGTCATGGATAGAGTACATGTCGCAGGCATCGAAGCGCTGATGGCTATGTTGTCGGTAATCGAACAACTCGTGATGCCATCGAATGCGATCCGTTCGCGCTTGAATACCTTGGTTGCGGATCCCGAGCTTGCGAGGATAATGTCGCCTGCCACGTTGATGCAAGTTGTATATCCCGTCCATGCGGGATTTGGCAGGCACGCGATCGAATGCGTGTTAGTATTCAGCATGCGCACTTGCAAGTCTTGCGTGTCGACGATGATCTGTTCTTCAGAGCCATCTAAGAATTCATCTTGTGATGTCAACCATACCCCGGTTTCAACAACCGTGTAATCATCGCCGCCATCAGTCGAGAACCAGACCTCGTAAACCGTCGACGAATCCCCTAACGGAAGGTATACATTACCGCTCGTTGAAAATACGAATGAGGTAGTGTGATCCAGGATCCCACACAGTCTTCTTTCCCAGGTAGCTGAAAAGTCAGTACCGTCTGGCGTGTTCATCTGATAACCAGTTGCAGCTGAGACGTCGTATTTGTATGTGTATACCTTGTCCGTAAAGAGGATCCAGAAATAATACGTGTCATCAGATGCCGGGTAGAAACCGTGAATGCAGGCAACAAATGTTTTTGCCACAGACCAATTCGCCCGAGCCGTGAAGGTTGGCGTGTCGTCCGTTATCTCTTTTATGTAAAACGCGGGGGATGCATTGTCATCAGTATATAGAATGAACACGGCGTCATTGATGCAGAACATGTCGATCACGTGATAGTTTGTGTCTGCATTGATAGTCCAGGTCACGCCGTAGTTCGTGCTTTTTGCCAAGTAAGACTTGTTCGCAACCGTCTTGTAAATGCAGTAAATGGTTCCATCGGATTTCGCGGTTGCGAGGAACGACCCGCCCGCGCTTCCCGTGTCGATTACCTTGGTCCAGGTGTCATAATCTGCGCCCGTGATGCGATAGACATCAAAAGTCGAATCGCTTGTGTCCTCGACGAGAGTTAAAATCGAATCATCTGCTTGCTTGAATGACAAGCACTTTGCAAGCTTGTACGAGTTGGTCGATAGGTTGGACCAAGCCATCCGTTGCGCCGTGTCTGATGATGCGACTTGATACCCGTAGAAGTTGCCAATGTATACGTCCGTGTCACCTGCCGTGTAGACCGTGCCACCCGTCCACCCGCACTCGATCGTGTCATAATACCAGGTTCCAGACGTGCCATCTGCTCCCACGAACCTCATGTCAATCGCGTCCGCGGACGCGGTGTAGAAGTTCCCGTTCGTCCATGAGCCACCGTCGATCCTAACCCGAATGATTGCTAGCGTGAGGTCAAATTGTAATTCGATCAAGTAATCGGTATTTGCTGAATAGGCTTGGATGTCGGTGAACGTGCCACCGCCACTATGGTAGCATCGTATTTGTCCGGATTCCCAAAAATCGATACGGGCAATCATGTTCGCGCCGGTCCCGCGGAGCCAGAAGCCGAATCTCCCGCTTGTTTGTGCCGCGCGCCCGACAACCACGATGGAATTCCAACCGCTTGCAGCTTGCCCGCCAGGGAGAGTGAACACCGCATCTGGATAACTCCCACCGTCTATGAATTCCGAGCACATTCCCGCGCCAGGCGCAGAACCCGGCCATGGCGAGTGAAACCTCGCGGTAGAGCCAGAACCAGACGCATCCGTCCATTTTCCATGCCCATCCGTCGACAACGAGTTGCCATCTGTGCCATCGGCGAAGTCCTCATCCGCCGCACTAGCAACGCCGCCATCATCATTCGCTTCCCGCGATGCGATTTCGACTTTGTTGATCACCTGCGCAGTTGCGCTCGAGATCGTCTCGTTGTTATTGTAAGCCGTTGTCCAGGCGCCACCTGCCGTTCGCAGCTTGAACGTCGTTGTCGAGGTGAATTCGATCTCGAAATCGAGCGTTGCCGCGTCAAGAGTCAACGTGATGCTAGTTGCCGAAAATGCAGCTCCATCCTCGGTGTATTGAACAACCCCGGTTGTTGTCACGACTCGCAACCAGACCAGAACCGTGGCCCCTTCGCGCAACTTGATGTCCAATGTATCGAGGGCATAATCACCCGTCACGGGGTGAATATCAAAACCGAACCTATCGCCAACCTTGAGCGAGATTGGGAAGGTCTTGGTGATCGCGCTATGTTTTGTCCTATCCTCGTCATGCACGCGCAACACCTGCGCCGTGCCAAAACGCGTGTCCGCAACTATCTCTGCAAGATCATCATCACCAGACTCCGCCGCCCATGTGGATCCAACCTGGTTCGCAACGATCTCGCCAACACCGTGATCATCCTTCGCGTCAAGGATGACCTTGCGATATTTGCTGCTCAACTCCAGCATGCCTCCATTGCAAGCCGCACGTTGTAATACTGGTTGGTCTCATCCCAATTACCCGACAAGCCGGTTAGCTTCACGGGTAGATATACAGCTGCCGTGGCGGACTTCTGGTAGAAATTTTTCAAGGTTGGAGGCGATCCATTAGCCGTGACTCGAACAACATAGAGGGTTTTCGAGCTCGTCTGGTTGTACGTCTGGAAGAATTTCTCGAGAACCTCGAATTGGGCGGCGGTTGCTAGGTCATCGATGGTGAACTGCTCCGTGAACACGCCTAGCACAACGGCGTATTGAGATCCTCCAGGATTCGCGGACACGCCTGGAGAATAGTTCATTGACAAGCCTAATCGCGGCCGGGATGAAAGCTTGACATAATCAACGCCATCCGTCTTGTCGTCCAAGTCGTACGTTGCAGCTGGTACGGATGTGGAAGCGATGATGTAGGTACCAACCGACAAGTAAGTTGTCATCAGACACCAATCCTCCAGAGCGCTGCTTGCCTGCGCAACGTGTGCAACGCGCGAGTCACCTGCGAATCGCGCACCATGCCTCCAATGTTTACCGTGATCCCAGGCGCAGGCGACCCTTGGATCCCCGACACGGGTGCCGTCGGCAGTTCATCTACTGGCGGCGGCGTGTTATCCGGATTCTTAACTCCAAATCCCAGGATCTGACCTAAAACGCTGCCGGCAGTCTGCAACTTGCTCATCGCATCCATGAATTTTATAACGCCGTCGAGGATCGTTTTTACCTTGTCGAGATCGACATCATCAATCAGTTGCACGGCTATCTCTCCGAAAGCTGCGCCGATGGCTTGCAGATCTGCGATGGTGTCTGGATCCTGGAATGACGCAACCAAATCCTGGAAGGCTTCCGACGCGACAACCGTTTGAGTTGCTGATCCGGCAACAACAGACAACATGCTGTTGATTAACCCGAACCAGACCGTGAATGGTTGGTTGAGTCGTCCCATTTCCAGGAACTGGTATTTGATGTCGATAAGGCTTTGGATAAATCCAGGCACATCGCCTTCCTGGATCAGTTTTTTGAAGGCGCCGATGGTGTCCTTCCGAAATTTATCGACACCAATCGACATTGTATCCATCGCGGTTCCAATGACCTTCTGGATGACGGAAGCCTTGCCTTGCATGCCCTGGAAGCTTTGGTTCATCCCTTTTGCGATTGGATCCAAGCCTTTCATGTCCTTCGAGAATTTCTTGCCACTCTCCTGGATTTTATTGTAAATTGCATCGATCTTTGCAGACTCGAATTTATTCTTGCTCGAATCCCAAGGTAAGAACGTGTTGTTTTGAGTTGAATCCCATGGGTTGCTCATTCGTTATCATCCTCGTCTGGAATTGATGCTAACATGAACGCGCGTTGGACGCCATCATCTGGACAGAAATGGTAGAATTTGTGCAAGATCATCTGCTCCGTCCATTCGACAAGCCGCGGATCTTCCTTGAAATACTTTTTTTGCAGATCGGCCCTCACGCTAGCTTTTGCTCGCTTGAGGGCGCAGGCACGTTTTTTACTATATCAATGTCTTGCATCGCATTGGTCATGATGTCTTGCAAGACTGCCATGCCGAGCTTGACTCGCAACGGCGCATTGTTTTCCGTATTTTCAACGTCCTTGAGCAACCGTTCTGCGCAGTACTTCGCAGCAAGAATGGGTTTCTTATCAGTAAGCAGATCAAGGATCTCGTACAGATCAGCTGATAAAAAATTGTAAGAATACGTGATCGAGTTCACGACTATTTTCTGCATGATATTTCACCTTACGCCGTGTTCTCATATGAGGTTTCTGCTACCTGGTCGCAGACGGATGCCGTGAGGACGCTATCCTCTTTTGTTTCAAGGTTCACGGTCAGTTCCTCGTACCCGTTCGATTCGCGATCGAGAACGAACACGTCTTGTTTTTCAGCTGGTTGCATCAACGACATTGAGTAGCTGATGAGATCCGTCGTTGTCGTACGGGTTGGCGCGAAGGTAAAAATCGTTGCGCCAAGCGCGGCAACCGATGTTGACAAGAACGTTTTAACGCTAACAACCGTGCCATCGAAATAGGGTCGACCGCGCAGCTCGACTGTGAAGTCCCAATTCGTGAGCAAGAAGGATTGGCACACACGGTACGATGATGCGATCAGCGCGTACGAGATAGGTTCGAATTCCAGAGTCCAACGGGCCGTGAATCCCTTGATGAGTAGACCAACCGCAACCCCGCCCGTGGTGAACGTGAATTTTTCCGAGATATGACCCCATTGGTAGATCGTTGTCGTTGGATCAGCTGCAACGCTCGAGATCTTTGTTTGCCCTCGAAGCACCCATGCTGCCAACCCCTTGATCATCCAGGTGGCAACTCCTTCTTCGGAAACCTCGAGCGTCAATTCCGTAACGACGCATCCGATGAGATCGACGATCTCCTTCGCATTGGTGTCTGAAGCTTGTCCTTCCAGGCGCAAGCCGAGCTTGGGCAATGCACCTGCCGCGCTGGTTGGTTGCTGGACTGTTGGGATCGTCAAGGCATGTGTGTAATCAGACGCACCGGTCGTTGCGCAGGCATGCACCCATGCCAACGGTTTTCCGGATTGACACACGGTTTCGATCTCGAATTCAGCAGGTTCGAGTACGCCTTCCATCACGCGATAGTTCGAATAGCCGGACTTTTTCACGCGGATGCGCTTTGGAGTCTGAGCCTTGAATTTTGCTTTTTTGACTATGTCGAGCGCGTAATACCCACTAGTGCCAAGGGTTAACCCGTTGTTTAGAAACGTGGTCGAGATTGCATCGCCCGTCTTGTATTCGACATGGCAGCTCGACATGAGAACGTAAGAACCCGTTAGACTGGTCGTTTTTCTTCACCTGGAGTTGAAGGCGTCACGGGCGCCACGGGCTTTTCGTCTGTTGCATCGATCAGCTTGCCAATCGCGGTTAAGCCCGCTTGGATTGTTGGATTGACCAATGGCTTGATGATCTCAGTACCCCGTTTAATGTACGGTAGGAGCGCGGGGGCGCGGTCTTTCAACCAGACTATGAGGATCCCAAGCATGACCTGGATGAATATTGAGACTCCGATCATTAAAACGGCGCCTGGATCAACCTGGTTCATGCCGAACAATACTGCGATCTGGATCATGACGGCAGATGCGAAGGCACCCATGACCTTGAGCAATTGCGAATCCTTTTCCTTGAATTTATCCTCGTATTTCGAGATCAACTCGGATTCGCGTTCCTCCTGCTTGTTCATGATCGTGATTGCAACAGTCAATGCCATCACGGTTTTATCGGATTCCTGGGATGATATTTGTCCATCTGCCAGGATCTCGCCAATGAGTTTTTTCAATTCATCTTTGCTGATTGTCGTTGACATTAAATTACTCGCCTCCCGTCTAGCAGAGAATAGCAACGAGCCGTTGGTCTTTCTTCTTTGTTCGCGTACATTGCATCGAGCTGTTGCGCCCATACCGTGCCGTCCAAGGTAAATGGCACGCGAACGGCATTCTGCAAGTCCAGGCCGTAATTGGTCAGACCTTTCGACTGCAGCTCGTGCAAATATTTCAACCAGAGCAGCGCGTCGACTATGTTGCGAATCGTTACGCCGTCATCGGTAATATCTGATGTGGAATGCACGTACGTATTCACTAGACCAGATGCCCATGCTAACCATTCTGCAAATTCCGTCGAGGTAGGAAAAGTCGAGGCGCCCAGGTCAGCTCCTTGGTTGATAACCCTATGGCGCAATGACCAGAGCGCGCTCGTGATGTAAACCATGTGTTGCACCTACTTCTTTTTCTTGGCTTCTTCCTCGATCATGTGATCGGCGAAATTGCGCTTGCTCGGGAAGGTCTTGTTACAGACCTTGCACTTGAACGCCGTATCAATTGCGATGAGAGCAGCTTCAGCTGATGCTATCCTGGCATCGATAGTCGCAGATCCAGGATCCTTGACTGCATAAGCAGCTTTCAACTTCGCGATCCGTTTTTCATGTCTTGCGATCTCGCCTGCTAACGCCAGTTGATTTTTCGATGCGAAGGATGCCTGCGAAAGTTTCACATTGCGCAGGTGCGCGATCATCGCAATGATAGCTGGCTTATTTCTCGTTGCAACCAGCTGCTCGAGATCGCGCTTGACACGCGCTGCTTGCTCTGTCGGGCGCATCTTCTCTTTTGCTTCTTGCTCCTTGATCGAGAGCAGGCGCTTTTGACCGCGCAAGAACGATTCATGTATTCGTAGCGCGTTGAGCTCAGAATGCTCGAGGCAATTTCGATCATTGTCGTGGTCCTTGAGCTTCGCTTCGATCTCTGCCAATTCCAGTTGAGTTATGTCGGCACCCTCTACCGGAATAGCAGGCGTTTTTTTCACGGGTTTAGTTGGTTTAGACATGTTAGGGGATGCCTCCATTCTGCTGGAATAGGACATAACTAATGCGTACGAGCGGAGTCACGGCGTTGCCAACATGCAAGCTTTCGACTTTAATGCTAGCATCATCCGAATGGGAAACCCAAGTTCTATTTAGGACCAGGTTTTCTATCGCGGGCTTTTGCTGCGAGATCTCGAAGATCTCGTAATCATTATCCGGATCTATATTATTATCGAACCCGGCAAACGTCATCTTGATCTGAGCAAGATCCGTTATAGCTGTGAGGGCGCCAAGCTTGGTAATGTGATCGATCACGACCTTCACGCCATAACCAGACGGCACACGAATCAAGGATCCCTCGGATTCCACGGCGCCGTTCGTGATCTTCAGAAATTTATTCGATCCGCCTATATCATCTTGGATATAGATGTCACCAGCTGCATCAACCCCGGCGCTAACAAACGCATGCAGAACGCGCTTCCAAGTTGACACAGTTGAAACCCCGGTCGTTCCCGTTGGAGCTTTTTCGAAATTTTTCAGCTTCCCCGTGGTCCCGTCTTGCGCGATCAATGTGATCTCCGTGGCGCCTGCTCCGGCAGCTGCATCATCCGCGCTGGATGAATCTATGAACACCACGGCAGCTGTGCTAGTGCCATCGAAAACCGCGTTTGGCGCGCCAATCTCTGCGAACGAGGTACCCGCGGTTGCTATTTGAAAATCGAGTTGGATGACCTGGATCCCTCTATATCCCATCGCGTGCATTTCTTGCGCGACCTTGTAAGCAGCTGCTTGCGCGCCGTTCGAGGCGCACTTGCCTAAGAACTCCCACAACCTCATCTTGACGGCAGTTCCATGAGCCATGTGATTTTTACCTCATTTTTATTGAATGAAAATAGAAAAAACAAGCTTATGCGAAAGCTTGACCTAGGTATTTCGATAGATCAACCATGCCTTCCCTCAACGAAGCGCCATCAGTAAGAGTTGTCATAGCAGCTGCATTGACGGTGAGAGGGAACAAGTTGATCGTTGTATCCACATTCATGTACTGGATCGCTTGCGCGTAGATCAACATCTCTTTGAAGTCTTCCGAGAACTCCTTGTCGTTCATTGGCAAAACCTGGGTTGGGTAGATCACGTGAACGTTCTGGAGCTCGGGTCCAACCGCGATGATGCCCATCGCCTGCGCCTCCTTGGCAGGCGTGATCACAGCATTGCTCGAGTCGTGATAGATCTGATCCGTGACCAGCCAACCGTCGACTTGTCCAGACATGAAGTAGCTCTCGTAGATCCTCTGGAGATCGGTTTTCTGCCGGTTCGCATCGCGGTGAGTCTCGAGCAACGTCTCTCCGAACACGCCTCGCGTGGAAACCAGTATTTTCTTGTGGTTTTGTCGCAAGCGCGACGGATCCAGGTCATTGAGAGCCGTGAAGATCGAGTCATTCACTTCCCCGTCTGCCGTGACTACCTCATCAAGGTTGGTCAAGTCCCCGGCCGCGAACGTCTGAGCATTCGCGTCATTCCAGAGACCAGTTCTGCCAATGTCTGATGCCTTGGTGCCATCGGCAAACTGAGCCTTGTAATAGTCGTAGCCACGGAAGCTCATGCGCGACTTGGTGACACCAAAGATTTCGGAAGCATGGCTCTGGAGGATAGCCATGTGATCCCACAAGCCTCCCTGTGCCTCTTGCATCTCTTGCCATCCTAACGCGATGCCGATCTGCAATCCAATGCCTTCCGTAATCTTGGCATTCTTTTTGAAGCGAACAAGGTTCGGCGCATGGAAGGTGTTCGTGATCTGTGGCCGTTCCTCTGCCGTGAGCCGATATTGCTTGATCTGCCATTTTGGTGTTCCCATTGTTTTCTTCGCAACGCCTAGCTGCTCGAACACCGCGCTTCGATACACGGTACGCGAGATCGCCGTGTCTCGAGCGTAAATGTCCTCGTAGCTGAGAACACCTGCCGAATTCTTCTTTGCGTCGAAGCCTAGGCCCTGGTTGATTCGTTTAAACCCGTCGAGCTCTTTGTAATAGTCCAGGACCGCGCGGTAATCCTCGGGGATGCCGTTCTTGCGGGAAAGTGCGTACGCGCGATTCGCGCATTTCACGAAGAACATGTGAGTAGCGCGATCGTGTGGCGACAATCTAGCGAATTCGGAGTCATTCTCTTCCGTGGGAGCTTCGAAGTGTTGCAAGTTTTCCTTGAAGTTTTCAGATGTATGGACCATGATGTTTCACTCCTACTTGATGTTCAATGCCCGCACGGGACCGAAACCGATTTTCATGCCGATGTTCGCAATGCACCACGTGTCATCATCCGCAACGTCGGCCGCGAGTTCTCCGACAACTTCCTTGCGAATGGCCGTGCCGGTCGTTGGACCTGCGCCCGTGGCTTCTAATGCGAGAATCGTGACAACTTCTGCCGTTGCCGTTGCGACGAGCTTTTGTCCAGCATAACGCGATGCGCCTTGATCCGCAATCTTGCACACGACCGTTCCAGAGACGATAATCGTTGCAGCTTTATCCTCTGCTTCGCTAACATCAACGTCGTCCGTGATCTTCTTCTCTGCGAAGGTCGTTCTGTTGAGCCGTGGCTTGTAATCGACAACACCGACGGTTTCGTAAGGCAGCGAGCAGGTGTCCGTGTCCAACGGGATCCATTGATTATTCGCGCCATCCTTCATCACCCAAGAGCCAGGATCCATGTCCGTTGACAGCTTGCCCGTCACCTTGCGCGTGAAAACGTCATCAGACAAGCAGATCTGGTCTGAAATGTCCGTTGAAGCTGTGTTCGCCATGTTCAACCAATCCGTCCGTCCGGATATTCCTCATCGAAGAAGGGAAGGATCCGGGACAATGAATTGAACCGTAACCCGAGATTCAAATTCCGTTTGAGAGGGCGCAGGTGATCATCCGCGCTAGATCGTTCACTCGCAGGCACCTCTTCCGGTTTCATGCCTCCGAAATTGGCCTTAAGAACGAGCTCGGGCGCAGCTGGCACCTTTTTGGTGTCGGGTTTCGATTCCGCGTTTTCCTTTTTGAGAGCAGATAATACCTCGTCTGCATCCTCAACCGTTTCTATCTGATCCAGTTCCTCTTGCGAGAACCCGTGGTTACGCTTCAGAATCAGCTTCTTGCCTGCTAATCCAGCATTCTTGCGTACTTCGGGATCTGGCTTGGGTGGATCCGTGGGCTTGATCGACATTTCAACAACTCGTTTTTGTATACCCAACTTCTGTGTTGTCTAAATATAGAAAAATAGTAATTTAATTACTGCGCGATAACTGCATCCGGTTTAAAATCACATTGTCCGGACGGGCAATTACCGCGATCGACTAGGCACGAGTCGAAACGGCCAGACTTAGGATCCGGCTTGAAGTCAACTTGCCATTTCCGGCCGTCATGATTTTTTGTCCTACAGTAATACTCGGTACTTACGTCTGGCTCTTTCGATGCCTTGATGCGCTTGTACACTTCGGATCCTTGCTGGTTATGACGCTCGAGCTCCTGCATGACTCCTTCGCGATCGTACTCGAGAACGTCATCCGGGCAATCATTCGCCTCATCCCAACCGTAGGTGATTGTTCCTATCTCTTCTTCACCATGCTCTGCCGGGTTCGCAAAATTGATGCGCAGTTTTCCAACCTTGCCGACAACGTTCTTGCGCCAATCCCGAGAACACGGGTATTCGACGGATAGGTTGCCGTTCTTGTCCTGGTACAAATATGGATGGCTCTTGAAGCTCATCGAGTTGCCCTTGGCGCGATAGTTGCAACGAAGCACCTGGTCAACAGACTCGACAATCCGTTTGACTTTTTCGATTGTTTCATTCGAGAATCCGCGGCCGGAATTGACAAGCTTTGAAATGTCTTGCCAATCCCCTACGGATAGGTCGACAACGGATGCATTGATGCGCGGCACGATCTCAGCTGATTCGAGAAAATCCGTTTCAATCGCGGAATTGTACTGCGCCCAATCTGGCAGGGTACTCATGCCCTTGGACTTGCTCGCATCGCTCGGGCGCCCTTGGCGATGATGCCCGCGGTGACCAGAAGGCTTCGTCGGGTTAACTGCCGTGGGTTTCCCTACGCGTTTTTCTCGCGTGTTCTCGCCCGTGCTAGCTTCAGCTGCGCCAGATTGTGTGGGAGCTGCTAGAGGCATTGGATTCCGGGATGCAACTTGACTAAGTGAAACCGGTGATTCGACACCTATTTCTCTATCCGTAAAATTGAACGGCATCCCTCCAAAAGCTGGAAGCACGGTTGGCGCAGGCCCTTGTGGTTTCTTGCCTCTCATCGATGCAAAGTCTGGCGCCTGGAATGATCGGGCGCCTCCTACTTGCGCAACAACACCTGCCAGATCAAATGCCCCTGGTCCGGCCATCGGCCCCGTCACGCGTTCGCTCGCAGCTTTTGTTTGAGGCTTGTATCCTTCCCGGTTAGGTTCTCGAGCTGGTACCCGCGTCCCGAATCCGCGCATTTTCTCTATTCGCCCGGTCTCTGCTTCCGCATCGATCGCGTATTGAGAGCCTCCCCAGGGAGCCATGAACGGTGGCATCTGGCTCAGCATGTCATACGGCGTACGAGCTGGTACGCCTAGTTCTCGATCGCGATGCACCATGCCACCAGGTGAACCAGACATGACCATGCGTTCTGCCATGCCCCGTGGATTCGTGATGTTCGGGTATTGAAACGTGCTATCCGAACCGTGGAATTGGAGATAAAACGCTTCGTTGCCCTCGTCGTAACCCAAGGCTTTAACCCAAGAGGAGGTGATCGGAGTCATCACTCCTGGCGGCGGACCAACTCCCATGGCGATGTTTTCTCGCAGTTCAGCAACGAGAGACCAACCAGCATCCTCGCAACTCTGGATCCAGGACGTATTCGCCCGGTCATCAATGGATTGGGTGCCGCGTTGACTTTTCATGTCGAGCTCTTGCTGCTCTTGCGCTGCTTGCTGCGCAAGCTTTTCGTGAGCTTCCCACTCGTACCAACCCTTGATGATGTACGCGCCCGGTTGAACGTCTATAGGCGCACCCATTTGGCGCAACACTTCGATAAATTGTATATCGAAGTTTCGCCCGAGGTTGTACTCGTTGATTTTTTCTTCAACCGCTTTGGTGGCATCAACATCAGCTGACTCGATGGCTCCGCCAGGGTTTCCCGTGACTTCTGAGATCGGGATCTTGTAATTCCCACAATAACGGACGAATTCACTCGATAGATTCGAGAACACGCCACCAGAGCCCTTATCAGATTTTTGCTTGGCATCCTCTGCCATGGTCCTAAACGTGATCGACGGGAGATCCGCAACAAGAGAACCATCCGCGTTCTTGCCTGCCGGTAGGACTAGCGCGGTCGTCTGGTCGATATGTGTTAGGATCTCCATTAGGGTGTCCAGCTGCTCATCCCCCCAATTTGGAGGATGAACGACTTGAGCAAAAATCTGCGATCTGAACGCGTCCGCGTGTGATTCCAGGCGTAACTTCGTGATCGAATCCCAACCGGATTCAAGGCGAGAAATGCCGAATCCGCGCGTCTGGCTCTCGTCAGAACGCGTGGTATAAATGACGCCAGGCATCGCTCGCCAGATGTATCCTCGGTCCGGAAGGATGTTCCCTTGTGAACGATTCAGAGGCAGGCGCATCGTACGACCGGTCAGTCTGAACCCACAGACACGGTTCCTATCCCCGGTTAGCGACGCGATCACGAGTTGTTGGAGTTCTGGATCGATGGATCCAAGATACGCGCCGATCTGCCATTCCCGGATGAGATCTTCTGGACCGATCTCCAGCTCTGAATACGTGTGCCATCCCAACTCGCCATTGGGTCCGGTGTTCATGACCGTGAGAGCCCAACCGTGGATCTTCTGCAATCGCTTGTGAGCCGTCGCGATAAACTGCCAATGGCACGCGTTCATGATGGCTCTGGTTCCAATGCCGATCTCCACGGCGTCGATCTCATCCGAATCGTACAGCTTAGGCATCTTGCTGCATTCTCGCAGCGCTTCACCAACCGTGACCATGGCCGCGAATGGATCCTCGTACGACACGCGCTCGCGGGCATAAGCGGATCGAATGCTCTCCAACCGTGCTTCGATCAACTGGTCCATGTACCGGCGTTGATTGCTGCGAATGATCTGGCTAGTTTCCAAAGCACCGAAATTAGGCGTGTTGTTCGTTCTCACCGCAAGTGCTTCATTTAATCGCTTCTGCGAATCGTTCATTTTCGGTTTTCATCCGTTCTGTTATTTCAATCTCCTTCAAAAATTCCAAAGCTCGAACACGGTAACTATTCGCTTTTGCAAATTTGAGTATTGTGTCTGGATCCCATTTTCCGCGGGCCGGGCCACATCCGTCATGGATCGCTTCGATCAGCAAATCATCGAGAACGGAAAAATGCAAGCCTGCCCGCAAGCCGATTTTTTCGTACCCTGCCATCTGTTGGTGTTCTTCAATATACACGTCTGGCATGATGCCCAGGGACATGCACTCTGAAAACTGTTGGTTGAATTGGCACCCGCCGCCTGGCACGATCAGAACACGGGCGCATTCTGCAAGCTCGCGTATGTAGTCTTCCCAATCCATAGGGTACTTGTGTTCTATTATCCAAGAACCTAAATCACGTGCAACATGCTGCCTTTTCCTTAGTGCATGGCGTTCAAAATACGAGGATTGGTTGCTATCCTTGCTTTCGAACTGCAGGTTTGCCAGCATGTTGAACCCGTTCGATCGGATCACCTCGCGCTTTGCAAGAACGTCTGAAAGATCTGGACACGCGAACGGGAAAAGCACGGTTCGAGTCACCTGCGCAAAGTCTCTGCGCCACCATTGCAACCAATGCCCAGACACGTTAGTATCAGCTGCAAGGAGCAAGTCTGGAGTTATGGATGGCGAGAAGTAAGGTTCGCAATGCCAGAATGCTACCAGGGCTTTCGTGTCATTCACATATGATCTCGCGTGGTGTATCACGAGTATAACGTCTGCATCCTTGCATTCTTCGATGCGCGATAATGGCAGCTGCCATCCGCGATTTACGAATGCTAGATAGTCTAGCCCGCGCAGGCGATCATCTATTGTATCTGAATCGACGAGCTGGACCGTCTGATCTAGTTCTCTCAATGCTTTTACGAAAAACTTCGCGCGTCCGCCATGCCGAGCGGATCCAATCACGGTTATCTTCACATGTGCCACCGATCCGTTTCTTTGAGCTTGATTGCTCTTCGCCTTTTCCCTGGCGCATCGCGCCGGGATCGCCATTCATCCGGAAAACGCTTGAACAAGGAAACTAGGAAGTGAACCTCTTGCATCCATGATTCAATGTCCAGGTTCGTTATTCGATCCAATTCCAGAAGTTTCGTGATCATTTTTGTCACTTCGTCGAGCTCCGTTTTTACGGTTTAAAACATTCTGGTTTTTCGAGCGGTATTTTGCAACGCCAACATTTAGCAGAATCCGCCAGTTCGTCTGGTATAAACGCGATCATGCCACACTTGCAGCATTCTCGCGTAACCGTGTTAGGCACGCGAAAATACATTGGCGAGCCGTTCGACACGCACGGGCTTATTCTCAATACGCGCATGGCGTACTCATCGCCCGTTTCTCTATATGAACTATCGTCTTGCATAGTCAGATCTCACTATTTGCTTGTCTTTGCCGCGCTGCCACAACCTCGGCAGCTTGTCCTTGATAAGGTGAACGCCAAGCATCCCGGCGTCAACTATATCACCTTTCGCCTTGGCACCCGCGGCACTAGCGCCATCGCGTTTTCGAGCTTCTGGATTGTAAATAGTCGCTTTGTTCTTGAAAATCTGAGATCGAAAATGGCACCTGCCACCCTCGAGTAATAGATCGAGATCATGAATGAATGAATCGCGCGATGTGGGAGAGGCTTCTGGTCCGAAATTCATCAGGTGGCAATGTCCAGCCAACCCGAAATTCGTCTCCCATTCCGAAACCCAATCGGTCCCGCCGGTATTTGATTCGGTCACTATGTCAGCGCCGTACGACCGCGCCAGCTCTGCCAGAAACGAGATCTTCTTCAGAAGGTTCCATTTCTCGCCCGTCCGCGGATCTATGCCGTAGATCTCGCCAGACTCTTCCTCATATATGTGATCTCTGAATACCGACCAGACGAAATAGCCCGTCGGATGCCCCGTGCCACCTGGATCTATTCCAAGGACGGTTAGCTCTGGACGCGGCTTAACTTCATCCATCCATTCCTCGTACGTCTCAAATGCCTTGTGCAACGCGTCGACATTGAAATATTGTCCGGTTGTGGAAGCCTTGTTCTCGAGCTGAGCTGCAGTAAACTCTGGATCAACGAGGGCATCAGACATTGCAGCAAGCAGATCATCATTGCCTGCTCTCGCGATATGAGGCACCTCGTGCTTTTCGAGAGTAAGCACCTTTGTTCTGCCTGCGAACCTTGCATCCTCGAGCAACTTCTTGAACGATTGAAATGCGGATTCGCCCATGTTCGCAGCAAGGATGATCTTAGCATTAGGCTTGTCGCGGATGATCATCATCGCGTTCATGATGGCCCGCGGGTTGACTCGAATGGATTCATCGAATTCGTCGATCTCGATCACTTCGGACCCTGCGCCCTTGATGTCCCCGGTTGTCAGATCATGCACGTTAAGCGTCGAATCGTTGAACCAAACATACCTTCGAGCTGTTGGCGCCTTGATCATCTTATCATTAATCGCATGAATGAGAGGATCGTTAAACATGTCATCAACAAGCCGTACTGCGCCACCAGATCGGTTGCCTCCTTTTGCAGCTGCGAATTCGATCCTCGTTCTTGCTGGATGGCGCATGATGATATATTCGTGATTAAACAGAGTCAAGATCGTCGACTTGCCAACCCGTCGATCACCAACTAGCAACGCAACCGTGTAGTCGTCTTGCAACAATTCATCGATGAGCAGGTTTTGTTTTTTTGATAGTTCAGCTGGTCGGTGATAAGCAGGCATCGCCTGCTCGACTTGTTCAAGGCGTCGTTTTAAGTCGTAGTGTTCTTGTGCTTCCCGCAACGAACACTTGTAATACCGTTTGTACGTCCAGATCTCGGCATCGTAAGCTGATGGCTTAAAATCAGACGATGCATAAACCGTGCCTTCTGGCGATAGGTCTAGCTCGCGTATCTGTTTTTTTGGTGCCTTCGCGGGCTTGGCAGCATTGATTTTCGCAGTAAGTCTCGACTTTTGCTTGCGGAGCCTATTTGCTTCCCGTTCTTCGCTAGTTGTCACGTGACCGTCACGCCATGTATACACGTAACAGTATAACCAACACCTAAAAAAAGGTCATTGTGACGCGACTTTTACGCCTGGGCCGGTCTCAACGAGCTCGGTTTTACGCTTCAGATTCATGCGCTTGATGGCGCGCTCGCGTTTCATCGCATCTGCTCGAGTCGAAAACCTCTCGTAGTACACCAGCTTGACAGATCGCGAACGCGTGTAGATCGCACCTCGTCCGGTGGCATGCGCCCGGACACGACCCGATAGATCATTCGTTGATCCGGTGTAAAAAGAAGGGGAATTGTTGCAATCAATGCATTTGAGAATGTAAGTGAAGAAAGGCATCCTACATCACTCATTGTCGATCGCATCTTGAGCTTCCCAATACTCTTCATTGGTCATGGTAAATTCCATGTCCTTCAAATAAAGCGTTCGCAACGCGTCCTTCTTTTTCTTTTTCAGCTTCAGCTTTGCAACCCTGGCAGCTTCTTCTGCCACAGCTCGTTGCTCTTCCGCGTTGAGGATGTAATCGGATGGCATTGGGATCAATGCAACCGTAAGACCGTTCACGGCAGATTCGAATACCGTCACGGTTGCGTTTTTTGCCCGTGCGTTTTTTTCG
>Ga0105103_10000667_pt1 | contig 19386 bp, 18 predicted proteins | sample PPLLaktember2015_2_FD_79107 | JGI IMG/M metagenome (GOLD analysis project Ga0105103, IMG submission 79107) | Freshwater sediment microbial communities from Prairie Pothole Lake near Jamestown, North Dakota, USA - PPLs Lake P7 Core (6) Depth... | ecosystem: Environmental > Aquatic > Freshwater >...
CTCAAGAGCCAGTGGTTCAAGACCGACACGCCGAAGACGCCCCAGCAGGCGGCCGGTGCGATGGCCTTCATCGTCTGGCGCGTGGCGCACAACACGCTGACGCAGATGCGCAGTGCGCAGTTCGACATCGACATCGGGCCGATGTACTTCGACTTCATGCGCGAATGGCTGGTGTTCCTGGTCCAGGTGACGGACCGCATGGCGCACGCGCGCATGGCGAGCGACGAGCGCGTGGCCTTCACCACGGTCTTGGTCCAGCGCGTGGCCGACCACCTGGCCGAGAACGAGAACAACCTGCTTGGCGCGCCGATGCCCGGACAGGACAGTTACCAGGGCCGCTTCATCGACTTGTTCAATGAGCTGTCGGCACACTATGCCGATTTCGGTCATGACGCTTCGGGCCCCGACTTCGCCTTCAAGCGCTACCTCGGCAGCCGCATCGAGGCGCTGATGCCGCCGAAGGACCGGGTCTGGGCGGTGGACCAGGTGATGTCGGTCGAAGCGCCCGAGGCGGTGGAGATGCTTCAGCGCAGCCTGGACGGTGTGTTGTCGACCGAAGCGCGCCAGCCGCGCCGCGCCAGCCTGAGCGGGGATTGAAGTGGACCACCCCCGCAGCGGTTTCGCCGCTCCCCCTCGAGGGGGCGACGCCAGCGGACCGCCGAAGTCGGATCCGCGGCGCGCGCTCGGCAGCACCGGGTGTTTGCTTCGATCGTGTTGCGACCTGTGCGAGGAACACTGAGATGGTTCTCATGGCGATGCCCTCCTCGCGGCTGGCCCCTGCAGCCGGGCGTGGTCCCTTCGACCTCGACGACGACGCGACGTACCGACGCTGGCGGCAAGCCAAGCAGCAGCAGCAGCCGCGCGGCGTCGATGACCTGATCGTCGACGTGGCCGACCCGCGTCGGCTGTCTGCAGCCGAGAGCGCTGCCCTGCGGCAGCGCATCCGTCAGACCAACATGGCGCTTTATCGCAGCCCGGTGACGGCACCCGACAAGAGCCTGCCGCGCCTGCTGGGCGCGCAACTCGGGCTGCACCGGCTGGACGGCAATTGGCTGGCCGACGAGGACGGCATCTCCCGCATCACGGTGGCAAGCGGGCAGGGCCTGCAGGACCGGCCGACCGCTGCCTACATTCCGTACACCGACCGCGCCATCCAGTGGCACACCGACGGTTACTACCATCCGCAGCATCGGCGCATCCACGGCATGATCCTGCACTGTGTGCAGCCGGCCCGCCAGGGTGGTGAGACCAGGTTGATGGACCACGAGATGGCCTACATCGCGCTGCGCGACGCCGACCCGCGCTGGGTGCGCGCACTGATGGCCGATGACGCGATGACCATCCCGGCGCGCGTGGGCGAAGCGGGCGAGGAGCGTGCGGCCCAGTGCGGGCCGGTGTTCTCGGTCGACGCCGACAGCGGTGCGCTGCACATGCGCTACACCGCGCGCACCCGCAGCATCGAATGGAAGGCCGATGAATGCACGCGCGAGGCCGTGGCCTTCCTGCGGCAGCTGCTCGGCGGCGATGAAGCGCAGCGGCTGCGGCTGCGGCTGCAGCCGGGCATGGGCATCGTCGGCCACAACGTGCTGCACGAGCGCACTGCCTTCGTCGACGACCCCACGGCTCCCAGGCTGCTGTACCGCGCTCGTTACCTGGACCGCGTGCAGGCAGCGGGCTGAACGGACACGCCATGTCGCACTGGCTCACGATCTGGCGCGCCGCCCAACTGGTCGGTGTGGCGCGCGGCGTGTTGCAGCAGCAGGTGCGCGATGGCGAGCTGCAGCTCAGCGAAGGGCTGGTGTCCACCGACTCGCTGCTGCAGCTGTATCCGCAGGCGCAGTTCGAGGAACACGGCCTGCTCGAGCGCGTGGCGCACATTCGCGACGAGGCTTTCGGCCGGCGCGTGCGCGAGCGGCTGCTGCCCAGCCAGGAGGTGCTGGCGCAGCGCCTGTTCCACCAGAGCCAGGACCTGGCCGATGCGCAGCGCCACCTGCAGCGCTACCACGCGCTGGTGGTGTCGGTGCAGCAGCGCGTGCGCGAGCTGGTCGCGCAGCGCGGCGCAGACACAGCGCTGGCCGAACTGGACCGCCTTGTCACGCAGGGGCTGGCGCGTGCGCTGGCCACTGAATCCGTGGGCTTGCTGGAAGTGATGGACGATATGCTGAAGGTCATGTCTGCGCAGGTCACCGTTCGTCCCAGCGGCCACGAGTTCACGGTCGAGGGTCACGACACCCTGTTGCAGGCTGGCCTGCGCGCCGGGCTGAAGTTGAACTACGGCTGTGGCAACGGTACCTGCGGCATGTGCAAGGTGCGGGTGATCTCCGGCAAGGTGGCCAAGACCCAGCCTTTCGACTACCCGCTGTCCGAGGCCGAGAAGCGCCAGGGCTACACGTTGGCCTGCGCGCATACGGCGGCCAGCAGCGAGTTGACGTTGGAGTTGCTTGAAGCTGCCGGCCCGGGCGACATCCCGCAGCAGCAGATCGTCAGCACTGTGCGCGCGATCAGCGAACTGGCGCCCGATACGCGGCTGCTGCATCTGCAGACGCCGCGCAGCGATCGCCTGCGTTTCCTTGCCGGCCAATGGGTGACGCTCGGACTGGCCACGGGCGGCGACGACGTGCACTCGACGCACGCATTGGCCAACTGCCCTTGCGACGACCGCAACCTGCAGTTCTTCATCCCGCGCGACGCGACCGATGCCTTCGCGCAGCGCGTCTTCGCCGGCGGCTTGAAGGGCGGCGACGCGGTCACGGTATGGGGCCCGATGGGCGACTTCGTGCTCGCCGATGGGGCGCGGCCACTGGTCTTCGCCGCCTGCGATACCGCGTTCGCACCGATCAAGAGCCTGATCGAGCATGCGCTGGCGCTGGACGCGGCACCGTCGGTGTCGCTGTTCTGGCTGGCGACGCGGCGCGACGGCCACTTCATGGCCAACCAGTGCCGCGCCTGGTCGGAGGCGCTGGACACCTTCGAGGTGGCACTGTCCGCGCATGCCGACGTGACGCAGGGCGCACTGCAGGTAGCGCGGGCGATACGAGCCGACCTGTTCGACATCGAGTGCGACTTCTATCTCGCCGGGCCACGCGAATTCGTGGCCACGCTGGACGCCGAGCTGCGTGCTGCCGGCGTGCCGGCACCCCAAGTCCACAGTGTGGAGCTCTGAATGAGCCCGCGCACGCAGAGCACCATGGCGGTCGATCGCGAGGCCGGCGCCTGTGGCGGCGGCGAATCGTTTGCGCTGCGCGTGCTGGGGCAGAGCATGGCTCCGGAGTTCGCCGAGGGCGAGATCATCATCGTCGAGCCCGAGGGCCTGGCTCGCGACGGCTCCTACGTGCTCGCCTGGGTGGGCGAGGAATGGACCTTCCGTCAGCTGTGCCGCCAAGGCGATGGCTGGTGCCTGCACGCGCTGAACCCGGCCTTCGCCGACCGGCCGCTGCAGGATCTGTCGGCCGTGCGCGGTGTGATCATCCAAAAGGCGCTGCCCGGGCGCCGTCGTGCATCGAAACGTTACGTCTGATCCGCCCACCATGCCTTACTACATCTACCGGTTGGGGCCCTTCGCGCAGCTGCGCAAGCTGGCCGAGTTCGACGCCTTCAAGCCGGCGTCCGCACATGCCAAGGCCTTGCGCGCCGCGCCCGACCACCCGCCGCAAAGCAAGATCAAGCTCATGTTTGCCGGTACCGAACAGCTGGCCGAGGAACTGCTGTGCCAGGTGCGCGAAGCCGGGCCCTCGGGCGACGAATGAGGCGCGGGCAATGATGCCGGCCAACACCGACCGACTGCTCGAGGCGGTACAGACCAACTGCCACATCGCCGACGCGCGCGGTGCTGCCGACCTGACGTTGTGCATTTACCTGCTGCAGATGCGCGAGCTCTACCGCTGGGAGCAGGGCATCGCCGCGCTGCAGCCTCTGCCGCGCGAGGACGTGGCCAGGTGGCTGGCGGCGCGCGAGGCGCTGTGGGCCGAGCTCGAGGCGCGCGACTTCGCGCCACTGCCGTTGTCCGGCCAGGTCTTCGACCCCTTCGACGTGGCGGGCATCAACGCGCTACTGCGACCGCATGGCCTGGTGTACGGCGCCGGCCATGTGGCAGCCGGGCGCGCCAGCTTCTTTCTCGGCCGGCTCGAACGCGCGGAATTCCGCGACGGGGTCGAACTGCTGGTCAGCGGCACCGAGCACGCGCGTGGCCTGGCTGCGCCGGTGGCGGCATTGCAGGGCGGTACCGTGCTGCTGCGTCAGCAATCGATGCGGCGCTGGCTGGCAGAGAAGTACGAGGCCTGGACGCTGAAGCGACAGGAGGGTGCATTCAAGTCGGCACTCGATGCGCACGGCTTCCAGCGCGACGGCACCCTGGCGCTGGAACGCATGGTCGAACAGGAAGGCGAGACGCTGGTGCTGCACGAGATCGGCGAGTTCGAGGCCGCCCGCCGGCTCGGTGCGGACTGGCCGGCGCTGCGCGCGTCGCTGGAGTCGCGCCGCGCCGACCTGTATGTGCGCGCGTTGCGCGACCACCTGGCCGATTGCCTGGTGACGCTTCCGACGCTGCTGCAGCGCCGGGCCGACGCCTCGCTGCACTTCTGGTTTGCCAACCTGGAGGGCGTGCGCGCGCTGCTGTTCCCGCGCCTGGGGAGGGCCTATGCGGCCTGGTGCGCGGGCGACCAGGGCACGGCATTGCGCGACGCGGTGTCGGCCGGCGCGGCGCATTGGGGCCTCGCCTGCGCCCGCCTGCTCGAGATCCATCGCATGCGGGGCAGCGATGCGTGCGCGCAGATCGAGCGCGCGGTTCAGTCGCCCGACTGGGTGCTGGACTGAACCGGCGCGGCCGCGCCCTGTGCCTGCAACAGCTTCCAGGCCTGGAAGCCGCCGGCCACCGACAGCGCCTTGCCGTAACCCAGCGAGCGCAGCAGCTTCGCGGCATACAGGCTGCGCCGTCCGCTGTTGCAAACGCACAGCAGGATGTTGTCGTGCGCATGGTGCAGCCGGTTGATCATCGTGAAGAAGCCCTGCACGTCGATGTCGCTGGGTTTGCCGGCATCGAGAATGTCCTGCTCGTCCTCGGTGAGTGCGTGGCCCAGCAGCTGCTTGACCTCGAACAGCGGAATGTGCACTGTGCCCGGCATCGCGCCCTTCATCTCGATCTCGAAGCTCTGGCGGATATCGACCATCGTGCCCAGGCCCAGCCGGCAAAGCTCGGTGGCGCTGGCCAGGCTGATTTCCAGGGCTTCGGGTTCGGTGTCGGGTGGCTTGCGGTCAGCGGCGTTCATGGCGATCCTGCGGTGAAAAGGGAGCCCAGCGGCGCATTGTCGCCTGCCCCGCCAGCGCCCGGGTCGTCACCCGGACCCGTAGTTCCCGGTGCGCCGACCGATCGACGGCCATGCGGTGGCACCGGGCGCGTTCGTGACTCCCGTCAAACTGGGTGGGCTGACGGCCGCATAGCATGTTCTATCGGTGCTGCTGCGGCAGGGGTTGGGTGTACCAAGAGGGGCACGGTCGATGGATCTCCTGGATGTCGCGCGCGGTCCGGCCCTGGTCTTCGCCCTCACTGTGTTCACGCTGGGCACGCTTTGGCGCCTGGTGACGGTGCTGCGCCTGCCGCGCATGACCGATCTGTCCGCGCCACGCGAGGGCGCGCCGTCGGACTTGAATGCCGCATGGACAGGCATCTGGCGTGGCCTGTGGCCGCGCCGCGCGTTTGGCGCGGCGGCCATGGGCAGCACGATCAATGGCTACGTGTTTCACTTCGGGCTGGCGCTGATCTTCCTGGGCTACGCGCCACACATCGAGTTCATCCGCCGCATCACCGGCATAGGCTGGCCGGCATTGCCGGACAGCGTGATGTACATCGCCTCGGGCTTCACCATCATCTCGCTGCTGCTGGCCCTGTGGTTCCGGCTGAGCGATCCGGTGCTGCGCACGATCTCGAATGTCGATGACTGGATCAGCTGGACTGTGGTCTTCCTTCCTGTCTTCACCGGAATGGCGGTCATGAGCGGCCCTTCGGAGGCAATCCTGGCGCGTGACGACGTGCTCTTCCGCGGCCCGTTGGCCGTGCATCTGCTGAGCCTGGAACTGCTGCTGATCTGGTTTCCTTTCGGCAAGCTGATGCACGCCGTGTGGTTTGGCTTCTCGCGCGCCGCCACGGGCATTCGTTTCAGCCATCGTGGTGTGCGGATATGAGCGTTGCTGCCATGAATTCCCCCGTGTTCGACCGCCAGGGTGACGAAGGCGATGCGGAGCGCGTCGATGCCGCGATGCGCAGCTTCGCGACCGACTTCGGTGTCACGGCCGCGCTGCACATGGAGTCCTGCGTGCGCTGCGGGCTGTGCGCCGAGGCTTGCCAGTTCTACGTCACCACGCGCGATCCCAAATACACGCCGGTGCTCAAGCTCGACCCCTTCCGGCGCGCCTACCTGCGTGAGGCCAGCGCCTTTGCGCCGCTGGTGCGCGCGCTCGGCCTGGTCAAGAAGCCGACCATCGGCGACCTGCAGCAATGGCAGGAGCTGATCTACGACTCGTGCAACATGTGCGGCCGCTGCACCACAGTCTGCCCGATGGGCATCGACATTGCCGAACTGGTGCGCAATGCGCGCCACGGCATGTTCAAGGCCGGCCTGATCCCGGAACGGCTGGCGCTGATGGATCGCACGGCCCGGCAATGGGGCAGCCCGGCCACACCTGCGGAAGACCTGCCCGACATCCTCGCCGAGGCGGCGCAGGAGCACGGAGTCGAGATTCCCTGCGACCTGCCCGCCGCCGACCTGCTGTTCACCGCGGCGCCGGCCGAACTGGGCGACAACACCCGAGCGCTGGCCGCGGCAGCGAGGATCCTGCACCGTGCCGGCCTGAGGTGGACCATGCACCAGGGTGGCTACGACGCCTCCAACATCGGGTTCAACAACGGCGACGTCGAGTTGCAGGAGCGTCTGACACGAGCGCTTGTCGACACGGCGGTGAAGATTGGCGCAAAGACAGTGCTCCTGCCCGAGTGCGGGCACGCCTACGGCGCCGCGCGCTGGGAAGCCGCCCGCTGGTATGGCGCGGCGCTGCCGGTGCGCGTGGTCCACATGACCGAGTTCCTGGACGAACTGATCACCTCCGGCCGCATCCGCGTGTCGAAGGTCGGCGCGACGGCGACCTTCCACGACCCGTGCCAGATCGTGCGCCGCGGCGGGCTGGAAGCGGCGGCGCGTCGTGTCCTCGCGGCACTGGGCTTCGAGTTGATCGAGCTGAAGGACCACGGTGTGACGGGCTTCTGCTGCGGTGGCGGCGGCGGCGTGGTGTCGAACCAACGTGCTGCACCGCTGCGTCACAAGGTCTTCGAGCTGAAGAAGCAGCAGGTCGAGGCCACAGGCGCCGAGCATTTCGTCACCAGTTGTGGGCAATGCCTGATCACGCTGGAGATGGGAGCGAAACACGTCCAGTGGGACAGGCATCCCGAGAGCCTGCTCGAACTCGTGGCGGACCACTTGGCCGATTGATCCGCAGCTGGTCCGGCTGGTCCTCATCCGGGTTCCAGTCCAGTCCGCGGTGCGCAAGGCGCAGCACAACGCTCGCCTTGCGGCGACCGTCGCGCGGGCTCAGCCCGAGCCGCAGAGGGCTCGGGCCTTCGAGCAGCGCAAGGCCCCGCGCAGGCGGGCCCTTGCGCCCGCTCTCAGCCCTCGCGCCAGAGCATGAATTTCATTGTCGCTACGGCGCCGGCGACGATGCCGGCCACCGCGATCAGCGAACCCAGCGCCAGCGTCGACAGGCCGGACATGCCCTGGCCCACGGTGCAGCCCATCGCGGTGACACCGCCAAAGCCCATCAGCACGGCACCCACCAGCTGGCTGCGCAGGTCGCTGAGCGAGGCAAAACCTTCCCACTGGAACTTGCCGCTGGCCAGCGCATAGACGAAGGAGCCTGCGACCACGCCCAGCGCCGTGGCGATACCCAGGCTCAGGTGCAGCGACTTGTCGGTCCACAGCATCAGCAGTTCCAGCGTGTAGGCCGTGGGCGCGACGAAACTCATCGACTCGATCGTGCGCGTGTTGGTGGCGAAGTACACCGTCTCCAGCGTGTCGGGATTCTCGCCATGGCCGATGTGTCCGCTGAGGTACCAGGCAGCCACCACCAGCAGGCCCAGCGTCAGCGAGCCCAACACCTGCAAGGCGTTGCCGCGAAAGCGCTTGTCGCTGAAGACGAACAGCAGCAGTCCCGCACCCAACGGCAACGCCGCGGCCAGGATGGCGCTGCGCTCCGGCAGGCCGCTGGCCTGAGCCAGCAGCGCGGGCAGGCCCTGGTCCTTCAGGCCCAGGCTGGACAGGTCGATGGCCACTGGGTCGAGCCAGGTGGCTCGCCACTGCGCGAACAGGCCCTTCAGCGTCATGTACGCGGCAATGGCCATGAAGGCCAGCACCACCAGCGAGCGCAGGCTTCCAGCCCCGAGGCGGATGAGGTTCTTGTTGACACAGCCGGCAGCCAGCGTCATGCCAACACCGAACAGGGAGCCGCCCACCAGCAGCGACAGCCACGGGATCGTGGCCCGCCGGTAGACCGACTTCGACAGATCGATCAGCCCGGCGTAGTACAGCAGGTTGGCGCCGATCAGCGCCACGGCGATGGTCAGCAACCACATGCGCATGCGACCCCAGTGGCCCATGTTGACCACATCGGACACCGCGCCCATGATGCAGAAGTTGGACTTGTTGGCCACGGCACCGAAAACGAAGGCCAGCGCGAAGCCGCCCCACAGCACGGTGTTCGTCGGATTGACCGCGTCGTTCACGGCAGGCTCCCGCGCAGAGACTTCAAAACGCCGCCGCGGCGGCGTGGCTTGGCGTCAGATGAACAGGCAGACGTCGGTTTCGCCGGCGAACTTCATGAAGGTGGCGGCACCGCCGTACTCGATGCCGTCGATGAATTCGCTGGTCTGGAACTCGAACAGGTCCACCGTCATCTGGCAGGCGATGAACTTGACATCCGCCTCCAGGCACAGCGAGCGCAGTTCCTCGAGCGAGGCCACGCCCTTCTTCTTCATCTTGTCCTTCATCATCATCGTGGCCATCGCTTCCATGCCCGGCAGCACCGACACGATCACCGGCATCGGCACCGGCATCGGCATGGCCGGGTTGGCCAACGGGCTGATCCTGATGCCGTCGAGATTCTTACGCAGCAGTTGCAGGCCGTAGAAGGTGAAGAAGATCTGCACGTCCCAGCCCAGCGCAGCCGCGGTCGAGGCCAGGATCAGCGGCGGGTAGGCCATGTCCAGCGTGCCCTTGGTGGCGATGATCGCCATTTTCTTGGTGGCCATGGTGGCTTTCGTCCGTGCGTTGGAGGCGGTGGCCTGTTCAGGCCTTCTTCAGGAAGAAGACGAACTTCTTGTCCTGCGTGCTCTGCTCAAGCAATTGGTTGCCGGTCTGCTCGGCGAAGGCCGCCATGTCGGCCACCGAGCCGGGGTCGGTGGCCACCACGCGCAGCACCTGGCCTGGAGCCATGTCGCTGAGCGCCTTCTTTGTCTTGACGATCGGCAGCGGGCAGGCCAGGCCGGAAGCGTCGAATTCCTTGTCGTGGTTCATGCGTCATGTCTCCGTGAATTGGGGGGTTGCCTCGGACAAGCCCGCGGCACCGCATAGGCGTCGAATACCATGCAGTCTCGCCGAGACCGATTACCCGGCATTCGCTTGCCGGCGTCTATTACCGCAATGGGTGGCGGTTCATAGCCCATGTGGGTAGTGCGGGCTTCTCCACGGCAGCGGCGGCCGGCCCTGTCAAGGCGGGTGCGCGATCAGGTGCCTGGCCAGCGCGTGGTAAGCGGGCAGCGACGTCGGGTCGATGTTGGCATTGGCGGCCAGCGGAAACGACGCGTAGCGCGCAATCACCATCTCGGCCTTCGGGTCGACATACACCGCCTGCCCGTGCACGCCGCGGGCGCTGAACGCGCCATGCTCGTTGTGCGAGTCCCACCCCATTTTCGGTAGCTCCACCCCGGCAGCAGCGCATAGCCGGCCTTGGCAAAATGGGCCTGGTCGGCGCCACGACGGATATCGTCGACCACCGCCTTGGGCACGATCTGCTGGCCATTGAAACGGCCGCCCAGCCGCATCATCTCGCCGAAGCGTGCCAGGTCGCGCAAGCCGGTATTCAGGCCACCGCCGGCGAACTCGGTGCCCACCGTGTCGACGTTGAAATAGGCGTCCTGCTCGGCGCCCAACTTGCTCCAGATGCGCTGTTGCAGGTTGTCGCCCACCGACAGCCCGTTGGCGCGGGCGATCACCCAGCCCAATGCGTCGGTGTTCACGGTCTTGTAGGCGAAGGCTTCGACGTGCTGGCCCTGCTTCTTCTCCGTCAACAGGAACTCGTAGAAGGTCTTCGGCCCGGCCCAGCCGGGCGGCCGAGGCAGCACGTTGCCCGCGCGCACGTGGTCCCAGACCTCGGCCTTAAGGTCGGCGTAGTTCTCGCTGTACTGCAGCCCGGTGGTCATGTCGAGCAGCTGACGCACGGTAGCATCGCCGAAGGCCGAATCCTTGAGTTCGGGCACGTACTTCGAGGCCGGCGCGTTGGCATCGAGCGTGCCGTCGGCCACCAGCAACGCGCCGATCGTGCCGAAGAAGGACTTGGTCACCGACATCGCGATGTGCTGGCCCTCGGGGCGGAACACGCCGAAGTACCGCTCATAAACGATGCGTCCCTTGTGCAGCACGACGATGCCGTCGGTGTAGCTGGCCAGCAGCGACTGTCCCCAGGTCATGGTCTGCCCGGTACCCAGCACCTGGAAGCTCACGCCGTCGAGGTCGTCGCGTTCGGTCCGCGGCAGCGGCACCGGCGCCGCCAGCCCGCGCGAGACGTTGCTGGTTGGCACAAGGCGGCGAAAGTTCGCAAACGACCAGCGCAGCTGCGGAAAGGCGTAGGCGCTGCCGTCGGCGAAGCGGATCACGCGGTCCGGTGGTGGCGGGAAGCCGGCCATCCACCCCATCGTCGCCGGGTCGCTTGCCACGGCGTCGGGCCGCGGCGGTGGCGCAGTCTGGGCCATGTCGCTCAGGCTCGGCAGCAGGGTTGCGAACAGCCGTGACAGGCGGGTACGGCATGGGTGGCGCACGATGGACTTCACGAGCCGTCGACCTGACGGCGCAGCCGCGATGCCACTGCCCGGCAGTGCGGCGGCTAACGGCTCTGTGTCCGGATCCGGGTCGCCATCGCCGCGGTGGTGTTGGGCGCGGCCGCATTGCCCCAGCTGGTGCGCACGTAGTTGGCCAGGTCGGCCACCTGCTGGTCGCTGAGCAGGCTGGCGAAGGCCGGCATCGGTACGTACTTGCCCTGCGGTGGAATGCCGTGCAGCACCACCTTCAGGATGTCGGCCGGGTCGCTGGCCAGCACCATGCCGTTGCCGGCCAGCGGCGGAAAGATGCCCGGCATGCCGCGTCCGCCAGCCTGGTGGCAGCCCGCGCAATGGTCCAGGTACAGCGAGGCGCCGGCCGCGCGCGTGGGGTCGGTCGCCGGCTTGCCCTGGCGCAGCGTCGAATTCGGCGGGATTTCCTTCAGGTAGGTGGCCATGGCCGTCAGGTCGGCATCGCTCATCTGGCTGGTGCTGTTCTTCACCACCAACGCCATCGGGCCGAGCGCGGTGGTCTTGCCTGCGACGGCGCCGGTCTTCAGGTAGGTGGCGACCTGCTCCACGGTCCAACTGCCCAGGCCGGTGTGCAGTTCGGACGTCAGGTTCAGCGCGAACCAGCCGTCCACCGTGGCGCCGCTGAAGGCCTTGTCCTTCTCGATGCCGCCCAGCGCGTTGCGTGGCGAATGGCAGGCGCTGCAATGCCCCAGCCCCTCGACCAGGTAGGCGCCGCGGTTCCAGGCGGGCGACCTGGCCGGGTCGCTCTTGTAGCTGCCTTCGCTGAAGTACAGCTCGCGCCACACCGCCATCGACCAGCGTTGGTTGAAGGGGAACCGCAGGTGGTTGACGATTACCGGATTGCTGACCGCCGGCACGCTGCGCAGGTAGGCATAGATCGCGTCGCTGTCCTCGCGCGTGACGCGGGTGTAGAAGTCGAAAGGCATCACTGGGTACATGTCCTGGCCGCGCTTGTTGACGCCCTGGTGCAGCGCGCGCCAGAAATCGTCTGCGGACCAACGGCCGATGCCGGTGGCGGCATCGGGTGTGATGTTCGGGGCGAGCAGGTAGCCGAATGGCGTGTCGAGCCTGTAGCCGCCGGAATAGGGTTGTCCGCCGGGCGCGGTGTGGCAGGACACACAGTCGCCGGCTCGCGCCAGGTAGGCGCCGCGCGTCACGACATCGGTCGACTGCGCCGCGACGCAATCGGCCAGCAGCAACGGGCCCAGGCCCAGCAGTGCGACTTGCAGGGTGCGGCGCAATAGGGGCATGGCATCTCCTCGGGGACGAAGGCGCAGGCGATTCTAGAAGTGGCCCCATCGCGGACCGTGTCAGGTGCTCATGCACAATCTCCGCAGGAGCCCGCCCAGCCGATGTCACCCCCCCAACGCGACCTGACTCGCACCACGCTGGGTGTGCTTTTCATCGGCGCGCTCATCGTTACCACGCTGTGGGTGCTGCGGCCTTTCATCGCGCCGACCATCTGGGCGACGATGATCGCCGTGTCCACCTGGCCGATGCTGCGCTGGTTCGAGGCCCGGCTTTGGGGCCGGCGCAGCCTGGCGGTGCTGCTGATGAGCCTGCTGATCCTGATGCTGCTGGTGGTGCCGCTGATGCTGGCCATCGGCACCATCGTGCGCCATGCCGACGACATCGTGGCGCAAGCGGCGATGCTCTCAGGCTTCAAGCTGCCGCCGCCGCCGCCTTGGGTGGCCAACCTGCCGATGGTCGGCGAGCGCGCGGCGCAATTGTGGGAGCAGGCCACGGCCACCGGCTCGGTCGGCCTGATATCGAAGCTGGCGCCCTATGCCGACGACATCGCCAAGTGGTTCGTCGCGCAGGCCGGCAGCGTCGGCCTGGTCTTCGTGCAGTTCCTGCTGACCGTGGTGCTGGCGGCGCTGATGTACTCGGGTGGCGAAAGGGCCGGCATGGCGGTGCACCGCTTTGGCCGGCGGCTGGCCGGTGTCTATGGCGACAACGCGGTCACGCTGGCCGGGCAGGCCATCCGGGGCGTGGCACTCGGGGTCGGGGTCACGGCGGTGGTACAGGCCGGCTTGGGCGGCGTGGGCCTGGCGATCGCCGGCGTGCCCTTCGCCGGGCTGCTGACCGCAGTGATGCTCCTGCTTTGCATCGCCCAGCTCGGCCCGTCGTTGGTGTTGTTCCCGGCGGTGGCCTGGGTCTACTGGAGTGGCGAGACCGGCTGGGGCACCTTCCTGCTGCTGTGGTCGCTGGTGGTGGTGACGATGGACAACTTCCTGCGGCCGGTGCTGATCAAGCGCGGCGCAGACCTGCCGCTGCTGCTGATCTTCGGCGGCGTGATCGGCGGGCTGCTGGCCTTCGGGCTGATCGGCATCTTCGTCGGCCCGGTGGTGCTGGCTGTGGCCTACACGCTGCTGGATGAGTGGATCAAGCTCGGCGAGGCAGAGGCTGAGTCCAAGGCCATCGATTCCTGAGTCGCAACTCAGGCGAGGCGCGCACGATGCCGCTCGATCTGCGAGCGCACCTGCGCCGGGGCCGTGCCGCCGATGCCGTTGCGTGCATCGAGCGAGCCGCGCAGCGACAGCACCTCGAACACATCGCTCCCGATGGCCGGGTGGAAGCCCTGCAGCGTGGCCAGCGGCAGCTCGGCCAGGTCCAGGCCCTGTTGCATGGCAGACTTCACCGCATGCGCGACCACTTCGTGCGCATCACGGAAGGCCAGACCCTTCTTCACCAGGTAGTCGGCCAAGTCGGTGGCGGTGGCATAACCCTTGAGGGCGGCGCGCTGCATGGCCTCGGGCCTGACGACGATGCCGCCCACCATCTCGGCCATGATGCGCAGCGTGTCGCGCAGTGTGTCCACGCTGTCGAACAAGGGCTCCTTGTCTTCCTGGTTGTCCTTGTTGTAGGCCAGCGGCTGGCCCTTCATCAGCGTCAGCAGCCCCATCAGGTGGCCGACCACGCGGCCGGTCTTGCCGCGTGCCAGTTCGGCCACGTCGGGGTTGCGCTTCTGCGGCATGATCGATGAGCCGGTGCAGTAGCGGTCGGCCAGGTCGATAAAGCCGAAGTTCTGGCTCATCCACAGCACCAGCTCCTCGGCGAGGCGCGACACGTGCACCATGCAGATCGAGGCGAAGGCCGCGAACTCGAGTGCGAAGTCGCGGTCGCTGACCGCGTCCAGGCTGTTCTGGCACAAGCCGTCGAAGCCGAGCAACGAGGCAACACGCTCGCGGGCTATCGGATAGCTGGTGCCGGCCAGCGCCGCGGCACCCAGCGGCAGTCGGTTGGTGCGCCGGCGCAGGTCGGCCAGCCGCTCGGCATCGCGCGCGAACATCTCCACATAGGCGAGCAGATGGTGTGCGAAGCTCACCGGCTGCGCCACCTGCATGTGGGTGAAGCCTGGCATCACCGTCTCGGCGTGTCGGGCAGCCACTTCGACCAGCGCGCGCTGCATGTCGGCCAGCAGCGTGCTCATCGCATCGATCTCGCCGCGCAGCCACAGGCGCACGTCGGTGGCCACCTGGTCGTTGCGGCTGCGCCCGGTGTGCAGCCGCTTGCCCGCATCGCCGACCAGCTGTGTCAGCCGCGCCTCGATGTTGAGATGCACGTCCTCCAGTTCGAGCTTCCATTCGAAGCGGCCGGATTCGATCTCCTCGATGATCTGCGCCATGCCGCGGTGGATGTCGGCCAGGTCCTGCGCGCCGATGATGCCCTGCGCCGCCAGCATCTCGGCATGGGCCAGGCTGCCATCGATGTCGGCGCGCCACAGCCGCTGGTCGAACCCGACACTGGCGGTGTAGCGCTTGACCAGCTCGCTCATCGGCTCGGTGAACAGGGCCGACCAGGCCTGGGCTTTGTTGTCGAGCGGATTGGCAGACATAGGGGCTGGTCACATCGGGATACGACGCGGGCGTCGGGAGTCCTTATTATCGACGGGCCATGTCACGCACGCCGGTCAGGAAGGCGCCGGGCCGCCCCAAGTTTGCCGACGCCCCTGCGCGGGCCCGGACAGCGTCTGGCGGTCGCGCCCAAGCAGCCCACGACCCTTCGGATACCGACCTGGGCGCTGCCGATACGCGCCCGGTCAGCGTGTGGCCGGCGAGCACCCGTCCAGCCGACCTGCACTCGAGCGCCTTCTCGCCCACGCACTTCGACCCGCTGCTCGACGAAAAGGCCCGCGCCAGCGAGCGTGCCAGCGTGGCGCTCGAGGTCTGCAGCGCCATGTTGGCTCTGCGCGTGGTGGTGGGTGTACAGGCCGTACTGGCATTGGGTGCGCTGCTCAGTGCCACCAGTCCGGGCGACTGGCTGGCGAGGCAGTCCGGCGCCATGTACGTCGGCATCGCCGGCACCTTGCTGTGGTTGGTGACGGTGTGCGCGTTGAAGTCGGCGCTGGCGCGGCGCACCGCCGCCGCGCGCCTGGGCAGCCTGCTGGCACTGGGCGCGGCCTGTGCGCTGATTGCCTGGTGGCCGCTGTGGTGGGCCGGGCTGGCCGACACCGGCCAGGGCCTGCGCCTGGTGGGTGTGCCGCTGGCCGGCGCGGCGTTGGCCGGTGCAGCCTGGGCCTGGCTGGACTTGCGGGCCAGGCTCTGGCAGCCTGTGAATGCCAGCGTTCGGCTGGCCGAACTGCAGTCGCGCATCCGGCCGCACTTTCTCTTCAATGCGCTGAACACTGCGCTGGCGCTGGTGCGCGTGGATCCGGCGCGCGCCGAGGGCGTACTCGAGGACCTGGCGCAGTTGTTTCGGGTGGCCTTGGCCGATGCCGGCGATTCGGTGTCGCTCGACGAGGAGATCGACCTGGCGCAGCGCTACCTGGCCATCGAACAGATCCGGTATGGCAAGCGACTGCAGGTCAGCTGGGATATCGATGCGCGCGTCGGCCGCGCGCGCGTTCCGCCCCTGGTCCTGCAGCCCTTGGTCGAGAACGCCGTGCGCCACGGCGTCGAGCCGTCGGTGCAGGGTGCGCGCATCTGGGTGCAGGCCGAGCTGAAACGCGGCCAGGCCGTGGTGCTGGTCAGCAACACGGTACCCGAGACGCCATCCGCGCCCGGCCACGGCATGGCGCTGCGCAATGTGCGCGAGCGGCTGCGCCTGTTGCACGACGTGGCCGGGCAATGCGACGTCTGGCGCGAGGGGGATCTCTTTCGCGCGCGCATCATCGTGCCGTTGTGAACGAGCGATGGCGCCGCTGAAGGTTCTGCTGGTGGACGACGAGTCGCTCGCTCGGATGCGCCTGCGTTCGATGCTGCAGGAATGCGCCGATCCGCCCAGCGACGTCGTCGGTGAAGCCGGCGATGCCGCTGAGGCCATGGCACTGCTGCAGGAGCGGCCCTGCGACCTGCTGTTGCTGGACATTGGATTGCCGGGCCTGGACGGCATGCAATTGGCGGCCAGGTTGCGTGGCATTGCGAGGCCGCCGAGCGTGGTTTTCGTCACTGCGCATGCCGAGCATGCGCTGCGCGCCTTCGAACTGGACGCCGCCGACTACCTGACCAAGCCGGTGTCGCGAGAGCGGCTGCGTTCAGCGTTGCAGCGGGTGGCGCAGCGCCGCCGCGCGATCGAGGCGCCGGTTGCAGGGGTCGATGCCGCGCGCGTGCTCGTCGTGCATGACCGTGGCCGCGTGCTGCGCCTGCCGCTGGCCGACGTGCTCTACCTGAAGGCCGAGCTGAAATACGTGACGCTGCGCACCCCGGCCCACAGCTACGTGCTGGACGACCCGCTCAGCGAGCTTGAGCAGCGCCTGGGCGAGGGTTTCCTGCGCGTGCACCGCAACGCGTTGGTGGCGCTCGCGGCAGTGCGTTCGCTGCAGCGCCGTCGCGGAGACGGCCTCAGCGGCGACGAGGGCCATGCCGAGCACTGGGCGGTACAGGTCATGCCCACCGGAGAATGGCTGGCGGTGTCACGCCGCCAACTGGCGGCGGTGCGCGAGGCGTTGACACAGCGCGACGCAGCCGGTGCGTGCTGATATCGATTCGCCTTCAAACGCGTAGAAGCCCGGCGACTGCTTTGGGCAAAGCTAATCATCAACGGCCGAGGTCGACGCTTGGCGTCGGCCAGCAGCGGGTACTGATGCACGGATGGTTTGGAGCAGGCCATTGGATCTCGACCTTGCCCCGGTCGATGGCATGAATGACTTCGACCTCACGCACGGCCCGAACTGCGACGGCGAGCTGACGATCTTTGCGGCCATTCTGCATTGGCCGGCGATCGAGACGATCCTTAGCAAGCAGGCAGGCATTCGAGTAGCTCGTTCGACTCAGCGCCGCGCAGCGAAGTACGCCTCGATCTCGCGCGCGACAAGGGGTCCGCGAGTGATGACCGGCACGTGGCCCGCGTCCTCGAAGACCACCAGCTTGGCATTCGGAATGCGTGCTGCCATTGCCTCAGACATGTCCACCGGAGTGATGCGGTCATTGCGGCCATGAATGAGGAGCGTCGGCTGCACGATCTCGCCGAGGCGGTCTTCGACGCGCGCGGACCACATCGCCTCCATCAGCTGCACGGCCTTGCGCCCGTTCGACCGCTTGACGATCTGCCGGCCCCAGTGCTTCTCAGCTTCGCCGCCGGGCTCGGTGATACAGGCATCGACGAACGCATCCATGGTCGCGTTGAAGTCCGCCTTGCAGCCTTCGATGAAGCGTGCGGCCCCGGCCGTGTTGCTCGGCGAAGCGCGTCCCCCCACCAGCACGAGCCCCTCGAATCGATGTGGCTGGCGCAGTGCGGCTTCGAGCACGACCAGTGCGCCGGAAGACTCGCCGGCCAGCACGCACGACGCAATCTCCAACACGTCGAGCACACGGAACAGGTCGTCGACCAGCAGCTCGAAAGTGATCGCGGGAGCGCGGTTGACGGTGGCCCCGGTGCCGCGCTGGTCGTATGTCACCGTTCGCCAATTGCGGCTCAAGTGCTCGAACGGCGGGAGCCACATCTCGCCGCTGCCTACCCAGCCACCGTGGGCCAGCAAAGATCGGTCACCTGCGCCGAAACTGGTGGCGAAAATTTCCGCATCAGGGAACTACATAAACATGGTGCAACCTCAGGTCATCGGGCCAAGCAGTGTTGACTGCTTGCCGGCGGCCGGCAAGGCGGCGCTATGGCTATGCACCAACTTCGCGACGTCGAAGTTCACCTCGTTCAACCATGGGTCGCGGGGCGTCGGATGCTGGCACGAATACCTCCGCAAACGGCCACTTCGCGGCGATCTACTTAGCCGTTTGAACGTCGCGGTGGGTCGATCCTTGCCGGCCGCTTCGCCAAACTGGCTGCCCGAAACCTGTCATCTGAATTGATGTTGCCGGTCAGCTGACTCTTGCCGTCGCCGTTCGCGACCGAAGCGGTCCTGCGCGACAGGTGGCTAGCCCCATTCCACTGAACGCATGGCAGATCACGCCATCGGCTTGCGTACCATCTCCAAGACCTTGCCGGCGTCCAGCGTGCGCGCCTGTTGCTGAATCTGAGGTAGCGATTGCTGCTGCAAGTGCCTGGCGCTGACCAGCAGGTCCTGATAGGTCTGCTGTAGCAGCGCCGCACTCATCTTCCGACCCCCGCCGTAGTAGCGCACGGCCAGCTGCCCCAGCGCGTAGGTAGTGGCAAAGCTCATCGCCATGCCCGTGCCCAGGTTGCCCGCGGTGCGGCCCAGCCCACCCAGCACCGAACCCAGCAAGCCACCCACCAGCTTGCGGCCGAACTGTTCCAGGTACTGCCCGGTCAGGCCCACGCCCGCAGTGGCGATGAATTCCTTGACCATTCCAGCGTCGATGTTGGTGATGCCGTGGGCCTGCGCGATGCCATGCACCAACTTCACTTGCAGCGGGATGATGGCCATGCTGGCCCAGCTCTGCGGCAGCAGTTCCAGCGCGCCGCACAGCACGGCGCGGTTGAAGATGCTCTTGTCCAGCGCAGCGCGGTCCATGGTGGCGGCAACGGCTGTGCCTGCGCTTGCGACTCCAGGCGCGTCGGTCTCGCGTGCCAGGTCATCGGCCTGGGCCTCGAATGCCGTGTCGAGGGTGCCACCCAGTTCGGACTTCAGACGGGCCAGAAACTGGCGCTCGGCCGGCGTCTGCGTGCCGTCGGCATCGCAAACACACACGGCAAGCTCGTAGGCCAGTTGGCGATGCTCCTGTGCCTTCAGCGCGGCCACGGCTTGGGGCAAGCCCAGGCGCTTGAGCAGCACGTCCTGCATCAGCGCCGGAATGTTCAGCCCGGAGGCCTGGCCGCCCAGCGTGGTGGCGATGCGCTTGACTTCCTCGCGCTCGGCCTCGGACTTGTCGCCATCGGCAAACGCGGCCAGCAAGGCCACGGCGAGCAGAGCGCGCTGTTCTTCAGCA
>Ga0105103_10000668_pt1 | contig 19379 bp, 23 predicted proteins | sample PPLLaktember2015_2_FD_79107 | JGI IMG/M metagenome (GOLD analysis project Ga0105103, IMG submission 79107) | Freshwater sediment microbial communities from Prairie Pothole Lake near Jamestown, North Dakota, USA - PPLs Lake P7 Core (6) Depth... | ecosystem: Environmental > Aquatic > Freshwater >...
CGCGCCGCAGCGGTTGAGCAACCGGCCCATCACCGCGTGGTGGCCGCCGACAAGCGCATCATCAACGGCAAGACCGACGTCAACCAGCTGGTGCCCTTCAAGTACAAGTGGGCCTGGGAGAAGTACCTCGCCACCTGCTCGAATCACTGGATGCCGCAGGAGATCAACATGTCGCGCGACATCGCGACCTGGAAGGATCCGAACGGCTTGACCGAGGACGAGCGTCGCATCATCAAGCGCAATCTCGGCTTCTTCGTCACCGCCGATTCGCTGGCCGCCAACAACATCGTGCTCGGCACCTACCGGCACATCACCGCGCCCGAATGCCGGCAGTTCCTACTGCGCCAGGCTTTCGAAGAAGCGATCCACACGCATGCCTACCAGTACATCGTCGAATCGCTGGGGCTGGACGAGAGCGAGATCTTCAACGCCTATCACGAGGTGAAGTCGATCCGCGACAAGGACGAGTTCCTGATCCCGTTCATCAACGCGATCATGGACCCCAACTTCGTCACCGGCACGCCCGAGGCCGACCAGAAGCTGCTGAAGAGCCTGATCGTCTTCGCCTGCCTGATGGAAGGCCTGTTCTTCTATGTCGGCTTCACGCAGATCCTGTCGCTGGGCCGGCAGAACAAGATGACCGGCGCGGCCGAGCAGTACCAGTACATCCTGCGCGACGAGTCGATGCACTGCAACTTCGGTATCGACCTGATCAACACCATCAAGCTCGAGAACCCGCAGCTGTGGACGCCGCAGTTCAAGGCCGAGATCAAGGCCTTGTTCGAGACGGCGGTCGAGCTCGAGTACCGCTATGCCGAAGACACCATGCCGCGCGGCGTGCTGGGTCTGAACGCCTCCATGTTCAAGGGCTACCTGCGCTACATCGCCAACCGGCGGGCCACGCAGATCGGCCTCGAGGCGCTCTTCCCGAACGAGGAAAACCCGTTCCCGTGGATGAGCGAAATGATCGACCTGAAGAAGGAACGGAATTTCTTCGAAACGCGCGTCATCGAGTACCAGACCGGTGGTGCGCTTTCGTGGGATTGAACTCTGCTGCAAGCCAACTCGAACAACAGCATGTGCAGCAGATTCATTTTCGAGGGACGTGATGCATCGACAGCAGAAGCGATGCGCCGGCCCGACACCGCATTCGTCGCACCGGGGCGACCGCCCAGGCCCTAGGGCCTGGGCAGACCGCCGGGCGATGAATCGCCGCGCTGTATCGAGCAGCGCGGTGCTCTTTGCAACTTGATCAAGGAGATCGTTATGGCAACTGCGAAGAAAGCCCCGGCCAAGAAGGCCCCGGCGAAGAAGGCCCCGGCCAAGAAGGCGGTGGCGAAGAAGGTCGTGACGCGCAAGCTGGCCGGTGCGGCCAAGAAGGCCGTCGCCAAGAAGGCCGTGAAAGCGGCCGTGAAGAAGGCTGTGGCGAAGAAGATCGTCGGCGCCGCCAAGAAGGCGATGGTCAAGAAGGCCGTGAAGAAGGCCGTGGCCAAGAAGGTCGTCGTCAAGGTCGCCAAGAAGGCCGTAGCCAAGAAGGTCGTCGCCAAGAAGGCCGCTGCGAAGAAGCCTGCGGCCAAGAAGCCGGCAGCAAAGAAGGCGGCAACCAAAGCGGCTCCTGCCGCTCCTGCGCCTGCGGCGAAGACCGCGTTGAGCCCGGCTGCGGCCTGGCCTTTCCCGACGGGCAACAAGCCCTGACGGCATCCGGCGGGTTGCGCTTGCGCGCGACCCGCAGGTTTGCGAATGCAAGACCCGGACCTGTCCGGGTCTTTTTCATCGTGTGCCTGTCATGTCGATCGCGCAGGCGCGGCATCGCGTACCAGGCATACCGTCGCGGCGCAATGGGTCCGTCCACTGGCCCCATGCGCATGCCTGAGCACGCAAAGCGTCAGCCCTGATCCACATGTTTGCCGTTCACCGCGTCACCGCGCGACGACTGCAACAAGGCACGACTCAGCGCCGAACCTCCAGGATTTGGGTCGTGGTCGTGCTGATCCTGGCCAGCAGCGCATTGCGCGCCGCCAGCATCACCGTGGGCGTGGGGGAACAGGCAGCGACGCTGTCCGATGCGGTGAGGCAGGCTCGTGATGGCGACACGATCCTCGTGCCCAGCGGTGAGTACCGCGGCGACGTGGCCGTCCTGCACCAGAGGCGACTCACGATCCGGGGTGTGGGCCGACGGCCTGTGCTGATCGCCGATGGCCGGCACGCCGAGGGCAAGGCCATTCTCGTCGTGCGCGATGGCGAGGTCACGATCGAGAACCTCGAGTTTCGAGGTGCACGTGTGCCCGACGGCAACGGGGCCGGCATTCGCTTCGAAAAGGGCAAACTGACCGTTCGCGGCTGCGCCTTCTTCGACAACGAGAATGGCCTGCTGACGGCAAACTTCGACAGCGCCGAACTGACCATCGAGGACAGCGAGTTCGCACAGGCGCCGCGTGTGGAGGGCAAACTGCATCACCTCCTGTACGTCGGTCGGATCGCTTCGCTACAGGTCAGCGGCAGCCGCTTCCATGCCGGCCATGCAGGGCACCTCCTCAAGTCACGCGCCAGGCGCACGATATTGGCCTACAACCTCTTGCTCGACGGCGCGGGTGGCCGAGCGTCGTATGAGGTGGATCTGCCCAACGGCGGCGAGGCATTGCTGCTCGGCAACGTCATCGGCCAGAGCGCTCATACGGAAAACCGCGTGGTCGTCGCGTACGGGGCCGAAGGCAATGCGTGGCCGCAAAGCAGGCTGAGGCTGGCGCACAACACCTTGATCAGCGAGGGCATCGGTCCCGCGTGGTTCTTGCGTGTTTGGAAGGATCGGCTGCCAGGAGGCTCAGCAATTCAAGCCGTGAACAACCTCACTGTTGGTCTTGGTGTCTTCACGCTTGGTGCCGGTGGCGAGTTCGAAGGCAATCTCCCGACGACGCGTCAGATGCTGGTCGATGCCGACAGCCTGGACTTCGCGCTGAAGAAGGACTCGCCGCTGCGTGGCAGGGGAGTCAATCCACGGCAGGCCTTTGGCACCGATCTGAGTCCCAAGGCTGAATTTGTGTTGCCTATCGGGACGACGCCATTGCCCGCGCGGGACAAATGGACGCCGGGTGCCTTCCAGCGTTGACGCGCGGTTGGCGACCGTTCCGGCGCCAGCTGCGAATGCCCCGCAGCCCCATGGGGCACGAGACCTTGATGGAGGCCGGCTCGATGGATCAGGCTCGGCCTTGACGGGCCACCGCGGCGGCGGCCTCGGCTATGGCCTTGGCATCGCCCAGGTAGCTGCTGCGCAGCGGCTTCAGCTGCGCATCGAGTTCGTAGACCAGCGGAATGCCGTTCGGGATGTTGAGGCCGACGATGTCGTCGTCGCTGATCTGGTCGAGGTACTTCACCAGCGCTCGCATCGAGTTGCCATGCGCCGAGATCACCGGTTGGCGGCCCGCGCGCAGTGCCGGGGCCAGCACCTCGTTCCAGAACGGCATGACACGGGCCACCGTGTCCTTCAGGCATTCGGTGAGCGGCACCTGCCCGGGCTGCAGCGCGGCGTAGCGTGGGTCGGCACGCTCGCAGCGTGGGTCGGCCGAGTCCAGTGCCGGCGGCGGCGTGTCGTAGCTGCGCCTCCACACGAGGACTTGCTGGTCACCGTATTGGCGGGCGGTCTCGGCCTTGTTCAGTCCCTGCAGCGCGCCGTAGTGGCGCTCGTTCAGCCGCCAGTCGTTGACGATCGGCAGCCAGGTGCGGTCCATCTGGTCCAGGCAGTGCCACAGTGTCCAGATCGCACGCTTGAGCACCGAGGTGTAGGCGATGTCGAACTCGTAGCCGGCGTCGCGCAGCAACCGCCCGGCCTGGCGCGCCTGCTCCACGCCGGTCTCGGTCAGCGGCACGTCGGTCCAGCCGGTGAAGCGGTTCTCGAGATTCCAGGTCGATTCGCCGTGGCGAATGAGCACAAGCTTGTACATGGGCGAACGGTGTCCTGTGGTGCACGGCCTCGGCCTAAGCCGCGATTCTATAATTCGCACTCTTCCACAGCGCCTCGCCCGACCCGTGCAATTCATCGTCGAGAACTGGATATTGATCCTGGCCGCCTTTGTCTCGGGTGCGCTGCTGGTCTGGCCGATGGTCGGCAAGGGCGGAATGGGCGGCTCGGTATCGACTGCCGATGCGGTGCGGTTGATCAACCAGGACAAGGCGGTGCTGATCGACGTGCGCGAGCCGGCCGAATTTGCCAGTGGCCATGCGGCGGGCGCGCGCAACGTGCCGCTCAGTGCGCTGGATGGCGCCAAAGGCCTGCCGACCAACAAGGCGGTGCCGCTGGTGGTGATGTGCGCCACAGGCGCTCGCTCTTCGCGTGCAGCAGCGCAGTTGCGCAAGGCCGGCTACAGCAACGTGCACAACCTGGCCGGCGGCAACGCCGCCTGGCGCGAGGCCAGCCTGCCGATCGAGAAGTCGGCCTGAGGACGCAAGCGCGTGCCTGCGCACGCGGTGCGCTGCAGGCCGGACTGGAGCTTCACGACCGACAGCCTGAGCCTGCTCAAGGCAAGGTCTTGCGCGCGGGCCCAGAATCTCTCTCCCGATTGCCATCCTGCCGCCGAAGCATGAAGCCCGTTCGCATGTTCCTGACGCTGACCTGCCCGTATTGCATCCGGGCCAAGGCCCTGCTGCAGCAGCGCGGCGTGAGCCACATCGACGAGATCCGCGTCGACCTGGAGCCCAAGCAACGCGTGCGCATGATGGAGCTCACCGGGCGGCGCACGGTGCCGCAGATCTTCATCGGCGACACCCATGTCGGCGGCTGTGACGACCTGGTCGACCTCGACCGGCGCGGCGGTCTGCTGCTGTTGCTCGCCTCGGCCCCAAGTCCTGAGGCCTGAAGCGGCTGTGTCGCGGGCACGCCCGCGGCGCTAGGCGATAATCGCCGTCCTTTGGGCCGAGCGATTTCTCACGCCGCTTCGGCCCTGCCTGCCACTCCCGGAAGATCCCACCATGGCCGACCAAGACCAGACTCCCGTATTCCAGATCCAGCGCATGTACCTGAAGGATCTGTCGCTGGAGCAACCGAATTCGCCGCAGATCCTGCTCGAGCAACAGCAGCCGCAGGTGGAGATCAACCTGGCGATGGGTGCCGAGCCCGTGGCCGAGGGCATCTTCGAGGTCACGGTCACGGCCACGGTGACCACCAAGGTCAAGGACAAGACGCTGTTCCTGGTCGAGGCCAAGCAGGCCGGCATCTTCGAAATCCGCAACGTGCCGGACGAGCAGATGCAGGGCATCGTCAGCATCGTCTGCCCGCAGATGATCTATCCGTACCTGCGTGCCATCGTCTCGGACGTATGCACCCGCGCCGGCTTCCCGCCGATCATCCTGACCGAAGTCAATTTCCAGGCCATGTTCGAGGCGCAGCAGGCCCAGGCCGCCGCGCAGAACGGCAACGGCGCGTCGCGCATCATCACCGGCGTCAACTGAGGCGCGCCGCGCGCCGACCCAGGCCCGGCGCCGCATGAACATCAGCATGCTCGGCGCGGGTGCCTGGGGCACGGCGCTGGCCATGGCAGCGGCGCAGCGCCACGATGTGCTGCTGTGGACGCGCGACGTGCAGCAGGCTGTGCAGATGGACGCGCAGCGCCGCAACGACCGCTACCTGCCCGAGCTGCCGCTGCCCGCGGCACTGCGCATCAGCGCCGACCACGACGCCGCGCTGCGCCATGCGCAAGACGGGCTGCTGGTCATCGCCGCCCCGATGGCGGCGTTGCGCGAGCGTTTGGCCGCGCTGCCACCGGACATGCCGGCGCTGTGGCTGTGCAAGGGCTTCGAAGCCGGCAGCGGCGAACTGGGTCATGAGATCGCGCGTGACCTGCGGCCAGGCGTTGCGGCCGGCGTGCTGTCGGGGCCGAGCTTTGCGCTGGAGGTGGCACGCGAGCAGCCTACGGCGCTGGTGGCCGCCAGCAGCGACGCGGCACTGTGCGAGGCGGCGGTGCAGGCCTTCCACAGTGACACGCTGCGTGTCTACCGCTCGGCCGACCCGGTCGGCGTGGAGGTCGGTGGTGCAGTGAAGAACGTGCTGGCCATCGCCACCGGCCTCGTCGATGGCCTGGCTGCGCACGATGGCGAGGCCCACCGCCCAGGGCTGAACGCACGCGCGGCGTTGATCACGCGTGGGCTGGCCGAGATGACCCGGCTGGGCGTGGCGCTGGGCGCCCGCGCCGAGACCTTCATGGGCCTGTCGGGGCTGGGTGACCTGGTGCTGACTGCCACGGGCGACCTGTCGCGCAACCGACGCGTCGGGCTGCTGCTGGCGCAGGGACTGGACTTGCCGGGCATCCTGCGGAAACTGGGCCATGTGGCCGAGGGCGTGTACAGCGCGCCGACGCTGCTGGCCCGCGCCCAGGGGCTGGGTGTGCAGATGCCGATCTCGCAGGCCGTGGTCGACGTGCTCGAAGGTCGCATCGACCCGCTGCGCGCGATGTGGCAGCTGATGTCGCGCGATGCGACAAGCGAAAGCTGATTCAGCCGCCGCCGGCGTAGCCGTTCTGCCGCCAGGCTTCGAACACCACCACCGCCACCGCATTGCTCAGATTCAGGCTGCGCTGGCCGTCACGCATCGGCAGGCGCAGGCGGTGCGCCGGCGCAATGTGCGCCAGCAGCTCGGCCGGCAGCCCGGCGCTTTCGCTGCCGAACACCAGCCAATCGCCGCGCTGCCACCGCGCCGACGCGAAGTCGCCCTGGCCGCGGGTGCTGAAGGCAAAACAGCGCTGCGGGTCGGGCCGACAATCGCCCAGCCAGGTCTGCCAGCCGGCATGGCGGCGCACAGCGGCGTACTCGTGATAGTCCAGGCCGGCGCGCTTCAGCAACCGGTCTTCCATTCTGAAACCCAAGGGCTCGATCAGGTGCAGGTTGCAGCCGGTGTTGGCGGCCAGGCGGATGACGTTGCCGGTGTTGGGCGGGATCTCCGGATGCACGAGCACGATGTTGAACATCGTTGCGCCGCCCTTCAGTCCGCCGGTGCCGGCGTGCGCGCCCGCACCCAGGCGTCGACGCGAGTTGCTCCGTCGCGGCGCAGCGCCGCGGCGGCTTCGCGCAACGTCGCGCCGCGGGTCATCACGTCGTCGACCAGGGCCACATGCAGCCCGCGCAGGGACACGGGCCGGGGCGGGTTGGGCACGAAGGCGCCGCGCAGATTCTTCAGGCGCTGTGCCAGGCCCAGTTCGGCCTGGTGGGCTGCTGCCAGCGGCCGGTCCAGCAGCCGCGCATCGGCGCGGCAGCCCAGGCCGTGCGCCACGCGACGGGCCAGCTTCCAGGCCTGGTTGTAGCCGCGCTCGGCCAGGCGCCGCGGCGCCAGCGGCACTGGCAGTACCCATTGCGGCAACGGACCACCGTCGCGGCGGACGGCCTCGAGCAGCCGCTGGGCCAACGGCGCTGCCAACTCCACGCGGCCGTTGAACTTGAAGTCGGCGATCAGGCGATCCCAGGGGAAGGCATAGCCGCAGCCGACGCTGCAGGCGTCGAAGGGTGGCGGGTCGGCCAGGCAGGCGCCGCACAGTGGCACCGTCGTGCCGGTGCGCAGGCCGCAGCGCCGGCAACGCGGCAGTACGGGCGCGAAACGCGTCACGCAGCTGTTGCACACCGCCTGAGTGTCCCAACTGCGGCACACGGCGCACTGGCCCAGCGGCCGCAGCCGCGGCCCCATGCTGCCCAGCCTGAGCCAATCGGGGGATCGCATCGGGTCAATATACTGCCCGCCCATGCCCGATGCTGCCCCGACTCGACCCTTGCGCCCGGTGCAGCCCGAGGCGCTGGCGCACATCGCCCGGCGCCTTGGCCGAGCCGCCGAGGCCCCCTGGCTGCATGCCGAGGCGGCGCGTCGCATGGCCGAACGGCTCGGCCTGATCCGCCTGCAACCGCGCTCGCTGATCGACTGGTGGAGCTTCAACGGCGCGGCGCAGGCGCTGCTGCAGCAGGCCTATCCGCGCTCGCGCGTGCTGCGTGTCGAAGCGGACGATGCGGTGTTGCGACGCTGTCGCGCCGTCGCGTCGACACGCTGGTGGTCGCCAGGACGCTGGGCCGGGCCGCAACTCGCCTGGGCAACGCCGGAGCAGGTGGCGCCGGGTGAGGCACAGTTGCTATGGGCCAACATGATGCTGCATTTGGCCGCCGACCCTGAAGCGCTGCTGCAGCAGTGGCACCGGGTGCTGGCGGTCGACGGCTTCCTGATGTTCTCCACGCTGGGCCCAGGCTCGCTGCAAGGCCTGCGCCAGGCCTATGCGCGGCTGGGTTGGCCGGCCCCGCACGCACCCTTCGTCGACATGCACGACCTGGGCGACATGCTGGTGCGCGCAGGCTTTGCCGACCCGGTGATGGACCAGGAAACGCTGACGCTCACCTGGCCGGACGCCGACGCCCTGTTGGGCGAGTTGCGCGGTCTCGGCGGCAATGCCGATCCATGGCGCAGCCAGGGCTTGCGCACGCCGCGCTGGCGCGGGCGCCTCCACACCGAGCTTCAGCAGCTGCAAGGCCCCGACGGCCGGCTGCGGCTGGACTTCGAGCTGGTCTACGGCCATGCCTTCCGCGCGGCGCCGAAGCCGCGCGTCGCGGCCCAGACCACGGTTGCCCTGGAGGACCTGCGCGCCATGGCGCGATCGCCTCGCCGCCCGTCAGGGGCGGGCGATGGGCTGCGCTAGAATCCGCGCGGCCTGTGGGGCGAGCAACGTAGTGGATGCGCACCGTGGGTTTCCTGTCCCCCTTGCCTGATTGTCCGTGTCCGCGCGTGCCCTTTTCAGCTGAATGAGTTCGACCTACGCCCCCAGCCCCTGGCCCGCGCCGGCACCTGCGCCGCAGACCCCGGCCTGGCGCTTCGCGCGCGAGTTGCGCCAGCGGCGCCATGGCGCCGACCGCTCGGCCGTGCAGTGGCGCATGGCGCGCAACACCTCGTTCGTACCGGGTTGCCTGCTGGGTGTATTCGTCGCGTTGTCGGTCGTGTCCCTGGGCATCGCAACTGCCTTCTGGTGGCTGGGCGCGCCGGCCGTGCTGCCGCTGGCCGGCGCCGAACTGCTGGCTCTGGGCGTGGCCTTCTGGGTCTGCTCGCGCCACGCCGGCGATGCCGAGACCATCACGCTGGCCGAGCGCGAGCTGAATGTCGAGCACCGCTTCGGGCGTGGTATCGACAGCGCCGCCTTTCGCGCCGAATGGGTGCGGGTCGAGCCGGTGCACGGCGAGGGCTCGCTGGTCGAGATCAGCGGGCAGGGGCATCGCATGCGCGTCGGCCGCTACCTGAGGCCGGAATTGCGCATGGCGCTGGCGCGTGAGTTGCGCCAAGCCCTGCGACTGGAATGCACGCGCCCGGTGGCGCAAGAAACGCAACTGGAACTGCAACGATGATGACGACGAAATCGAGCACATGGCGCCGACGCGTGGCCCAGGGCCTCTGGATGGGTGGCGCGATGCTGGCAGCGCAGGCTGCGCTGGCGGTGAACAGCCTGCCGGGCGGGCCGGCAGTGAATCAGGTCAACCTGGCGCCGCCGGTGACGCGCATCGCTGGTGACATCCAGGGCCTGCACAACATCATGTTGTGGATCTGCCTGGCGATCTTCGTCGCCGTCTTCAGCGTCATGTTCTATTCGATCCTGAAGCACCGCAAGTCGCTGGGCCACAAGTCAGCCAACTTCCACGAGAGCGTGGCCGTCGAGATTGCCTGGACGGTGGTGCCGCTGCTGATCGTCATCGGCATGGGTGCGATGGCCACCCGGACCGTGGTGGCGATGAAGGACACCAGCAATGCCGACCTGACGATCAAGGCCACCGGTTCCCAGTGGAAGTGGGGCTACGACTACCTGCGTGGCGAAGGCGAGGGCATTTCATTCCTGTCGTCGCTGGACTCCAAGCAGCGGGCCATGTCCGATGCCGGCAAGCCGGAGGGTGACGATTACCTGCTGAGGGTCGACAACCCGCTGGTGGTGCCGGTGGACCGCAAGATCCGCATCATCACCACCGCCAACGACGTGATCCATGCGTGGATGGTGCCGGCCTTCGGCGTCAAGCAGGACGCGATCCCGGGCTTCGTGCGCGACACCTGGTTCAAGGCCGACAGGACCGGCGACTTCTATGGCCAGTGTGCCGAGCTGTGCGGCAAGGAGCACGCCTACATGCCAATCCATGTCAAGGTGCTCAGCCATGCGGACTACAGCGCTTGGGTCGCGGCCAAGCACAAGGAGATGGCTGCGCTGGCCGACGACCCGAGCAAGGTCTGGACGCTGGCCGATCTGGCCGCCCGAGGCGAAAAGGTCTATGCCGCCAACTGTGCCGCTTGCCACCAGGCCAGCGGCAAGGGCGCCGGCCCGATCAAGGCGCTGGACGGATCGCCGGTCGTGCTCGACGGCAACAAGATCCGCGAGATCACCGTGCTGCTGCAGGGCGTGAACAACGGTGCGATGCCGTCGTGGAAGCAGTTGTCGGACACCGAACTGGCGGCCGTGATCACCTTCACCAAGAACAACTGGGGCAACAAGACCGGGCAGGTGGTGCAGCCGTCCGAAGTCGCCGCCGCCCGCAAGTGACCCCGTCGATACTGGCCGCCGATTGAAAGGTTGACCCCATGAGTGCAGTGCTTCCCCATCCCGGCGATCACGCCCACGACGACCACCATGCCCAGCCGCACGGCTGGCGGCGCTGGCTGTTCGCGACGAACCACAAGGACATCGGCACGATGTACCTGTTGTTCTCGTTCACCATGTTCATGATCGGCGGCGTGCTCGCGCTGCTGATCCGCAGCGAGTTGTTCCAGCCCGGGCTGCAGTTCGTGAACCCGGAACTGTTCAACCAGTTCACCACGATGCACGGGCTGATCATGGTCTTCGGCGCGATCATGCCGGCCTTCGTCGGCTTCGCGAACTGGATGATCCCGCTGCAGATCGGCGCGTCCGACATGGCCTTCGCACGCATGAACAACCTGAGCTTTTGGCTGCTGATACCCGCGGCGCTGATGCTGGCCGGCTCCTTCTTCATGCCCGGTGGCGCACCGGCCGCGGGCTGGACGATCTACGCGCCGCTGACGATGCAGATGGGCCCGTCGATGGATGCCGGCATCTTCGCGCTGCACATCCTGGGCGCGAGCTCGATCATGGGCTCGATCAACATCATCGTCACCATCCTGAACATGCGCGCGCCGGGCATGACGCTGATGAAGATGCCGCTGTTCGCCTGGACCTGGCTGATCACCGCCTTCCTGCTGATCGCGGTGATGCCGGTGCTGGCCGGTGCGATCACGATGACGCTGACCGATCGCCATTTCGGCACCAGCTTCTTCAACCCGGCCGGCGGCGGCGACCCGATCATGTACCAGCACATCTTCTGGTTCTTCGGGCACCCGGAGGTCTACATCATGATCCTGCCGGCCTTCGGCATCATCAGCGCCATCGTGCCGGCCTTCGCGCGCAAGAAGCTGTTCGGCTATGCCTCGATGGTCTATGCCACGGCCTCGATCGCGATCCTGTCGTTCATCGTCTGGGCGCATCACATGTACACCACCGGCATGCCGGTGACCGGGCAACTATTCTTCATGTACGCGACGATGCTGATCGCGGTGCCCACCGGGGTGAAGATCTTCAACTGGATCGCCACCATGTGGAAGGGCTCGATGACCTTCGAGACGCCTATGCTGTGGGCCGTGGGCTTCATCTTCGTGTTCACGATGGGCGGCTTCACCGGGCTGATCCTGGCGATGGCGCCGATCGACATCCAGTTGCAGGACACCTACTACGTCGTCGCCCACTTCCACTACGTGCTGGTGGCCGGATCGCTGTACGCGATGTTCGCCGGCGTGTATTACTGGGGCCCGAAGTGGACTGGCGTGATGTACTCCGAGACGCGCGGCAAGATCCACTTCTGGGGCTCGCTGATCTTCTTCAACATCACCTTCTTCCCGATGCACTTCCTTGGCTTGGCCGGCATGCCGCGTCGTTATGCCGACTACCCGATGCAGTTCGCCGACTTCAACATGTGGGCGACCATCGGTGCCTTCGGCTTTGGCCTGATGCAGGTGTACTTCTTCCTCTTCGTCGTGCTGCCAATGATGCGCGGCCAGGGTGCGCCTGCACCGCAGAAGCCCTGGGAAGGTGCCGAAGGCCTGGAATGGGAAGTGCCGTCACCGGCGCCGTGGCACACCTTCGAGAACCCGCCCAAGCTCGACGCCACGGCCACGCGGGTGGTGGGCTGAACTCCTTCATGGCCACCGACGCACAACGCAAGGCCAACCTGCGCACAGGCTGGATCCTGGCCGGCCTGGCTGCGCTGTTCGGCGTGGGTTTCGTCGTGCGCATCATCGTCTTCGGTGGCTGAGGCGAAGTCATGGCCGCGTTCTCTGCCCGCTCGCTGCTGCTCGCCGACAACCGGCGCATGCTGGGCAAGTTGCTGGTCGTGGCCTTGCTGATGTTCGGCTTCGGCTACGCGCTGGTGCCGATGTACCGCGCCATCTGCGAGGCGCTGGGGGTGAATGTGCTGTCGCTGGCCGAGCAGCGCCGTGGTGATGTGGCGGCCGGCCGCAGCAGCAACACGCAGGTCGACATGACGCGCACTGTGACAGTGGAGTTCGATGCCAACGCGCGTGGTCCGTGGGACTTCAAGCCCGCCAAGGCGTCGGTCACGGTGCACCCGGGTGAACTGGCCACGGTGATGTACGAGTTCCGCAACAAGCAGGACCGGACCATGGCAGCGCAGGCCATTCCGAGCTATGCGCCCAAGCAGGCGATGGCCCACTTCAACAAGCTCGAGTGCTTCTGCTTCAACGAGTACACACTCAAGCCCGGCGAGTCGAAGCAGTGGCCGGTGGTCTTCGTCATCGACCCCAAACTGCCGAAGGACGTGACCACGATCACGCTGTCCTACACCTTCTTCGAAGTCGGCGGCAAGACGCCGGCGGCACCGGCCGGCGGCCTGCTGCGCCCGACCGCGGGTGTCACCGTCCAGGAGTCGAGGCTGTGAACGCCGAGTCCAGTGGCCTGAAGGAGGCCGCAGCGCGGCCGGCGTCGCCGCTGCAGACCTTCCGCGCGGTGGCCTGGTCCTTCTTCGGCATCCGCCGCTCGGCCGACCATGCCCAGGACATGCAGAAGCTCAACCCGGTCCACGTGATCGTGGCCGGCGTTGTCAGCGCCGCGTTGTTCGTGCTGACGCTGGTGCTGCTGGTGCGCTGGGTCATCGGCAGCGGCATCGCCGGCTGAGCGTTCAGGACCTCATTCAATTCATCCGTACCGAGTACTCAGGAGCAACAGATCCATGTCGGCCAACGCACACTCCGGCTCCACCCCGTACTACTTCGTTCCGGCCCCGTCGCGGTACCCGGTGCTGGTGGCCACGGGCATGTTCTTCGTGATCCTCGGCGCGGGCCAGTGGATCAACGGCCACGGCTGGGGCGCCTATTCGCTGCTGCTCGGCCTGGTCATCTGGCTCAGCGTGATGTTCCAGTGGTTCAGCACCGCCATCGCCGAGGACCGCAGCGGGCTGTATTCGCACCGCGTCGATGTCTCCTTCCGCTGGAGCATGAGCTGGTTCATCTTCTCGGAAGTGATGTTCTTCGCCGCCTTCTTTGGCGCGCTGTACTGGGCCCGGGTGCATTCGGTGCCGATGCTCGGCAACCTGGACCACCAGATTCTCTGGCCAGACTTCAAGGCCGCTTGGCCCACGGTGCTGGCCGGGTCCACCGCCTCGCCGGCCGGTACCGTCGAACCCTTCGTCACCATGGGCCCGTGGCCGCTGCCGACGATCAACACCGCACTGCTGCTGACCTCGGGCGTGACGCTGACCATCGCCCACCATGCGCTGATCGCCAACCACCGCGCCAAGTGCATCTTCTGGATGTGGGTCACCGTGCTGCTGGGCGCTACCTTCCTGGGCGTGCAGGCCTACGAATACATCCATGCCTACCGGGACCTGAACCTGAAGCTCAGTTCCGGCGTGTTCGGCTCGACCTTCTTCATGCTCACCGGCTTCCACGGCTTCCACGTGTTCGTCGGCATGCTGATGCTCACCTTCATCACGCTGCGCCTGATGAAGGGCCACTTCACGCCGGAGAACCATTTCGGCTTCGAAGGCGCGGCCTGGTACTGGCACTTCGTCGACGTCGTCTGGCTCGGCCTGTACTTCCTGGTCTACTGGCTCTGAGGCTGGCGCGCAGCGCGCGCCCTTACTGCGACAGCGGGATGCCGGTGGGCTGGATCCAGCCCATCCAGTAGCTGAACAGCACCAGCAGGAAGATCGCGACCGACAGCCCGACGCGCACGGCCAGCGCGCGGGCCATCATCGCGCCGCGAGGATCGCTCGCGCGTCCCTTCCTCAGCATCAGCACCCCGGCGCTGGCCAAGGCCGCCAACACCGCCAGCAGGAACAGCACGATCACGATCTTCATGGACGAGGATTATTTCATCCGCCGTCTGCCGCGGCTGCGGGCCGGCCCGCAGCCGGGCGGGCCAGGGCAGTGAGCCTGCGCTCGTTCATCGTGCTGCTGGCCGCCGTGGCCGGTGCACTGGCCACCGCCAGGCTGGGTTTCTGGCAGTTGGACCGCGCCGCGCAGAAGACGGCGCTGCACGAGGCACTGCTGGTGCGCTCTGCGTTGCCGGCGCTGGATGCGGCGCAGTTGGCGCGCACGCCCGAGGCGGCGGTCGAGCAGCAGCACCGCCGGGTCGTGCTCGCGGGCCGCTGGTCGGCGGCGCACAGCGTCTACCTCGACAACCGGCAGATGAACGGCCGGCCCGGCTTCTTCGTCGTCACCCCGCTGCAGATCGCGCCGGACGACGTGGTGCTGGTGCAGCGCGGCTGGGTGCCGCGCGATTCGCGCGTGCGCGAGCGGCTGGTCGCGGTGGACACACCGGTCGGCGTGGTGCGCATCGAAGGCCGCATCGCCCCGGGCCTGGCAAGGCTGTACGAGTTCGACAGCGCCGCCTCGGGCGTGATCCGGCAAAATCTGGATGTAGCGGCATTTGCCCGGGAAACCGGGCTTGCGCTGCGGCCGCTGGCCGTCGTTCAACTGGACGGGGCCGCCGCGCCGGCCGATGGGCTGCAGCGGCAATGGACGCCAGCCGTCCTCGATGTCTCCAAGCACCACGGCTACGCATTGCAGTGGTTTGCACTCAGCACCCTCATCACGGGTCTTTATGTCTGGTTCCAACTCCTCCGTCCGCGACGCCGCCGCTCGCGCTGAAGCGGTCGGGCTGACGGTGCACTCGATGCCCGCGCCCGAGTTGCAGTCCGATGCCCGGCGCACGCGCGTGGGCCGCATCAAGATGCTGCTGGTGCTGCTGGTCTGTGCCGCGCCGGTGGTGGCCTCCTACTTCAGCTATTTCGTGTTGCGCCCGCAGGCCCGCAGCAACTACTCCAGCCTGATCCTGCCGACGCGCAGCCTGCCGGCGCTGCCGCTGCGCACGCTGGGCGGCAAGCCGGTCGAGGCCGCATCGCTGCGGGGGCAATGGCTGCTGCTGGCCGTGGGCCCGGCCGCCTGCGACCAGGCCTGCCAGAAGCGGCTGTACATGCAGCGCCAGCTGCGCGAGATGCTCGGCCGCGAGCGCGAGCGCATCGACAAGATCTGGCTCGTCACCGACACCGCCGAACCGGCGCCGGCCTTGCGCGCCGCGCTCGATGCCGACCCGACGCTGCAGGTGCTGCGCGTGCCGCGCGAAGTGCTGGCCACCTGGCTGCAACCCGAGGCCGGCCATGCGCTCGAGGACCACCTCTATCTGGTCGATCCGATGGGCGAGTGGATGATGCGCGTACCGTCCGATCCCGACCCGGCCCGCGTCAAGCGCGACCTGGACCGGCTGCTGCGTGCTGCGTCGTCTTGGGACCTGCCGGGGCGTTGAGCCACAGCATGGACTTCGCCCCCAGCCTTCGCCTGCTGATGCTGGCCGGCGCCATCGCATTGCTGCCGCTGGGCTGGGTGTGGCTGCGCCAGGCCCGGGCCGATGTTCGCACCCGGCTGGTGGCGCTGACCGCACTGACGCTGTTCCTGACCTTCGACCTGATCGTCTTCGGCTCCTTCACCCGGCTCAGCGATTCCGGCCTGGGCTGCCCCGACTGGCCTGGGTGCTACGGCCATGTCAGCCCCATCGGCGCGGCCAGCGATATTCACGCCGCACAGACCGCGCTTCCAGAGGGTCCGGTGACCTTCAGCAAGGCCTGGATCGAGATGATCCACCGCTACCTGGCCATGACCGTAGGCGCGTTGATCCTGGTGATGACGGTGGCCAGCTGGGCCGCTCGGCGCACCTTGCCGCTGTCGCCTTGGTGGGCCACCGGCACGCTGGGCTGGGTGCTGGTGCAGGGCCTGTTCGGTGCGCTCACCGTCACCTGGAAGCTGAACCCGCTGATCGTCACCTTGCACCTGCTGGGCGGCATGGGGCTGCTGGCGCTGCTGGTGGCGCAGCACGAAGCCCTGCAAGCACGGGTGCTGCGCTGGCCCGCCTGGGCCCGGTGGTTGCTGCTGGCGGTGCTGGCATTGCTGGTGCTGCAGATCGCCTTGGGCGCCTGGGTCAGCAGCAACTACGCGGTGCTGGCCTGCAGCGGCTTCCCGCAATGCAACGGTGCCTGGTGGCCTGACATGGATTTCGGCCATGGCTTCACGCTCAGGCGCGAGCTGGGCCGTGCCGGCGACGGTGACTTTCTGCCTTTCCAGGCGCTGGTGGCCATCCACATGGTGCACCGACTGTTTGCGGTGGTCGCCTGCCTGGCACTGCTGGCGCTGGCGCATGGGCTTTGGCATCGCCTCGGGCAGCGGCGCGCTGCCATGGCCGTGGTGGCGCTCACGCTGCTGCAGGTGGCCAGTGGCCTGTCGAACGTGGTGCTCGGGTGGCCGCTGGCTGCGGCGCTGGCCCATTCGGCCGGAGCTGCAGCACTGGTCGGCGTGCTGAGTTCATTGCTGGCACGAGCGACTCGGGGCCGGACGGCCTCCTAGAATTGTCAATTCCCATGTCGCAGACCCTTGCCACCCAGGTGCCCGGTGCCAACCGCTGGGCGCAGTACTACGCCCTGACCAAGCCGCGGGTGGTGCAGCTGATCGTGTTCTGCGCGCTGATCGGCATGCTGCTGGCCGAGCCCGGCTGGCCGAACCTGCGCCTGGCCGGCGCGGCGACGCTGGGTATCTGGCTGGTGGCCAGCGCGGCGGCGGCCTTCAACTGCCTGGTCGAGCAGCAGATCGACTCGAAGATGGCACGCACCGCCTGGCGGCCCAGCGCCAAGGGCGAGCTCACCAGCGCGCAGACGCTGGTCTTCTCGGCCGTGCTGTGCGCCATCGGCAGTGCAGTGCTGTACCTGTGGGTCAACCCGCTGACGATGTGGCTGACCTTTGCCACCTTCGTCGGCTATGCGGTGATCTACACGCTGCTGCTCAAGCCGCTGACGCCGCAGAACATCGTCATCGGCGGCGCTTCGGGCGCGATGCCGCCGGTACTGGGCTGGGCGGCGATGCGCAACGACGTCGGCCCCGAGGCGCTGATGCTGTTCCTGATCATCTTCCTGTGGACGCCGCCGCATTTCTGGGCGCTGGCGCTGTACCGCGCCGAGGACTACCGCAAGTCGGGCCTGCCGATGCTGCCGATCACCCATGGCGCCGAATTCACACGGTTGCAGGTGCTGCTATACACGCTGGTGCTGTTCGCCGCGACGCTGCTGCCCTTCACCTACGGAATGAGCGGGTGGCTGTACCTGATCAGCGCCTTCGTCCTCGGCCTGATGTTCCTGGCCTACGCGTTGCAGCTGTGGCGGGACTACAGCGATGCGCTGGCGCGGCGCACCTTCCGCTTCTCGATTCTCTATCTGAGTCTGCTGTTCAGCGCATTGCTGATCGACCACTACATCAGCCCATGGCTAAGCTAAGACTTCTGTTGCTGGGTGCGACTCTGGCCTTGGGGATGCTGGCGGGATGCGACCGCCCGGGGGGCAGTCCACCCAGGCCGTCGTTCAAGGCGGTCGACATCACCGGTGCCGAATACGCGCGCGAGCTGTCCCTGCCCGACGCGGACGGCAAGACGCGCACGCTGGCCGACTTCAAGGGCAAGGTCACGCTGGTCTTCTTCGGCTACACGCAGTGCCCGGACGTGTGCCCCACCACGCTGGCCGAACTGGCCGCGGTCAAGCGCGAGCTCGGCAAGGACGGTGAGCGGGTGCAGGGCGTCTTCGTCAGCGTCGACCCGCAGCGCGATACGCCGCAGATCCTGAAGGCCTACATGGCCAGCTTCGATCCGGGTTTCGTCGCGCTGCGCGGCACCCCCGAGCAGGTGAAGGAAACGGCGCGCCAGTTCAAGGTTTTCTATGCGCAGGTGCCTGGCAAGACCGAGGGCAGCTACACGGTGGACCACACCGCCGGCACCTATGTCTTCGACGCGCAGGGCAAGGTCCGGCTGTTCGTTCGCTATGGCAGCGGCGCCGAAGCGCTCCGCCACGACCTGAAGTTGCTGCTCGACGAGAATCCGGCCTAAGCGCAGGGCGAACAGCACAGCGGCTGCACGAGGCAGCCGCTGCAAGTGACAAGGCTCGGGCCTTGCGCGTCAAGCCGCCGGTGCCAGCGCCTTGCGCATCTTCTTCAGCGCGGCCACTTCGATCTGGCGGATGCGCTCGGCGCTGACACCGTACTCGGCCGCCAGTTCATGCAGCGTCATGCCGCCGCTCGAGTCGTCGTTGACCTTCAGCCAACGCTCCTCGACGATACGCCGGCTGCGCGCGTCCAGCACCTCCAGCGCCTGGCTGATGCCGTCGCCAGCCAGCCAGTCGCGATGCCGGGCCTCGATCTCGCGCGTCGGCTCGTGCGTGTCGTCGGCCAGGTATGCGATCGGTGCGTAGGCCTCTTCGCCATCGTCGTTCTGCGCCTCCAGCGCCACGTCGCCGCCGGACAGGCGCGTTTCCATCTCCAGCACTTCCTCGGGCTTGACGTTCAGCTCGCGGGCGACCACTTCGATCTCGGCCGGCGAGAAGCTGGCACGGTGCGTGTCGGCATCCAGCGCCTCGCTCTTCAACCGTTGCTTCATCGAGCGCAGGTTGAAGAACAGCTTGCGCTGCGATTTGGTGGTGGCCACCTTGACCATGCGCCAGTTGCGCAGGATGTATTCGTGGATCTCGGCCTTGATCCAGTGCAGCGCATAGCTGACCAGGCGCACGCCTTGAGACGGGTCGAAGCGGCGCACCGCCTTCATCAGGCCGACGTTGCCTTCCTGGATCAGGTCGCCTTGCGGCAGGCCGTAGCCCAGGTACTGCCGGGAGACTGAGACCACCAGGCGCAGGTGCGACAGCACCAGCCGGCCGGCGGCTTCGACGTCGCCGTTGCGCTGCAGACGTTCGGCGTAGGACACCTCCTCCTGCAGCGTGAGCAACGGAATGCGGTTCACGGCAGAGATGTACGCGTCCAGGTTGCCGACAGGCGGCACCAAGGACCA
>Ga0105103_10000672_pt1 | contig 19335 bp, 20 predicted proteins | sample PPLLaktember2015_2_FD_79107 | JGI IMG/M metagenome (GOLD analysis project Ga0105103, IMG submission 79107) | Freshwater sediment microbial communities from Prairie Pothole Lake near Jamestown, North Dakota, USA - PPLs Lake P7 Core (6) Depth... | ecosystem: Environmental > Aquatic > Freshwater >...
AATCGGGCAGAACGTCCGATCGAGAACGACAACGAGGGGGAAGAACGTGGAACATCGTGGCACAGTCGTATCCATCAGAGGAAGCGTCGTCGATGTGCGTTTTCAGGACAAGCTGCCGGCGATTCGCCATGTCCTTCGCGCCGGAGACGACGACAAGGTTCGCATCGAAGTGGCCGCACACCTCGACGCGAATGTCGTGCGCGGCATCGCCCTGACACCCACCCAGGGGCTCTCCAGGGGTTCGTCGGTACTCGACACGGAGCAGCCTTTCTGCGTGCCGGTGGGGAAAATCCTGCTCGGGCGGGTCTTCAGCGTCTTCGGCGAGAACATCGACAACCTTCCTCAGGTAGAGGCAACGGAATACCGTCCCATCCACAGCCTGCCGGTCCCCATCACGCAGCAGTCGACGAGTTCGGAGATCTTCGAAACGGGCATCAAGGCCATCGACGTGCTGTCGCCCTTGGAACGTGGCGGGAAAGCGGGGCTCTTCGGGGGAGCCGGCGTCGGAAAGACCGTTCTTCTCACCGAGTTGATCCACAACGTCGTGAGCGGCCACGAGGGGATCAGCATCTTCTGCGGGATCGGAGAGCGGTGCCGCGAGGGGGAGGAACTCTACCGCGAGATGAAAGACGCGGGGGTTCTCAAGAACACCGTCATGGTCTTCGGACAGATGAATGAACCGCCCGGGGCCCGGTTCCGCGTCGGACACTCCGCACTCACCATGGCCGAGTATTTCAGGGACGACGAGCGGCAGGACGTGCTTCTCCTGATGGACAACATCTTCCGATTCATCCAGGCAGGCCAGGAAGTCTCGGGTCTCATGGGGCTTCTGCCGTCGCGCCTCGGTTATCAGCCGACGCTGGCCTCGGAACTGGCGGAGCTCGAGGAGCGCATCTGCAACACGACGACGGGCGCCATCACCTCCATCCAGGCCGTGTACGTTCCGGCCGACGATTTCACCGACCCTTCCGCCTCGCACACATTCAGCCACCTGACGGCCTCCATCGTGCTCTCGAGAAAGCGGGCAAGCGAAGGGTTCTACCCGGCCGTGGACCTCCTGCAGTCGGGCTCGAAGATGCTGATGCCGACCATCGCCGGCGAGCGGCACTACCGAATCGCACAGGAGGTGAGAAGAACCCTCACCGTCTACGACGAGCTCAAGGACATCATTGCCATGCTGGGCATCAATGAGCTCTCCCGCGAGGACCAGCGCACCGTCTTCCGGGCACGGCGGCTGGAGCGCTTTTTCACACAGCCCTTCTTCACGACGGAGCAGTTCATAGGCAAACCGGGCCGCATGGTCAGTCGCGATCAAACGCTCGAGGGCTGCGAGCGGATCCTCAACGACGAGTTTGCCGAGTACCCCGAAAGTTCGCTCTACATGATCGGGAGCGTAGACGAGGCGAAGAAAGATGAAGCTTAAAATCCTGCTTCCGGCGGAAGTGTTTCTCGTCGAGGAGGTCTCGAAGGTGGTCGCCGAGGCCGAAAACGGGTATTTCTGCCTGCTGCCCCATCACGTGGATTTTACGGCGTCGCTCGTGCCGGGTGTCTTTGCGTACCAGACAGGCGAAGGGGAGCATTATCTCGCCATCGATGTGGGCACTCTCGTGAAGAAAGGACCCGATATCCTCGTATCGATCCGCAATGCCGTAAAGAGCGATGAACTGGGCCAGCTCAAGGACATCGTGGTGAAACAGTTCGAGGAGATTGACGAACGGGAAAAGAAGGCCCGGTCGGCAGCGGCGAAGCTGGAAATCGACCTTCTCCGACGATTTATGGAGATGAGGGAAACATGAGTGACGAACAGCTGACTCCCCGCGAGAGGCGGCTCAAGATCGCCGAAGCCTTCACCAGGAAGGTCGGTTCGAAGGAGGCCAGGCGCGTCAAGGGGAAGACACAGCAGGACCACACCATCTGGTTCGGCCTGGGCATGTTCGGCGTCGTGGGCTGGTCTGTCGCAATCCCGACGCTGATCTTCACGGCCATCGGGCTGTGGATCGACCGGACGTGGCCGAGCCGGTTTTCGTGGACGCTCATGATGCTCATCATGGGTGTGGCCCTGGGATGCATGAATGCCTGGTACTGGGTGAAAAGAGCCCAGCAGGAAATCATGAATGATTGAAGACCGATTGCCCCCTATGTCCGTGAGGGTCCGGGGTGATGGAAGAGAGAACTTCCGAACCCCGGGCCCCGCGGGCCGGAAATAGGTAAAGGACGACAATGGGAGAATTGCTTTTTTCATTTTTGGCAGGGATCGGGCTTGGCGGGGCGTATTTTGCCGGGTTGTGGGAGACCGTGCGAAAACTGCCCGATGCGGAGAAGCCCGTACGGAGAGTGACCCTCAGTTTTGCCCTGCGCATGGCGCTTGTCCTGTCAGGTTTCTATCTCGTCATGCAGGGCGATTGGCAGCGTCTGGCGGCGGCCATGGTTGGATTTCTGCTGATGCGGGAGATGCTCCTGCGCCGACTCGGGAAGACGAACAATACGTTCATGGGAGGCATGCCCTATGGAAGTCGTGGCCATTGACCAGATCAGCCCTGATCAGGTCATCCTCTTTGCCTGGGGATTCGTGACCATCAACGCCACGCTGGCCTACACGTGGCTCATCATGGGACTGCTCGTCGTCGGTTCCATCGTGATCACCGGGAATCTCTCCTCGGAGCGGACCATGAGCCGCTGGCAGAACATGCTGGAGGTGATCGTGGGCACCATCCGCTCGGAGATCCGCGACATCGCCCATGAAGGCTCCGACACCTACTTCCCCTTCATCGCGACGCTGTTTCTCTTCATCCTGTTCTCCAACATCTTCACCTTCATCCCGGGGTACGTGGCGCCCACGTCGTCGCTGACGACGACGGCGGCGCTGGCCGTCATGGTGTTCATTGCCGTTCCCATGTACGGAATCGCGAAAAACGGGATCCTGGAATACCTGAAGGAGTACTTCCGTCCCACGTTCATCTTTTTCCCGTTCCACGTCATGGGGGAATTTTCCCGGACACTCGCCCTGGCCGTCCGACTCTTCGGCAACCTCATGAGCCACGAGAAGGTCATCGCCATCCTGCTCGCGGTCACCCCGCTGTTCTTCCCGGTCGTGATGCAGGTGCTGGGGCTTCTGATCGGCCTGATCCAGGCCTACATCTTTGCCATTCTCGCCATGGTGTACATCGCCTCGGCGACGCAGACCCACGAGGAAACGGAGCACAAGCCCAAAAAGGAAACGGAACCCGTTAAAATCTAGAAGAAAGTGAGGAGGAGCGGTATGGACAGCGTGAGCATCGTTGCAATGGCGTCGATCATTACGGCAGGCATTTGCATGGGGATCGGAGCGATCGGACCCGGTCTCGGACAGGGACGGGCCGTACAGGGCGCGCTGAACTCGATCGCGCAGCAGCCTGACGAACGGAACTCGCTGACCCGGACCCTTTTCGTGGGTCTGGCGATGATCGAGTCCATCGCCATCTACTGCTTCGTGATTTCGATGATCCTGGTTTTCGCCAACCCGTTCTGGGCCTACGTGGTCAAAAAAGCCGGAGGGTGATCCATGCACATCGACTGGTTTGTATTTTTCTGCCAGATCGTCAACCTCCTGTTGCTGCTCTTCCTGCTGAAGAGGTTCCTCTACGGGAGGATCATCGGGGCCATGGATTCGCGGGAAGCGAAGATCACCGCCACCTTCGCAGATGCCGAAAAGGCCCGTGAGGCGGCAAAAGAATCGGCGGAGCAGTTCGAGAAGAGGCTCCGGGACCTGGACGCTCAGTACGAGGCGGCGATGAACCGGGCACGTGACGACGCCGAGGCCCACCGCAAGGAGCTGATGGACAAGGCCCGGGAGGAGGTCGACCTGCTCCATGCCCGGTGGGTCGAGACGCTGAAATCGGAGCGTGACGCCTTCCTCGCGGAACTCCGGCGGCTTGCCGGGACGCAGATCTACTCCATCACACGCCGGGTGCTCAAGGATCTGGCCGACGTGGAGCTCGAACAACGGATCGTGGAGATCCTCATGGAACGTATCCAGACGATGGATGAGGAGGAGCGAGGAAAGTTCAGGGACTCCCTGTCGGAAGGCGGGACGATCACCGTCCAGAGCGCCTTCGACATTCCCGCAGGAGAGCAGAAGAAACTGGACGACGTCATCCGCCGCTACATCAACGGCGACATCCAGGTCGTCTTCGAAAAATCGGACAATGTCATGACGGGCTACGAGCTCAAGACGGACGGCCACAAGATCGCCTGGAGCATCAAGGATTACCTGGATTCCCTGGAGGAGAAGTTCTACCACGCCCTGTACGAAGAGGCGCAGGAAAAAAGATAGGCACCCATCACGAGGGGGACTGACATGACCATGCCAGGAGAAAAGGAAGAACTGAAGGATTTTCTCGACGACACGTTCAAAACGATGGACGCGGTCCTCGCGGACCAGCATCCCGAGCTCACGCAGCGGGAGGTAGGTCTCGTCAACTATGTCGGTTACGGCATCGTGCGGGTCAGCGGACTGCCCAATATCCGCTCGGAGGAGATCGTCCTCTTTCCCAAGAACGTTCAGGGACTCGTATTCAACATCGACCCCGAAGAGATCGGCGTCATCCTCCTGGGAGCGAGCGAGCACCTCAACTCGGGCTCCGAAGTGAGGCGCACCGGGCGGGTTCTGGATGTGCCCGTCGGGGAGGCCCTCATCGGACGCGTTGTCGATGCGATCGGGAGGCCGCTGGACAACCAGGGGGAGGTCCGGGCCGCAAAACGACTGGCCGTCGAGCGCGAGGCGCCCCCCGTCATGGCGAGAGACCCCGTGACGGTACCCCTGCAGACGGGCATCAAGGTCATCGACGCCCTCATCCCCATCGGCCGGGGGCAGCGGGAACTCATCGTCGGGGACCGACAGACAGGGAAGACGGCCATTGCCCTGGACACCATCATCAACCAGTGGGACAAGAATGTCATCTGCATCTACTGCGCCATCGGCAAGAAGTCATCCGACGTGGCCAAGGTCATCGCCGACCTCCGGCAGCACAACGCCATGATGTACACCATCGTCGTGGCAGCCGTGGGCGAAGACCCCCCGGGTCTGCAGTTCATCGCGCCCTACGCGGCGACCTCCATGGGCGAGTACTTCATGTCCAAGGGGCGCGACGTCCTGGTCATCTACGACGACCTCACCTACCATGCGCGGGCTTACCGGGAGATATCCCTGCTGCTGAGGCGCCCGCCGGGACGGGAAGCCTTCCCGGGGGATATTTTCTACATTCACTCCCGTCTCCTGGAGCGCTCCACCCACCTGCGCAAGGAACACGGGGGCGGGTCGCTCACGGCACTGCCCATCGTCGAGACGGAGGCCCAGGACATCTCGGCCTATATTCCGACGAACCTCATCTCGATCACGGACGGGCAGATCTATCTGTCGCCGCGGCTCTTTCAGAAAGGCATCCTGCCCCCCGTCGATGTCGGGAAATCGGTGTCGCGCGTGGGAGGGAAGGCCCAGCTCCCGGCCTACAGGGCCGTCGCGGGCGATCTGCGCATTTCCTACTCCCAGTTCGAGGAACTGGAGACCTTCTCCCGCTTCGGGACGCGCCTCGACGAAGCAACGCGAAGGGTCCTGGAGCGCGGCTGGCGCGTCCGTGAAATTTTGAAACAGCCCCAGTACAAGCCCATCCGGGTGGCCGAGCAGATCGCTGCACTTCTGGCCATCACCGGGGGGAGACTGGATCAAATCCCGATCGGCAGGATCGGCGAAGCCGAGGCGGCACTGCGGGAGAAGACAGTTGCGCAGGATGCCGATCTCTGCGGGCGGATCGAGTCGGGGGACAAACTGACCTCGGATGACCGCAAGGCGCTCCTCGAAACGGCCGGCACGGCTACGGAATCCATGAAGGAAGAGACGAGCCATGCAAACGATTGAGTCGTTGAAGCGCAATATCCAGAGCGCCCAGGATCTCCTCGGCGTCGTGAAGACCATGAAGGCCCTGGCTGCCGTGAGCATCCGGCAGTATCAAAAGGCCGTCGAGTCCCTGTCGGAATACAACCGGACCGTCGAGATGGGGCTCCAGGTGGTACTCAAGCGCAGCCGTGGCAGTTTTGCACCGATGCGTTCGTCATCGGCAAAACGGATGGGGGCCATTGTTTTCGGAACCGACCAGGGTCTCTGCGGGCAGTTCAACAACCTCATCACCACCCATGCCCTCGGGGAGATGAACGCCCTGGGGATCGCGAAAGAGAACCGCGTCGTGATTGCCATAGGCCTGCGGGCGGCCGACATCCTCGAGGATTCAGGGCAGAAGGTCCTGGAAATCCTCGGCACCCCCGGCTCGACGGCCGGCATCACCTCCATGGTGCAGGACATCACCACGGTGCTCGAGGACTGGCGCTTCAAACGACAGATTGACAACATGTACCTTTATTACAACGAGTACATTTCCGGGGCGACCTACCGCCCGAAGACCCTCAAGCTCCTTCCTGTCGATAAGGAGTGGCTCCAGAACCTTGAAAAACGGAAATGGGAGTCGAGGACCATCCCCATGTTCACACAGGACTGGGAGACGATGTTCCGGTCCCTCATCCGGGAATATCTGTTCGTCTCGCTTTACCGGGCTTTCGCCGATTCGCTGGCGAGCGAGAATGCCAGCCGGCTGGCGGCCATGCAGAGCGCCGAGAAGAACATCGAGGAGCGGCTCGAGGAGCTTTTCGGCCAGTTTCACCGCCAGCGCCAGAGCACGATCACGGAAGAGCTTCTCGACATCGTGTGCGGTTTCGAGGCCCTGGGCGGGACGAAACAGGCAGGCGCAAGAAGTTAATGGCAACAGGCATCAGGAAATGGCTGAAAAAAAACGCCTCGATCGAAGAGAAGGGGGTGAGAAACAATGAGTCTGGACAGAAAAGTATGTTCCATCTGCGCCTGGCGCGAACACTGCCAGAAACGCTTCCAGGTCGCCACGGACGGGCTTTTCAACGTGAACTGTCCCGACTACACGCGGGATGTGCAGATCAAGGACAGTGAGGTCGAAGCGAGGATCGTGCAGGAGCAGCTGGACAAGTGGCAGCGGGAAAAGGCCCCGGTGAGCGAATACACCATCACGATTTCCCGGCAGGCCGGCGCCGGCGGAAGCGAGATCGCCCGCATCCTGGCGAAAAAGACCAAGATGGACCTCATGGCCGGGCAGATTATCCAGAGAGTGGCCGAGAGCTCCAAGATGAGCACGAAGGTCATCGAGACGCTGGACGAGAAGGCCGTCACGACCATGGAGAGCTGGATCAATTCCATGTTCGTCTCCCGGCATCTCTGGCCGAGCGATTACCTCAAACACCTCACCCGCGTGATGGGGACCATCGGCAAGCACGGCAACGCCATTGTCGTCGGCCGGGGGGCTGGCTACATCCTTCCGCCGGAGACGACATTCCGCGTGAAGATCATTGCGCCCCTCGAGTACCGCATTGAGAGCATGATGCGGATCCGCAACCTCTCGCGTGACGATGCGCAGAAGTACATCGAAAAGCGTGATGCCGACCGGATCGCCTTTGTGCGGAAGTATTTCCAGGTCGATGCGATGGACCCGCAGTACTATGACCTCGTGATCAATACCGAGAAGGTGGGGATCGATGGGGCCATAGACACGATCCTCATTGCGTTCGGTGACTGGACGAAAATCTACGAGGCAAGAAAAAAACCGGGTACGGCGAAGAAGGCCAGGGCGCTCTGAGAGTGGGGCTGGCGCGCCGATCCATAAGGGCGCAGTCTGCAGGGAATGATCGTGCGGACCGGGGAGAATTCTTGTGCCCGTGTTGAAAGAGGAGAATCCGGCATGGAGGCCGATATCAAGATTTGTGGGATTTGCCGGAAGAAAGTCGTCTTCGCCCCCTGCCTGGGCTGCGGCGCAGGTGTCTGCGAAACCTGCGCCCTGTTCGAGCTGATCGGCTCGGGCTGCGGGTGCGTCTGGCCGGCCTATTACTGCCCCCGATGCGCCTGGGACCCGGTGGTGAACCCGAATGCCGCCTTTCGCGACCCTCCGGCAGGGCGCGAACCGCTCACCGGTTGATGACGATTCCCTTCGGGGTGATCGGAACGTGGCCAAGCAGCGAATCGTTTACGGGACAGCGGCTTTTCACGAAATCGACGAATTCGCGAACCTTTTCTTCATCGGCGTCCGTTCGGATGTGAAATGTGTACCGGATTTCCCGAAGCCCCGCCCTCACGCCGTCCTTGCCCCTCAAAAAGCCGTCCGTATCCAGATCCCCCTCCAGTTCGACCCGGAGATCCTGAAAATCGATCTTCCTTGCCCTGGCAAACAGGCGTGCCACGATGCACTGGCATGCCCCCAGGCAGCACAGAAGCATTTCGACGGGGTTCATGCCCGTGTCGGTCCCCCGGAGCGTTTCCGGCTCGTCCATCAGCACCGTGAATTTCCCCGCCCGGTTTTCGACAGAAAGTCCCCCTTTGAGAACGGACTCGGTCCGGTACGTGACAATCGCCATGGGTGACCTCCTGCCTCTATGTTCAGAGATGGGCATCCTTTACAGGAAAACGTCTGAATTGGCAACTTCAACCCATTCTTTCCTCTTTACGGATTCAATGGATCGAGCTAAGATGACATTACCGATACAGCCGACGGAGGGGAAGGCTAATCGGGGAAGACAACGAATATTCAGTCAATCCGGCTGGTTGGCCAGACAGTGCGTTCGCACGTTTGCCTGGTCGGCAGTCTCGGGGTGTCTGCCTTTACCGGTCTTTCTTTTCGGGGAGGACCGTCCCGCGGGCAGGGATTCCATTCCATGTTCCCCTCCCAGAGCCCTCTCATAGAAGGAGGGACCATGCCGAAAAAGAAGAAGACCCGGGATGTCGAAGATATCCTCGACGGCAATATCGACCAGTTCGAAAAGGGGTTCGCCGGCAGGGCTGCGGACGATCTCGACGAGACGATCCGGAAACTGGGACGATATGAGGATGAAGAGGTGACCCCTCGCCCCGTTGTGGAAACGGACAGGGAGACACCGCCCGCCGAGGAGGATCTCAGGGCACGGAACATCCTGCGTGTGGATATTCGCGGGGATGACTGTGAAATAGTATGCGGGCAGATCCGATCGAAGGCGAAAGACCGCGTCGAGGAGTACTGCAGGGAACGGGGGCTCAGCGTCAGCGACATCTGGTACTGGGAAGACGATGTCATGGCCCGGCTCGTGGGCCCCACCTGGACGGCATGGTATGGCGTGGACGATTTCTTCCACGAGACGGGGCTCCTGGGGCGGACCGTTTCGTCGTTTACCGTCACCGTCACGGTGGATGACAAGGCCGTGGAAGATCTCAACCTCAGGAAGATCAAGACCTCCCGGATCGAGACCGGTTCAAAGCCCGCACCTCGCAAGGATTATGTCGCCGTGACGGCCGGGACGATCGGCGAGGGGCGTTATGCCTTCGAGCTGGATATCGACGGGGAGTTCGTGATCGGAAAGCTGGATTTCGCGTATCTCGACCTTTCGAGTTTCGGGCTCGAGGAACGTCTGCTCATCGATGTCCGTTATGACGGCGAGAGCATGGTGCGCGAGGAAGCGGTCGTCCGGGATCTGTTCAACGTGACGTTCCTGTGAAAAAGGAATCGGGCTGCAGGTCAAACGGGAGAGGATCGCTTCTGATCCTGTAGTCCGTAATCTGTTGCCTGGAGCCTGAAGCTTGGTGCCTTATTTATGAAAGACCGACTGTCTGAAATCCTGGGACTCAATTCGAAACCGGCCGGTGTGAAGCGGGGAACGGGAAACGACTGGTCCGCCCGCGATCCCTCGCCGGAGAGCATCTCGGAGATCCAGATCAACCCGCCGACCTTCGGTCCCGAGACGGAAGCCCGCATGGAGCAGAGCCGAGGCATCATCCCTGAGGAGGCCATAGCCGGTTTTCGCAGGGCCAACGCCTATTTGGCCATAAAGAACTACGGAAGAGCGATCAGCGATTACACGAGAGCCATCGAGCACGCGCCGAAATCGCCCGAGATCCATTACAACCGGGGGATTGCGCACGAGAAGGCAGGCAAATTCATCAAGGCCATCGAGGATTACACAAACGCCGTCGATGCCGATCCGCAGTACGTGAAAGCGTACTGCAACCGTGCATCCCTTCTGTGGAGCCAGGGGGAATCGCGACAGGCCCTGGAAGACATGAAAAAAGCGGCGCGGTTGGGGATGAGGGAGATGCAGGGGTATCTCAAATCAAAAGGCATCGAGTGGTAAGCGCGAGAAGCGCGCAGTGATCAGTGTTCAGTGGCCGGTGAAGGAACTTCTCCTCCCTCTGATCAGCTGATAACCTGCGGGTGATCTCTACTCTACTTTAAACGCGCTGCTGCTTGTCCCGAAAAGAAGAATTCCCAACCCAAGGATGAACAAGGTCACAGGACAAGGTAACGGCCAGCTGAAAAACACGTTCGACATGCCACTCATTGCGAATCGGGATCCCGGCCATAAGGCGCCAAAGATCAGCAATGCCCTCCCCGAATAAAAAGCCATTTTGATGCCGTAAGCATATTCGACCCCCTGGTGGGCGCAACCCGTTTTCAACGGAAAAACCTTTCACCGTCGCTGCAATGCGTGTCTATTTTTTGGGTTCTCTCTTGATGCCTTTCGTGCGGTCGATATACTCAACCGCCTTCTCGGACCAGAATTTGAAGGCATCGGAGGCGGAGCCCCATTTGGAAAATCTCGACTCGAATGCCGCCTTCTGCTGGTCTACGGCCAAGTAATCGGCCTCATTGGTCATACTGTCGAGGACCATGACCTCCATCCCGGTCTCACCGCTGCCGGCCCATCCGCCCGTCGCTCCCTTCTTGACCAGGCTGACCCCGATCCCGACGGGGATGATGGATGTGACGGCGCTCACACCAGGCTTGCTCGGCTTGATGTTCGTGATCGCGATCCGGATCCGGGCGACATCCGGGGCGGGATCGGCCACGATCGGGTACTTGTCCTTGAAGGCCGCCACGATGTCCCTGTTGAACTCATCGGCCAGTTCTTTCATTTCCTGGGTGGATGCCCTTGTAATCCGCCTTGTCTGACAGGTAAAAAATGACGCTGTCCACCATGAAGCGGTTGTATTTCTTCGGGCCTGCCCCTTCTTTCTGCCAGCGCAGCTTGGCCCCGCCTTCCGGCCCGGGTTTCAGGAGCTGATAGACGCTCGGGTTTCCGAGAAAGCCTGAAAACTGGATGTCCGAGGCCGAGGCTGCGGATACCGAGACGAACAGCACGAATGCCGCAATCACTGCAAAAGATCTCTTCATCTCTCTTTCCTTATGTTTATTATGATCTCAATACGTCCACTTCAGGTTGACCGCAAAGAAGCTGAAGCTCGAATTGCCGAACTCGCCCGACACCGTGTTCGCAAAGGGCCCGGTCCCGCGCACCTGGTTGACGGGCATGTCACCCAGCCACGCAAACTGGTAGGCCGCCCCCAGTGTCAGGTTCGGATTGAAGGCATACTGGGCGCCCACGGCGAACCCCCAGATCTCCCCCATGGGAACCGAGAGCGTGCGCTTGTCGTCGTCGACGGCGGAGCTGTCGTAGGCAATACCGGCGGAAAACACCCAGGGGGACTCAACAGCCAGGCGGTACTGCACCCCCAGGGCCACGTGCCATGTGTCATTGTAATCGCTGTCGACGGTCAGGCTCGTGGGGGTGCTCGAGTTGATTCCCACGTCGACCTTGCCGAACCTCGACCAGTCCTGCCAGCCCGCGTTGCCCATGACGGACCACTGCCTGTTGATCTCGTGGTAGGCGCTGAACATGACCATCTGGGGGACGGTCATGCTGAGTCCCATTTCGTTTGTCGTGAGTCCCTGGCTGATCAGAAAGGCTTGCAGCACCGGACCGAGGCCGCTGAACTCGGGCACGGAGGCAAAGTCGAGTTTCACCTCCGTCAGGTAGGTGAGGCCGAAGCGAGTCCCGGGCTTTGGCTCCACCAGGATGCCGAAGTTGCCGCCGTACCCCCACTTCTGGTCGCTGTACTTGAGCTGACCGTCGGGACGGGCTTCGCCTGCGTTGTTGACGGCTGTCTGCTCGTCGAGCATGCCGTACATCATGTTGAGCCCTGCGCCGAGATAGAGCCAGTTGTTCACCCGGTAGCTCACGGCCGGCGTGAGCGTCAGCCCTATCAGGGTCGATTTCTGGATGAAGTAGCGGCCGACCCAGGTGTCCCCGTAGTTCTCGCTGAGGCCGAAGTAGGAAAGGACGCCAAAGCCGATGCTCCAGTCCGGGTTGAGCTTCTGTACGACAAAGGCGCTTCCACCGGGTGTCCACCCGATGGCATTTCCCCCGTCGTCGCCGTTGACAGTCGTGGACCCGTTGGGGCTGAATTTCACATCGCCGTACAGGGCCTGCATGCCGAAAAGCGACTGGGACGTCTCGAGCCGGCTCATGCCTGCGGGGTTCGTGAACACCGTGGAGGCATCCTGTGCGCGGGCGGCGTATCCTGCCGCCGCGAGCCCCACGTCGGGCGAGCCGAACTGGTACAGCATGACCCCCCCGGCCCAGGCGGGCCCGCCGACAAGGACGGCAAGCATGACGGAGCACAACCCCGCTATCAGTGTTTGTCTTTTCATTGTCCATCCTCCTCCCGTTTCCTGCACCTTTATATGGTCTCTCGTGGCAACCATTTCCAGTAAAAACCCCGGGTAGGCGATCTGGGCAGCACGACCTGCAGCTGGTACCACACGATCCACTGATGCCGTTCCGTGCACGACCGTTTCCGGCTTTTTCAGGACGTTGACGCCGTCAGTATTTCTCGAACGCAAAAACGCGCTTCCAGTCGGCTCTCATGTCCACGACCACCCATCCGCGCACCCGGGCTTCGTCCAGCCCCTTGTCCAGTCGTCCCACGGCCGAGCCGCGGTCGTAGGCCCATTCGCGCACGGGGTCGGTGTGGTGGACGTAGAGGCAGAAGCGCGCTCCGGTGCCGGCGGCCGTCCACTGGAGCATTTGAAGATCGCCATCGGAGTTGCCGAAGGCCGCGATGGGACGCCGGCCGATATGCGTCTGGATTCCCACGGGCTTGCCCGGGCCGTCATCCACGAAGTTGACCTCGGGCAGGCGGACGAGGACGGGCCTGCCGTCGCGCAACTCGAACTTCGTTTTGATGCTGGAGCCGACGACCTGTTCGGGCGGGATGCCATAGACCCTTTCCGACCACGGACGCATGAACTCGATGCCTCCTCCGGAGACAATGAAGGTCTTGAATCCGTTCGCCCGCAAACAGGAGAGCAGCTCGATCATGGGCTGATAGACCATCTCGGTGTAGAGCCGCCCCGTTTTCGGATGCTTCGCGGTCGCGATCCAGTCGCTCACCGTCTTTTCGAACTCCTCGGACGTCATGCCCGCATGGGTCACCATGATGAGCTGGACGAGGGCGCGCTCACCGCCCGCGAGAGCGGTTTTCACGTCGCCCCGGAGCAGCGAAGCGAAAGGCTCCTGCGTCTTCCATTCCGGATGCCGGGGCGCAAGCTCCCTGATGCGATCCAGCACGAAGAGGAACTGGAAGTACATCGGTTGCTCGGCCCAGAGCGTACCGTCGTTGTCGAAGACCGCGATGCGTTCGGACGGCGTCACAAAGTCCGGCCCGCCGTCCTTTGTCACCTTCGCGATGAAATCCGTAATGGATTTCTTTGCCGGCCCGTCGTTCCAGGAGGGCAGCGTGCAGGCCCCGGTCCCCGTCGGGAGATCGGCGGCGTGAAGGGCCGCGGAAAAGGCTGCCGACACGCAGATCGCGAGCAGACAGCCCATGATTCTGCTTCGTACCTTTTTCATCATGTGTTCTCCTTTGAAAATACCGATTCCGGCCGGCATCGGGGGCTGGGTCTGAACGTCGTCCCGGGGAGGGAGGGTGCTGAACATGCCTCCGCACCCTACCCTCGATCCCGCTCAATACGTCTAAATAACAGGCGTTGAAAAAGGGACCTTCTACGGCGCTGCCCTTGTCCTTCGTCGCTCAACGTAGTACGCCTCGCGCCTCAAGAGATCGGGCGCCATCTTGTAGCCGGCCCTTTTCGAGTTAAGAACTAATGCCCTCCGGCCGCTCTCTGCAGACTTTCCAAGGCCTGGTCGATGCCGAAGCTCGCCGGCTTTTGCCGGGGCGGAAACTCTTTGAAGGTCTTAATGAAATTCACGATATAGGCCTGGGACGGGATCACGAGAAACGCATGATCAACCATCCAGTCCCAATAGGTGTTGGAGGTGACATCCGCCCGCTCGTAAGGGTCTGCGCGCAGATCAAACAGCTTGGACATGCGGAAACGGACAAACGGATCGTTCCAGACGGCCATCGTGCCGGGCGTCCGCTGCTCGGCAAACGTGAATTTGTAATTTTCATATCTCAGCGCGAGAAGGTCGCCGTCGTCGCTGAAATACAGGAACTCCCGGCGAGGGCTCTTTGGTTCCTTGCCGGTCAGGTAGGGCAGGACGTTGTAGCCGTCGAGGTGGACCTTGTAATTCATGCCGCCCGCCTTGTAGCCTTTGAGCAGTTTCTGCGTCACGTCCGGATCGCCGGCCGCGGCAACAAGCGTCGGCATCCAGTCGAGCCCGCTGACGATCTCGTTAGACACGGAGCCGGGCTTGATGTGGCCCGGCCAGCGGATGAAAGCGGGCACGCGGAAGCCGCCCTCCCAGTTGGTGTTCTTCTCGCTCCGGAACGGCGTCGTCGCGGCATCGGGCCACGTGTTGGCGTGCGGCCCGTTGTCCGTCGTGTAGATGACGATGGTGTTGCCCGCAATGCCCAGATCGTCGAGGGTCTTGAGCAGGGAACCTACCGTGCCATCGTGCTCGATCATCCCGTCGGCGTACTCGGTGAGGGCCGTGGCGCCCCTGGGGCTGCGGTGCTCCGGACGCACATGGGTGCGGACATGCATCCGCGTGCTGTTGTACCAGACGAAGAACGGTTTCCCGGCCTTGACCTGACGGGTCATGTAATCGATCGCCGCCGCCGAGGTCTCGTCGTCAATGGTCTCCATCCTCTTGCGGGTCAGGGGACCGGTATCTTCAATCGTCTGCCTGCCGACCTTGCCCCAGCGCGGCTGCACCGTCGGGTCGTCCCGGTCGGTGGCCTTGCTCCGGATCACGCCCCGAGGGCCGAACTGCTCGCGGAACTTCGGGTCCTGCGGGTAATTGAACAGCTCCGGCTCCTCCTCGGCATTGAGATGGTACAGGTTGCCGAAGAATTCATCGAAGCCGTGGACGGTCGGCAGATACTCGTTGAGGTCGCCGAGGTGATTCTTGCCGAACTGTCCGGTGGCATACCCGAGCGGTTTGAGCATTTCCGCGATCGTCGGGTCTTCCTTGTGCAGGCCGACCGGCGCCGCCGGCATCCCGACCTTGCTCAGGCCCGTGCGGAAGACGTTCTGGCCGGTGATGAACGAAGACCGCCCCGCCGTGCAGCTCTGCTCGGCGTAGTAGTCGGTGAAGGTCATGCCTTCCGCGGCGAGGCGGTCGATATTGGGCGTTCGGTAGCCCATCAGCCCTTTGGTGTAAGCGCTGATGTTGGACTGTCCGACGTCGTCGCCGAAGATGACGAGGATGTTGGGCTGTCTTGTCTGTTTCGGTGCGTCGGCCGCCCCGGCCGGCGTGGCCGCGGCGGTGGTGATTGCCGCTGCGGCGAGAATGCCGCCCACCACCGCCCACATGCGGGCCTTGCTGTTTCTAACTGTTTGCATTGGCGTCATAACCTCTCCTTACTGAATAGGATTGTTAATGCCCATTGTCGAGCGACGAGTGAGAAAGCCGCAGAACGTCCTGTTTCCTCCATCTGGCGAAACTGCCCAAGCCTGTTTTAGTGCGGGTCTGATGATCTGCATATCCGGCGTCAATCGCAACCGTGGTGTCAGGGCGATGTTGCAGTACATCTCAAAATCCTGCTCGTTTCCCCAAAACTCTCTCGTTGCGAATGGACCCGTTCGGGAGTGATGTCCGGGTGCTCCACGCGATTCTCCTGGCCGGCAAGAGGACTAGGTTGTCTTCCTGATTCTCTTCAGGGTGTCGATACTCTCCCAGGCTTCGTTGTTCCCGATCCTGACTCGCGCCATTTCACTCAGCAGATCGATGGCACCGACCAGCGCCCCTCCGCTGCCGGTACGCACAGCCTGTTCGAGGCTTGCCCTCGTCTCCCAGTCGACCGTGAGAAAGAAGATCTCCCCATCCTCCATGTCGCGCCAGCCCCGGCAGTCTCGGCATCCCTTCTCCCTGCGAATCGCGGGGAGCAGTGCCTGCAGGGTCTGATAAAGCTCCTGGGTCTTTTCCGGCCTGGCTCTCATCTCGATTGTCAGCCTCATAGGAATCCTTGTTTGTCTCGGCCTGAACATCCAAGCCGATATTCCCTTTGGGACTGACGCGTCACATTACAATAAACATTCCAGCATGGCAGACGAGAAGAGTGGAGAAGCAAACAAATTGATTTTATTGGCAAATGGTGAAAATTGGTCGGACGGGAACAAAAGAAATGCTCACGACATATTGTGAATTCACGACATATTGTGAGTGTGCGTTGTGAGCGAATTATTCAGGGCGCCTGATCCCGAGCTTTTTCATCCGGAACCGAAGCGTGTTGGGGTGCAGTTTGAGAACGGCAGCAGCTCCGCCCTGGCCGTTTATTTTCCAGCGGGTATTCTGAAGCACCTTGAGGATGTGATCGCGTTCCATGGCTGCAAGATCGCTCACCGGCTCTTCCTTTAAGGAAACAGCCCCGAGTTCGAACGTGTCAGCCAGCCTGAGGACCGGCCCCGTGCTGGTGATCACTGCTCTCTCGATCACGTGCTCCAGTTCCCTCACATTTCCGGGCCAGGAGTATGCCTCGAGCGCTTTCAGCGTTTTTTTCGGGATTGTCTTGATGGTTTTGCCGATCTTTCGCGCGTACCGATCGACAAAATAGTGAACAAGCTGGGGGATGTCGTCTTTCCGCATTCTCAGGGGCGGAATCGAAACGGGAAATACGTTCAGGCGATAGAAAAGGTCCTCCCGAAAGCGGTTGCTCCGGAGCTCCACTCTCAGGTCGCGGCTCGTGGAGGCGATCACCCGCGCATCGACCTTGATGGTGCGGGGGCTTCCGAGCCGTTCGAACTCCCCCTCCTGCAGCACTCTCAGGAGTTTTGCCTGAAGCTCGAGCGGCATCTCCCCGATCTCATCGAGGAATATCGTCCCGCCGTGGGCGATCTCGAAACGGCCGACCTGCTTCGCATGGGCACCCGTGAAGGCCCCCTTTTCCCGCCCGAAGAGCTCGCTCTCGATCAGGTTTGCAGGCAGGGCGGCGCAGTTCACCGTGATCATGGGCTTGTCCTTGCGGGTGCTCAGTTCATGGATGGCATGCGCGACAAGGCCTTTGCCCGTTCCGGTCTCGCCGAGGATGAGGACCGTCGCGTCCGTCGGGGCGACCTGTTTGATTCTGAAAAACACGTACTGGAGACCCTCACTGCTCCCGACAATTTTCTCGATCCCCTGACCTGTCCGGATCTCCTCCCGAAGGTAGACATTCTCTTGTTCAAGCTGAAGCTTCAGCTGCTCGATTTCTTCCAGATGCTCCCGGAGCATCTGTTCCCCCCGGCTTCGCTCCACGGCATTGACGAGCAATTCGCCCAGCAGGCGCAATCGCGGGATGTGATCTTCCGAACAGACACGATTCTCCCGGCCCGAAGTGATGCCGAGGCTGTACTCGGTGGATCTCAGGGCGGCAATCGGGAAGTAGAGGCCGGATCGAATCCCCCAGGCCTCAATCGAATGCTTGTCTATGACAGCTTCCCTCGGGAGGTCATCTATAGTTGCGAATGAGAACGGCTCGCGATCGTCTGCAAGTTTCCTGGCGGCCCAGGGGACGAGGGATACGGGCAGAATCGACCCGATCGGATAAAGGGAAGTCCCTTCGGCATCGGCATTGTGCGTTATGACAAATTGCGTTCTGCAGGGGAGCAGGCGAAGCAGAGCGATTCGGTCCACGTCGAAAAACCGAAGCAATTCTTTCAAAGCGAGATGGATTTCATGATCGACCTGCTCGGAAGGCAGCGCGACGAGCCGGGCGGACAGGTCGGAGACGAGCTTTTCAAATTCCAGGCGCTTTTCTGAATTCATGGCCTCAGCAGGGTCGCTTCTTCTTTTCTGTCAGGGGGTAGGGCAGTTCAAAGCGCAATCGTGCCCTTTCATATACAACGGTCTGTAACGTTTTGGAATAGAAGAGATCATTCGCACTTAAAAATACTCTATTGTCATCTGCTGTTCATTCGAAAACGCCCTTAATGACTTCAGGAAGCAAGTTGATACGCGAGGATCGTTCAGGACAACTCATTTCTTGTCTGTCCTGCGGACCCGGTCGGCGATCTCGCGGACGTCCTTCATGACCTTTTGCACGTCCAGGGTCAGGAGCTGCCTATTGCGCATCACGACCTTCCCGTCGATGATCACATCCCGCACGTCGTTTCCCCTGCAGGCATAAACGATCTGGGAGTACAGGTGGTACAGGGGGGTGAGGTGCGGCTTTCGCATGTCGACCACGATGAGATCGGCGCACTTTCCCGGCTCGACGGACCCGATGAGGTGCTGAAGGCCCAGCACACGGGCACCGCCGGTTGTGGCAATCCGAAGCGCCGCCGCGGCATCCATCACCGTCGGGTTCATCGTCGAGACCTTGTGCAACTTGGCCATCGTGTCGAGCTCGAGAATCATGTCCAGATCATTGTTGCTGGCACAGCCGTCGGTCCCCAGACCGACGGAAACACCAAGCTCCAGAAGTTTCGGGATCGGGGCGATGCCTGCTGCGAGTTTCATGCTGCTCTCGGGACAGTGACAGACGCCGGTGCCGCTGGACGCGAGCAGATCCATTTCGTCCTCGTCGAGCCAGTTGCAATGAACCATGGCCGTTTTCCCGCCAAGGACACCGATCGCATCGAGATAGCGGACCGGCTTAAGCCCGTAGCGCGACCGGATGATTTCCCCTTCCTCCTTTGTCTCGGAGAGGTGCATCATGAAGGGTACGCCCGCCTCGCCGGCGATGCGCTTCACCAGTTGGAGCGTTTCCGTTGCGCAGGTGTAAGGGGAGTGACAGAACAGCGATGGCGTTACCATCGGATACAGGGAATCACATTTCGTGATGAACTTCTCCGCCGCCTCCGCCTTTTTCACCAGCTCCGCTGCATCGGGGGGTGTAAAGTCGATGAATCCCTGGCCCGCCACGATGCGAACACCGGCATCGACAGCAGCCTGGGCCACGTGGCTCTCGTAAAAATAACTGTCGCAACAGGTTGTCGTTCCCGAGAGAATCATCTCGGCCATCCCGAGAAGGGCGCCCCGGTAGATCATCTCGCGGTTCACGTGCTTTGCCTCGGCGGGGAACATGTGGTCGTGGAGCCA
>Ga0105103_10000673_pt1 | contig 19332 bp, 13 predicted proteins | sample PPLLaktember2015_2_FD_79107 | JGI IMG/M metagenome (GOLD analysis project Ga0105103, IMG submission 79107) | Freshwater sediment microbial communities from Prairie Pothole Lake near Jamestown, North Dakota, USA - PPLs Lake P7 Core (6) Depth... | ecosystem: Environmental > Aquatic > Freshwater >...
CGCCAGGCGCAGCAGCCGCGCCAGCGGCAGCTCGGTGCTCGCCGCGTCGGCGAAGGGCAGCAGGCGGGGCAGCAGGCGCGCGAGCGCGGCTTGCTGGTCCGAAGTGAGCAGACGCGTGAACTTCACGACCGCGTCCACTCCAGCGCCTGCGACTTGTAGAAGCCGCCGGCGATGTGTTCGTAGCGGCCGGTGTGCCAGGCGGTGAGCGAGGCGTCGGCAGCCATCAGGCGGCGCAGCGCGGCCGGCGCGATCGGCTCGATGGCCGGAGAGCGGTCGCTGCGCGGGAACAGCTTGCCCATGCCCAGCATCATCAGCGTGGCCGGCGTGCGCGGCGCGGCGGTGAAGACGATGGAATGGCGGGTGCGCCCGGCCAGCCGCGACAGCGCGGCAACCACGTCGTGCGCGCGGTAGTGGATCAGCGAGTCCATCGCCACCACGTGGTCGAACTCGCCGAGTTGCGGGTCGAGCATGTCGCCACTGCAGAAATGCACCGAGCCGGTACCCAGCGACTCGGGCAGGCGCTCGCGGGCCAGCGCCACCAGCGTGGGCGACAGGTCGATGGCCACCACCTCGGCGCCGCGGCGTGCGGCTTCGATGGCCAATGCGCCAGTGCCGCAGCCGGCGTCGAGGATGCGCCGGCCCTGCAGGTCTGCGGGCAGCCACGACAGCAGCGTCGCGCGCATGCGCTCGCGTCCGGCGCGCACCGTGGCGCGGATGCGGCCGACCGGCGCGTCGGAAGTCAGCCGGGCCCAGGTCTGCGCCGCGGTGCGGTCGAAGTAGTGCTCGATCTCGCCGCGGCGGTGCTGGTAGGTGGCGGTGTTCATGGCGTGCGCCTCAATCGAAGCCGAGCAGGTCGAAGATGTCGCGGTCCTTCATCGGTACCGCGCTCAGCGGTTCGCTGCCCAGCCACAGCGACGCAGCCAGGCGCATGTATTCGTCTTGCACCTTCTGCAGTTCGGGCGACGGCTCCATCTCGAACAGCGTGCTCTTCTTCAGCCGGCTGCGGCGGATCACGTCCAGGTCGGGAAAGTGCGCGGCCAGCTTCAGGCCGATGCGCTGGTTGTACTTGTCGATCTGGTCGGTGGCCGCGCTGCGGTTGGCGATGACGCCACCCAGCCGCACGTTGTAGTTCTTGGCCTTCGCGCCGATGGCCTGCACGATGCGGTTCATCGCGAAGATCGAGTCGAAGTCGTTGGCGGTGACGATCATCGCCCGGTCGGCATGCTGTAGCGGCGCGGCGAAGCCGCCGCAGACCACGTCGCCCAGCACATCGAAGATCACCACGTCGGTGTCTTCCAGCAGGTGGTGTTCCTTCAGCAGCTTGACCGTCTGGCCGACGACGTAGCCGCCGCAGCCGGTGCCGGCCGGCGGGCCGCCGGCCTCGACGCACATGACGCCGTTGTAGCCGGGGAAGACGAAGTCCTCGACGCGCAGCTCCTCGGCATGGAAGTCCACCGTTTCCAGCACGTCGATGACCGTGGGCAGCATCTTCTTGGTCAGCGTGAAGGTGCTGTCGTGCTTGGGGTCGCAGCCGATCTGCAGCACGCGCTTGCCCAGCTTGGAGAAGGCGGCCGACAGGTTGCTCGAAGTGGTGCTCTTGCCGATGCCGCCCTTGCCGTAGATGGCGAAGACCTTGGCGGTGCCGATCTTCACGCTCGGGTCGAGCTGCACCTGCACGCTGCCCTCGCCGTCGGGGCGGCGCTGCGTTGCGGGCCCTCGTCGGATGTCCTTGACGTTGATTTCGGCGACTTCGGTCATGCGGTTGCTCCTTCGTAGACGCCTTCCAGCCGGTCTTCCAGCTCTTCGCCGGCACGGCGCAGCGCTTCGAGCATGTCGTCGTCGGGTTGCCAGAACTGGCGCTCCGATGCTTCCAGCAGCCGGGTGGCCACCTTGGCCGATGCGCTCGGGTTCAGCCTGGCCAGGCGCTCGCGCATCGCCGGGTCGAGCAGGAAGGTTTCGGTCAGCTGCTGGTAGACCCAGGGCTGCACCTGACCCGTGGTGGCCGACCAGCCGAGCGTGTTGGTGATGTGCACCTCGATCTGGCGAACACCCTCGTAGCCGTGCTCGAGCATGCCTTCGTACCATTTGGGATTGAGCATGCGCGTGCGCGTTTCCAGCGCCACCTGCTCGCCCAGCGTGCGCACCACACCGTCGCCGCGTGTCTGGTCGCCGATGTACACCGGCGCCACGCCGGCATCCTTGCCCTTGGCGCGCTGGATGGCGCGGCTGATGCCGCCCAGCGTGTCGAAGTAGGTGTCGACCGTGGTCACGCCCAGCTCCACCGAATCGATGTTCTGGTAGGCCAGATCCACACCGGCCAGCACGCTGCACAGCAGCTTCGTCTGCGGCACCGGACGGCCGCTACGGCCGTAGGCGAAGCCCTTGCGGCGGCTGTAGGTCTCGGCCAGTTCGTCGTCCTCTTCCCAGCGGCTGCTGTCGATCAGGTGGTTGACGTTGGCGCCGTAGGCGCCCTCGGCGTTGCCGAAGACGCGCAGCGAGGCCGTCTCCAGGTCGCCGCCGTGCTCGGCCTGGTAGGCCAGCGCGTGCTTGCGGACGAAGTTCAGTTCCGCAGGCTCGTCGGCGCCGGCAGCCAGGAACGAGGCTTCGGCCAGCAGCTTGATCTGCAGCGGCAGCAGGTCGCGGAAGATGCCCGACAGAGTGACCACCACGTCGACGCGCGGCCGTCCCAGCTGCTGCAACGGCAGCAACTCGGCGCCGGCCAGCCGGCCGTAGCCGTCGAAGCGCGGCTTGGCGCCGATCAGGGCCATCGCCTGTGCGATCGGCGCGCCTTCGGTCTTCAGGTTGTCGGTGCCCCACAGCACCAGCGCGACGCTTTCCGGGAAGGCATGGCCGTCAGCGCGGTAGCGTTCGAGCAGGCGCTCGGCTTGGCGCGTACCGTCCTTCACCGCATAGGCGCTGGGGATGCGGAAGGGGTCGAAGCCGTGCAGGTTGCGGCCGGTGGGCAGCACGGCCGGCGTGCGCAGCAGGTCGCCGCCGGGCGCGGGGCGCACGAAGCGGCCGTCGAGTGCGCGCAGCAGGCCGTCGATCTCGTGGTCCTTGGCCAGCTGCGCGTCGAGCGTGGCCAGCCCGGTGAACAGGCTCAGCGAGCGGGTGTCGACCGGCATGCCGCCGGCCGCCAATGCCGCTGCCGGCGGCTGCCCGTCGACCAGGGCCGCGACCGCGGCGCGCTCGGGCCGACAGCCGTGCGAGGCCTCGGCCATCGACAGCAGCAGCTCGGTGCGCTCGGCTGCGCCGGGCGCCTTGCCCACCACGTGCAGTCCCTGAGGGATGAGGGTGTATTCGAGCTCCAGAACCGCGTCCCCGAGCGCGGCGATCCTGTGGTCGGCGACATCGCCCCATGCCGGCTCGGCCGCGGCCAGTTCCAGCGCGGCGGCCTGGGCCTGCAGCATCACCGCGAGCTCGGCGCGTTCGGTCTCGGCCTGCGGCTCCAGGCTGCGATAGCGGTCGAGCGTGGCCTTCAGATCGACCAGGCCGCGGTACAGGCCGGCCTGCGCCACGGGCGGCGTCAGGTAGCTGATCAGCGTGGCGGCGGCGCGGCGCTTGGCGATCGTGCCCTCGCTGGGGTTGTTGGATGCGTAGAGGTAGAAGTTCGGCAGCTCGCCGATCAGCCGGTCGGGCCAGCAGTCGCCGCACAGGCCGGCCTGCTTGCCGGGCATGAATTCGAGCGCGCCATGCGTGCCGAAGTGCAGCACCGCATGGGCATCGAAGTCTTCCTTGAGCCAGCGATAGAAGGCCGAGAAGGCATGGGTCGGCGCGAAGCCCTTTTCGAACAGCAGGCGCATCGGGTCGCCTTCGTAGCCGAAGGCGGGCTGGATGCCGACGAAGACGTTGCCGAAGCGCTCGCCGAGCACGAAGATCGAGCTGCCGTTGCTCTGATGCTTGCCAGGTGCCGGGCCCCATTGCGCTTCGATGGCCTTGAGCCAGCGCTCGCGGCGCACGTGGTCGTCGGTGGCGATGCGCGCATGCACGTTGGCCGACGCGCCGAAGCGCTCGGCGTTGCCGTGGATGACGCGCTCGCGCAACTCGTCCACCGTGGCCGGCACTTCGACGCTGTAGCCCTCGCGCTGCATCGCCTTTAGCAGGTTGTGCAGCGACTCGAACACCGACAGGAAGGCCGCTGTTCCGGTGTTGCCGGCGTTGGGCGGGAAGTTGAAGATCACCGCGGCGACACGGCGCTGGGCGCGCTCGCTGCGGCGCAGATCGACCAGCTTGCCGACGCGCGCCGCGAGCATGTCGCAGCGCTCGGTGCAGGGGTGCATGTCGTGGTCGAGCGCCGCGTCGGCCACGTCGCTGCGGCCGCCGAAGACCATCGGCCCGGTGGAGCCGTCGAGCTCGGGGATGGCGACCATCATCGTCGCCTCCACCGGCAGCAGGCCGCGCTCGGAGCTGCCCCATGACTCCAGAGTCTGGAACTCCACCGGCGTCACCGACAGGTAGGGCACGTCCAGGCGCGCGAGCATGTCCTCGGCCGCCTTGGAGTCGTTGTAGGCCGGCCCGCCGACCAGCGAGAAGCCGGTCAGCGAGACCAGTGCGTCGATGCGGGTGCGTGCGCCGTCGAAGAAGAACTGCTCGATCGCCGGCCTCGAGTCCAGCCCGGTGGCAAAGGCCGGGATGACACGCAGGCCGCGCGCTTCGAGCGCGGTGATGACGCCGTCGTAGTGGCCGGCGTTGCCGGCCAGCAGGTACGAGCGCATGACGAGCAGGCCGACCGTGCCGCGCTTGCCGCTGGTGGCCACGCGAGGCAGCTGCTCGATGTCGGCCGACATGCCGCTGTGAAGGCCCGCGCCGGCCAGTCGCGGGTGGTAGACGCCGACCTCGGGATATTCCAGCGGCGCATGCGGTCTGGCCAGCGCGCGCAGCGCCTCGCGCGGGCCGGCGGCATAGCGCTGTACCAGCATCTGCACCAGGTTGCCGATGTTCTGCTGCGAGCCGGCCAGCCAGTACTGCAGCGTCAGGAAATAGGCGCGCACGTCCTGCGCCGTGCCGGGCACGAAGCGCAGGATCTTCGGCAGCCGGCGCAGCATCTTCATCTGCTGCGCCCCGGCGGTCGCGCCGGTCTGGTTGTCCTGCGTGCTGGTCTTGCCGCGCAGCCGCTTCAGCAGCGCGAGCGCGCCGCTGGCCGGTTTGTCCATGCTGAACTTGCCCATGCGCGTCAGGCTCATCACCTCGGCCGCGGACATCGCGCAGACCATCGCGTCGCAGTGCTCTCGCCGCGCCCTCAGCGCGGGCAGCACCGGCAGGAAATGGTCTTCCATGAACAGCATCGTCACGATGACGATGTCGCCGCGGGCGATGTCGGCGCGGCAGCGCTCGAGCGCGCCGCCGTCGGCGCCCCATTCGCCGGCGGCATGCACCGTCAGCGTCAGCCCAGGCAGTGTGCGCGCGAGTTCGCGGTTCGCCCGTTCGGCCGCGCTGGCCAGGTGACTGTCCATCGTGACGAGCACGACGCTCATTGGCGAGGCCGCCGAAGGTTCAGCGGCTGAAGTGCGCTTTGGCGTCATACAGCGTTTCCACAGTGATCAGCGCCACGCCGCGCTCGGCCGCGAAGCGCTCGGTGTTGCGACGGGCCTTGCCGCGCACGAAGAACGGGATCTTCTGCAGTTCCTTCCGCGCGTCCGGGGCCCAGTCCGTGACGACGATGGGCGCCGCCGAGGGCAGGGTGGCGGTCGGGGCTGCACTTGCCGGCACGGCGGCGGTGACGGCCGCTGTCACGGCTTCGGATGCGTCGACCGCCGCGGCAGCATGTCGTGCGGCGCCATGCCCGAGGTGCGAAGGCGCGGCGCCGTCGTGGAACTCGAAGTCGCCTCGGAACATGGTCAGCAGGTGTTCTTCCAGGCCCATCATCAGCGGGTGCACCCAGGTGTCGAAGAGCACGTTGGCGCCTTCGAAGCCCATCTGCGGTGCATGCCGCGCGGGGAAGTCCTGCACGTGCATCGGCGCCGAGATCAGCGCGCAGGGGATGCCCAGACGCTTGGCGATGTGCCGCTCCATCTGCGTGCCCAGCACCAGCTCGGGCTGCAGCTCGGCGACGCGGGCCTCGACCTCGAGGTAGTCGTCGGTGATCAGCGGCTCGACGCCGTAGAGCTTGGCGGCGTCGCGCACCTCGCGCGCGAACTCGCGGCTGTAGGTGCCGATGCCCACGACCGTGAAGCCGAACTCCTGGCTCACCACCCGCGCCGCGGCCACCGCATGGGTGGCGTCGCCGAAGACGAAGACCCGCTTGCCGGTCAGGTAGGTGGAGTCGACCGAGCGTGCATACCAGCTGGAGCGCGAACGCGGGTCGTCCAGCGCCGGCTGCGGGTCGACGCTGGCCAGCGCCGCCACCTCGCGGATGAATTCCTGCGTGGCGCGCACGCCGATGGGCACGGTCCTGACCAGCGGCTGGCCGAAGTTTCGCTGCAGCCATTGCGCCGTCAGCAGCGCCACCTCGGGGTACAGCACGATGTTGAAGTCGGCCTCGCCCAGCCGCGCCAGGTCGGACGGGGTCGCGTCGAGAGGCGCAATGACTTTGACCTCGATGCCCAGGCGCTGAAGCAGGTCGCGCACTTCGCGCAGGTCGTCGCGGTGGCGGAAGCCCAAGGCGGTGGGACCGAGGATGTTGCAGCGCGCCGGCCCGCCTGCCGCGCGCTCGCGCGAGGTGCCCGGCGGCGGCACGGACGGGCCGGCCAGCTTGCGCACCAGCTGGTACAGCGTCTCCGACGCGCCCCAGTTTTCCTTGCGCTGGTAGGCCGGCAACTCCAGCGGCACCACCGGCACCGGCAGGTTCAGCGCGTCGGCCAGGCCGCCCGGATCGTCCTGGATCAGCTCGGCGGTACAGGACGCGCCAACGATCAGCGCCTGCGGCTGGAAGCGCTCGAAGGCCTCGCGCACCGCGGTCTTGAACAGCTCGGCGGTATCGCCGCCCAGGTCGCGCGCCTGGAAGGTGGTGTAGGTGACGGGCGGGCGGCGGTCGCGCCGCTCGATCATCGTGAACAGCAGATCGGCGTAGGTGTCGCCCTGCGGCGCGTGCAGCACGTAGTGCAGGCCGCGCATCGCGGTGGCGATGCGCATCGCGCCGATGTGCGGCGGGCCTTCGTAGGTCCAGAGCGTTAGTTGCATGATCAGGCGGCCAGCAGTTCGCGGCGGCGCAGCGGGCGGGCGAAGAGCTCGGCCAGGTCGGCGGCTTGCTCGTAGCCCTGGATCGGCGTGAAGACCAGTTCGATAGCCCACTTGGTGGTCATCCCCTCGGCTTCCAGCGGATTGGCCAGCCCCAGGCCGCAGACCACGATGTCGGGCCGCTCGGCGCGGCAGCGGTCGAGCTGCCTTTCCAGATGTTGGCCCTCGCTGAGCCGGGCTTCGGCGGGCAGCAGCGCCAGCTCCTCGGCCAGATGCTCACGGTGCAGGTAGGGCGTGCCGACCTCGGTCAGGCGCATGCCCAGCTCGCGCGACAGGAAGCGCGCCAGCGGCGGCTCGAGCTGCGAATCGGGGAAGAAGAAGATGCTCTTGCCCTGCAACGCCTGGCGCTGTCGCGCCAGCGCCGCTTCAGCGCGCGTGCGGGCGCTGGTGGTGGCCTGTTCGACGACCTCGGCGCCGATGCCGAAGGCCGCGGCCGCGGCCTGCAGCCAGCGCGTGGTGCCCTCGACGCCAAGCGGGAATGTCGCCGGAATGCGCCTGGCGCCACGCGTATCGAGTAGGCGCGCAGTGTCGGCCAGGAAGGGCTGGGCCAGCAGGTAGCGGGTGTTGGGGCCGACGCCGGGCATGGCATCGCTGTGCCGTGCCGGGAGAAAGCCAACCTTGGTGATGCCGATCTGTGCAAGCAGCCGGGCGAACTGGTCCTCGACCACATCGGCCAGTGCGCCGACCACCACCAGCGAGGTCTCGTTCGATGCCGGCAGGCCCGGCACCAGCGAGGCCAGGCAGGCGTCCTCGCCCTGGGTGAAGGTGGTCTCGATGCCGCTGCCCGAATAGTTGAGCACCCGCACCTGCGGCGCGAAGCGCTGGCTCAGGCGCCCGGCAGCACGCGACAGGTCGAGCTTGATCACCTCGGACGGACACGAGCCCACCAGGAACAGCGTGCGGATGTCGCCGCGGCGCTCCAGCAGCCGGGTCACGACGCGGTCGAGCTCGTCCTGCGCATCGGCCAGGCCGGCCAGGTCGCGCTCGTCGATGATGGCGGTGGCAAAGCGCGGCTCGGCGAAGATCATCACCCCGGCAGCCGACTGAATCAGGTGCGCGCAGGTGCGCGAGCCCACCACCAGGAAAAACGCGTCCTGGATCTTGCGATGCAGCCAGACGATGCCGGTCAGTCCGCAGAACACCTCGCGCTGGCCGCGTTCTTTAAGCACACCCGGCAGCACCGGCGCCTGGCCGCAGCCGGTGGCCGCCTGCGGCTGCAACTCGATCACCCGGCTGTTCATGGCGCGTAGGCCCCCTGGGCCACGGTGGGTGAGCGCTGCGCGTCGAACCGCGCCATGCGCAACTTGATGATGAACTGCGCCGCGTTGATCACGTAGGTGGCATAGGCGGCCAGCGCCAGCAGCATCAGGCCACGCGCATCGAGCGCGCCGGTGGCCAGTGCCACCAGGTAGGCCGTGTGCAGGGCCAGCACCAGCATGCTGAACACGTCTTCCCAGAAGAAGGCCGCTGCGAACAGCCACTTGCCGAAGACCGCCTTCTCCCAGATCGAGCCGGTGATCATGATGGTGTAGAGCACCAGCGTCTTCAGCACCACCGACGCATTGGCCAGCGCGTAGCCCTCGCCGCTGAGCAGATAGCGCAGCACCAGCGCCAGGCTGCCCAGGAACACCAGGAACTGCAGCGGTGCCAGTGCGCCTTGCACCAGGGTCCAGACACTGGCGTCCCGGCGCTGGCGTTCTTCCGGGCTGTACAGCGGCGCGCGCGCAATGTCCTTGCGCCTTTGCTCCGGCCGCGATATGCCTTGATCCCGATCCATGGCTTCAAGACTAGGGCTTGCGCTGGAAAGTGTCAATCGAGATTGACGTATCTTGGCATTGACACTTTCGGCGCTCGCGTCGATCATGGCGCCGTCGGTCCGGGATGAGCTGTCCGGCGCGCAAGAAAGGGGCTGGGATGAAGTTGGTTTCGGAGCTTGCGGCAATGGTGGAAACACTGATGCGCAGTCTTTTGACGCCCACAGGTGTGCGGAGTACAACCTCAGTCGCCGGGCCTGCATGGGCGCCGGGTATGTCAAGGGTGCGGGCGATGCGGCAGCAACCAAAGACAACCCTGCCGCCTCTGCGGGAGCGACCGAGCCAGCGCTGCGTGGGTGCCATCGCAAACCCTGGACGGCGAATCGGTGCTTCGGCACCTGCAGTGACAGGAGACATCGATGCAACGTGAATCGCCCAGTGCTGCGGTGGCTTCTGATTGCGCCCGGGACACCGGTCAGATGCAGGTGCACAGCGGCATGCCGGTTTTTTCCAGCCTGGTCGCCCGCAACAACGAGGCCAAGCAAAGGCTGGCGCATCTGGCGCGCACCATCGAGGCCGATGTGATACCGCGCTTGGTCCAGGCGCATCGCCAGGCCGCCACGGCGGCCAACACCGAGACCGTCGGCTCTCCGGCGCAGTCTGCCGAACAGGTGGCCGGATTCGTGGCGCTGATCGTCGGCGACAGCGACATCGACGTTCAGACCGCGGTGGAAGCCAAGCGCCGCGCCGGCATGACAGTCGAGTCCTTGTACCTGGACCTCTTTGCCCCGGCCGCCCGGCTGCTGGGCGAAATGTGGTCGGACGACCACTGCGACTTTTCCACCGTCACCGTGGCGCTGGGGCGCCTGCAGCGGCTGCTGCGCGAGCTGAGCCCGGCCTTCGGCACCGAGATCGAGTACCCCGCCAACGGCCGCCGCGCCTTGTTTGCGCAGCCGCAGGACGAGCAGCACAGTTTCGGCCTGAGCATGGTGGCCGAGTTCTTCCGCCGCGAGGGCTGGGATGTGTTCGGCGTCGTCGGCGGCGCCGTCGACGACCCGTCGGTGCGTGTGCGCAAGGAATGGGCCGACGTCGTCGGCTTGTCCATTGGATCCGAGCGCAGGCTCGATTGGCTGCGACGCTGCATTGTCGAGGTGCGATCTGCCTCGCGCAATCCGGGGGTGGTGGTCATGGTCGGCGGGCCGATCTTCACGCTGCACCCCGACTGGGTGGCCGGTGTCGGCGCCGATGCCACAGCCCGCGATGCCCGCGACGCACCTCGGGTTGCCGCTCGGTTGCTGATGGCGACGCGCGTCCGCTGATTACCGTTCCCGGGGGTGTGTTTTGCGTTGACAATGTAGGGTGTAAACCCTGATGGCACGAACGCACCCGATGGCACGAACCAAGGACGCGAAGAACACCCTCGGCGAGCTCGACGCCAAGGCGGCCAGAAGCTTGGTCGCCGCGGCGAGCGACATTGCCCTGGTGCTCGACGACGAAGGCACGATCATCGAGGTCATGAACCCGCGCGATGAACTCGGCGCACGGGGTGCGCGCGAATGGCTCGGCCGACCCTGGGTACAGACGGTCACCGTGGAAAGCCGCGTCAAGGTCGAGGCCTTGCTGCGAGAAGCCCAGGCCGCCGCCGATGCGGCAGGGCGCTGGCGCCAGGTCAATCACCCAGGCAAGGACGGCGACGATCTGCCGTTGCTGTATTCCACCGTTCGCGTGTCGCTGGACGACGGCCGCAGCGGCAAGGGCCGCATCGTCGCCTTCGGTCGCGATTTGCGCGAAAGCGTCGCGCTGCAGCGCCGGCTGATCGAATCCCAGCAAGCGATGGAGCGCGACTACTGGCGCTACCGCGAGGCCGAAACCCGCTATCGACACTTGTTCGAGACCACGGCCGAGGCCGTGCTGATCGTCGATGGCTCGACGCAGAAGGTGCTGGAGGCCAATCCGGCGGCGCGCGCACTGTGCGGCACGCGCCGCGCCCGCCTGGTGGGCGTGGCACTGTCGGCTCTGTTCGAGCCGGTGCATGCAGAGCGGCTGCAGAACCTGGTGGCTGCGGCCCGCACCGTCGGCCGCCAGGACGCGCTGCGGGCTCGGCTGGCCGGCCCAGGCGACGACGTCGCGGTGTCGGCCTCGGTATTCCGCCAGGACGACGCCGCCTTCGTGCTGGTGCGGCTGATTCCGGTGCGCACCGAGACAGCGCCGAACCGGCTGCGCAGCATCGGTTCGCCGCTGCCGGGTGGCGAGGGCAGCGCAGATGCGATGCTGCAGGCCTACCTGCGCAATTCTCCGGACGGCCTGGTGTTCTGCGATGCCGATGGCCGCGTTCTGTTGGCCAACCGTGCGTTCGTAACGCTGGCCCAGCTCAGCGCTGAGGAGCAGGTGCGCGGCCAGCCGCTGGACCGTTGGATCGGCCGCACCGGCGTCGAGCTCGGGGTGCTGATCGCCACGTTGCGCCAGCGTGGCAATGTCGGCCTGTTCGTCACTACGCTGCGGGGCGAATACGGCGCCGGTGCCGAGGTCGAGATCTCGGCGGCGACGCTGCTGCTGGGCGAAGACACCGTGCTGGCCTTTGCGGTGCGCGACATCGAGCGGCGCATGAAGCCGGAGTCGAAGGCGGCGTCGCTGGCCATGCCGCGCTCGGCCGCCGAACTGACCGAACTGGTCGGGCGCACTCCGCTGAAGGCCATCGTGTCCGAAACCACCGACCTGATCGAGCAGTTGTGCATCCAGACGGCACTGGGCATGACCGGCGACAACCGCGCTTCGGCTGCGCTGCTGCTGGGACTGTCGCGCCAGAGCCTTTATGTCAAGTTGCGCCGCTACGGCATGGTTGCGGCCGGCGCCGACGAAGACGACGCGTAGCCGGTCCGGGCACGACGTCCAGAAAATCGGACGTCTCGCGATGTAAACATTGATTGACGTTTTGGGGTGTCAGGTGCAACATCGCGCCATGACCTCTGCGGCATCGTCCAGCGCCTTGTCGTACCCGGCACCGTCGGCGGTGGCCGAGTTGCTCAAGCCGATCACCTGGTTCCCGCCGATGTGGGCATTTGCCTGTGGCGTGGTGGCTTCTGGGGTGCCGCTGGCCGAGCGCTGGCCACTGATCCTGCTGGGCATCGTGCTCGCCGGCCCTTTGGTGTGCGCCACCAGCCAGGCGGTCAACGACTGGTTCGACCGCCATGTCGATGCCATCAACGAACCGCATCGGCCGATCCCATCAGGCCGCATGCCCGGGCGCTGGGGGCTGTACGTGGCGGTGGCCTGGACAGTGTTGTCGCTGCTGGTGGCGCTGGCCCTCGGCCCCTGGGGTTTCGGTGCGGCATTGATCGGGCTGCTGTTGGCCTGGGCCTACAGCGCGCCGCCGATCCGCCTGAAGCGCAACGGCTGGTGGGGCAATGCGGCCTGCGGGCTGTGCTACGAAGGTCTGGCCTGGGCCACCGGCGCTGCGGTCATGGCCTATGGCAGCGTGCCGGGCTGGCGCTCACTGGTGCTGGCTGCTTTGTACAGCGCCGGCGCGCACGGCATCATGACCTTGAACGACTTCAAGTCGGTCAAGGGAGACCGGAAGATGGGCATTGGCTCGCTGCCGGTGCGGCTGGGCATCGATGGTGCCGCTCGCGTGGCCTGCCTGACGATGGTCTTGCCTCAGGCGCTGGTCATCGGTCTGCTGCTGCAGTGGGGGGCTCCGGCGCATGCCTGCGGCGTGCTCGTGCTGCTGGCCGTGCAGGGCGTGCTGATGCGGCGCTTTCTGCGCGCGCCCGAGCAGCAGGCCCTGTTCTACAGTGGCTTCGGCGTGCCGCTGTTCGTCTGCGGCATGATGGTCAGCGCCTTCGCGCTACGCAGCGTCGGGGCCACGGCATGAACCCGGCCGCCACGCTGGGCTGGTGCGGCATCGTCAGGCTGGGCCTGGTGCAGGCGATGCTGGGTGCCGTGGTGGTGCTGACCACCTCGACGCTGAACCGCGTGATGGTCGTCGAACTGGCACTGCCGGCGCTGCTGCCCGGGCTGCTGGTGGCGCTGCACTATGCGGTGCAGATGACGCGGCCGCGCATGGGTTACGGCTCCGACCGCGGACAACGCCGCACACCGTGGATCCTGGGCGGCATGGCGGTACTGGCCGCCGGAGGCCTGGGTGCCGCGCTGGCCGTGGCCTGGATGGGCAGCGACCGCTGGGCCGGCATGGCACTGGCGGTGCTGTCGTTCGCGCTGGTCGGCCTCGGTGTCAGCGCAGCAGGCACCTCGCTGCTGGTGCTGTTGGCCAAGCGCGTGGCCGAAGCGCAGCGCGCTGCGGCGGCCACCACCGTGTGGGTGATGATGATCGTCGGCTTTGCGGTCACCGCCGGACTGGCCGGCCGCTTTCTCGACCCCTACACGCCGCAGCGCCTGGTGGCGGTGTCGGCCGTGGTGTCGCTGGTGGCGCTGGTCGTGGCCGCGCTGGCGCTGCGCGGGCTGGAAGGCCGCGCAACCGCCGCGGTCGCACCCGCCACGACGGCGCGGCCCGACTTCCGCACTGCGCTGCGCGAGGTCTGGCGTGATGCCGATGCGCGCCGTTTCACGGTTTTTGTGTTCGTCTCGATGCTGGCCTACAGCACGCAGGACCTGATCCTGGAGCCCTTTGCCGGCGCGCTGTTCGACTTCACGCCGGGCGAGTCGACGCAACTGGCCGGGGTGCAGCATGGCGGCACGCTGGCCGGCATGCTGCTGGCGGCACTGGCCGGCCGGCGCGTGGCCGGCGCGGCGCTGGGCTCGCTGCGCGCCTGGACCGTCGGCGGCTGCCTGGCGTCGGCGCTGGCACTGCTCGGCCTGGTGCTGGCCGGCCTGTGGGCACCGCACTGGCCGCTGCGCGCCAACGTCTTCCTGCTCGGCCTATCCAACGGTGCCTTCTCGATCGCCGCCATCGGCTCGATGATGGCCCTGGCCAGCGCCGGCCGCAGCGGCCGCGAGGGTACGCGCATGGGTTTGTGGGGCGCGGCACAGGCCATCGGCTTCGCGCTCGGCGGTCTGTTCGGAGCCGCGGCCAGCGACGTGGCGCGCTGGTTGCTGGGCGCCGTCGGTCCGGCCTATGCGTCGGTATTCCTGCTCGAGGCGTTGATGTTCGGGGCCGCGGCGGCGCTGGCGGTACGCATTTCCGGCGTTGCGCCCAAGGTGCCGCCGGTCGAGACATCCGCACCGGGTGAACTGCCCGGCCTGTCCATTGGAGGTACGCGATGAATCCGTCGAATGCAAGCGGGGTCTACGACGTGGTCGTGGTCGGGGGCGGCCCGGCCGGCGCCACCGCGGCGAATGACCTGGCACGGCAAGGCCATTCCGTGCTGCTGCTCGACCGCGCTGGCCGCATCAAGCCTTGCGGCGGCGCCATTCCGCCGCGACTGATCAAGGACTACGCCATTCCCGACCACCTGCTGGTGGCGCGGGCGCGTTCGGCACGCATGGTCTCGCCCGCCGACGTCAAGGTCGACATCCCGATCGAAGGTGGCTTCGTCGGCATGGTCGACCGCGAGCATTTCGACGAGTGGCTGCGCCAGCGCGCGGCCGAAGGTGGTGCGGTGCGCTGCACCGGCAGCTTCGAACGCATCGAGCGCACCGACGACGGCCTCAGCGTCGTGCACTTCCGCTCGCGCGACGGGGCCGCGCGCCACGAGCATGCGGCCTCGGTGCGCTGCCGATGCATCGTCGGCGCCGACGGCGCGCGCTCCGAAGTGGCGCGTCAGATGGTGCCGGGCGCGGACCAGACCCGGTACGTTTTCGCCTACCACGAGATCGTGCGCTCGCCCGCGGCCAGCACGCCGGGCTACGACGCGTCGCGCTGCGACGTCTACTACCGGGGCGAACTGTCGCCCGATTTCTACGGCTGGGTGTTTCCGCACGGCGACAGCATGAGCATCGGCACCGGCAGCGCCGACAAGGGCTTCTCGTTGCGCACTGGCACCGCGGCCCTGCGTCGCGCCAGCGGACTCGACGGCCTGCAGACCTTGCGCCGCGAGGGCGCGCCGATCCCGATGAAGCCGCTGCCGCGCTGGGACAACGGCCGCGAGGTGGTGCTGGCTGGCGACGCGGCCGGCGTGGTGGCGCCGGCCTCCGGAGAAGGCATCTACTACGCGATGTACGGCGGGCGCGTCGCCGCCGAAGCGGTGCACCGGTTCCTGACCACCGGCAACGCGCGCGCGCTGGCCGGTGCGCGCAAGCAGTTCATGCGCGCCCATGGCCGCGTCTTCTGGGTGCTCGGCATTCTGCAGCGCTTCTGGTACAGCAGCGACAAGAGGCGCGAGCGCTTCGTCAGCATCTGCAAGGACCGCGACGTTCAGCAACTGACCTTCGAGTCCTACATGAACAAGGAACTGGTGCGCAAGAAGCCCATGGCCCACGTGCGCATCTTCTTCAAGGACATGGCCCACCTTCTCGGGCTGGCCAGGGTGTGACAATGCAGGCCATGCCCGCAGCAGTGCGAGCTTGGTGCCGCGGGCACCGAAGCCCGCCTTCGGGTACCGCGGACCTGCCCTGGATCAATTCGAGGCCAAAGCCTTTCTGCCGCAATCGTCCAGGATGGGTTCCAATCGTGATCCGATGACCTAGCCGAAGGAAACACACCGTGACACGCCGTGCTCCCGAGCCGGCAGACCTCGGCCCCCTCTCCGGGTGCGCCGCCGAATTGGCCGAGGCCTTCGTCTCACTGGCCAGCGATATCGCGTTGGTCATCGATGAACAAGGTGTCGTGCAGAGCGTGGCGCAAAGCGCGACCTCGCCGATTGCCGCCGATTCCAGCCAATGGGTCGGGCGGCCGTGGGCGGACATGGTCACCGGCGACACGCGGCGCAAGGTGGAACTGATGTTGACCGACGTGCGCGCCACCGGCGTGGCCCGGCGGCGCGAGGTCAACGTCGCCGGCCAACAAGACGGCGACGTGCCCGTGGCGTTCTCGGCGCTGCGCCTGGGTACGCTCGGCCCGGTGCTTGCGGTGGGGCGCGACCTGCGGGCCGTCTCGGCGATCCAACAGCGCTTTCTGGACGCGCAGCAGGAACTGGAGCGTGGCTACTGGCGCTCGCGCCAGGCCGAATCCCGCTACCGGCTGCTGTTCCAGGTGGCCACCGATGCCGTGCTGACGGTCGACGCTTATTCGCTGCGTGTCGTCGAGGCCAACCATGCGGCGGCCAGCATGCTCGGTGCCGGCATGGCGCTGGCCGGGCGCGCTGCGCCGGAGCTCTTCGACCGATCGTCCCGCGGCACGCTGCAGGATCTGCTGCTCAACGCCGGCGCCAACGGCAAGCCGGCCGAGATCAACGTGCGATTGCCCAAGTCGCAGGCGCTGGCCGCCGTGTCGGCCACGCCCTTCCGCGCTGGCGGCGGTCTGCGGCTGTTGCTGCGGGTGCGCTCCGCTGCCGCGCCCGAAGCCCATGGCGTCGAGATGAACCGTACCCTCGCGCTGCTGGTGGACAGCACGCGCGACGGCATCGTCGTTACCGATTCCAGCGGTCGCATCCTGGTGGCCAACCCGGCCTTCCTGGCGCTGGTGCATACCGCCAGCGAAGACGAGGTGCGTGGCCGTCCGATCAGCGATTGGCTGGGCCGCATCGAGGCCGATGTCTCTGCCCTGCTGGCCGGCGCCCATGCGCACGGTATTGCGCATCTGGTGCGCTCAAGCCTTCGCCGCAGTGACGGCGTGGCCATCGACGTCGACATCACCGGTGCCATGCTGGCCGAGGGCGAGCAGGAATGCTTCGGTTTCACCATTCGGCCTTGCGAGCCGCGCGGCGATGCGCAGTCTGCCTGGTTGAAGGCGCTGATGGTGCTGGACGAGCGGGTCGGGCGACTGCCGCTGCCTGAGTTGATGGCGCAGGCGCAGCAAATGATCGAACGGCGCTTCGTCGGCTTGGCCATGGCGCGTGCCCATGGCGACATTGCGGCGGCCGCCGGCATGCTGGGCGTCGCAGTGGAACACCTGTTGCGATCCCTCGCCAAAGATGAAAAGCCGCCGGCGCAGCCGCCGGCTTTGGACGCTTGAGCACCGCCATGTCTATCAGCCCAGCCTTTGGCCAGGCCGACATGACGAACTGCGATCGCGAGCTGATCCAGTTCGCCGGGTCGGTTCAGCCACACGGCTTTCTGTTGGTGCTGCAGCAACCGCGTCTGCGCATCGTGCAGGCCAGCCGCTCGGCTGCACACTGGCTGGGCCATCCGCTGGACTGGCTGCTTCTGCGCGACCTTGACCAGCTGGACGGCGACATCGGCCTGCAACTGCAGACACTGTGCGAAGACGGCGACCTGCGCGAGCCCGATCCACTGCAATGTCGCATCGGTGCGGCACTGTTCGAAGGTGCGGTTCACCGTGTCGCCGCCGATATGCTGGTGCTGGAGCTGGAGCCGGCGGACCCGCCGCCGCCGGCCGCCCCGAGCGTGCAGATCGATGGGGCGGCGCTGCTCAGTCGCCTGAGCGGACTGGTGCAGCGCATCAGTGAGGCTTCGTCGATCGGCACGCTGACCGACGGCGTGGTCAAGGACCTGCGCGACATCATCGGCTACGACCGCGTGATGGTCTACCGCTTCGATCCTGATGGCCATGGCAAGATCATTGCCGAGGCACGTGACCCGCGGCTCGAGGCGCTGCTTGGCCATCGCTACCCGGCGACCGACATTCCGCACCGCGCACGCGAGCTGTACCTGCGCAATCGCGTGCGCGTGCTGGTCGACGTGCACTACGAAGCCTCGGTGCTGGTGCCGCAGCGCATCGGCGGACAGGCCGCCGGTCCGGACGGCGAACTGGACATGTCGCTTTGCTACCTGCGCAGCATGTCGCCGCTGCATCTGCAGTACCTGAAGAACATGGGCGTCACGGCCACGCTGGTGATCTCGCTGGTGCGCGAAGGCCGACTGTGGGGACTGATCGCCTGCCACCACTACCAGCCGCGCAACCTCGGCTATGCCGTACGCGCGGCCTGCGAGTTGCTGGGCGAGGCCCTGTCCACGCGCATTGCCGCCATCGAGAACTACGCCCGTGCCCAGGTGGCGATCCAGGTACGTCGGCTGGAGCAGCGACTGGTGGAGGCCACCTCCACCGAAGGCGACTGGCGACTGGCGCTGTTCCGCAATCCACGCACGCTGCTGCAGCCGCTGGAGGCCACCGGCGCGGTGCTGTTCCACGACGGCGAGGTACTGAGCTGCGGGGAAGTGCCGTCGACTCCAGAGTTGCGTGCATTGCGCGGCTGGATCCAGGAGCAGCCGGGTGAGGGCCCGTTCAGCACCGCATCGATCGGGAAGTCGAGCCCGCCGCTGGTGAGCTTGACTCCCACCGCCAGCGGCGTGCTCGCGGTCAAGCTGTCGGCGACACAGCCTGACTACCTGGTCTGGTTGCGCAAGGAACAGCTTCAGAGCTACACCTGGGCCGGCGACCCGACCAAGCCTATCGTAGACAACGACCCGTTGAAGCTGTCACCGCGGCGCTCGTTCGCCGCCTGGTCCGAGATCGTGCGAGGCACCTCGACGCCCTGGACGCCCGGCGAACTGGCACTGGCCAGCGCCTTCGGCGATGCGCTGATCGACATCATCGTCCAAGTGCACGCGGTGCGCATGTTGATCGCCGAGCATCAGTTGGCGCATGTGCGAAACATGGTGGCCGACTCCAAGGAGCCCGTGGCCGTGGCCGCGGCCTCCGGCGGCGCCTTCTATGCCAATCCCGCCTTCTTCAAGCTGGCCAGGTGCGAGCCGCACGAGTGCATCTCGCTGGATGAACTGGTGGCCCAATTCGACGACCAGGCCGCCGCGCGGCGGATGGTCGGCCAGGTGCGCGCCGAGCAGCGCTCCTGGCGGGGTGAGATGGCGCTGCGGCTGCGCGATGGGTCCTGCCTGCCGGTGTCACTGCGTGCCGAGCCGGTGCCGGCGCGTGACGGCGCAATGCTCGGCTTCATCTTCATCTTCGGCGACTTGACCGACATGAAGCTTGCGCGCGAGGCGCGCATGCATCTGGAGGCCTCGTTGTCCCGCGTCGGGAGCAGTGATCATCCGTCGCAGGGCGGCGACCTGATCGGCGCGATCATTGCCAACGCCGGTCTGGCGGCAATGGACATCGCCGACGGCGGCGCAGCCCCGAGCGTGGCGCCGTTGCTGCACGAGGTGGAAACAGCCACGGCGCGTGCGACTGCGCTGTACGCTCGAATCATCAGCTTCGGCAGCGTACGCCGCCCGCGCTCGTAGCAGCCTTCGCGCTCAATGTACGGCCCTGCGCACTGCGCACTGCGTGCTGCGTGCTGCGTGCTGCGTGCTGCGGGATTCGCGCACGGGAACGGCCCGGCGCGCTCATTCGCGAGCCAGCTCTCCGAACAGCTGCTCGTGCCGCCGAAACGCACTCAGCGCTTCGTCGGCCAAGGCCTGGCGGTCGCCAGGCGTTCCGGCAACCGCCTCC
>Ga0105103_10000674_pt1 | contig 19305 bp, 22 predicted proteins | sample PPLLaktember2015_2_FD_79107 | JGI IMG/M metagenome (GOLD analysis project Ga0105103, IMG submission 79107) | Freshwater sediment microbial communities from Prairie Pothole Lake near Jamestown, North Dakota, USA - PPLs Lake P7 Core (6) Depth... | ecosystem: Environmental > Aquatic > Freshwater >...
AATGAAGACTGATGACGCAAAGAAGATCATTTCGACTGCCATTGACCGGGAAGTCGAGGCATACACATTTTACCGCACCATATCCGACAAGGTAAAAGACGCAGCACTCAAGAAACTCTTTGGTGAGCTTGCCGGAGAAGAGAAGCAGCACCGGGAATTCCTGCAGGGAATGCTTTCAAAAGATGTCACCAAGATGCGCTTTGATGCAAAGAAGGACTATAAAGTAGTCAATGCAATGCCCAGCCCGCCCTTGTCCGCTGACATGAAACCGCTTGACGGTATTGTTGTCGCGATCAAGAAGGAACTTGAGGCGATGCAGATGTACACCCAGCTCGCAGGCCTCTCAACAGATACCGAGCAGAAGTTCCTCTTTACCCAGCTCGCAAATATGGAAAGCGGGCACAAAGCAAGGCTCGAAGACCTCTACACCAACATGGCCTTCCCAGAAGTCTGGTAACCTGAACATCCACTTTTTAATGTTGAGTTGTTTTTAATACTTCCATTCTATTGAGTCCGTGATATTTACTGACGAATCATAGTAAATCAGATGTGGTGATCATAATACCGGTTTATTTGTAAAATCTTTCATCGGACAAATCAGGATACTCCTTCAAATCTTCATGTTTTATCATTATTTATATTCAGACAGCTGACCAGGCATGATATGCCACAGCAAAGGAGAAATGAAACGGCTGAAAAAGCTGCCTCCTATTGCCACATTCCCAGTATTGCAGGACTTTAAAATCTTTGAAAGACCAGTGCCAGGCAGTGAAGCAACAGCAAGGATGAAGTTTCCGATCCTGTTTCCGATCTCGCACGATCATCCGGCTGCTGAATTGTCCCTGTATAACCTTGAGTCGTTGTGTGCTATGGAGAGTGCCAGTTCCGCACTCTTCTCTTTGTCCTTAATCTCAAGCATTACATCAATATCAAAAGGTTTGCTGGACTGCAGGAATAACCGGAAATCTTCCGGGTTAATGTGCTCGGCATGAGCCCCGGGCCGTTTACCAGGTTGTTGCGAGCTGTAATCGACCATCGGAAGTCCATCGGTTTTCTTCCAGCTTGCACGGACAGGTTCAAGAAGATCGGCCATACATTCGTTATTGTTATAGAGGGCATGATGAAACACATCAAAAAGCACAGGTATTCCCGTGCGTTCATGGATAGCAAGGCAGTCTGAAATCGTATAGAGCCGTTCATCATTCTCTATGACAAGCCGCCGTCTGATGGCATCATCAAGCCGTTCATAATTTTCAATAAACCGTTCCATGCTGGCTGTTTTATTCCGGTAAACACCTCCCAGATGAATCTGGAGTTTTGCCGAATCGTCAAGCCCCATCAGGTCAAGTACCTGTGCCTGATACACAAGATCTGCGACGCTCCGTTCCAGGACACCCTCATCGGGGGCGTTCAGCAGGACGAACTGGTCAGGGTGCATGGAGATCCTGAAGCGGTGAAACCGGATAAAATCTCCGATTATGCGAAACTCCTCTGCAAAGTGTTTCTGCCAGGAAAATGTGCAGACCGGGTGCGATGCAAAAGGGACCATATCTGATGTTATCCGGAAAAAGAGGATCCCATGGGCTGCGTTATACGAGAGTATTTTAAACAGACAATCGAGGTTTGCCTTCACGGTTTTATCGACCCGATCATCAGAATATGATGCAAGGCGGAATGTACGGGAAGGCGTGCACCCGATTGAACGGTTAATACAGGGGTAGCCGATCCGCATACCAGACCTTCCTGGGCAGGTGCGTCACTTTGTTCTCAGCCTCTTTCCTGCACTCCATGCATCGCCGGCATAGTCACCGACAGTCCAGTACCGGTTGTCCGGCATCGTAAGCAGGAGCGGATTAATCTTTCTGAGGTCTGGATTGCCTTCGGTGAGATATCTCTCCTCTGTGTAGGTTGCGATGATTTCCCCGATATAAAAATTATTTGTGGGATTTTCGACAACGGTCTGAAGCTGGCATTCCAGGGAGAGCGGGCATTCGCTTATCATCGGGGCGGTCGCTAGTTCCCCGTAATACACATCAAAGAGTGCTGCTTTGTTCACGCTTTTTCCCGAGACAAGCCCGCAGTAATCTGTTATATCCATCATTTCTGCTGATGGAACATTAATACTGAAGGTCTGGTTCTCCTCGATACCCCGAACCGTATAGTGGTTCCGCCCGACACCACACCCGATCGTCGGTGGGTTTGCATTCACGCGGGTTATCCAACCGAGCGCCATGAAGTTGGGTTTCCCATCCACAAGCGTGCCGAGCAAGGTCACCGGCATTGGATACATGAACACATTTCTTCCAGCTGAAATTTTCCCCATTGATCCATCCCCGGCTCTGATATGGGAAGGGCATAATAAAAAAGGGTTGTGCACGGTTTTACTATCACGGTGTTTTATGGAAATCCAGCGCCGCCGAGTTCATACAGTAGCGTTTGCCAGTGGGGGGCGGGCCGTCATCAAAGACATGGCCGAGATGTGCCCCACACCGGGCGCAGAGTACTTCAATCCGTTCCATCCCTCCCGTAGTATCGGTCTGGGTGCAGATATTAAGCTCTGAAACCGGCGCGTAAAAACTGGGCCAGCCGGTATGGGAATCAAACTTGGTATCTGATAAAAAGAGGTCAGTACTACAGCAGATACAGGAATAGATACCATGCTCCTTCCAGTTATGGTATTTTCCGGTAAAGGGATATTCAGTGCCCTGTTTACGGGCCACATTGAACTGTTCCGGGGTGAGCTGTCCTCTCCATTCCTCATCGGTTTTTATCACCGGGGCGACATTTTCTGTCTTTCCGGTGCGGGCGTTAAAAATGGGGATCGTATCACCCGCTTTCCCAGGCTGGTCCTCAATCATCAACATACACCGCCAAGTGTAGTGCGGAGAAAATACATAGACTTAATGTTAAGGGCAAGCAGAAGAGCAAACAAAAACGGATTATAATCCGAAAAATCCCAGTATCCTGCTCTTTGTATCCTTGTGGAAGATCTTTGCACCTTCCTTAATCGTGCGCACGTCTTCCACGGTATAGAGAATATCAGGGTGGCGGGTGGACAATAAAACGAGGAGCTGACCGAGTGCCGTGCGGGGGACGATCATAAAAATGATAGCCACGGTCTGCGAGAAACTGCCCGATCCCTCGATCCGGGTCATCCCATAACCGAGGGAGGAGAGTTCTGTAATGAGGGGCTGGGGGTCGGCCGGAGTAATAAGACGGACGATAACGTACCCAAGGGAAATCATGGTCTCAATCTGCATGCCAATCAGAGTCCCGAGGCCGTACCCGGCAAGATAGGCAAACAGGTTCCAGTAATTCCCAAGATTGGTTATGACTATGCCTGTCGAGAGAAGCCAGATACCGGTCTTTGCAATGCCGATCCAGCCGGCAAGGTTTGCATGTCCACGGTTGATATAAATGGTCCTGACGGTTTCAAGGCTGGTCTCCACGATCCGTGCGATCAGGATAAGGAGGGGTAATGCTGCTGCTTCCAGAATTCCCGGCCCGATTTCACGTCACTCTCCTGATCTTAGTAGTCTTTATTTGATTCTTGAATACCTTGTGGAATGATATGGGGCAGGTTTCGCTTTTTTGGGACCAAGTTCACCTGTCCATTTTTAAGTACATTAAGGGAAAGCTCTCCCCTAACCTATTATTTTCTTATTTCGGGCTTCTATTGGCAAAAAGAGCGGATCCAGATCCTGGCAGGTCGCATGAAATCGCAAATTTCAGATCACTTTTTTGCGATCCCTGATAATCAGGGTTTTCCGATGAAAATGGCTTAATTAAGAGCCTGAAAAATGTCCCTAACAGGCCCTTTTGGATGGCAAAGCCACAGAAATGTGGAGTCTGGGACATGCCGGCTTTTTCATCCTTAACCCGGGGCAGGGTTGTCTTGTCAGCTGGTCCAATAATCCGCAGGGTGCATACCACAGAGCAGATGCCGCACCGGGTGCAGGTGATTTCGTCAATCAGTATTGTCATGGGGAGTCCTCTTTCGATTTTAATGGGATATATCGGTTGATGTCATGCAAAAAGATCCTGTACCTGTTCTGGTATATCACTCATCCTGAAACCCTTAAAACTGGATATCCTTGTTGTTATATGGAGGGGGGGTTGAAGATGCCCTATGATTTTACTCTCCTTCCCAACTTCCATCGGCCCACAATTTAAGCATATCAAAATCACGCATTATTGTCGCCCGGCTAAGTGCTTGCGACCGGCTCAGCATCCTCCTTTGAATAAAATCGTATTCACAGAGAATTTTTGAGTTCCGGAGCAATGTTGCCCGTATCGGATGATGCTGGTATATGACACTTTCTTGTCTTCTGAAATACCATTTTATTCTCTGGAATGTGAGCCAGTCAAGTTTCATGGCCAACGTAGAGTGGAACCTGAACTCATCGGCAGAATCCAGATCATATCTCCGTAATGAGCAATACGGGGAGATTGCTTGGGAGAGCTGATATCGGAATTGTTTAAGGTTCTCGTCAGGAGTGATTGTGACATAAACAACCTTCGAATCGTCAAAAAATCCGTAACTTCCCACCTCATATTTTGGAATCTCCTTTTGATTTATACATATACGTGTGAAATCTTCGACGAGTTGTTTTTCATTACGGGTCGAAAAAGGCCCGGCCAGGGTGATATGCGGGATAACCAGTTTGTTGCCGAGATTAAATTTCTCCTGTAAATGATTGCTTAAATTGCGAATCTGGTGCTTCACTGAACCCATAAGGCGGATATCTATCAAATAGTGAGTCATACTTCCTCATACCATACTACAACTGACAATCCGGCAACCTCATGGTAATAGTTCAGGTAATTTTTCAAAAGTACATGCAATAATTTCTGTTATACTCTCCGGCACGTAGTAATATGAGCGATCCATTTGAGGAATTTTTAATTCCTAATGAAAGTTATCGCCAGTTATCAGATAATGCACATCGGCCGGAGCCGGAAAAATTATTTTACCATTTTACCTTTTATCCAGTTTGCCTTTTACCCGGCTGATGATCTCATCAAAGGATTTCTGGATCTGAGTTTGCGTATCCTTTATGGTTTTTTCAATGTACTGCTTTCCTTCTTCGGTTGTTACGAGGTCATGTGTGACTTTCATCACGTCATTAACAGACGAGATGACGGATTGTGTCGCCTCAGAAAACCTCTTATCAATGACGTTTCCACCTGTCTGGGTGACCGAAGGTTCGCTCTCTTCTACCCACCGCCCATTTTCAAAGTGCCCTTTTTTTTCGGTCATGGCCTTCACCTATTTCCTCTTCATTGACATCAGTTTTCCTCATAATTAAAATACAGGGATGAGGTTTTTGCTCACGTCCGAACACTATAAGGATACCAGATGCGCCTCCCGGGGAATGAGGTGGTGAGACCTCCACTCCCGCACACTCAAAGCACCCCCCCCCCAATGGAGCGATCGTTCCTGAAGAAGGTTCATAAAATACTGAATCTCATCAGGTGTTTTACCGAGCCAAAATTCTACCTTCCCGATTTTCTGTGATTCTTTTTCATTGCCTGATACCTTCGTTCACCAGTTCCCTTCTGAAAACCTTCCCAAGCACCACCATTTAATACCATTGCCGGTTATCCAGAGAGTAGGTGATAACGACATGGTGAACAAAGGACAACAACTGAGAACAAAACGAAAAACCGAGCGGCTCATCACGGGCAGCTGTAATATCCCACTCTACCGCATCGAAAAAGACCTCGCCGATATCGGTTTTACCCAGTTAGGTGCAGATCAGGTTGCCATCGCGATGGAACACCGCCCTCATGAACTCTACCTGGAAATCCTGCTGGATGAAGGGCGCTGCGTCCACAGCTACCTCCTCGTAACCTTTGAGGAGAAGAACAAGAAACAACGGAAATTCCGCTGGTAATCGGGAGACCTGCCTGTCCGATGGATCTCTCGGGAAAATTCCCGTTGCTTCACGAATTGATGGTATAGACGATCTTTCCCTCCTTGAAGATGGAGATCAGGCCTCCGCTCTGCGATACCACGACCCCGATTGACCTGGTGGCCTGGGTGATGCCCGCAGCTGACGAATGCCGTGAACCCAGCCCTCCGGGCAGGTCCACCCTGCTCATGTCGACGGTAATACATCTCCCTGCAGCCTCGACCAGCCCGCTCCCGGTGACGAGGAACGCCCCGTCCAGCTGGGCGAACTCCTTGATGGCTCCCCTTGTCCCGGCATTGGTTATCTGCCGTTCGGTCTCGCCATGACCGTAGAACGGGTTTAAGACAAACTGTTTCGAATGACCCTGAACGTTTTCAGAGTCACCGACAACAAAGGATGTTCCGATCATCTTTCCCTCCCGTCCTTCCCGGGCAATTTCCATGGCAACATGGAGGACCGAATCAAGTACGGCCGGGGCAACGTCAGTTCCAGAACAGATGGCAGCCAGTTCTTCCGGTGAAGGCATATGTTCGGATATCTTGCCGTTCCTCAGTGCCGACCCCTTTTCATATGGAGGGATCTGCCCCCGTCTCGAGTGCGTGATCAGGACCACGGCTGCAATGACTAAAACGATGACGACTGCTGCGAAACCGATGAAATACGGGGTCAGGTCAGCAGGAGGGGGACCTGCCGGGACCTGACGGGAAGGGGTTGAGACCTTATCCCTGAGGTCCAGTGCAATTCTCTTGGTAGTAGACTGGCCGTCAGACTGGTTTCCCGTGATCGTGATGGTGAAGGTGCCGGCAACGGAGTACTGGTGATCTACCGGAAGATCGGCAGATTTCGTGGTGTTCCCGTCATTCCACTCGACATTCACCGACTCGATGGTGACCCCCGGGGATCCGGGATTGAGATTTCCGTTCAGGGTGACGTTCATCCCGTCGATTACTGGCTCAAGTAGCGTCAGTATCGGGGCATTAGCTATCGTTACCGGTCCCCCCGTTACTCCCGGAACCGAAGTGTTCACAGCTGTTGGAAGTGTTTCGGTGATAACGGGCCGGGCAACAGAAACGTTCGTGGTCAGGGTGGTGTTCTGCCCGTCGGATTGCAGAGCGTTGATCGAGAGAATATAGGTACCGGGACTTATGTACACGTGCGAGTACGGGAACCCATGGTATTCTGGTGTCTGGCTGTCCCCCCAGTCCCAGCGGATGCTTATTATGGTCACGTTCACTGAGCCGGGAGCAACCGTCCCGTAGATGGTACAGGTCAGATTCTCCGTTACCAGCGAATCGATAATGAGGACCGGTGGTGGGATGACTGCAATGGTCGTGTTCACCGGGGGTTCAGGTTCGGTTGGTGCGGGGGTTGGCGGCTCGCTCGTGACATCGTATACTACGTCGGTCGTGACCTGAGGAGTGATATTGTCCGGAGTATCTGCAGAAACAACGACCGACAGTATGAGGGGAAGGATGCACACAACGGCAGTGATCAGCCGTAATCCGGACGCTGTATCTCGACGCATAGAAAACCCGGTTTGATAAGTTCCACAGAAATATCGTAATGATTGTTCTTAAATACGGATGTTTCCACCCGGGAACAATCAATCCCGGGATTTTTTTGGAACCGTCGATCGCGCGAAGGCACCGGATATGTCTTAGCCGTGGTGCTTTGATTCTTATAGTATTCGTATTCGGGGTGAACCGCACCGACCACTATCATATCCTTATTTTTTACACATCTCCCGGTTCTCTATTCTGCTTCCTGTTCTTCCCCGGGTATGTATTTCACCTGCTGGCGGACTCGCTCATTCCGTCCGGTCTCCCCCGTTAATCCCCGGTTGCCGGATTTGTAATGAGCGGTATTTCCTGAGGGGACATTTTACCAGCCTCTGCCATAGTCCCCGGCACAAGGTATGCAGATAAATTTACCATCCTTTACCCTGGCCCGGTGCTCGGCAACCAACTCACCACATACGGCACACTGAACAGATGTGAAGACCTTTGCCCGTACCGGAATTTCCGGCTTGACATCTCTTGCAATGAATAGTTCATCGATCGGCATCCTGAGGATCTTCTCAATTACTGCAGCCTGCCGTGCGTGGAACTCTTTATTTTCGGCGGATGTCGCGGTGCCGGCCATAACTTTTTCCCGGAGGGTAAAAGCCACAGGGTCAATTCTCTGTACTACTGGTTCGGGACGCTGGACAAGCCGTATAGCACGGTTTGATATCCGATCGATGAATGTGTAAGCATGCTTGCCGTAGTCGTGGTAGATCAGGTTGCCCTTTCCTACCGAGCAGCCGGCAACCAGCTGAATTGCATCGACCCCGCACGCATCGTTCTCGACAATAGCAACAAGATCTTCATCTTCGGAACGACCAGCCCGGAGGTGCTGCAATGCGTACTCTGCCGCCCGGTAGCCGAGTGCAAGCCCGGGACAGGCATGCCCGTGGAACGCTACAGCTTCGTTATAGGATTTTATCGATTGGGTCATCGGATCACAACTTTTGTTCTTTTTAGGAGAAAATATTACCTCGTTCTTTTGCAATCACGATGTAGAACTGCGTCAGGAGCGAAGGTGCACCGGGTATAAGCGTCTGAATATTAACGGATATACGGATAGATACCATTTTTCAAACATCGCCATAGGTTATTCCTTTCGTTAAAGAGCCCGGAGTACCGCTTCCCCGAACTCCCGGGTCCCTACTGATCCCCCGAGGTCCCGGGTCCGGATGTCCTGTGCAATCACTTCCTGCACCGCCGCCTCAATGCGGTCCGAACCTGTATGGTCGCCGAGGTAGGCAAGAAGCATCGCCGCACTCCGCAGGGCTGCAATCGGGTTGGCGATGTTTTTCCCGGCAATATCCGGAGCACTGCCGTGCACCGGTTCGAACAGGGCATACTGGTCACCGATATTGGCACTGGGTATGAGTCCCAGCCCGCCCACAAGATAGGAGGCCATGTCTGACAAAATATCCCCGAATATGTTTGTCGTGACTACGACATCATAGGAAGCAGGGTGCTGGAGGATATCCAGCGCAAGTGCATCGATATACTTGTCGGTACAGGCAATTCCCGCGGCTTGTGCCTCGGCAAGGCAGATATCACGGAACAGTACATCAGACTTGAGCACATTTGCCTTGTGCCCGACAGTAAGTTTTCCTTTCCGATTGCGTGCAAGACGGAGGGCACAGCGGACGATCCGCTCGGTTCCCTTACGGGTCACAACCCGGAGCGTGGTTGCCCGGTCGGTCCCGATCTCTTCGATTCCCGAGTAGAGTCCTTCAGTATTCTCCCGCACGATCATGATATCAAACCCGTTGCCTTTCACCGGCCGCAGGTTCGCGTAGAGATCGAGAGATTTTCTCAGCCGCAGCACGACGCTCTGGTAATCCTTCATCGGAGGTGTCGTAATTGCCCCGAACAGGATCGCATCTGCTGTCTTCAGTTCAGCGATATCCCGGTCTGCACAGGGGCAACCGGTCATTTCCCAGCGGTGGAACCCGACATCAACGGAGAAGTACTCGTATTCGGGATGGAGTTTTTCAAGAATCGCAGAAGCGACCGGGATTACCTCGTGACCGATCCCGTCCCCTTCAACGACCGCAATCCGGGTCATTTCGATCGCCACCCTGTAACCAGTGCATCGACAGCACGGGCGATAGTGGCCGGGCTGGCTCCCCAGTGAACAACAGCCCCGTACTTTCCTTTGTATAAACCTGTACCTTCACGCTCGGAACGGCAGCAGCGGGCAATGAACGGCTCCTCCCTCACGGATTCCAGCGGACAGATATTCTCAAGCACAAAGTCCTTGCCGTAGCACTCGGCCAGGAACTGCGAACCGGTCAGGCAACCTGCTACCCGCTCGCCTCCATGCAGCTTGTCGGCGTCGAGCGTCCGGGTATACCCTGCGGCACGGCAGGGGTAAACATCCGCCTTTACCTGAGTGATATCACGGGTGTGATGACAGAATAGTACGGAAAGGTCCCCGAAAAGCCCGGCGGACTCCAGCTCGCGGATACAGGCAGACAGGCTCGGGCGGGGAGGCGTTACATCGTAGACATGGACTTTGAGCAACCCGGACACATCAGGATCGAGAACAAATGTCATATGTTCATCAAGGCCGGTAAAAATCATGCAGCGGTATCCTGTATCGAGAGCAAGCTCAATCAGCCGGGTCCGGTCATGGATCTGTACTTTCTCGGGGTACCAGGAAGTTTCCCGGGCGGTCGCGATCACGTTCGACGCAACGATTCTACGCATCATGCCGCTCCCTGCAGGATCCGGTGTTATTTCCAGCACTTCGTAACCGGTTCCTGTGTCCCGCACAAGGTAGCGGCTCAGGAAATATACCAGATCCCCACAGGGTTTTGTCGAGGCATATCCTACCTCCTTGCACTGCCCGGGAAAGATCATCTGCCGGCCCTCATGTAGTTAACAAGGCCACCTGCTGCAAGGATCTCCTGCATCCGGGGGGATAAAGGCCTGACAGGATATTTCTTACCCTGTGCCTCAACCCATCCTTCAGCAAGGTCGAATTTCACAATATCCCCCTCAATGCAGGTAATGTTACATTCGATAAGCGGGAGCCCGACATTGATTGCGTTCCGGAAAAAAATCCGTGCAAACGATGGCGCTGCTACCGCAACAACCCCGGATTCCCTGATGGCGATAGCCGCCTGTTCCCGGGACGAGCCGCAGCCGAAATTTTTTCCTGCGATGATTACCGCTCCGTTCATCCGCCGGGCGAGTGACGGATCGAGATCTTCGAATATGTGCTCAATCCAGACAGCATGGTCCTTTGTCCGCAGGTAGCGACCGGCGATTATCTGATCCGTGTCAATGTCCGCACCGACACAGACCGCACGCCCTTTGCCCGGCATCAGGACACCTCCTCCGGCGGGGTTATTTCCCCTTCCAGTGCGCTGGATGCTGCAGTAGCAACCGAGGAAAGGTAAATTTCTCCGCCTGTACCCATCCGGTTTTTAAAATTGCGGTTTGCCGTTGACAGGCAGACCTCCCCCTCACCAATCACACCCATATGAGCTCCGAGACAGGGGCCGCAACCAGGGGTACCGATAGTGCAGCCGGCCTCTACTATATCAGCGAGCACCCCGGTCCTGATCGCTTCCTCCAGCACAGCACGGGATGCAGGGACCACAATCGTTCGGACCGCAACTTTTCTTCCTTTCACGATCCTGGCAAACCGTGCAAGATCGGAATACCGCCCGTTTGTGCAGGTGCCCACAAAGACCTGATCGAGTGGCAGCCCGACCAGATCTGATACAGGTCGTATCGTATCCACCCGTGGAGGTACTGCAATGACCGGCACGATATCCGTAAGATCAAAATCAAGTTCCTGCTGATACCTGCAGGATTCCGGTACCTGTTGCCGGGCTTCATGTCCCGCCGCCGCGAGATACTGCACGGTGATATCGTCTGCATAAAACATCCCGGCCTTTGCACCTGTCTCCACCGCAAGGTTGCAGAGCGTAAGCCGGTCGTCCATAGGGAGCGCTGCGGCACCCTCCCCGATAAACTCAAGGGCCTGGTAAGTTGCACCGTCCATGCCGAGCCTGCCGACATAGGTAAGCGCAAGATCCTTTGCTTCCGCTGCGCCACTCAGGGTTCCTGACAGGTGAATGCCGATCGATTCAGGCACCCTGAACCATGTCTCCCCGGTCATCCAGATCGCCGCCATATCGGTTGCCCCGACACCTGTCGCAAATGCGCCGAATGCCCCGAGTGTACAGGTATGGGAGTCTGCGCCAACAACGACTTCACCGGGGAGCACAACACCTTCGCTCATGATCTGGTGACAGATACCTCCTCCAATGTCAGAGAATTGCAGGAATGACCCGCAGGCAAATTCCCGCAGTTCATGCTGGAGTGCCGCTGTCGTGCTGTTATTCGCCGGGACAATATGATCGAAAAGAACATACAGGTGTGACGCATCCTGTATACCCTTTCCCCCCATATTTTTCCATGCCTCCAGCGTAAGTACCCCGGTCCCGTCGTGTACATATGCCCGGTCCACATGGCAATCAACATATTCGCCTGCTGTGCCGCCAAGAATCCTCTCCGATAATGTCCCCATTACGCATTCTCCTGCTGCGCTTTCCGGATCAGTTTTTTTAAGATATCGGGAGTCACATTGCACTTGTGTTCTGAGTGCTCCTTGACAAGGTCAAGCACACGGCAGACCTGCTTTTCGGTAAGATCGCAGCCAAGCGAGCCCATGACATGTTCGAGGGCTTTTTTCCCGGTGTGTTTCCCGAGGATGAATCTGCGTTCACCACCGACCATTTCCGGGGGGAAGTTTTCGTAGGTGAATGGATCTTCCAGGATTGCTGCGATATGGATACCACTCTCGTGCGCAAACGCAAGTTCTCCGGTGACGGGTTTATTCCTCGGGAGGGAAATCCCGGAATACTTCTCCACGAGGTGCGAGAGACCTGTCAGATGAGTGAGGTCATACCGCTCAACACCTCCTTTCATTCGCAGGGCAACCATTACCTCTTCCAGCGATGCATTGCCTGCCCGCTCACCGATACCGTTAACCGTCGTGTGCAGCTGGAATGCCCCGGCCTCTGCCGCAGTAATTGTATTTGCTACAGCACAGCCCATATCGTTGTGGCAGTGAGCACAGAATGGGCGGTTCACCGATGCGACAAGATCCGTCATTATGCGATACATCTCGGTTGGGATCAGGCAGCCTACGGTATCAGCAAAACTGAGCAGGTCTGCACCATACTCTGCTCCTTTGCGATATACTTCCTTCAGAAACACGGGATCGGTGCGGGATGCATCCTCTGCGGCAAACCTCACCTTCAGACCGTGATCATGGGCATAGTCAATCATTTTCAGGGCCTGGTTGACCACAACGTCGCGGGGTTTTTTATACTTGACCCGGATATGAAGGTCAGAGGTGGCAATGAAGATGCTCACCATGTCTACGTCGCAGTCAATAGCGGCAGTGACATCCGGTTCCCTGGCACGGGCAAGGCAGCAGATCCTTGAGGAAAGACCCAGATTCGAAATCGTCTTTACACACTGCTTTTCATTCGGTGAGACTGCAGGGAAACCCGCCTCGATGACCTCAATCCCGATAGTGTCAAGTTTCCTTGCGATTTCTGCCTTTTCTTCACAGGAAAACGAAACTCCAGGGGTCTGTTCGCCATCCCTCAGCGTTACATCACAGATCTCAATATTCCACGGTTTCATGACTGCACCCTTCCGGACAGGTCCCTTCAACAACAAGAGTGCGTGGCCTGTCCGGAACCACGATCTCCTTATTCAGCGTGCGTTCATCATCTGCACGGCACACAACCGGCTCTGCGAAGGCAAGGAACCGGACCGGATCATAGACCGGCTGCATCCCGGTCATGGCCGTGCAGTTATTTTTCATAACAATACAAAGAAGCGGGAGCTCCTTTTCGTACACATCAATCAGGGCATTCAACCCGGAATGGAGCAGGGCATAGTCACCGATAAGTGCGACGCCCGTGCTCCTTGCAGCAACGGCAATGCTTGCACCCATGCCGTAACTCGCCAGACCCAGTTCATAGGGCGGGTTCATTACAAGGACTGAACAACCTGCATCGCAGATTACTCTCACACCCTTGTCCTTCAGGATATTCATCACAGGCTTAAATGGGCATTCCCGGCAGAAAGTACGGTAATATCCCCGATCCTCTTGAGACTGGGGGCGTTTCTGAGGGATCGGTGGCTGCATTCCCAAGTGATCCCGGACGAATGTCCGCCCGTATTCCCGCACGGTATGGAGAGATGCTGCCTGCTCCGGGACGGGATGAACGGTAATTATGTGGGTTTTGCCTGGTGCTGCCCCCGCACCGGCAGGTTCTCCGGCCCACGTGTTTAACGGAGAAGCGTTTGCCCAGGAAAACATCGTCCTGTATAATTCTTCTGCTGCCGTTACCCGTCCGTTCATCGTCCAGGTGCGGTCCGATAACCGCCCTTTGCCATCCATGCGGGGGACGGGGTTGTGATCCACCCGGGCATCAAGGAGCCAGGGTGTGAGGCGGAGAATCGCGATACGTGAGAACATTTCCGAGGCCTGCAGCGCCGATTCCACTCCTGTGTAACAGGTAGATGCATCAGGTTCGATAACAGGAAGTTCTGCAAGTTCCCCGTAATACCGCGAGTCCTGTGCCGTTTGTGATGCGACAGCATCCGGATCATCGCCAGCAACGAGAACGACACCGGAAACCAGCCCCTGCGCAACTGCCTGGAGAAGAGGATCTGCACATGCATTTACTCCGACATTTTTAATGATAACAGCAGCCCTCCGTCCGGACAGGGAATCCCCCAGCGCATATTCGAGAGCGGTCTTCTCGTTGATTACCATTTCTGCTTTCGTCAGTTCCCCCAGTCCGGTAATCGGGAATCCCGGAACGGTATACTGCCGGTCAGTACACCTGCAGAGAGCATCGGCAATAGCTTCACATCCTTTCATGCATCCTTCCCGGGCACAAGATCACAACCCGTACAGTTCGTGCACATCGTTATCGCCAGCCGTGGATCAAGACCGGAGTCAGCAAGAGCCCTTGTATGAATCTCAAAGATTTTTTTCAACCGTTCCGCAGATGGCCGTTGCATCCCAGCAAGCCCCGCCACCGGGTTGAGCGGGCGCAGGACGGGAATCACTCCGAGTGATGTCAGGGTTTTGATGCAGGTTTCCAGCTCTGCATCGGTCTCTCCCAGCCCCACGATGACATTGGAAAAGACTCGGTTCTTGCCAAACACCCGGACCGAGCGATCAAGTACCTGCCAGATCAGCCCGTAATCCAGACCGGGGCACATCCGGGAAAAGAGTTCCGGTGTCGCGGCTTCAAGATTGAATTTCACCTCTGAGACACCGATTTCCTTTAACCGGTCGGGCGTCTCTGCTGTCGGGTATATGGAAACACCAATGGGGAGGTTATACGACACAAGGTGTTTTACCACTTCAAGGACATAAGCTTCCTCTTCCTCAACAGAGGTACGCACACCGCTCGTTATGGAGATGGCGTGGATACGATTCCGTACCGATTCCACCATCTGCCTGATCTCTCCGATGGTCTTCCGTTTTCCCCCGATATGCGGGACTGAGCAGTACCTGCATGAAAAAATGCAGCTGCCTGTCACCGTGATAAAAGCCTGGTCGGGGCAATGGAACCCGGGCTCCAGAAGGCGCCCGGAGATATGCTGCCCTTCAAAGATCAGATCGGCAGTTCCGTTACCACCGTGCACAATCTCAATGCTGCTTACAGGACTGAGCGCAAGTTTGACCCTCCGGTTCCCCATGGCAAAAAACACTGCACCGCTGCCCCCTGCACCGGGTCCTGCAGCCGAGTACGCGATGTACTGTTCGGCCGGTTCACCGGTCAGTCGTGCCTGGCCAACTGCCAGAAGCCGTGCCTTCAGGTCTTCCCAATGCATAATTCCAATGCCTCCGTATAGTTCGTGTAGAAAGGCAGTGCAGCAACAGCACCGATGATGCCACGCCCATTCATAATTATCTTCAGATCCGGATCCTGCAGGTTTTCCAGCAGTCCCGGGTTTATCTCACCCCTCTTTACCTTCCACGCGAATTCAAGCAAATCCCGTGAGGGAATAAATCCGGTATAGACGGCCATCCCGGTTTTTCCAGACAGCGTATACTGTTTCAGGAGTTGGTGGAACCTTGCAGTCAGCCATTCTGGATCTGTTGTGGCAAATTCTGCCACCAGCCCGACGCAGTTCTTGGTCCTGAAGGGTACCGGGAATAGCTGGACAATCGTGTGAGAGAGATAGACCGTATGTTCATCCTCAACAGCCTTTGCAATATTATGGACAAGCGTCCAGGTGGCACCCGCTTCCGGAGTGTCAGTGTCATCGACTCCGATCAGGACCCGCTGCATACGGGGGAGCCATATAGTAGAACCGGCAACTTTTCCACCCCCGGATTCATCACTCCTGCTCCGGAGGACCCCTTTTGCATCGGAACGGCATGCGGCAGCACCCACACCGCCACCGCCCATGCCAATATAGCTGATGATGATTTCAGATTCATCAACTGTGCAGGCGGATATCCCTGCCGGGAACCGCGAACCTTCAAGGACAAGATCAACTGATCCGGTTTTCAGCAGGTATCTCATCGTAGTCCCAACGCAGCGGACCTGTTCGACGACAGGGCTCTTGGCGTAGTGATATTTTGACCACATCGCACCACCAATACACTCAAAAAATTCAATAAGCTCCACCCTCCTCCCATCTCCCTGTGCTACTGCCACTATTCGTGGGTAATGGATAACGTAAGGTTCAGAGATGTTCACCATACAGTCCCGCCGCTTCTATACCACGGTTTCCCCATAACACTGCACCAAGCGCCCCAATCCTGCCTTTTTTTGCATTCCTGTCAAGGAACTCAATTCCCAGCGTCTGTGCTTCACGTTCCGCCTGTTCGAGGGTCATTATTTCAGTCTTAACCCACCTGAATGCCGGGGAATCCATCGTGAAATCGATACCTTGGTAGCAGGCAATGCCGGTGTCACTCGAAAAAGTATGTTCTTCGATATATTTTCTGATATATTCTTTGAGTTTGGCAACATTCTGCGGTTGTGCCGCAAAGTTGAGTGCAGAGCCAACACAGTTTGTAGTTTTCTGGGGCACTTTAGGATTGAGCTGCACAAGACGCATATTGAGGAATTCGACACCCTCAATCCTGCACGATTCGGCACACCTGAGGGCCATAACCCATGTTGCTCCTTCGGTTTTGGTATCGGTATCATCAATGCCGAAACATACCTTTTCATACCTGGGTGAGAAGATACGCACATGGTTTGTCCGTGCACCGCCAATTCTGAGATCATTTTCAGTCGGATATTCGGAACGAAGGACCCCCGGAGCCTGAGGGAGACACGCTGCAATCCCGACACCTGCACCTGCGATACCGCTCCAGGAAGTGATTACCTCATTGCCGGATATTTCAACTGCCTCGAGAGCCTGGCCTCCAATATCATCTGCTGCTGCACCGAAATTAACAGGAGCACGCCCCAGTTTTGCCTTAAGAGTCATCGAGGTTCCTTCAACGAGGCATCCCGTCACGACACCTCCGGCACGGTAACGGTTAATCGCGTCCCACTCGATTGTACCCCGTGCAAGACAGTGCTCGATGATCTCTGCAACACCAGCTCGTTCGTCAACCATGACAAGAAATTTTTTTGCAAAGAGCGTGCCGAATCTCTGTTTCACGTCATCGGGTGTCAGGGTAATCAAATTATCACCGAAATTTTCGTTAACAAAAGAATCGTTAATAACAATATAAATAATAATCGATTATTCAATTGATTTTTAAAAAATAAAAAAAAGTTAAAGGACTTTGTGAAGTTCAATCTTGTATGGTCCAAGTGTCCCTCCGAAGTTTCCTGCGGAAATAAATTTGACTCCTGGTACCATTGCCGCAGCTTTGATACCTGCGGCCATTGCAGCTGCAACACTCTTTTCATCGACACCATCAATGACGATTTCGTATACTGCCCTGATTCCTGCCGGGATCTTGCTGTCAGATACCTTCTCCTTCAGAGTCGGACAGTATTTTTCATTTGTTGAAGCCGGCATAAACTTGTACTTGAGACTTCCAACCTTCGAACCACTTCCAACTATTCCTCCCGGAAAACTCGTAATTGTGCCGGGCACCTTATCAATTGCTTCGATTGCGGCCTGTGCACCGACCAGGGCTGCCATCTGGTTCTCTCCCATAACAAAGAAGTTTCCACCAGCGACACCTTTTACGATGCCAAATTCCTCTTCTCCGATATATTCACCCTGCATAATAGGGATGACCCAGCACTTTCTTCCGCCCACTTCCTTCTGGTATTCATACCCATCTCCAAAGAAGTGCAGCTTCACTGCTATCTTTTCCTCCGCATTGGTAATCCCGTTGAAAACCGCTGTAGTTGGTGCGGTGAGGACACACTCTGCGAGGCGTTCGACAACCTGTTCCTTAAGTTTTTTCTTGCTTGCACAGATGAGGATTGAAATACCCGGCCTGCCATCAGGGGTCTCGCTTGCCGGGATATAGCCCTCGATACCAGCTTCACACGGGCATCCTATCGCCGATGTTGCAAACCCGGTTGCTTCTGTTGCTGCTTTCAGTGCCCAATCCCTCGTGACCGCAGTGATAATTACACGGCAGACCCAGGTCGGGAATGCCTCTGCATAGGTGTTGTCAATTGTTACTCCGTTAATTTCCATACAAATTACCTCCGATACTCAAATTGTACAATGATTTTGATTGAATAAATTTTCTAAATTAATCCATATCTATCAAGCGCATAAAAATTGCTGATTTAAGTGAATTTTTTTTTATTAACTAAATTGAATAGTTAATCAACTAGAATTAAAAATCTTCAATAAATTGGCCGTTTTCTGGTGTGAATTTCAGAACATTTATCTATATTCTTATGCCACTTTTTAATAGTCGATTTTTGAAATCGATCATAGCTGGTGCGTGAAAAAAAAATGGCATTTGCAGTGCACATAAACATGGAAAGTTGTACCGGCTGTAACAATTGTGTTGTCGCGTGCCCTGTGGACGCATTGGAGCTTCACACTGTAGATCCTTCATCTACTGATAAAATCTACAAAGTCAAGAACGGAAAATCCATTGTGCTTGACTTTAAGGGTGAGCTCTGCGCCGGATGCGGAGTTTGTGTCCAGGCATGCCCACACGATGTTATCAAGCTGACAGGCCCCTGGGAATCCAGATCAGTGGCAAAAGTACAATAAACGAACAGCGTTGAGGGTTAATTCATGGCATTGTTTCCAAAATTTTCAAAAAAGAAAGATGGTGTCAACGTTGTGATGGAGCAAAAACTCCTTCAAAGCGTGAACAACCTTATTCTCAATGTAGAGACTTGTACGGGATGCGGTATATGTGTCGAGTCTTGTCCGGAGGAGGCAATCGTCCTCGGACTTGTCGGCGCATCAAGGCGCGGTGCTATCAATTACGCCGCTCCTGTTGATGTTGACGAGGTCAAGTGCTCGTACTGTGGCGTCTGCGTCATCATGTGCCCGTTCAATGCATTGACTCTGAAAGTGGACGGTCAAGAGAAACTCCCGATCCTTGAAAAGGAAGGGTTCCCCCAATATGATATGAAGGCGGAGATTGATGACGAGAAATGCGTCAAGTGCACGATCTGCGAAGAGGTCTGCCCACGAGACGCTATCGACCGGAATGTCCCTGCTTATGAAGGAACCTACAAGGGACCCGTGGAAGGCGCAAAGGATCGCCTAACCGCAATTAAGACAAAAACGACATTCACCGTTGATAAAGAGAAATGCACGCTCTGCGGGATATGCGGTGCGCTCTGTCCGGCTATCGTGGTGAAACACAAGGAATTCAC
>Ga0105103_10000675_pt1 | contig 19252 bp, 20 predicted proteins | sample PPLLaktember2015_2_FD_79107 | JGI IMG/M metagenome (GOLD analysis project Ga0105103, IMG submission 79107) | Freshwater sediment microbial communities from Prairie Pothole Lake near Jamestown, North Dakota, USA - PPLs Lake P7 Core (6) Depth... | ecosystem: Environmental > Aquatic > Freshwater >...
ACCAATACATGGCAGCGCAGAAACGGTTCACATCACAATATGCTCCAAACAAAAGTTAACGCTTACGGCTCTCTTGCTAGCGCAATCGGGTGGAACTAGACTACTTGATTAGTTCTTGATTTGCTATGGATAGTAGGATGCGAGAATTTTTGATTCTTCTTCTTCGGTCCAGGCTCCAAGCGTGTTTGTCCGTACGTAGCACATGCTGCCCAGCCACGTAAGTACTGCTGTCATTGCTTCATCGCTTGGATCTGCACAGACTCCGGTGAAATTATATTCTCCTAAAGTGTATTATAACTGCGTTTTTTCGCCTCGTTTCTCAATAATCGAGTAGTTTGTTTTAATCCTGTTTGGGACTTCTCGATGTTTCTAACACTTTGCTCCTTCCAATTACCTAAAACCAGAAAATTCAATAAAAATAACTAAGCCATAAGGCCCTCAAGAATAATACGTTTTAAAGAAGAGATTCGTTGCCTTTTAAAGGTGTATTGTAGGGTTCCCTTAGCAAATTAGCTTTGATGAATAATTCTTTTATTACTTCTTCAGCGGCTCCTTGCTTTATTGGAGTCAATATGTCTATTAGGTTGTCGTTTCGCATGAGGCAGGGTTTGAGTTTGCCGTCGCTTGTTACGCGGAGCCGTGTGCAGTGCATGCAGAAATCCGTGTTCTCGATGGGTTTTACGACTTCGACAGTCGCGTTTGGCAAGTGGTAGATTTGGCGATTATGCATAAAGGGGCGCTGCTCCACGCGGGTGGCTTTGGCTTTTAGCATGGCTTCCTGCTCGTCTAGTTTGCGGTGGTGTTCGTTGTAGTATTTGTCGCCGACGTTGACGGGGTCAAGTTCAATAAGCTGCAGAACTACGCCTTTCTGACCTGCATACTCTATTAGGTCTGAGACGTCGTTGACGTTGACGTCTTTGAGCACAACCATGTTGAGCTTGACTGGGCGAAATCCCGCTTCAATCGCTGCCTCTACCCCCGCCAACGCGTCGGCGAGGTGTCCGCCTGTGAGTTTGCGGTAAGTTTCAGGGTTAAGCGAGGGCAAGCTGATGTTGACGCGTCTAAGCCCGCAGTCACGTAGGCTCTTTGCCATTCCGCCCCCGAAAAGTAACCCGTTAGTTGTGATCGATAAATCCCGTAAGCCTTCAATTGCCGCAATACCTGCCACGATTTCAGGCAGATCTTGGCGCATGAGCGGTTCTCCACCTGTTAGCTTTATTCGGGTTATCCCCAAACTGACAGCGACTTTGGCTATGCGGATGATCTCGTCCACCGTCATCAGTTCTGCGGATATGTTGGCACGTTGCACCTCGCCTTCACGGTGGCAGTATGCGCAGCGGCTGTTGCATCGCTGGGTAATCGAAATCCGAAGATTTAGGAGGGGTCGGCCGCAGTTGTCCACTAAATTCATCGTTGTTCCCGAGCGTGCTTAACGATGTGAGGCGCTTCGGCTAAGATAAGCATTTCTACCGAAGTTTTCACAGCGTCAGGCGAACCCGGAATGCAGAAAACCGCTTTGCCTTTCACTACGCCAGCGGTTGCACGCGACAAAACCGCTGCAGAACCAACCTTATCGTAGCTGATTCGGCGGAAAAACTCGCCAAACCCCGGCAGGGTCTTCTCAAAAAAAGGCGTAACCGTTTCGATAGTTATGTCAGTCGGGGTGATGCCGGTGCCGCCGGAAAAAATCGCGACATCTACCTCTGGCAAGCCCATTATGTACATAACGGCGTCTTGGATTTGAGTTTCATCGTCGGCGATTATCTTTTTGAAAAGGAGATTTTGTTTGGCGGTTTTAAGCATCTCCACCAAAGTGTCACCGCCGATGTCGCGGACTTCTTTTTCGCCGGCCTCAACCTGCTTGTAACGTGAGGTGCTGCATATGTAGACGGCGTAGTTGAGGGTTTTTTGAGCTTTTGTTTTGTGTTGCTTGCTTGTTTGGCTCATAGTTATGCCTGCTTGAATTTTTTAACTACCCGGATATCTGTTATCACGGTTGAAGGGTACTGGCCGCTCGTGTCCTTTTCGTATTGTTTAGTCATATCCCAAACCGTCAGCAGAGCCGTGGAAACTGCGGTTAAGGCTTCCATTTCAACGCCTGTTTGCGCATTGGTTTTCACGGTTGCGTTGGCGGTAACTGTTGTTTTGTCCGAGACTTTCACGTCTACTTCCACGTTTGTCAACGGTAGGGGATGGCACAAGGGAATTAGGTCACTGGTTTTTTTCGCTGCGAGGACCCCTGCGATTTTTGCGGTGTAGAGGGGGTCGCCTTTAATGATTTTTCCTGACTCAATTAATTCGACAGTTAGCGGTTTAAGCTTAATTGAGCCGGTAGCTGTGGCTTCGCGGAAAATAGTTGCTTTCCCCGAAACATCAATCATAGCCAAGACTTTTTCTCTCCAGAGGTTAGTGATTAGTGATTATTCTATTGCTTCCTCATTAATACAACTGTTTCTGCCTCGACACAAGAGAGAGTGCTATGGTTTTTGCTCCCAAACTTCAATCAGGTTTGCAACAGCTTTCGCCCGAGGTGAACCCTCGTTGAACCGATACATTCTCACGCGGCCATATGTGTGCACGAGCAGGATGCCTTCTGCCTCCAGAATCCGAAGGTGCTCAGCAGTAGAGGCGTAATTCATTTTTAGCCTCCGAGCTATATCTGAGACATTTAAGGAACCTAAAGTATAGATTATTTTTAGAATTTTCACACGAGATTTAGATGAAAAAACCTTCTCTAAACTCACGCTATTTCCCTCCTCGCGACCGTAAAGCCGCGCTTAACTCTTTTTCCAACTCAACAGAGGGGATAGAGGGCAACGAAAGTCGTGTGGTGCGTCCACGGGTTTCCGCCGTTGCAACCTCAGTTTTCAAAACACCCAACTTCGTAAGATATTGTGCGTAATTCCATATCTGGGTGTGGCTATTTGGCGTTACGCCAAATTCTTCGCATGCTACCGCATAGTTCTTTTCAATTATTGAAAGTGAAACATATGCATCTTCGTTTTCTTTGAAGTAGCGAGCGACTGATAACAAAAACAGTTTTTCGTGAAAGCCAAGCGAAGCCAACTCGCTGCGCCGCAAACTCGGAATTATACTTGAAACCGCCAAACGTACGCACTCAGCTTCGACGGTGCCTTTGTCCTCGGCATCGGCGTATTTGCCTGCACGCCACAGCAACTCAATCCCAAACCTGGCGTTGCCTGTTTCGGTGAAGGCTAACTCTGCCACGAGGTCCACCACGTCTTCGGGGACAGCGCCCACTTCAAAAGCCATTTTCACGCGGTCAGTCAAGATATCGATGAGCTGCGGCTTATCATAGCGTTGCAGGGCTATAATGCTTCGTTGAAGCGTGCTTCTTGCGCTTTCATCTAGCTTCTCGATGGGTTTTAAGTCTCGCATTATGAAAACGAACGACAGTCGTTGCGGTTTGCCCTGTCGTATCTCCTGTAGTCGCGTCAACTTGTAAACTGCGTCTGAACCCTCTTTTTCGATTAGGCTGTCGAACTCATCCAGCGCCAAAATCATGGTTGCCTCCTCCTCGTCAAGCACCTGCATAAACGTGTTCAAAATCTCCTCTGCCGAGTAGCCGCGGGCTGGGTAGTTAGGGCGAAAAACCGTCACGGCACGGTGCAGGATCGGCTGGAGGTTGCCTCGGAACTCTCGGCAATTCACATGGACGTAGCGGAATTTGAATCCTTTCTTGTTAGCTTCCGATGTTAGGTTTGCGCCGAAATGCTGGGCAAGTGCCGTTTTCCCAGTGCCGACGTCCCCGGTTATTATGACTCGTTGTGCCATTCGTTCGGGGCAGTGGAGTATGAAGCTGAAGAACTCCAAGAGGAGGCGATGCTGGGTTTCGCGGTGAGGTAGCTTCTGCGGAATGTAGTTTATGTCGAGTCTTGATTCGTCTTTAAATACGCTGTGGATCGCCATTTTGGGTTCCTTGTAGGTGTATGTTTTGCATAATATTATGTCTTTTCAACTATGTACTTGCTTACATCTTTAGGAATAGCCTGAAAATAGTACTTGAAATCTAAAAACTCTTTAACTCAACCCTAATTTGTTCGACAAAGTTTGCAGCTGAGTGACTGAATGTTAAATTGATGAACTCCGGCAGTGCTTGTTTTGGCATAAAAGTAGGCATTATATCTACCTGATTCGCCATCTTCTACCTGCCTAACTTCGCGCTTGTCGTAACAATAACCAGCATAGCGTTGTTTTTCATGGAAAAATTATAGGAAAGACTTGTTGTGTTGCTTTTGATTGATTTACTCGGTATTTTCTAGCTGATTATGAACAAATCAGAAGAGCAACACAAATAATTATCTGATTGCCATACCTATGAGTTCTAAAAGAAAACCCACCGCAATAATTATTGTGGCAAAAATGGCGGACTTGCTTTTCTGCTCCGCAGTCCCCACTTGATATTTTCCTTCGATGTAGGCGGTTTGGCTTTTCCTAAGGGACGATGGAATCTCTGTTAACGTCAAGAGGATGGCGCCGACGAAAACCGCGATCAATCCAACAACCTCTAGCCAAAAGTTCACGGTGGTGATGAGTGCTTGTAGATACGGCTCCAAAACAACCGCTGAAAAATACGTATTAGCGGCGCCCAATATGAAGAAACCAGCGGATAAAACCAGCACGCAGCCGATTAATAATTTTGTTGAGTTAAGTTTTTCCCAGTTTCTGTTTCCATCTTGTATCGGAAGCGGCTGAAGTTTTAGTTTGGCTTCGATTTCGCGGATCCTACCCAGCACGGCGGTTCGGCGGTACATGTATTTGGTGGCAGTTTGGGCGGAAGCAAACGACAACAAAGCGCCAAAAACCACAAGAAATGTCCGCAAAACCTGGTACTCCAAGCTCGCGCTAACCATTGCATCGGTAATGAGCAGGTAACCCGCCAAAACAACCGCTACTGCTATTCCCATCAATGTTGCTGGTTGCTTCCATGAAAGCTCCAACAGGTTTCTCTGGGTCGCGTTTGCTTCGTGGTATTGTTCTAATAGTTTCTGATCTTCTCCCAGCACAGCTGACAAATAATCCCGCCGCTCTTTGTCAATGGGTTGTTTTAGCTTTTAAGTTTTTAGCGTTTTTTGTTTTCAGCGTTCCGGTATGGGGTGACGTTGTTTCTATTAGAAGATAAATCTTGAAGATGACGTTTTGAATCACAACACTAATAAATGCATTCTGCAATCCTTATTTTCCGACTCATCATGATACCGAAATACTTCTTTTTCACAAAAGGAGTTGGCAAACACAAAGAACAACTCCAATCGTTCGAACTAGCCCTCCGCGACGCAGGCATACAAATGTGCAACCTAGTAAGCGTATCCAGCATTGTCCCGCCGGGATGTGAACAGGTTCCACGCGAAAAAGGACTCAAAATGATTCAGCCTGGCGAAATCACCTTTGTTGTAATTGCACGCAACGCAACCAACGAACCGCACAGGCTAGTGGCGTCCTCAGTGGGCGTAGCCATCCCCAGCGGCAAAAACCAGTACGGCTACCTCAGCGAACACCACAGCTTTGGGCAAACAGACGAAACCGCAGGTGACTACGCCGAAGACCTCGCCGCCACCATGCTCGCTACAACAATGGGCATCCAATTCGATCCCGAAACTGCCTGGGACGAACGCAAAAAAATCTTCAAAACCACAGGTTTAATCATAAAAACCGCTAACACCACACAGTCCGCGGCAGGCGACAAAAACGGGCTCTGGACCACCACCGTCGCAGCAGCGGTGTTTGTGCCTCCAGAAAACGGCAATAAACAATAAAAAAAATCGGCAGCAAGTTTCATTTAGGCTTGCCTTGGTTTTCCTGTTTTGGCTTGGAATTCTTTTTTTGCAACGCTTGTAACGCACCGTTTTTTTTTGCCTAACACCGCGTTTTGGACAAGCAGGGATTTCAGGACATTCACGAGTACCTTTTATTTGGGGTAGTTGCAGAGCAACCTTTTCCAGCGTTTGGTTGCTATTCTTCCTTGAAAAATGACTCCAGCTTCGAAGCAGGCGTTTTTCGCAAAACTAACGCGCAGGTTTTAGGGTCCAACGCCTTATACTCCAAGCCCAACGTTGCCAGCACCCGCTGAACATCCTTACCCAAGCTCGGGGCAACCAGCACGGCGCGGATTTCGCGGTTGTTTCTAGATTTGATTGGCTCGATGTATTTGGCGAGTTGCAGGGCGTTTTCTTTGGTGGCGGTTTTGCGTTTAACTTCGACTATGACGAGTTTGCCGTTTTTGTCTTCGCCGTAGATGTCTACAAAGCCAGGTTGAACGTGTTTTTCCCAGCTTATCGGCTTAAACCCATCTTCAAGCAACTCGGGCTTCAAAAGGATAGCGCGGTGCATGTCGTCTTCACTTGCATGGAGCAGAAACTCGCCGCTATCCGCCAAACTCAATGCTGAAACCATAAAAACCTCTGAAAAAACCGCCCGTACGCTTTCCCGCGGCTTCTGGCGGACGCCATGAACTTCTAACCCCTCCTCTTTAACCTGCACGTGGAAAACGCCTCCCGCAGGTTGCCAATTCACGGGCTCATAGCCGACTGGGCGGTGAACAAGCAGCGAGCCATCTGACTTTATGATGAGTAAGCGTTCTCCTGGCTCCAGCGTCGAATTCGCCCTTCCAACGTAGTACACTTGGCAGTTGCCCGCGATTACCAGTGTTCTCCGCTGCGCAAACGCTCTCTCGATAAGCACGGTTGCCTCTGCAAGTGTGGGGTTTTCTAAGACGGCGATTTTTCGGTTGTCCGCCAAGTTGTTCAGCCAACGTATTTAGGAGGGGCTTAGGTACATAAGATTTCTTGAAGGAAAAAGCGTTGGCTGCTTGGAAAGAGAAACGCAAAATCATGGGACGCTACAATACAACAGCGGACAGCTACGACGAGCAGTATGAAGATGAGCAGCGGGGTAAGTACCGGAAGGCATTAGAAAACGTCGAGGTCAGAGGCAAAAACTTGCTTGACGTGGGTTGCGGCTCCGGTTTATTCTTCCAAGAAGTCGCAGCGCAGGCACAACTAGTAGTCGGCGTTGACGTTTCCCTTAAACTACTGCGGAAAGCCAACAGCCAAGCCAAAAAGTTCCCTGACGTTTTTGTTGTGCAGGCTGACGCTGACAATCTGCCGTTTACAGCCGATTTTTTCGGCGGCATTTTCGTTTTTACCGTTCTGCAGAATATGCCCAAGCCCGCACAAACGTTGGCTGAGCTTAAACGCGTGGCGGCAGTTAGCAGCAGAATTGTAGTGACTGGGTTGAAGAAGGCTTTCGTCCTAGACAAATACATGGACGTGTTGGAAGACAGCGGCATGCAGGTTGAGGTGTTCATAGATGACGCAGTCATCAACTGTTATGTTGCGGTTTTATCGGCTTAACATCTGCACGTTATAGATTTCCCCGTTGTCTGCGAAGACGCCGATGGCGATTTGGTTTATGCCTCCACTATAAGTCTGGTCCAGCCGCAAAGTCACATACCAATAAGGAACGAGTGCAACTGAGTTGGGTCTAGGATGCGGCAGCAACTCCACGGAGACGGGAGTGTCAATTGTGTTGAAACCAGTGACCTGCTGGCCGTCTATGGTCCATGTGAGGGTTTTCGCGTAGTCTTTGGCGATTTGGATGGCTCTATCCTGTGTGACTGCGAGGTTGGTGCTGCCGACTGTGAAGAGGAAGTAGCCGTCAACCATGAGGGTTAAAACTCGGTTGGTGAAAGTCATACGGACTCCTTTGGCTGAGAAATCAATGCCCTGTGTGCTTTCCATCCAATGGAAGTCAGCTGTGCCGTCTATGAGGGTGATTTTTAATTTGAGGTTGCCTGCGGTGATGGTTGTGTTTTCTGCTTGGCTCACTTGCTCTATGAGGTCAATCATGTCGTCAAGGTAGCTGTCGCCTGAGTAAATTTTGTAGTTATCAAGCGCGTTTTTGGCGACTTGCAGTATATCGCCTGACTGAGGCTTAATGTAAACAATTGAGTCTTCTCCAAGGGTTAAGTCATAGCGGTAGAAGTGGTTTTCACGGAACTTAAATTGAGCGATTAAATCGCTTTGGCTGCCCATAAAGGAGTACTTCAAGATTTCCTCATAAACTTGAAAATCTGATATGTACCCTAACGTGTTATCTAAAAGCTTAACCATATATCTTGAAGTGTCAATCTGTGCCACATTCTGAAGCAAGCTAGGCACTTTGTCAGTGTCGAAGCCCCATGAACGTAACTGCTCGTTTTCAGCTCGCAGTGAATCCAGTTGGTTCAAAGCGTAAACTCCAAGAGCAGCGAAAGATGCTAAAGCGACTATGGCAATCAGCAAAACTGCAAATGCGGCTTTCCATTTCAAAGACAATTTCAAGCCCCGCTTAGCTTCGACCACCGGAGACTCCTCTACGCCCTTCATGGCTGTAACCGTTGCAACGCCAAACGAAGACAACCGGTAACGACCGTCTTCCATTTTAGATATTAATTCGCCAAGGCTCTCCAGATGATACGTTAGATGAGAGGAGGATACGCCGAGGTGGTCCACCATCTCCATGAAAGTCATGGGTTTGTCGGAGAGCATTCGTAGGATTTTTCGGCGAACGGGGTGCTTTAGCGAGCTGAACATGGTTGAGTAGATTTCTTCTTCGCTGTTTGCCATCGGAACCACAATAGCCCATTAACTGACTATGTGTAATAAAACTTGCCGAAAACCAAGAGTTGGGAAAAGTCTAATAGGCTTCAGAAATGAAGATTGCTGTAATAGAAAGTTATACTTGTAGTTATAATCAACTTGGAAAGTTGAAGCCTTCCGCAAAGAAGAAGATCACGAAGTCCACACCGTCATAAACGAACGCATAAAAGCCGTAGACGCAAAACATTGCGCCTGCTTAGAGTAATGGACCTTTTTTTTCAAATGACCGGTGTGGTTAACCAAGTTCATTTAGACAGAAGCAGGGAGATGAGGTATTCTTTTGTAACTAAGCCGAAGCCGCCTTCTTTTGCCGTTGCTTCGTCGAATTTCTTAATACCGTCTGGCTTGATTTTAGGAGAAGCAATTGCGAAGGGCACGGGGTCACGGGAGTGGGTGCCGATGCTTATCGGTGTGGGGTGGTCGGGTAGGATGGCGATTGCGTATGGTTCTTTTAGCCTGCTAAGGATTCTGCCGATCAGGCGTTTGTCGAGGTCTTCGATGGTTTTCACTTTAAGCTTGACATCGCGGATGTGTCCGGCTTCGTCTGGCGCTTCAACGTGTACGACGACCAAGTCGTTGCTTTCTAAAGCTTTGAGTGCTGCGTCTGCTTTGCCTTCGTAGTTGGTGTTAGCTAATCCTGTAGCGCCAGGCACGTTTACGATTTGCATCCCGGCATAGCTGCCGATGCCTTTGACGAGGTCAACTGCTGAAATGACAGCGCCTTTGATGCCGTATTTTTCTTTAAGCGTGGGCATGGAGGGTTTTTTGCCGCCGCCCCAAAGCCAAATCAAATTGCCTGGCCTCTTACCAGCTTTTTCGCGGGCAACGTTAACAGGGTGCTTGCGCAGGATTTCTCTTGAATTAACGATTAAGTCTCTAAGCAGTTTAGCATTTTTTTCCGCTTCGGGTACCTTAGCTTTGGGCAAAACCTTTGAAACTGCTACGCCTGTAGCGTCATGAGGCGGGGTGCATTGAATTTGCTCGGGGTTTTTGAAGTTGCGTAGTATCAAGAAGTGCCTGTAATCTAAGCCTGGGTAAAACTCTACTTCGCCAGGTTTGTTGTAAGCCTTCTGTATGGCGGTTATCAATTGGGAGGCCTCTTCGGTGGTTATGTGTCCCGCGGAGTAGTCGCAGATAGCGCTGTCTTTTTCGGTTATTATGTTGCATCTGTAGGCTGTGTCGGTTGCGTCAAGATTTATGCCTCTTGAAGGCGCCTCCAATGGTCCTCGACCTGTACAGTAGACTTTAGGGTCATAGCCTAAAACTGAGCATATGGCGACATCGCTTCCGGGGCTTAGCTCGTCTGGGACGTTTTTGATTAGCCCGCTTCTGCCTTTGGCCGCTATGGCGTCCATGTTTGGCTTGTAGGCTGCTTGCAAGGGTGTCTTGTTGCCCAATTCTGGGATTGGGTAATCGGCCATGCCATCTCCGATGATTAATATGTACTTCATTTAGCCCACCAATTAATGACTCTGCCCTTTAGTTTCTTTGACAGAATACTGCAATCGTGTATTTATCTACTTATTTACCGACGTGTCGTTTTGTAACCGTTCATGTTTGTACTTTTTGGCTTTAGCGGTTGCGGTGGTTTTTCTGAGCGACGCCGACGTCTACAATTGGGTCAACCAAACGCAAGTAAGCGTTCCAATAGAGCAAGTCATTACTTACGCCGCCAAAAACTCAATAGGCAATCAAAGCGTGCCTGTAGCTTGTCTGAAGTTAACCCGTTTGAGCGTTTATGTGATTCCTGCATTTAACGTTTGATGGTCAACGGGTATCCTCGAATTGTGAGCACTACCAATTTCAATAAAAAGCTATTCTTAAAAGGTTCTTTGACTAAACCGAGTAAATATTCATTGACTAAAACACCCATCATGATCGATTGGATTTGGATCTATGAAAATATAGCTAAACGCAAATAAGCCTCGGAGCGTTTTTTCTAAATTCGGACAATGAGGATATCGAGGTACGATGAAGCTTAAGGTGGGGAATCAAACGCCGGCGGCTTGTGAATACTTTTTCCGCTACCGAGTCCACAATATCTGTTCCTGTTTTGGAACGTTTTGTTCCTTAAATAGAACTAAATTAGCCTTCGGATATTTTTCAAGCGGTGACCTCCGATGGGAAAATGGTTGGAAAAATACGCGGGTTCCGTCCGCTTCTGGATACTAATGACCGCTTCAGTCTACCTTGCTTACGCGTTGTATTTTGCGGTTTACGGGTTAAACTTCAGCTTGGATTTAACACATAACCAATACGTTTACAACTTGGTGTCGAAGGACCCGTGGTGGTGGCAAATCCTCTACTATAGCAGTGAAGGGGTCACGGGCTCTGTCGCAATCGTTTTGCGTGCCGTGGCAGGGGTTTTCGCGTTTTACGCAGCCTTTTTGTATTGGCGAAATAAGCCCGAGTCGGTGCCTAAAATCCGCCGAAGCGTCCGAACGGCGTTGCTTTGTGAATCAGGATTCTTTTTAGCGTTGATTCCTTCAGTGATCGCTGCGTTTGCTTATAATCTCACAACGGAGTACCTCTTCTACTTTGACCACACGCCCGAACAGATTTTGCTTTTTGGAACTGCGCTTCCTTGTTTGGTAATAGTTGTGGTGGTTCCGCCGCTTCTCCTCAAACTTAGGGCTGTTATCTCAGATGAGGCGGGGACGCAGCAAATTGTTAAGTGGGCCAGCTTAACTGGAGTTGCCTATTTGTTCGTGGTGTTCTGGTTCAACTACTCTATGCTTTGGGCTGCCAATATGGTGCCTTATCCGCAAGCTTATGAACTAACAGGCTTGGAGTTTCTATCAGTACCCGCAAACCTGATGAGCTTTGGGCTTACCGTGTTTGGACTTCTGGCAATCGCCATTGTTGCTGCCGTAATCATCTTGCCTGTCATCAAAAAGGGCGCCACTCACCTCAACCTCGCTGGGGTAGGGGCAGTTATGGTTGCGCTCGGTAGCTACTTTGTGTTCCACATACTATACTACTATCTTACAGGGGGATATGAGTCGCATCCCGGTGTGTGGTACGAGGTTATTAGTCCCATGCATAACCCTAACTTGTGGGCTTTAACCTTCATTTTCGTAGGTGTGCCTCTGATAATTCAGGATTGGAGAAAGGGCAGGGTTTAGCGGGGGTGGCTTTTTGTCGGTTCTGCTGGGGAATCCGCTTCAACCATCCCAGCAAACGCCCCTAAACGCAGAACACAAAACAGGGCTAATTGTAGTTGCTGCTGGAAGAAATGAATAGGGCGGTTCCCTCCCATCGACACCCAAAGAAAAACCCAGGGGTCCAACCAAATGATAAAAAAAAGTAAACGGGTATCGCCCAAACTTGCACAACTAATCAGCCTCCAGATGGAAAAGACCTCGCACCTAACCACTTCTAAAGAAACCGCAAGAAAACTGAAATGCGAGTTCGATGGAGAAAAGGAATAGACTGTTTATTGTTTTTAAAGAAAGAAGCGGGAGAGCCCTATTTAGTAGGGTTCTTTTTTGCCGGTCATGTATGCCCAGACGCTAACGATTGCTACGGTTAGGATTGCGCCCGCGAATCCTGAAATAAGGAAGCTTGTGGCACCGCCCAGCAGAGGCAGAACGCTGATAAACCAGGGGATAAAGTATGTGGCTGTGACTTGCGCTATTATGCCTGCTAGAAAGCCCAAGACGGCTATTACTCCGAATACTTTTAGTCTACTATTCATTCATTTCACCTTTTTGGTACAGAGTAAGCTATCGCATCATTTTAGTCTAACTAACATAAACTTGTATAAATTTCACATTCTCGCAACGGTGTTTAACTCCTATATTTAAAGCAAAAAGCTACATTGCCTTCGACGTATAGCTCTACATATATACGTCCATATTTCTGCCATATTAACAATGTATAACTTGATTTTCAGCATTCTACGCGTGGTAGAGGTAATCAAATTGTCCGAAAGATTCGCAAAAAAGTGGGAAAGTAAACGGGAAGATGAGCCCTTCACAAACCGCATTAAAGATGCTGTTAAGCCGCCAGGTCCACTAAAACCAAGACTTGACTTCGCAGTTAGACGAATCGAGCTTCAAGTTCAGAAACTTGACCAAGCCACCGACAGATTCAGCCAAAGAGACAAAGCAATCTTTGCCAGAATCGTTGACGCCTATACAAAGCATGACAGTGCACGCGCAAACGTTTTTGCCAACGAACTCGCAGAAGTTAGAAAGATGTCAAAACTAATCATGAATGCTAAACTTGCTCTTGAACAAATCACACTAAGATTAAGAACAGTTTCAGAATTAGGAGACGTAGTTTCAACACTCGGACCAGCCGTCGGTGTCCTGCGCTCAGTCAGAGCAGGATTAGTAAGTGTATTCCCAGAAGCAGAAAACGAACTAGGCGAAATAGGAAACATGCTAAGCGGCATCATGATCGAAGCAGGACAAGGCAGTGGCATGACACTGAACTTTGACACAGTAAACGAAGATGCATCAAAGATTCTCACCGAAGCAGCAACCGTTGCAGAACAAAAGATCAAAGACAAATTCCCAGATCTACCCGCAGGAATGCCAGCATCCCCAGCTTCTCAAGCTGAGAAAACGACATTCTAAGATTAGGAGGAAAAAACACCAAAATGTCTAACTCCAATCTTTTTCTTTCTATCGGCAAACCAATCAAAAACGAATATGGCCGAGTTATCGGTAAAGTTGCCTCCTTCGCATTAACCCCCAACGGCAAATTCGACGCAGTGTATGTTGAGTTTGGTGACGGGCAATTCACAAAGCAGCCTATGGAAAGTATCAAGTTTAATGGCGCTGAAATCACATTCCTCTCCAAAATCAAGAGCCAAGCCGGCCTACTCAGTGACCACATCCCCCTAATCTGGCGCAAAGATGACGCTCTAAAAGACCTTGTAGCAAACAAGAAAATCACTAACGAAGTCTACCAAGACCTCCACAACAGTTTCAGCAACGTGCTTACCCAGCTTAAGAAAGAAGCTCAAGTCGTAATTGATGAGTCTATCATAGAAATTGAACGTTGCAACGAAGAAATCACTTCACTTAGCTATGCCGTTGCTAATTTGGAAATTGAGCATGAAATCGGCAAAGTTGACGAAGAAAACTACCGGCAAGCATTTGCTCTCCTTCAGGAGACCCTTAGACGTGCACAGGCGGAGAAAAACGACTTTGAAGTCACAAAAAGCAAACTATCCAGTGTGCTCCTAGGGGATCAAACTCAGGTTCCTGCGAAATCAGTTGCCACCAAAGTTTACGCTGAGACAGTCACAAACGCAGCTACAAAGCTGCCTGAACCCCCTGTTGTTGTCTACGTAAAAGAAATGGGAAAATCAGGAATCTAACATCAATTAAGCGACAACGGTAGGTGGCGGGATGGACAAAAAGATACAGATCTTAACCAACCAATCCCCTCCCCCTATTCGTGAAGTCGCTACCAAATCTATTTATACACTAAGAATTCAGCAAAACAAGCTTGAACAAGCAAGTTTTCGCCTCAAAGAACGGGATCGCATACTTTTTGAGACTTGCATGGGTGCGCTCAAGAAAAACAACAAAGAAAAAGCCGCCATGTGCGCTACTGAGATTGCGGAAGTCCGTAAACTCGTCAAATTCCTATATAACGTTCAGTTAGCTATTGAACGTGTAGTTATGCGCCTAGAAACCATAAAGGAACTAGGCGATATCGTTTCAGATCTCAAGCCGGCACTAAAGTTGCTGCAGGGTGTTTCGCAGGAACTGTTTCAAGTGTTGCCGGATGTCAGCTCCGAATTGAATAACGTTAACTCGACCATTCAGGAAACGCTCCACGCCACTAAATTAACATCAGACGAGAACTTGGTGCCGGTGGGCAAAAAAACGGAGGCAGGGGAAGAAATCCTCAAAGAAGTGTCCTGTTTCATGGAGAAAAAGCTGGCTGAAACTTTGCCTGAACCACCAATTATCTCGCCGACTCCAATGAAAGAGAGAACGCCGATTCGAGAAATGGTAGCGTTGACGGCGTCGTCTTCACAGGTGTTTGGCAAAAAAATGTCTGAGGAATCAGGATTTAATCCTGAAAATACTCTGATTACTTACCGTAAATCAGAGATTAAGGAGATTTCGCTTAAAGTGCAGAAACCCACAGAGGACGTCCTTCTGGAGTATGTACGTAGAATGAACGGGGAAATCGACATGGGCCGTTGCTCCAGCGAGTTAAACATCTCTAACGAGGAGATTGAGCGCGCCCTTGAAAACTTGGGTAACCAGGGCAAAATCAAGATCGAATTACGTTCGCCTGAATAATAATGGTGGAGAGAGAAGGAGAGAGAAAAAATGAGTGCTTCAAACGAATTAGAAAAGGCTGCAACAGCTTATGCTTTGGATGCCGTCAGATTAGATAAGCAGGGACAGAGAGGTCGAGCAATAACGCTCTACCAGAAGGCTATTGAAAGCCTATTGCAACTGGTCCAGCTTTACCCCGAATACGGTTTAAACAAAGTCTACGTCCAGCGGGCAATCGCCTATCAAGAACGCATAAAGGCGCTTCAAGGCGCGGTTTCACCCATTGAGATGCGTGATGCCGTGCACGAGGATGCAGAAGGCGGCGGAGGCGCAACCATGGATGGAAATGGCAGCAACGGTAACAGCAAACCCGAAGAACTTGTGATTACAGAGAAGCCCAAAGTGAATTGGGGCGAAGTCGTCGGGTTAGATGTCGCCAAGAAAGCTGTCAAGGAAGCCATTGTTTACCCCGTGCAGCGTCCTGATCTATTTCCGCTTGGATGGCCACGCGGCATTTTGTTGTTTGGTCCACCTGGCTGCGGTAAAACGCTTTTGGCTGCGGCGGTTGCTACTGAAATCGACGCAAACTTCTATTCTATTGATGCTGCTTCGATTATGTCAAAGTGGCTGGGTGAAGCTGAACAAAACGTCGCTAAACTCTTCGGTTCCGCTCGTAAATCTGCGACGGAAGGCAAACCGGCGATTGTATTCGTCGACGAGCTTGACTCTTTAATGGGTAATCACAGTAACGAAGTCGGCGGTGAGATCCGTGTTAAAAACCAGTTCCTAAAAGAAATGGATGGGATAGTCGACAAAGGCAAAGCACTCCACGTTTACGTGATCGGTGCAACAAACAAGCCTTGGGATCTTGACTGGGCTTTTATCCGGAGGTTCCAGAAACGCATTCTGGTGCCGTTAGCAGACCATTCAACACGCCTCAATATGCTCAGGCACTATGTCAGTACGTTGCAGGTTGCATCCGACGTGGATTTAGACGAACTGGCGCGCCTTGCGGAAGGGTTCAGTGGAAGCGACATACGAGACGTTTGCCAATCGGCGCAGTTGAGTTTGATCGGTGAATTCTTCGAGTCAGGGCAAGCCATGGATAGGCAGGCTAAGCCGCGGTCTTTGACGATGGCAGACTTCCGACAAATCCTTGAGGAGCGTAAACCGTCAGTAAGTTTAGATATGCTTACGAGCTACAACCGCTGGTTCGACGCGTTCAAAGCGCTATAGGCAAAGTAACGGAGGGCACCAAGAAACCGCAGCAAAAACGGGTTGGGTGGAAAGGTTTGGAGAACCATTAATTTTTGTACGCTCTCCCTTCTCCCCCTCAATTTACCTCCAAACCCCACAACCCAAAACCAACCCGTTGGAACATTTTTTTCCCTATCAGCCTTTTTGAACACGCAACCTATCGGCGCTTTAGTTGCTTCAGTGGCATTGTTTTTTCTTTGTGTGGTAAGCTCTCACATTAGCCTTCTATCGATGAGGGAATTTTTTTGAAGCTTCTCAATTGCAGTTTCCCTAAGTTTATTGAAAACCTAGTATCGCGTGGATAAGGGTGTGTAAGGGGCGCGTAGTTCACTATTGATTGTTGACTGTTTGTTGTTCTGTAGTAGCCTTTGGTGTTGTCAGTTGTTTTCTTATTATGAGGTAAAGTGCGGTGAACAGTGCTGCGGCTATTACGCCTGCGGAGGCTGCCATGATGAGCCAAGCTTGCCACGCCGGCAGAAACGTTTCCAAGTAGCGTAGTGTTCCGATTAGGAAGAACAGTGATGCTGCCCCTGCCAGCGAAATAGCCAGCGCCAAAATTACCATGCCCGTTATGCTTATTATCAGGATTTTTTTGAGGCGAGCTTTTAGAGCGGCTTCTTGTTTGTCAGCGTATTCTTTGAGGACGCATTTTAACTCTTCAAGGAAGGATTTGATTATCTCTTTGAGTGCTGTGTAAACCATACAATCGCCTGATATACTATTGTTTAGTGACTAAATTATTTAAGTTGTGTGACTGACAAGCTACGTCACATTCCAATTTACCCCTTCACTTAACCAGTTAAAAGGGCTTGTCTCGAACGGTTTATATCGTGCTTAATTAAATTGATAAAGTGGAGATTTATATTATGAGCTCTGACCCTTTCCATATAACTGACTCCAACTTTGAAGAAACCCTCAAGAAAAACAAGGTGGTTTTTGTGGATTTCTGGGCTAACTGGTGCGGGCCTTGCCGCGCACTGGCTCCGACAATCGCTGAAGTCGCCAAAGAATACAGCGGTAAAGCCCTAATCGGCAAACTGGACGTTGACGAGAATCCTGCCACCGCCGAGCAGTTTCAAGTCTTCAGCATCCCAACCATGATTATCTTCAAAGACGGTAAAGAAATGGAGCGCCTTGTTGGTTTATGCGCTAAAAGTAGAATAATCGATGCTTTGTCTAAACAGTTAGTTTAGGCGCTTTTCATTTTTTCATACATTTTTTCGAAAGTCCAGCGGATACTTGATTTTAGCTCTCTTAAGCGGTCATCGTCCACGTTTTTTATGACTATCTCGCGGATGAGATCTTGTTCTCGCACTATGTTGTAGGAAAACATTTTGTCCGTTGACATTTGACCTAAACGCACGAGTTCTTTGTCTTTCTCCTGCATTTTAGCAAACACTTTCTCCACTAAGAAGTTGGTGAACGGTGGCGTATTTATGCTGAAGTTTTTGCTCTCGTCAGGTAACACGTGGATGGTTTGTTTGTCAAAATACATGATGGCTAATGGGTCTTCCGTCATGGTTTTGAGAGGTATGACGCTTTCTTGTTCAGTGTGTTGTTGGATGGGCTGGGTTTGGGTAACGACCACTTTTTGCGGTTCCGGCTCCGGTTTAGGTAAAACAACCTCTTTTGGCATAGACACCGGCGGGGGTACCTCTTTGATGTCGCCGCGTTTGAAACCCTTCTCCAGCAGAATCGTGTTGACGGTGTCAAGGGTTGCCTGAACCTCTTTGACTTCTAAGCTAAGCTTCTCAAGTTGGTCTTCAAGTCTTTTTTTGAAGGCTATCATAGATTTCATTTTTTCAGGGTCTTGAGCCAAACTGTGCGCCTCTCAGAATAGTTAGCACTCATCCCTTATCAGGTTTAGCTTTGCTAAACGGCGGGGGTTTCGCCAATCTTTTTTAGTTGCCGATTATACATTTCCACTATTTCTTTAGATGTTGTGGCATCTTCAGGGGCTTTATCCATGCGGTATTTGCCGGTGAAGCGTGGAAAACGTATTGCCATGCCGCTGCTTTTTCGGATTACGTCCATGGCGGCTAAGTGGATGGGGCTCAACGTGACTTCTGCACCTAAAATCTCCAGAACCACTGCGGGTTCAAACCAAACGTCAGCTTCAAGCATGGATTGAACGCGGCTGTTTCTGCGTGGAATCACATGTTTCGCTAGCATCTCATGGAGTATTGCGAGGTCTTTGTCAGTGAAGCCTGTGCCGCATTTGGTTACGGTTTCAAAAGTGTCTGCTTCCTCATTGTACGTCGCTAAAAGAAGGGCACCGTATGTGCCGACGCGTTTGCCTCTGCCGTGAAAAGCGCCAACTACAACGAGGTCTACTGTGTCGGTCATTTCGCTTCGGTAGTCGCGTTTGAATTTTATCCAGAGCCAGCCACGGTTGCCGGCTTGGTACACTGAGTCTTTGGCGATGGATTTGCACATAACGCCTTCGCAGCCTTCCCCGATGGCTTGCTCAAAAAAGTCCTCCAGTTCCTTTGGGCTGCTCACAAGTCTTTGGGTGGCGGGTTTTAGGCGGTCGTTGGGTTTTATGATTTTCTCCAACGCTTTTCGTCGCTGACTAAAGGATTGCTGTGTGAGGTCTTTTCCGTCGGTGTAGAGTGTGTCGAAAGTGAACAACGAAATTGGGTATTGTTCTATTGCTTCTTTTACGCCGTATTTTCGTCGGCGATGCATCAGCTCCTGAAAGGGACGCATATCGCCTGTCTCTAAATCGACTGCGACGCATTCGGCTTCCAGTATGGCTTCCTTAGCAGCAACTTGTTCGCGGATTAACTCCACGGCGTCGGGATACTGCTCAGAAATGTTTTCCAGTCTCCGGGAGAACAGCACTACTTTTTGGTCTTTTTTGTGTGCTTGGACACGTTCGCCGTCGTATTTGTATTCTGCTACGCATTTGCCGCCTAATTTCTCTAAAATTTCCTCAGGCACACCCAGCCGCTCAGCCAACATGGGTCGAATCGGCTCAAAAACGATAACTTGGAATTTCTCTATACCCTCTAAACCTTTCTCTGCGACGACGTTGGCAACTCTACCTAAATCGGAGGATATGTTGTAGGCGCGTTCGATGAG
>Ga0105103_10000677_pt1 | contig 19229 bp, 19 predicted proteins | sample PPLLaktember2015_2_FD_79107 | JGI IMG/M metagenome (GOLD analysis project Ga0105103, IMG submission 79107) | Freshwater sediment microbial communities from Prairie Pothole Lake near Jamestown, North Dakota, USA - PPLs Lake P7 Core (6) Depth... | ecosystem: Environmental > Aquatic > Freshwater >...
ACGCCTTTTCGCAGCATGATCAGCATAGTACCAAATCCCTGCTGTACCGTGAGGGAAAAAGGCCCGGATTGCATGGCGTGAAAGTGATCTGCACACCGGCCAGACAACGAATACAAAGATGAGACTGGTGGAAATATCCGTTCCTGGAAAAGGGGCTCATCGGACTGTCGTTTGGAAACGGGTGATAAAAGCCACTGCATTTCCGGCTACAATAAACTATATCACCCGCATTCCCTAATCACTGCTCCGGGAGCATATGATGACAGACAAGGACGGAGATCCGGCACAACGGCCTGCATCAGAGGGACGGGAGCCTGAAGTTTCGGCGCCACCGGCAATGCCGGAACCCCTTATCGAATTAACGGACCTGAGCTGGGAACGGATCGTGGAAAAAAGCGGCAGGCCGGTGGCGGTTATGTTCTATTCTCCCACCTGCGCATTCTGTCACCAGATGGAGCCGTATTTCCGGAATTATGCCCGGGAATATAATGATACCGTGCAGTTTGCACGGCTCGATATCATGACAAGCCCGTGGACTGCCGAGAGGTACGGTGTCCTGAGCACACCCACATTCAAGTTTTTCTGCGAGGGTAAACCCGTACAGGAACTTGTGGGGGCAGTATACCCGGCGCTCTTGAAAAAAATGGTGGAAGACGTCCTTCTCCATGGCAGGGAATGTGCAAAGAATTCCACGACAATCGACTACGATATAACCGGGTACGGGTGAGCGGGTCCGCTGCCGGGTTACGTGGATCACCAACGAACCTGTTCTGATGGATCCAGTGTAAGATATCAGGTCTCGTTCCTGTTCAGACGTGCCGGCTGCATCCACACTTCCCGGCTGCATCAGCAACGGCTTTTGCCACGGCTTTTGTAACCTCCTTGTCAAGGATATTGGGAAGGATATGATCGCGCTGCGGCCGGGGTACATACTCTGCTATTGCGTGCGCTGCGGCAATTTTCATCTCATCGGTAATTCGTGTCGCGCGGGCATCGAGCGCCCCGCGGAAGATTCCCGGGAACGCGAGCACGTTATTGATCTGGTTGGGGAAATCGCTCCGGCCGGTCCCGACAATCGCGGCGCCTGCCCGCTTTGCTGCGTCCGGCCAGATCTCCGGGACCGGGTTTGCCATGGCAAAGACGACGGGGTCCTTGTTCATCGACCGGACCATCTCCTCGTTCACCACCCCCGGAGCGGACACACCAATAAACACATCGGCACCGGCCATTGCATCGGCAAGGGATCCTGCAAGCGCCTTGCGGTTGGTCTCTTCGGCAAGAATGAACTTGTATTTGTTCTGGTAGAGGCCTTCCCTGCCGCGGTATATGGTGCCTCTGGTATCACAGACAATTGTCTCGTGAACGGTTGAACAGACATCCGGGTTATACCCGATACATTTCAGCAGGCGTGTTATGGCATAGCCGGCTGCGCCGGCCCCGCAGATGACAATAGTCAGGTCTTCATATTTTTTCCCGGTGACCCTGCAGGCATTGATGAGTGCAGCAAGAACAACTACTGCAGTACCATGCTGATCATCGTGCATGACAGGAATACCAATATCCTGGAGTGCATCTTCAACTTCAAAACACCGGGGTGCAGCGATGTCCTCGAGGTTTATCCCTCCAAAGACCGGTGCAATGTTCCGGATCTGGTCGGAAAAGTCGGCCTGGCAGTTTTGAAAACAGAGAGGGAATGCATCGATACCGGCGAATTCCTTGAAGAGGATGGCTTTCCCTTCCATTACCGGGATAGCCGCATCTGCCCCGATATTGCCCAGTCCGAGTACTGCTGACCCGTCTGTTACGATCGCGATGGTATTCGCTTTCATCGTATACCGGTAGGCAAGGTTTTTGTCCTTTGCAATTTCCCGGCAGACTTCAGCGACACCGGGGGTATACGCAAGGGAGAGATCATGCCGGGTTTTTAAGGGCACCTTTGACCTGATCTCAAGTTTTCCTTTGTGATTTTCGTGAAGCGCCAGTGCTTCTTGATAGATCTCGTCACTTCCCAGTGAAAACAGCATCAGGACCCACCTGTACGAGTGAGAGCCGGTTCAGGCAATGAATGTTATCATACCCTCTCGAGGATGAATGATCGGGGAGATTGGGATGCATTTTTAGTAAAAGCCCAGGATCAAGTTACTTTTTAATACATGAATGGACAGAATTATACATCAGAGTATAAGTTAGTTCGTGGGCCGGGAACGGTTCCACAGGACCTGCTGTTACTATTCCCTGAATGAAGTGATGGTATCATGAAGTCAAAAGATATTGCTATTGTCGGAATCCTGCTTGCAATCGGTGCGATCCTCCGGTATTTCCTTGCAATGCTCCACACGCCGCTCACGCCGAATATGATCATTGCTTTTTACTGTCTTGCGATCATCCTGATCCGGCCCACGATCCTTGAAGCGCTCGGGATAGGTCTTGTTGCCGGTGCCCTCTCGATGGTGATCTCCAGTTCGATGTTCCCTCCGGGCAACCTGATCAGCGAACCGGTCGGTGCCCTGGTCTGTTTTCTCCTCTATACTGCGATGCGCGATCGGACGAGCTTCGCCCCGACGGTGACAACGTTCATTGCAACGCTCGCGAGCGGTTTCACGTTTGCCGCAGTAGCGATCATCGCCATCGGCGCGACCTATCTTGCCAAGTATAATGGCGATATGATGGCATTCGTCGCGGTCTTTGTCCCCATCGTGGTCATAACGGCAGTTTTTAATGCAATCATTGTTCAGCTCCTCTACACCCCTTCCAGCAGGGTGCTTCTTAGAGGACAGGAATGATTGAGCTTAACAACGTCAGTTACACATACCCCCGTACGGTGCAGCCGGCCCTGCACCGGATCACCCTCTCCCTTGAAAAAGGCCGGTGCGTCATGGTTACCGGCCCTTCCGGGGCCGGAAAGAGCACACTGTGCCTTGCAGCCTCCGGGATCCTGCACCACGAGTATGGCGGGAAGAAGGAAGGTTCGGTTGTTATTGATGGCAAGAACGTCACTGATTACAGCAGCCTCTCGAACCTTGCACAGAATGTCGGGGTGGTCTTTGACGACCCCGAAGCCCAGATGATCTTCACCACGGTCGAGGAGGAGATCCTTTCCGCACTTGAACATCGCGGGCTTTCTGCGGCTGTTATCGAGGAACGGCTTGCCGGGATTATGAAGATTACCTACCTTGAGGAACTCAGGGACCGGTCACCGCACAACCTCTCCGGGGGCCAGAAGCAGCGTGTTGCCCTTGCCGCTACGCTGGCGCTCGGGAACGATATCCTGATCCTTGATGAGCCCACTTCAGAGCTTGATGAGCACGCGACAAAACGGATCGCCGACATCTTAAAGGAGCTCAAAAGCCAGGGAAAAACCATCCTTCTCATTGAGCACAAGTTCAGTCAGTTCCGGGAGATGGTGGATACCCTCATTGTCCTGGAGAATGGCCGGATCACGTCTGGCGGCCTCCCGGATATCGTTTTAAAGGACGACCATGTAAGGGGTATGGTGCTGCCTGATTTCTCTGTGGTTAAAAAAAATACCGGACCTGCTGTCAGGAACGACCCGGCTATCTCCGTTGAACATCTCACGCACCGGTATGGGGATGTCCAGGCACTCTCCGGTATCAGTCTCACCATCAGAAAAGGGGAATTTATCGCGATCGCCGGTGAGAATGGTTCGGGAAAGACGACCCTGGTCAAACACTTCAACCGGCTCCTCGCCCCTACCAGCGGCGACGTCATCGTCAACGGGAAGAACACGAAGCAATGCAGTATAGCCGAGCTTGCCTGTGACGTTGGTCTTGTTTTCCAGAATCCGGATCATATGTTCTTTGCCGATACGGTCCGGGAAGAGATAGCCTACGGGGTAAAGAACCTCAACATTGAGAATGGTGACGCGATCATCGATGCAGTGCTCCACGATGCCGGGCTCACGGAATCGGCTGACCTGTACCCGCGCTGGCTCTCGCGGGGGGAACGGCAAAGGCTTGGGATCGCATGCGTTGTTGCCATGCAGCCCAGCGTGATTGTGCTTGATGAACCGACAACCGGGCTAGACGGGTACGAGGCGCTCCTTGTTATCGATCTCTTAAAAAAACTCCAGGAGAAAGGGCACACCATCATCATCATCACCCATAACAGGGACATAGCAGAACATTGCGCAGACCGTCTCATTACCATGGAGAACGGGAAGATCATTTCCGATACCGGGGGTATGTAAGAATGGCCGAGATCCTCCAGTATGTACACAAGGATGCGTTCCTGCACCGGCTCCACCCGTACACCAAGATCGCGTTCATCCTTGTTGTGAGCCTCATCGGGATTACTGCCACGAATCTGGTTTTTCTCACCCTTGTGGTTCTTGCCCTGCTCGCGGTTGCGGCATACAGCAGACTCCTTGCCGAGTCGCTCCAGCAGCTGAAACTCATCCTTGTCATGAGTATCATCTTCATCCTCATCACGGTCATCACGATGCCGAATGGCGATATTCTCGGATATTTTATTCCACAGGGAGTACCGGTCATCGGGGGTCTCATACCGATTACTTCCGGCGGCCTTGAGATCGGCCTTGTCCTTACGCTCCGGTTCATGATACTCATTTTTGCATTCCAGCTCTTCCTGGTCTCGACACAACCGCGGGATCTTGTCAATGCCATGGAGAAGGCGGGGCTGCCTATCGATTACATCCTGATGTTCATCATCGCCCTCCGGTTTATTCCCACGCTCCAGATCGAGGGAGTGCGCATCCATGAGGCCCAGCTGGCCCGGGGTTTTAATCCCGGTACAGGTTTTGTCGGCAAGATCCGGAGTGTTGCTCCTATCGCAATCCCGCTTGTGTCCAATGCACTGCTCCGCTCCAATGTGCTCGGGCTCACCATTGATATGCGGGGGTACCGGACGGGAAAGAAGACGCATGTACGCGAGCGTGTCCTTGTATCCCGGGACTATGCCGTATTAGGAATTCTGGCAATTGCCGGGTGCGGTTTTGTCGCGCTCGTCCTGGCACAGCTGGTATAGGATCCGGGATTAATCCGGTCTCAACAAACCGGATCCGGGTGACTTTTTTAATTTTCCCGGGGTGTGTGATTATAATCCGGATGTTCCTTCCTCACGGGTATCCCGCATGCGTGCCGGTTGCCAGTCACATACAGAAAATATTGCAATTGTAACATTGCTCAGAGAAGGCCAGATCCGTTCCGGGCTTCGAATTGTTCAGTATTGGCTCCTGACCGATTTATCTCTAAATAAGGTACCATTGCAAGTTCGCGAAAAAAGGAAATACGCGTATCTGATGAATGGATCATGATGAGAAGATAGTATTTGGATTATAACGTGTCTCGTCAGCATATACGGTTTCAGGGAAAACTGATGGGATAGACCGGGTTGTCAGGGTAATGATGCGAATGATTCGACCGGAATGTTGGGTAACTGATCTGACGTCAGAAAGTTCGTTAACGGATAGAATTGATAACGGGATAGAATAAAATGAAAAAAATCAGACGTGAAAAACAAAACGCCCCGGCCGGGACTTGAACCCGGGTCAAAAGCTCCGCAGGCTTCTAGGATGTCCACTACCCCACCGGGACGCGTTTACTGCCTGCCTTACTTAAATCATTCTTATCGCTTAAATAACTCACTCTTTACGGCAGGTTTGGCCGGATCAGGCACCGATCATAAGGCAAAATGCACGATAAAAAAAGGGGGGGACCGGTTTATTATCTGTTTTCCTGGTTTTCCGGTTCCCAGGTATATATCGCGCCTTCAATTGTCGTCGGCACGGGTGTTGCGATCGTGTCGCGGCGTTCATCCAGATAGGCGCACTCGGTAAATTCTGCTAATCTCGATTCCTCAAAATTCCCCAGGGGTTTTACCCATACACTTGCAGAAGCCCTGATATCGTTGCCCCGGAACTCCACCAGCAGATCATCCTGTTTCAGGATTTTGAGAGTACGGGAGAGATAGGTAGAATATCCTTTTCTCACCCCGAAGCCGTCCTGCAGATAGATCTCCTTGGTCGTGTTACTGCGGACAGTAATTTCGAACCAGGACTGAGGACTGTAATCTGAGTATGTCCAGGTCTTGGTTTCTTTTGTATTGGTATCAGTGAATACCTTGTTTACCGTCACATTTGTCGGGACCACCGTGTAATTGATATACATCGGGGGATTTCGCAGATTAAAGACAAATGCTGAAGCATTATAGCCAAACATACTTTTCTGGTGGATCCGGCAGGTAATGTCTGAAGGGATCCGGGTTGTGGAAAGGAACGTGGTATATCCCTGAGGCTGAGGTGTCGTGGTGGAAGCTGCATAATCGGAAAGGGTCACTTCTGAAACAAAGGACGACGCTGAACTGCTGCCGTTATTTGTCGCGAACTGATTTGGATCATATAAATCCACGGGCCCCGTGGGGGTTTCCGTGGGGGGTGCAACACAACCGGCAATCGCCAGTACGAGAATAACTCCCAGTGAACAAACCAGGTACAGGTATTTTTCTTTCATTAATGAAGATAGGGTAAGTAATCATTATTAAGTATTGCAGTCAGGCGCGCCATTTTTCAATTTTTTTTTGAAAGGATACTCCGGCAATTCCTGCTGTGGCCCCATAAATTGATCATTTGTGATCTTGTATTGTCATTCCGGGAGATGAAACAATATACTCTAGGCGGTTTTATTGAGTGTACGTGCAACCCCCGTACTACGAACGCTTTTGGAGGATGATGAATGATTATTTTTATAGTATCAGGTTCTGTCGGTAATTGTTTCCTTACCCATTGAATACATACTTTTATGGCCCAGTAGCCGAAAAAAACAGGGAAAAAAGGTTGTATTCCCGATGCAGAAAACCGTGATATGATCACAACCGTCCGACCATACAGATCAATGGGGGAGAGAATCCCGATGGCTGTACAAGGAGTCTGGTCAAAGCACCGGATAATGCCATTTCTGCCTTGCCATTTCAGAGATTTTTATTCCTTGCCATTCCTGGATACAAGCCTGTTTTCCGACATTCACAAAATATTAATAACGAACAGCCTAACATTTGAATACAAAATCAATTGAGTTAAGTCAAGTAAATTTGTTTGATCCCGGTGTATGTATGCATATCATGGAAGGATTTTTACCCTGGCAGTGGTGTCTGGTGTGGTGGCTGGTTGCGCTGCCCGGTCTGCTGTATGGTATTTACCAGCTGAAAAAAGTCCTGGCTGCCGACCGTGAAGCGCTTCCTCTGCTGGGAGTGACCGGTGGATTCATCTTCATCCTGTCTTCGTTAAAGCTGCCATCCGTAACCGGTAGTTGTTCGCACCCTACCGGGACCGGGCTCTCGGCTCTGTCGTTCGGGCCGTGGATTACTGCAGTCGTTTGTGCAATTGTCCTGCTGTTCCAGAGCATGTTTCTTGCCCATGGCGGTCTTTCCGTTCTCGGGGCAAATATTGTTTCCATGGGCATTGCTGGTCCATTGGCGGGATACGGGATATACCGGCTGCTCCGGGATACCCCGGTAAATATTTACATCACCGTATTCCTCGTCACCGCTCTTGCTGATATATTCACGTACATTACCACATCATTCGAACTCGCACTTGCCTATCCGGCAGAAACCGGCGGATTTATCAGTTCTTTCATCCTGTTTCTGATACTATTTGCTGTTACGCAGGTTCCTCTTGCGATTGTCGAAGGAATTGTCCTTGCGCTGGTATTCAAATATATCCTGGCTCTCAAACCCGGTATCCTGATCCGGTTGAACATTTTTTCGGAAGAAAAAATTAATGCTGCCCGGGGCGAGGACTGATGGGATTTCGGTATACCCTTGAAGTCCTGACCGTTATTGCGATTGGGGCTTTCTGTGCGGTATTCCTGTACACAAGCTCGACTATGGAAGGGGCGGAATTTGCCGGTTCGGACACTGTCGGTTCAGGACTCATTGCGAATCTTTCCGGCATTCCGGAAGAAAATATTCAGCCTCTGATCCCTCAGTGGGAACCACCGAGCGGAGAGATTGAAGCCTGCCTCTTTGCACTCCAGGCAGCAGTTGGCGGGCTCCTTGTCGGAGGAGTATTTGGGTACTGGCTTGGCCAGAACAAGAAAGCATAATCGGTACAAAAGGGAAAGTGTATATCTATGTTTGAGGAACTTCTGGAAGATATTGCCCAGAAGAACGGACTCCGTGAAGTGAATACGTACCTGAAACTTGCGGCAGGACTGGGAGCAATCCTTCTCTGCCTTATCTCAACGAGTTATCTGCCTCCGCTTTTTATTGCAGCGCTGCTCACCGGTGCCATCCTGTTCCTTGCCCGGGTGGATGCAATGACCTATGCAAAACTGTTCATCCTCCCGATCTGGTTTGCCTGCATGAGCGTAGCAGGGATTGTCCTCATCACGGGGGGGTCAGAACTATTCTGGCAATGGGACCTCCTGCCGGATTTCTCATTGTCTGTTACCCGGGAGAGCATAAACAAGGGGGCGTTTGTCTTCTGCCGGATCATAGGAGGAATGTCAGCACTCTGTTTTATTTCCCTGACCACTCCCATGACGGACATTTTTATTGCATTCCGGCAGTGCAGGATTCCGGATGCCGTACTCGACCTGATGATGATCATCTACCGGACGATCTTTATCCTGATGGACCACGTCATCCAGATATATCATGCACAGGTGATGCGCCTTGGTTATTCCGGTTATCGTGAGTCCATCCAGTCCTTTGCATCACTCTGCGGGGCTGCCTTCATCGCGAGCTGGGATGCCGGTGATGACCTGATACGGGCTATGGATGCACGGTGTTATGAGGGCAAATTTGCCCTGCTGGGGGAGAGCCGGCCGGTGGAGTGCATTCCGGGCCTGACCGTCGTGGTATTCCTTGCCCTTTCCGCTACTGTTGTGACGATGTCCGGTAATCTCACCCTGTTTTAGGAGAACCATGAGCAGCATCATTCTTGAAGCCAGGGATATCCGGTATCGTTACCCCCGGGGCATGGAAGCGATCCGCGGCATCAGTTTCCATATCCGGAAGAAAGAGAAGATAGCTCTCGTGGGACCAAATGGTGCCGGGAAATCCACGCTCCTGATGATGTTCAATGGTATGATCCGGCCGGACTCCGGGATCATGCTTTTTGACAACCAGCCTGTCCGGTATGATTCCGCATCCCTGCGGATCCTGCGTAAACGCGTGGGCTTTGTCCTCCAGAACCCGGATCGCCAGATCATTGCACCGACCGTATACCAGGACGTTGCATTCGGGCCAACAAACCTTGGTTACTCCGAGCAGGAGGTTAAAGATACCGTTACGCAGGCACTCAGGCATGTAGGGCTCGAAGGTTTTGAACGCCGTCCTCCTCACCAGCTCTCCGGCGGGGAGAAAAAACGGGCAGCCATTGCCGGCGTACTTGCCATGGATCCGGATGTGCTTGTCTTCGACGAACCAACGAGCGGTCTCGATCCATCAGGTTCCGAGGACATCATGGAGCTTCTCGATGAGCTGAACCACGAGGGAAAAACAATCATCATATCCACTCATGATGTTGAACTGGCATACCCATGGGCAGACCGTGCCATTCTGATGCTTGGGGGTAACATCCTGCAGGAGGATGTACCCGAGGTAGCTTTTGGGAACCCGGAATCAGTCCGTATGGCTCACCTTTCCCTTCCCACGCTTCTGGAACTGCATACAGAACTGCAGAAACGGGGATTTTTATTATCCGGAAAAAAGCCCCGCACGGTCCTTGATATGATGCACTGCATCGAGACCCTGTTTGAAAAAACCGCTCATCAGACAACGTATGGTGCAATCACGGTCTGCAATGTCGATCACGACAACGGGGGGTCGCTGTCTGCATGGTTGACGGCCCGCCGGAATTTTTCCGTCGGTGCTATGGGCACGCGGGCAAAACTTCGTGCAGAAAATCTGCAGATACGTCTTGATTTCACCTACGGTGTCATAGACAAATGTATCCTCAAGGCTTTGCTTGGCGAGGATTCCCTGATCCTGACAACGGAAAGCATGGTCAGGCGCGTATACCAGAGAGTGGATGCTTATGGGAAGGAGAGCGGAATAATTATTCCTGTCCAACCGTTTGAAACCACACCTGGTACCGCAGATAGTACATTTGGTGACCCTTCATGATCCGCATCCCCCGCATCGTTATCGCCGGCACGCACAGCGGGTGCGGAAAGACCACCATAGCAAGCGGTATCATGGCTGCCCTCTCAGCACGGGGACTGAAAGTCCAGCCATTTAAAGTAGGACCGGATTTTATCGATCCATCGCACCATTCCCGGATCTGCGGACGCATTTCACGGAACCTTGATCCCTTCATGATGGGTGAGGAAGGATGTACGGAAACCTTTATCCGGGCGAGCGGGGGTGCAGATATTGCGGTAATCGAAGGTGTCATGGGCTTGTATGACGGAGTCGACGGATCCGATCTGGCAAGTACTGCCCATGTTGCCCGAATCCTGCAGTCCCCGGTAGCGCTTGTGGCAGATGTCAAAGGGATGTCCCGGAGTGTCCACGCGCTGATTGACGGATACCGTCGGTATGATGCAAATCTTGTTTTTTCCGGTGTACTATTCAACCGAATCGGCAGCCCGCGGCACCGCTCGATGATCGAATCCGCCCTTGATGTCCCCGTTTTCGGGTATATCCCCCGCAGGGAAGACCTGGCCGTGGAAAGCCGCCACCTTGGTCTCAGAATGGCCCATGAGGCTGGGGGGATGGGGGAGTTTGGAAGGATTATTGAAGAGTCCTGCGATCTGGATGCGCTTGTGGCAGCTGCATGTCTGGCACCCCCCATGGAAAAGACCGGGCCTGCCGCCAAACGAAACCAGCGGATCGTCAGCACGATTGGCATAGCGTTTGATGAGGCGTTCTGTTTTTATTACCAGGACAACCTCGACCGGCTCGCGAGTGCCGGTGCAAACCTGGTTCTTTTCAGTCCGCTCCGCGACCGTTTACCGGAGGTCGATGCAGTGTATATCGGGGGCGGGTATCCCGAACTCCACCTTTCCGGTCTGGAATCCTCTCCATGCACCCATGATCTGAGCCGTGCAGCTGCACAGGGTATGCCACTCTATGCAGAGTGCGGGGGACTGATGTACCTCTCGAAAGAAATCCAGGACGATAAAACCTACCGCATGTGCGGGATACTTCCTGCAACAGCAGAAATGACCCGCCGGGTACAGGCTCTCGGTTATACCAGAGGTACAGGTACCGGGGAGATATCATACATGCCGTCGTCGCCGGGGGTAACCGGCCACGAATTCCATTATTCACGGTTGGATCCGGAACCTGATGCACGCTACGCGATATGCCTGACAAGGGGCAAAGGGATTATCGCAGGAAAAGACGGGCTTGTGTCACAAAACGCTCTTGGTTGTTACACTCATGCATATTTTACACCCGCATTTGCGGTGAAATTTGTAGCGGCCGCAACAGCATTCTCAAAAGAGATGAAAATGTGAGCTGATTCCAGGCCCTGGTTACAAGGAAAAATAAAATCATTGGAATGTGAATAGAGATCGTAATAACAGTTCAGGATTGTTCACATGCGCAGTGATGAAGTAAAAACGGGATACAAGCGTGCACCGAACCGGTCGCTCCTGCGTTCACTCGGAGTTACCGACCATGAGATGGAGTTGCCATTCATCGGCATAGCAAATGCATTCAATACCATAGTACCGGGACATATTCACCTGCGACAGCTTGCTGAAAAAGTCCGTGAAGGCATCGCTGCTGCCGGAGGAGTTCCCTTCGAATTTGGCGTTATCGGGATATGCGATGGCATTGCAATGGGTCACGAGGGGATGCGGTATTCCCTGCCTTCCCGGGAGAATATCGCGGATTCCATAGAACTGATGGCACAGGCACACCGGTTTGACGGGCTTGTCTGTATCGGCACCTGCGATAAAATAGTTCCCGGCATGCTGATGGCAGCTGCCCGTACCGATATCCCGTCCATTGTCCTCACCGGAGGTCCGATGCTCTCCGGGTTCCAGGACGGAAAAGATCTCTCGCTGATTGAGATCTTTGAAGGTGTTGGTAAAGTGGCAGCCGGGACCATGAGTGAAACCGCGCTGTGCGACCTTGAGCGGTGTGCCATGCCCGGGTGCGGCAGCTGCCAGGGACTGTACACGGCAAATACCATGGCGTGTATGACAGAAGCCATGGGAATGTCCCTTCCCGGCTGTGCGGCAATTCCTGCCGTTGATGCTGCAAAGCTACGGATCGCACGCGAGACCGGCGAAGCTATCCTTCCGCTTGTTAAAAAGGGGATCACCCCCCGGCACATTATCACGACAAAGAGCCTCCGCAATGCAATACGGGTGGATATGGCACTTGGCGGATCGACAAATACGGTCCTGCACCTTATGGCAATTGCAATGGAAGCGGATATTCCCCTTTCCCTTGATGATTTCAGTACCCTGGCCGGGGAGATCCCCCACATCTGCTCCATGCAGCCATCCGGCCCGCATTCCATGCAGACCCTGCATCGGGCCGGAGGCATCCCTGCCGTACTGAAACGGCTTGAGAAATACCTGGACGACAATCCGACCGTATCCGGTAAGAAGATCCTCCAGATTGCCAGGGGCGCCAAAATACAGAACGAAGACGTGATCAGGACTCTTGAGAACCCGGTAAACAAGGAAGGGGGGCTGAAGATCCTGTCAGGGACGCTCGCACCGGATGGTGCCGTTGTGAAAAGTGCAGCCGTGCCAAAGGAAATGTGGCAGCACAAAGGTCCGGCACGGGTGTTCGATGGTGAGGATACAGCAATGAAGGCAATCCTTGCAGGGAAAATTAAGGAAGGGGATGTGCTCATTATCCGCTATGAAGGTCCCCGGGGGGGGCCCGGCATGGCGGAGATGCTCTCGCCGACGTCGGCCCTCATGGGCCTTGGATACAAAAAAGTCGTCCTCATCACGGATGGCAGGTTTTCCGGCGGGACCCGGGGACCCTGTATCGGGCATGTTGCACCGGAAGCTGCGATTGGCGGGCCGATAGCATTTGTCCGGGCAGGGGATCTGATCGAGGTTGACCTTTTCAAGAGGAAAATCAATTTGCTTGTCCCGAAAAAAGAGCTCGATTCACGGAAAAAAACATGGAAGCCACCCCACAGACATCTTACCGGTGTACTTGCCCGGTACGCCAGGACCGTTGAGCAGGCAAATCTCGGTGCGATACAGATAATGACGGATATCTTTTTCCCTTAAAAACTACGCAGGATTTTTAATTTTTATTTTTAAATTAACGTGTTACTGTCCGTCCTGACGGACATTCTCCGGGCTCGATAAGGGCCCGGTTTTTTCCACTCCGGTATCATAAACCAAAGCAGAAAATCTTCCGGAGAAAAGAAGGAACGGCACATAGAGTGCCACTAGTACGATAAGCCCGATAATCGGTCCGATAACAGGTATAATGGAGAAGAAATTCAGGATCATGCTGAAGATAAACCCTATGACGGTGATGGTGATTAACGCAATAATGTAGTTGACCCAGCCGATGCGCCGTATGTGGGAGAGGATCTCTGAAAAATTAAATGCCTCGCTGATACTGTCCAAACGGGCAAAACGGACCACCCCGAGAAAAGAAAAGAGTGTTATGATGATTGCCATAAGTATGGCAATGATGATGAGGAATACCATAACCCCCCCCGCAACCAGAAGATCCGATATGAGTTCCGGATGACTGTCCAGCCATCGTTCAGACTGGGTATCAGACATTGTGGCGAACTCCTGTGAAAAAACTCCCGAGCTCGCAAGCGTGGAGATCAGGGGAATGAATGCAAGAATAACCAGCAGGATAACCGGAGCCATATAGACCACCTGGACCACGAGCAGTTTCAGGCCGTCCACAAAAAGACTGCCCCAGTGTTCCGGTTCGGGTGCCGGGTACTCCCCGCGATAAATTCTCACGATGTAGCCCATGATCAGGGGGAAGATGATCATACTCAGGATCAGGAGCAGCCAGCGGGTCCACTTCTTCCAGATACCATCCTTTGCATATGCGAACGAATCGTCAAGCATTGATCCAAAATCCAGAGACATAAGGTTGTGACCTGTCCTTTTTTTTTGTTTTTTATGTTCTCATTCAATCTGTACTCATTCGGTAAATCTTTCTTCTAGTGTAATATCAGCCCTTTTAAAATAGTATCGTAACTCCCGTTTTTTCTTGTGCCACAGAACGCGAATATGAAGATCATCCGCTGCTATCGCGGCATGATCCTGGTATCCTGTGTTTTTATTGTCAGGGAAAATTTAAAAACCACATTCCTGTTATTGAAAAAAATATTTGCTCTGTAGAAAACATTCAGATACTCTGACGCTCTTGGGGGCATGCAGGCATGCCCCCGCCGCTGTGGCATCCCCATCATGGGATATTGACGTATTACCTGTACGAGAAATCACACAATTTCCAGTAAATCTGAACTGTACGAGAAATCACACAATTTCCAGTAAATCTGAATCGTTGTATCCCAATGCACCCCGCCCCCCGACGGGGCAGGGCTGGTTCAGGAGGGGGGCATCATACAAAAAACGAGGTTTTCCCATGAAAATCGCAATAACTAATGTGATTTGAGGATTGTTCACATTCTCAATTATTTGCGATGAACGCCGCCGCACCAAAAAGGGACGCCCCCGCGGTGGGTCAATAACCGGGAGCATTTTTAAAAAACACGGAACTGCCCTGCCGTGCAGTACCGAGGCCCTGAGGCGGGGTGCCCTCATATCTTCGATTTTCATGGTCCGGGTGTGAACTCTTCGTTCATGCCCGTTTCTCCAGAGCAAAAACATTGAGTTTTAACTACATTTTCTAAAATCTCTTCAACCTGATCGAGCAAAGGCTCTGTGCAACTCTGACAAGTTCCAAAAAAAAAAGTTAGTGTTCCCTGGTTCCGTTTATGAGCCATATGGCTCCAAGCATACCCATGATCATTGTTATAGGTAAGAATGCTGATGGGAATTCCGGGGATGGTGAAGGTTCACCAACGTAAATCCTTGCGGTTGTTGTCGGTCCATAACAGTATCCGTACCGGTCGGAATCATACCTGCAACCATACGTGAAACTATCCCAGCCGGTATAACCGGGATCAGGCGTATACGTAAACGGGCCGTCATCGATGAGTTCTAGACCATTTACGGTCTTATGAAATTCAATAGTACCGTGACTGATATCTGATGCATGATTCATGGCATAACCCATAATTGTAGCAGAGCAGATTACTTCGTTAACGATCAGCTGGGTGTCTTTTGGCGTGTAGAATACAGCATTCTGATAAGGATATAATGACGGGAAATTGTGAAACATCGGATCGTCTTCCTCATACGAATCTTCTAACACACACCAGGCGCTCACCGGTGTAATACACAGTACAAGTAACGCGATTAACCCACATACAATGGTTTTTTGGATCATCATACAGTACCTCCATGAGAATTAATAAGTGGATTTATTGTTTATTTAAAGATAAAAGAGTGCAATGCACCGGTGCCTTGCATATAATTGTCGTTATAGTGGCCGGTGCCGTATAAGTAATTTGAATTATATTCGTAGTATGACTGATTGGAAAAAAAACTATCACTAAAAGAGATTTCCAATTGGAAGAAAAAATGTGAATAGTTAAGCGCCAGCGCTGTCATACAGCTGACAGATGTAGCGTGAAACAAAGAGAGCAATGGGGGCGATGAGACAGAGATACAGGAGGAATCCGAGAATCGGGATCATCATCAGAATGGCGACAACGATCGCGATGATTACATAGCAGACTATCAGGACGACAAGTGCAATGATGTAGGGGACCCATCCAATCTTGCTGATGGTGGCAAGAATCGCCGAGAAGTTAAAGGCTTCCCCGATACTTCCTGTGCGTGCAAACCGGACCAAGCCGATTATTTCAAACACTGCGATGATAAGGGCAAGGATAAGGACAACAACCAGACCGACCATCATGGCACCAATTGCAGCCATCGCTGCGGTCGAGTCGCCGCTCATAGCACCGGCAAATCCGGCACCCAAGACAAGGACTTCAACGATGATAACCGGAATCATATAAATAATACCGACGATCAAAGCCTTGATGCCGTCAATGAAGAGGGTGCCCCAGTCATCAACTTCCGGAGCAGGCTTTTCCCCGCGGAGAACCTTCATTACATAACCCATAAGGGGGAGACCCAAGAGGATTGTTGCAATGATGAGCATTACCCATTTGTTCCACTTACCTACAACAGCTTCCTTTGCATATTCAAAGGAGTCACCAACCATGCTTCCGTAATCCATCTTTTTTCACCACAATAATTTGATCATGATTTCGGAAACCATCCATGGCCACCGGCCACAAACGATTTAAATAAGCTATGGCAACTTCGCAGAATATAAATTTATCTGATTTTTTGACCTTAAAATGAAAAATAATTGCAAGAATCAGTGCCTGAAGTACCGTACGCCCGTAAAAACCATCGCCATATGATGGCGGTTTGCTGCTTCAATCACTTCATTATCACGTATCGATCCTCCGGGTTGCACCAGAGCGGTTGCCCCGGCCTGTGCAGCAACTTCAAGCGTATCCGCAAAGGGGAGAAACGCATCGGAGGCGACAGCAGATCCTTTCAGCGATCCGCAGGCTTTCCCGATAGCAATCTTTGCCGAATCAACGCGGCTCATCTGCCCGGCCCCGATTCCCAGCGTGCGGTTCTGATCGGCAAAGATGATCGTATTACTCTTGGTATGTTTACAGACCTTCCATGCCAGCTCAAGTGCCTTCATTTCATCCGGTGTCGGATCCCTGTCGGTTATCACGTTCCAGTGCTCCTGGTATGCAGGCGTCCGCTGGACAAGCACACCCCCGTCAATCGTCCGGATCTCATCAGCCTCTGTTTTGTCCGGAAGGACAAGGACACGCATGGTCTCCTTCTTTTTCATGACGGTAAGCGCATCGGAGGAGTAAGCCGGGGCGATTATGACTTCCACGTAGGTAGAACAGATCTCTCTGGCGAGTTTTTCATCTACTTCGCGGTTGACTGATACGACAGACCCGTATGCTGACTGGGGATCCACATCCCGGGCTGCAATATATGCATCAAAAATTACGGCACCGGTTGCAACGCCACAGGGATTATTATGTTTCATAATAACCGCTGCAGGTTCCTCAAATTCCCGCAGGAGTCCTACGCCTGCGTTTACATCAAGGTAATTATTGTAGGACATCTGTTTTCCCTGGATTGGCTCCGTGCCCGCGATTCCCCAGCTACCATACACTGCTGCCTTCTGGTGGGGATTTTCTCCATACCGCAGTGCCCGTCCTCCCGTGTATTGTACCGTGAAGACAGACGGGAAATCAGCATCGAGCCGGTAGAGGTAGTTGCTGATAGCAGCATCATAGGCAGCGGTGCGTGCGAATGCCTTCTTTGCCAGCATCAACCGCTCTTCAGGAAGGATGCCGGTTGCGGAAACTGACCGGGTTATCACCGGATAGTCCGAGGGATCAACAACAACAGTAACTTCCTTGTAATTTTTTGCTGCGGCCCGGATCATCGCAGGCCCGCCGACATCAATATATTCAATGAGCTCTTCGAGCCTCATGTTTTGTGCAGACATCTTCTCAAAAGGGTAGAGGTTGACAACAAGAATGTCGATGCGGTTGATGCCATATCTGGTCATTATGGCATCATCAATCTGCCGGCGCCCGAGCAGGCCCCCGTGTACTTTAGGGTGAAGTGTCTTGACCCGCCCGTCCATCATCTCGGGAAAACCCGTATAACTCGATACCTCGGTGAACTTAATACCGGCTTCTGCAAGTGCTTTCCCGGTTCCCCCGGAACTCATGATACTGTATTTTTGCCCGGTGAGGGTCTTTGCAAGGTCAATGATGCCTGTTTTGTCCCACACGGAAAGGAGTGCCCACTTCATGGGTAAGCATATGCATAACAGGAGGAAAAAGGTATCCAGTTTTTTCCTTCCCCGTTCGTCTTCCTCAGGGTGATTATCAGCGTATCTTCAATTTTTATTGTGATTTGGATTTCCAAATATCAGGGCAATCTGACAAATTCAAGGGTTATTTCACCTTATAATCGAAAACCTGCCCTAATGCTGACGATTTGCGGTGGTGACCGACATTAACATTTATATAGAACCACAATACTAAAGATAATGGAACATCAGAAAGGATGTACTATGAACGATGCAGAACGTGATCCGAATCAGGAAGTGAACGGGTCTATTGGCACGGGAGAAAATCCATTGCCGGAACCCTATTCAGGTACTCCTGCTTTGGATGAACAGAAGAAGGCTTATGCCGATCTGAACGACCAGTTTTTGAGGCTGGCCGCAGATTTTGAAAATTTCAAGCGGCGCGTATCCCGGGAACGTGACTCCGTTGTTTCCCTGGCGAATGAACGTTTTGCAATTGACCTTCTGGAAGTGATGGATAATTTCGACCGGGCTTTAAAATCCGACGAGTCTCACCTCCGGGAAGGACTGGAGCAGATCCGGCAACTGCTGGGCGTACAGCTCCAGCGTCATGGCATCATGCCTATCGATGCACTGAACAAACCCTTCAATCCTGTCGAACACGATGCAATCGCATACATTCCTTCCGGAGAGCCGGAGGGGATGGTTGTCGATGAGGTTGCCCGCGGGTACAGGATGAACGATAAGGTTATCAGACACGCAAAAGTTGCGGTATCAAAAGGAAATGAAGATTATCAGAGGTAGAAACAATGGCAAAAGAGAAGGTTCTGGGAATCGATCTGGGAACAACCTTTTCCTGTATGTCGATTATGGAAGCGGGAAAACCGATTGTCATCCCCAATGCCGAGGGGGGACGGACGACCGCATCGATCGTTGCATTCACCAAGGAGGGGGAACGTCTTGTCGGCAGCCTTGCAAAACGGCAGGCCGTTACCAATCCCCAGCGCACGATCCAGTCTATCAAGCGGAAAATGGGGACCAGCGACAAAGTCCGTATCGACAGCAAGGATTACTCTCCCCAGGAAATCTCTGCAATGATTCTGCAGAAACTCAAGATAGATGCTGAGGCATATCTTGGTGAGAAGATCACAAAGGCCGTTGTTACCGTCCCGGCATACTTCAATGATGCACAACGCCAGGCAACCAAGGATGCAGGCCAGATTGCCGGTCTTGAAGTAATGAGGATCATCAACGAACCGACAGCCAGCGCGCTTGCCTATGGTATCGACAAGGAGCAGGATGCAACAGTTCTCGTGTATGACCTTGGCGGCGGGACATTCGAT
>Ga0105103_10000679_pt1 | contig 19216 bp, 19 predicted proteins | sample PPLLaktember2015_2_FD_79107 | JGI IMG/M metagenome (GOLD analysis project Ga0105103, IMG submission 79107) | Freshwater sediment microbial communities from Prairie Pothole Lake near Jamestown, North Dakota, USA - PPLs Lake P7 Core (6) Depth... | ecosystem: Environmental > Aquatic > Freshwater >...
CGGGGTATGTGCAGACAACCGGCGATCTCCTCAAGAAGGCCATGGGGAGCGTCATGCAGAGCTTTGCCATCATCAACATGGTCTCCCTTATTGTAGGAATCATCATCACAACAGTCGTGCTCTTCATTGTTATCACCATCAAGACCATCAACAGCCGCCGGCAGATCGGGATATTGAAAGCAATCGGGGTGGACAAGGAGGTCATCATGCACACCTACGGTCTGCAGGTCGTCATCATGGCGCTTCTCGGGATATTCTTCGGGGTCATCCTGACTGCCATGATCGGGGTATACCTTGCGATACATCCTATTGTGACCCCCGAATGGTCGGCAACCCTGTACCTGACACCTATGGATTATTTTACAAATTCCCTGATCCTGTTCCTTGCGTCGGTTGTGGCGGGGTATGTTCCCGCATACCAGGTGTCCCGTGAGGACATCCAGTCTGCTATGAGGGCCTGATATGATCGAGATCACGGATTTACGGAGAACCTACCACATGGGTACGGTGGAAGTAAAGGCTCTTGACGGCGTGACGCTCACCATCGAGAAAGGAGAGTTTCTCGGCATCATGGGAGCAAGCGGAAGCGGCAAGACCACACTGTTACACCTGGTCGGGCTCCTTGACCAGCCCACGTCCGGCCGGATTATCGTTGACGGGCTGGATATCCTACGCCTGACCGATTATGAGAAGACCATGTTCCGGCTCTACAAGCTTGGCTATGTTTTCCAGGACTATGCACTGGTCCCTGACCTCACCGTGATGGAGAATGTCTCCCTGCCCGCGATGCTCCGTAAAGACCGGACCGATGAGCAGGTGAAAAAGGACAGCTATTCCATACTGGAAAAGATCGGACTGTGCGACCGGCGTGACCACCTTCCCCGTGAACTCTCCGGTGGCCAGCAGCAGCGTGTCTCGATAGCACGGGCAATGGTGAATAAGCCGGATATCCTCTTTGCCGATGAACCGTGTGCCAATCTCGACTCTGAGAACTCGAAGATGGTGCTCGAGCTCTTCAAAGAGATCAACGAGGAGATGAAGCAGACCATCATCATGGTATCCCACGAGGACTGGCACAAGGAGTATTTCCACCGCATCGTCCGGCTCAGGGACGGGAAAGTGTTCAGTGACGGGTTTAATGGAACGTCCAAAGCATCCTGACGGGTGCTGCAGCATCCCTTACCTTTTTTCTTCTTCCCGCTGACAGTACTCTAAAAAAGAACCAAACCCGTCATGGACGATATCTGCATTGATAAAATAGTACGGTCGCGCCGCCGGACGATAGCGCTTGTTATTACCCCGGATGCCCATCTGGTCGTGAGGGCACCATTGAGGGCACCGGCTGCGATGATCGACGAGGTGATCCGGGAAAAGAGCGGCTGGATCCGGAAAAAGATCAGTGAGATGAAGAGCCGGCCGCAGGCTGTCACCCACGCCTACGAAGAGGGCGAGATCTTCTGGTTTCTCGGCCGGCCCTACCCGCTGCACATGACTGACGATGCGGGGGCAGGAATCCAGAGAACTGACCGGCTCTGTGTCTGCCACATGATACAACCCGATATCCGGAGTGCGATACAACGCTGGTACATGGCAGAAGCGCACAAAGAGATTCACTCGCGGTGCATGTGGTTCTCGATGATGACCGGCTATTCCCCCACATCCGTCCGAATCACTGATGCCACGCAGCGCTGGGGGTCGTGCAACCACAGGGGCGGGCTCAACTTCAGCTGGCGGCTCATCCAGGCACCGCTTTCGATCGTGGACTACGTGATCGTCCACGAGCTCGTCCACCTCCGGCAGCCCGATCACTCGCCGAAATTCTGGGCAAAGGTGGAGGCGCTGATGCCGGACTACAAGCGGCGGCGGGCATGGCTCCGCGAGAACGAGCGGTTGCTGAGAATATGAAAGATCGCCTACCTGTTCCCTATATATAGGGAATAGAAAATATCTTCAGTCAGGAGAATTGAGACATACGAACAACGGAGAGGGTAAAGGAGAAGGCTCATCAGGGAGTACGGAAGGTGTTTCCCGCGGGAGAACAGGCTCCCCGCAAACAGACACAGGCACAGAAACGGAAGACCGGAAGCCGGAGGCTTGTCAGCGTGTGAACTCCGACCCCTTCAAAACAGCCTGTCTGCTCATCATCCCGCTCTTCCTCCTCATCATCGCGGCACTGTCCTTCCTTAATATCAAAACGGTTTTTGAGCCTCCCCTTCTCCTTGCCGTGATGAATACACTCTTCCTCGGAATTATACCGGTATATATCGCCTTTGTGGCATACCGGACGTCCCGGATCAACGGGTCTTTTGCGGTTCTGCTCCTGGGCTCCGGTATGCTGGTCTTCGGCCTCGGCGCCATCGCTGCCGGGTGGCTCAACGGGCTTCCCAACGGTTCGAACATCACCCCCACTATCCACAATGTCTCCGTCCTCATCGGGTCAGCCTTCTTCCTTGCCTCGGTGCTGCTGGCGGTGGTTGGGGAGGTTCCTTCAACGAAAAAGGCGGTGCAGTCAGTGACGATCGTTGCCTACGGGGGGGCTGTTGTTTTTGAGGTCCTTCTCATCTTCTCTGCGATCCTGGGGCTCCTCCCGCCTTTTTTCGTCCCGGGTACCGGGCCTTCAGTGCTGCGTCAGGTTATCCTGAGCAATGCAGCAGAGATATATGCCCTCGCCGCAATCCTCTTCTTCTATCTGTATGGAAAGAAGCGGGATGACTTTTTCTTCTGGTTCTCTCTCTCATTTGGGCTGGTCGCAACAGGATTGCTCGCTGTCCTTGTCCAACCTGCTGTGGGAAGCATGGTCGGATGGGCCGGGAGGATCGCCCAGTACCTGGGGGCTTGTTTTGCTTTGGTGGCGATCCAGGCTGCCAGAGAAAGCGCGACACGGTCGGGCATCTCGGTACCGGCCCAGTTTGGCACCTTCTTTGGCAGGGGAGCAGCCACCAGCGCGATCCTTGCCGCAGCACGGGAATCCATCTGGCTTTTCGGCACAGATGACACCATCCTGATGGCAAACCCGACCGCTCTGGCACGACTGGGTGGGAGAAGTGACAGGGAAGTTATTGGCCACCGGTACCAGGAGTTCATGTCAAAAGAGCTCGCCACGTCACGGAGGGCCAGACTCGAAGAGGTCATGAGGACGAAAGAACCCGTCCGGTTCGAGGATGAACGGAACGGGATCCTTTTCGATCACAGCTTTTACCCGGTCTTTGACGAGGACGGTACCGTTACGGGCATCGCTGCTTTCAGCAGGGATATCACAGATGTGAAGAGTGCCGAGGATGCGCTGAGCGGCATCAACGAAGAACTCACCGCCACCCAGGAGGAGCTGCAGAAGAACCTTGACGAGCTGGTGCGGAATGAACAGAAGTTGCGTGAGAGCGAAGAGCGGTACCGTACTGTCGCGGACTTCACGCTGGACTGGGAGTTCTGGTTTGGCCCCGACGGAACATTTATTTATGTATCTCCTTCAGCAGACCAGATCCTCGGCCGCCCGGTGGGTACCTTTACTTCCGTGGATCTGTTCCTGCACGAAGTCGTACATCCGGAGGATCTTTCTCTTCGCCTGGCACACCTCAAAGACGAGCTGTCAGGAAAGGGGCCTTCAGAGCTGGAGTACCGGATTGTACGCCCGGATGGGGAAGTGCGCTGGATCCACCATATCTGCCGCCCGATTCGGGATCCGTCAGGGAGGTTCCTGGGGACGCGGGGATCGAACCGGGACATCACGGAACGCCGCCGGGTCAAGGAAGCCCTGAAAGTTGCCGAGGAGAAATCACGGCTTATCATAGCCAGCGCGCCGGCAATGATCTATGAGACAGACCCCTCCGGATCAAGATTCCTGAGTGTCAACGATCCCATGTGCTCGATGCTGGGCTATACGCGGGAGGAGCTGATGGCGATGAAGCCCGCGGATCTCCTTGACGATACAAGCAGACAACAGTTCGCGGACAGGATCCGGCGCTCGCTGGCCGGTGAAACCTTGGCGGATTCCGTGGAGTACCACGGGTATACGAAGGATGGTAACGAGATGTATGTGTCGGTGAAGACCGCGCTCATCTCCCAGGACGGGAAGCCGGAAAGAGCGATTGTTGTCGGACACGACATAACCCCACGCAAGCGGGCAGAACAGGCTCTCGAGGAGAGCGAGGACCGCATGCGCTTTGCGCTGGAGACCAGCCATACCGGTGCCTGGGATCTTGACCTGACGGACCATACCGCACGCCGTTCACTGGAGCACGACCGGGTCTTTGGTTACACGACACTCCTCCCCGGCTGGACGTACGAGATGTTCCTCGATCATGTGCTCCCGGAGGACCGCGCTTCCGTGGATGCGAAGTTCCGGCATGCCACGGAAACGGGCGGCGACTGGAATTTCGAATGCCGGATACGGCGCACGGACGGGGAAATCCGCTGGATTTGGGCAGCCGGCCGACACCGTACCGGCAGCCCAGGCTCCCTGGCAAGAATTGCGGGTATCGTGCAGGATATCACGGGTCGAAAATTGGCAGAGGAGGCGTTGAAAAAAGCTCACGAAGAACTTGAAATCCGCGTCGAGGAGCGCACCCTTGCGCTACAGCAGGCGATAGCAGCCCTCAGCACGGAACGTCACCGGCTCTACGACGTGCTGGAAGGGCTCCCCGCCTATGTCTGCCTGCTCGATGCGGACTACCGCATGCCGTTTGCCAACAAGACCTTCCGCGAATGGTTTGCAGAACCAGGGGGAAGACGGTGTTATGAATTCCTCTTCAACCGCACGGAACCCTGCGAGAACTGCGAAACCTATACGGTCATGCAGACCCGTGCCCCCCACCACAGGTACTGGTCCGGACCAAACGGGAGGGACTACGATATCTACGATTTCCCCTTCACCGACACCGATGGATCGTCCATGATCCTCGAGATGGGAATCGATATCACCGAGAGGAACAAGGCGGAGGAAGAACGATCGAACCTTGCCTCGATCGTCCAGAATTCCGATGATGCGATCATCGGCAAATCGCTGGATGGTACCATCATGAGCTGGAACACCGGTGCCGAGAGGATGTACGGGTATTCCGCAGAAGAGGCAACCGGCAGAAATATTTCCATGCTCCTGCCACCGGGCAGGGAAGATGATCTCGCGGACATCCTGAACCGTATCCGGAACGGAACGCCGGTCCACCATTACGAGACGGTCCGGGTGCGGAACGACGGGAGCAAAATCCAGGTCTCCCTGACGATATCCCCGATCCTGGACAGGAATGGCGCCCTGATCGGCGCATCGACGATTGCCCGGGATATCACCGAGCAGAAAAATACCGAAATAGCACTCAGAAAAGCAAACCTGTACAACCGGAGCCTGATCGAAGCGAGCCTCGATCCACTGGTCACTATCAGCCCCGATGGGACAATCAGCGATGTAAACGAAGCCACGATCCGGGCAACAGGATACACCCGGGGCGAGGTTGTCGGGACGGACTTCTCGGATTATTTCACGGATACTGCAAAGGCAAAAGCAGGGTACGAGGCAGCATTCCGTGACGGATCGGTGACCGATTATCCCCTCGGCATCCGGCACAGGAACGGGCAGGTCACCCCGGTCCTGTACAATGCGGCAGTGTACCGTGATGCCGAAGGGAAGATCACCGGGGTCTTTGCTGCAGCCCGGGATATCACCGGGCAGAAGAAAGCCGAGGAGGCACTCCGGAAAGCTCATGATTTTCTTGAGGTCCGGGTGGAGGAAAGGACCGCAGAACTGGCAGAAACAAACACCCACCTCCAGAACGAGATCGAGGTGCGCAGGAACGCGGAAGAGGCATTGCGGGAAACGAGTCAGTACCTCGAGAAGCTCATTACCTACGCAAACGCTCCCATCATCGTATGGGACCGGGAATTCCGGATCACCCGCTTCAACCATGCTGCCGAGATCCTGACCGGAAGGAAGGCGGAGGAAATCACCGGCACACGGATAGAGAACCTTTTCCCGCAAAAGCACGTACACGAGGTGATGGACCTCATCCGGCGGACGATGACCGGCGAACAACTGAATATTGTCGAACTTCCTGTTCTCCACCGGAGCGGGAGCGTGCGGGTTGTCCTCTGGAACTCCGCGAGCCTGTACGGTCCTGACCAAAAGACCCTCGAGTCTACGATTGCACAGGGACAGGACATCACCGTGCGTAAACGGGCAGAGGCAGAACTCCTGCGGAAGAATGAGGAGCTTTCGGTTCTCAACGAGGAAATAACCGCAACTCAGGAAGAATTGCAGCAGAACGTGGACGAGCTGCACCGGAGCGAGGAGGCGCTGCGGAAAAATGAGGCGGATCTCCGGGAAGCCCTCAGCGAGAAAGAGGTGCTCCTTGCCGAGATCCATCACCGGGTCAAGAACAACCTGACCGCGTTCATCTCCCTGCTCAGTCTCGAAGGGTCCTACGAAGAGTCTCCGGCCGGCCTTGCCCTCAAAAAGGATCTCCAGAACCGGGCTCGGAGCATGGCGCTCATTCATGAGACCCTGTACCGTACAGGAAAGTATTCCAGCGTCAGGATGAGCATGTACCTTTCCACCCTGGTCGGACAGATCGCAGGGAGCTTTGATCCGGAACAAACGGTCAGGATCGTTATCAGCGGAGATAGTGTGTCGATCGACCTCGCCCGGGCCACCCCCTGCGGGCTCATCGTGAACGAGCTGGTCACCAACTCCTTCAAGTACGCCTTCCCCGCCTCCTTCGACTGCCGGAAAATCCGCGGGGCCTCCTGCACGGTCACGGTCAACATCGCAGAGGAAGGGGATTGGTACGTTTTGAACGTTCTGGACAACGGGATCGGGCTGCCTGCGGAATTCGATGTCCGGCATGCACGGTCGCTCGGGCTGAAGCTGGTGAATTTCCTGGCAAAACACCAGCTCCGGGCAACCGTCGAAGTCCGATCAGGAGAGGGTACGGCATTTGAACTCCGGTTTCCGGTAAACCAGCAGCACGGGAGAGACTCATGAAGGGACGGGTAGTGATTGTTGAGGATGAGGGGCTCATTGCGCTCCATATTGAGGAAATGCTTACCCACGCGGGTTACGATGTAGCGGATCTCTTCCCCAGCGGGGAGGATGTGCTCGCATATCTTGCCTCCTCACCGCCTCCGGATATAATCCTCATGGATATCGGGCTTGCAGGCTCCCTCAACGGGATTGAAACAGCCCGACGGATCCGCAAGAAGGCAGATATCCCGGTCATCTTCCTTACCGCCTACAATGACCCGCACCATCTCTCTGAAGCCGCGGCAGTCTCGCCGTACGGATGTCTCACAAAGCCTTTCACGGAAAAAAAACTTGTCGCCACTCTGGAAACCGCGTTTGTTCAGGTAAGATCATCTCATGACCGGGGTACGTGACCGCCTCTTTTCAGTTCTTTTTGTTGTGCCCCGCCGACGATGTTCCCGGTTCAGAGGAATTCGCTGAGCCTACCACCTCGCATCGCTACACTGCCGTATTAGCTGCAGGCTCAACGGGACGGTTTGCGCGCAAGACCGCGCTTCGAATTGGAGCAATCTGATTTATTTAATTTCAGTCAGACTCTGATTGAAAGAAAATTTAGGTCCGGGTTGAAAAATTTCAATCAGGGTATGATTGAACCGGATCGGATTTTGCATCAGGATCGTAACCGCGATGAATATTTTTCAGTCAGGGTCTGATGAAAAAAAGAGTCCCGCTGCACCTCCATTTACCTAAGCGCAAACAATGCCCCCGCGCAAATCCCCCCCGCGTAGAGCACCATCGCCACATGGAACAGCGGCAGCACTTTAAGCGCTGCATCGGGTGTCCTGTATTTCAGGATCACGATATTTGCGATGACAAGCAGCACCAACCCTGCATAAATCCCCGCCTGGGCAACAAATCCCAGACGGGTGATGAAGAGTGCGGCCATCATCGCGTGGATTACAGTGAACCCGGCTATCCAGTACCGGGTCCGCTCGGCATCATAGATCGTCGGGATGGTCCGCAGTCCCCGGGCCCGGTCATTGGTCTCATCGATCAGGTCGTTAACGCCGAGATGTGCAAGGGCAAACGGGTAGAAGAAGATGAAGTACAGGAATGCCGTGGTATCTGGTAGCCCTGCGCAGATATACCCGGCAACCGGAAAGAGGGCAAAGTCCGTCCGGCCGATGACCTGGGGGAAGGGGAACACCTGCGGGATCCGCTTCTCCTCCTGGTAGAATACTTCGATCACAAAACAGTAGGCCATGATGAGCAGGACGTACACGGAATGCGGGTAAGGCAGCGTCGCGATAAGAACGGCCGCAATACCCGCGAGTATGAAAAACAGCACGAGGGCATGGCGGGACGGGATAAGCCCTGACGGGAGGGGACGGGTGCCGGAGAACCTCCAGTATCCCGTAAGCCGGCCCTCAACGTCTTTTTTATCAATGTCCCGGTCAATATAATCGTTCAGCACCAGACCGGCCTCGAACCCGAAGAACCCGATCAGGGCGACTTTTACCAGTACCAGCCACGCAAACCCGCCGTACGCAATGGTGGCAAGAAGGTACCCGGAGCTGAACAGGAGCGGCCAGGCAAAGGAAAACTGCAGCCTTAAAAGGTCGATATATGCCCGCAGGGTCGCATTCATCACTGAATGGTTCGCCGTGTCTGCTATATCACCTTTTCACCGGGGAGCCCGGCAGGTGAACCTGAAACCCCTTTATCACCTCAGCCGTCCAAGAGAGAAGGATGGATTCATTTTTTATCCGGCCGGAACGTCCCGAAGATATCGATGCTATTTTTGAGGTCAATTTTCAGGCATTCGCGCAGGATGGCGAGGCACGGCTCGTGAAGGCCCTCCGCGATGGCGGGGACTATGTAAAAGAACTCTCGCTTGTTGCGGTGTCCGGTGACCGGATCATCGGGCATATCCTGTTTCCCCCGATCATGATTGTCTCGGATACAGCGGAGACGCCGGCACTCGCTCTTGCCACCCTCTCCGTCCACCAGGACTACCAGTGCCTTGGTATCGGGACCGCCCTCATCGAGGAGGGACTGAAGGAATGTCAGCACCTCGGGCACCGGATTGTGATCGTTGTCGGGCATCCGTCGTATTACCCGAAATTCGGGTTCACCATTGCACGGGACTTTGGGATCAACCCCCCGTTTCCCTGCCCGGATGAAGCCTTCATGGCGCTGCAGCTGACAAGCGGCGCACTCGATGGTATTTCCGGCACGGTCCGCTACCCCCTTGCGTTCGATGCAACCGGTGCCTACACGTCCTAGCCGGTGAGCGGTACCATTTCATCCTTTTTTCCCACGGTCGCGAGATAGATTACAAACTGGTCAGAACCGTTAATCCCCAGGATGGCGTTCATGTCGTCATCATCGAATGCAGCAATGGCACAGGTCCCGCATCCTGTGGCTTCTGCTGCGAGGTAGAGGTTCTGGCAGACATGCCCTGCGTCAAGGTGGAGGTCACGGTAGCCCCGCTCGCCGTACCGCCACGTCATCCGGTACGGGACTGCGGTCCAGATGAAGACAACGCCGCCCCGGAGGATGAACTGCTGGTCGAAACAGGCGCTGGTGATCCGATGGGCGACTGCCGGATCCATATCCACCTGCTGGAGCCGGTGGGTAAGGGCAAGGAAACGGTACAGGCCCGGTTCAAGTCCTTCCACATGATTGACCAGCAGGTACGTCTCGAACGCGTGCCGGGCACCGGCCGACGGGACCGTGCGAAACGTTGCCTGGTTCCCCTGGATCCGCTGCACCCCCTGCGTACACCAGAGGAGAAAGGAGAGTTCTTCGAGGGTGATCGGTTCACGGAGATACGATCGGACACTGCGCCGGCGCTCAATTGCTGTCCGGAGATCGAGTGACGGGATATCGAGGGACGCCGGCCGGGGAAGATCGATAATGAGTGCATGGGGATCCGGGGGAAGTTCGAGCGGGGGCTGGGGCAGTCCTTTCTGCTGGTCGCTCCTTCCGATGTACCGGTACTTGGTCTTCTCCATGAACTCCTGCCCGGTGCCGGAAACGTGAGATATATCTGGTAATGTCATCTGCGGTCCTTCCTACCGTTTCCTTATTCTTCCTGCATAGTCAGCATATCGGTAAGGCCAGGGATTTGCAGGGCTGCTTTCATACACCCTTATACCTTTGTCCGCCAACCTACCATGAGACATGGTAACCGGTTCACTTCCTCCCGCTGGTGATGATCTGGTCCGCCACATCCGCATGTTCCGGGGTCCTGCCGGTCTCGCTACCGTTTCGGAAGAGGCAGCGATCGGGCCATACAGGGTTGAGAAGTTCACCAACGAATTCTGGACATCGCGGCAGCGGCAGGCAGCACCAATCCACGAGGTATCCTACCGTGCATGCTTCAAACCCCAGCTGCCCCGTTTTTTTATCGATCTCCTGACGCGGAAAGGGGATATCGTGTACGACCCGTTCAGTGGCAGGGGTACTACGGTACTTGAGGCGGGTCTCATGGGCCGTAACGTGATTGCCAACGATGCCAATCCCCTGTCAAGGATCATGACCGAGCCCCGCTTCTTTCCCCCTTCGGTACCTGCTGTTGAAAAACGCTTGTCGACCCTCCCGCAGGGAACCGACAGAGCGGATATCGACCTTTCCATGTTCTACCATACCGACACTGAAAAAGAGATCGTTTCCTTAAAAACGTACCTGCTGAACCGGAAATCCGGCTGCCGGGACGACATGATCGACCGCTGGATCGCGATGGTAGCAACCAACCGCCTGACCGGCCATTCCCGGGGATTCTTCTCGGTCTATACCCTCCCCCCCAACCAGGCGGTGTCACAGAAAAGCCAGCAGCGTATCAACCAGAAACGCCGGCAGGAACCGGAATACCGCGATACGCACCGGATCATCCTCTCCAAGACGAAGAGCCTGATACGCCAGCTACCCGTCACGGATAGAAAAAATCTCGTATGCTCCGGGAAAAAAGCCGTGCTGCTGACGCGGGATGCCCGCAGCACACCCGAGATCCGGGATGCATCAGTCCAGCTCACGGTAACCTCCCCGCCATTTCTCAATATCGTGCAGTACCGCGAGGACAACTGGCTCCGCTGCTGGTTTAACGGGCTCGAAGCGGATACGATAGGAAAGCAGCTCACTATGGCCGGTACCGTGAAAGAATGGACCCGTGTTATGGGTGCGGTGTTTCTTGAACTCTACCGCATCACCCGCTCCGGGGGTTTTGTTGCGTTCGAAGTCGGCGAAGTGCGGAAGAGGACCATCCGGCTCGAGGAGCATGTCGTGCCGCTCGGTATTGCTGCAGGGTTTACCTGCCCGTCGGTAATCATCAACCAGCAGCATTTCACCAAGACTTCCAACATCTGGGGAGTGGGCAACATGGCGTCCGGGACCAATACCAACCGCATCGTTGTATTTCACAAGCCCTGATGTCCCGCTGACAGCACCTTCTTAAAAATCCGTACTGGAGAAACCTTTTTCCTGACATTATCACCCCCCTTGCGCCAACCCTGCCCCCCGTTGGGGGCGGGGGCGCTTGTGATGCCTCGGTATTACCTGAAAAACACAATACTTTTGTATACAGGCAATATGGCGTAATCCTCTATGGGGGGTGCCGCAGCGGCGGGGGCAAAGCCCCCGGGAGCGCCAGACGGCATAATCAATGGATTTCAACAGAGCAAAAAAAACCGCCCTGAAGCACGCCTTAAGTATCACGACAACGCACGTGTACTCATGGTCTCCAGTATCCGGCGGTATGCGCAGATCATAGACGTGCTGGGCCAGTACGGTTTTGGCATCGTGCTTGAACGGCTCTTCCCCGGAAAGACCCGGTTCCGCCACCCGGCTGCACAGAAGAACGGTAAGACCAAAGCAGCCTCCTCGATCCCTGAGAGAATTCGGCTCTCCCTTGAGGATCTTGGCCCCACGTTTGTGAAATTCGGGCAGATCATGAGCACAAGGACGGATCTGCTCCCGCCGGCGATGATCGATGAGCTCAAGACACTGCAGGACCAGGCAAACCCCATCCCCTTCTCAGATATCCGCCTGATGCTCGAGGAGAACTGCCCGGATTTGGACCTCTGGTTCCGTGAGATCGACGAGACACCGGTTGCATCCGCATCGATTGCCCAGGTCCACCGAGCCTTCTTAAGCGATGGCACGCCGGTTGCAATCAAGGTCCAGCGCCCGGATATCGGCGAGGTCATCGGGACGGATCTCAGTATCCTCCAGTCGATAGCAGAACGCCTCGAGGTCGTATTTCCCGAAACCCGCCTGTACAACCCGACCGGCATGGTCGAGGATTTCTCCCACCAGATAACGAAGGAGCTCGATTTCACGCGGGACGGCCGCAACGCGGACCGGATGGCACGCAACTTCCATGGTGTCTCCGGCATCCGTTTCCCGAAGATCTACTGGGAGTTCTCCTCCCCCCGGGTGCTGGTCATGGAATTTATCGAGGGGGTCCGGATCGATGATCCCGAAGCAATCAGGGAGATGGGCCTTGACCCGCACGAGATTGGCGTACGGGGGTTCCATGCCTACCTCAAGATGATCTTCGAGGATGGATTCTATCACGGCGATCCCCACCCGGGCAACCTGTTCGTAACAAAAGAGGGAGGCATCGTCTTTCTGGACTTCGGGATCGTCGGCATCCTGCGGCCGGAGAAACGACAGCATTTCATCAATCTTCTCTTCGCGTTCGTGAACGACGATATTGACCTGATGCTGCGATCTCTTGAGGGCTTCGGCATCGTGATAGCGGAAGAGAACCGCGAGCCGCTCCGGGACGACCTTTACATCATGATGCACGACTTCGGCAGCGGTGACGATGAAGTCGGGCAGCTCAACTTCAGCCTCGTGGTCACCGAGCTCATAGAGTCGATGCGGCGGTACCAGATCAAGGTACCGATGAACCTGATGCTCCTCTTAAAAGTCTTCATGATGGTGCTGGACATAGGCCTGCGGCTCGACCCGAAGTTCAACTTTAACCGGGAAGTCACGCCATACCTTACCAAACTCGCGGATACCAGCACCCTCTCCTCCGGATACCTCAAGCGGGCCTCCACGACGCTCCTTGATTCCGCAGATGCAATCTTCGATATGCCCCGGAACCTCAACCTGATGCTGCGGCGGTTGTCAACGGGGACGTTCAAGCTCGAGATCGTGGACACCGATATCCAGAAGCTGCAGATGGCGCTCGACAAGGCAAGCGACAAGGTGATGATCGGCATGGTCGTTGCGTCGCTCGTGGTGGGGTCTTCCCTGGTGCTGCAGGCAAGTCCCTTCGAGCTGCCCAGGGAGATAGGCTGGATCGCCATCCTCGGGTATACTGCCGCAGTACTGGTGGGGTTCTACGCGATCTACCACGTGATCTTCTTAAAATTCCGCATGGTGCGGTAACCCGTTGCCCTTTTTCTCGTCCCGGACGCAGGCCCTCTTCACGATTTCCCATTGGCGGACCTTTTCGGTAAACGGGACCCGGGCATTCGCCGGGCTCGTCGAGGGGAGCGTTTCGGATGGGAGGCCACGAACCTCCGCGAAGCGGTGGTACATGCGGCCGGCCGTGCTCCCGTTCAGGGCCACGAGCCGTATTGTCGGGTTTGCCCGGACAAAGCCGGCAATATCGTTGGGTACAGGATTGCGGATCCGGCTGTCGGCGCTTCCCTCCCTCGAGCAGTCCCGGACCACATCCCAGAGCGCTATTCTCTCCCCGATAAGGCGCAGGGAGCGTTCAGGATAGGGAAGGGTTACCGGGATTTTAAAAAGCTCTTCCATGACCGCCCAGAACCGGTTCTTCGGGTTCCCGTAATATTCAGCGTGAGCAAGAGAGAGGACGCTCGGGAAACTGCCGAGGATAAGGATAATGGGTCCGGGGCCGGTCACCGGAGGGAGCCCGTGGGAGGGATCCGGTACCTGCGGGAATGGACCGGTCATAGGAAACGGATCAGATTTCCTTAAAATAGAGACGGCAGTGGCAGGACCCCTGGTTTGCCACCTCATCCTTGTGGTATATGCAGGGGCACTCGATAGCCCGATCCTTTTCCTCGTCGCCGCTCCTGAGACGGCATGGGCAGTAGGGCCGTCCGAACTTATTCTTGTTCCGTACAAGGCCCCTGATGACGGTGCCGAGTTGTTTTTCATCATTGTTGAGGACCCAGCCCTGTTTTTGTGCATAGCCTTTGGCCCACTTCAGCATTTCCGCTTCTTCCTGTGCAGTATCAGTCATAGTTTTCTGGCCCGGGCAGTTTTTATCAAAATAGTGTATGCTCAGGGGACGTTAGTCTTTGCGATCATGTCCCATTTTGGGAAGGGGTTTTTCGGGTCATCGCTTTTTCGCCGTTGGTTTCGCAGCCTGCCGGAGGGACCCATGCCCCTCCTTTTCCTCCGCACCCGGTTTTTTCTTCGCGCCTGCAGGACGGGCGGCAGTTCCTGTAATCCGGTGGGCAACGCTGTTATAGGTTGCCATTACGTCGCCCTTGTTGAAGCGGTACACATCCTTGTCGAGCGACTCTCTTGTCTTGGTATCCCAGAGGCGCATCGAATCCATGCTGATCTCGTCGCCGAGACGGATCGTTGTTCCCTGCCTGCCAAACTCAATCTTGAAGTCCACAAGCAGGATTCCCTGCTTTGCAAGCAGGGCTGACAGGAGACGGTTGATCTCAAGGGAGATCTTCTTGATCTTTTTTAACTCCTGCGGGGTTGCAAGGTTCAGGGCAATGATCAGGTCGTCGTTGAGCATCGGGTCATGGCGCGAGTCGTCCTTGAAATCGATCACGATGACCGGGGGGTCGAGTTTTACGCCTTCCTTAAACGGGTAGTTCCTGACAATGGATCCGGCTGCAATATTCCGGACAATCACCTCGAGCGGGATCATGGAAAGCGTCCTTACTGCCATGCGGTTGTTGTCCAGCATCTGCAGGTAGTGGGTCTTCACTCCGTGCTTTTCGAGATATTCGAAGAAAAAAGCGGAGACTCCGGCATTGTAACTTCCCTTGTTTTTCAGTGTATCCTTCTTCCCGCCGTCGAATGCGGTGATATCGTCGCGGAATTCGACGATCAGTGTCTCTTTTGTATCGGTACGGTACACCGACTTGGCCTTGCCCGCATAGAGAAGTTTTCCCTGGTTCATGGTCCGCTGCTCCTTCCATACACTGTTTGTGCGAGCCGGTTTATTAGGGGTTCTAAACCGGGGTCGTACCATCCTTTCTCAATATACTGCGGGTAGATACAGAGCCGCTCGCGGAGCTCCCGTGCGCCGACCAGTTTTCTGAGTTCTTCAACAGCCGGCCACGGGTGTTCCGGGTTGACGTAATCGATGGTGAGCGGCGAGACCCCCCCAAGGTCATCGACACCGCATGCAAGAAGCAGGGATGCATCGATGAGGTTTGGCGGGATCTGGATAGCGATCTCCTCCGGGAGGATTTCGCGGGCCATCCGGATCGTTGCACATATCTCGGTCGTCGTGGGGACCGGGTGTGCGGCCATCGGTGTCCCCGGTTTGGGACAGAAGTTCTGGATAATGATCTCCTGGATATGCCCGTAGCGCTGGTGGAGATCGCGGATCGCGAGAAGGGAGTCTTCCCGGTCTGCCATCGTCTCCCCGATACCGAGCAGCAGCCCGGTGGTAAACGGGATCTTCAGCTTTCCCGCGTCTTCGATCAGGGCGATCCGGATTTCCGGTTCCTTGCCCTTTGAGCCCCGGTGTGCCGGTACCTGAGCCGTGGTCTCGAGCATAAGCCCCATGCTTGCATTGACCGTACGGAGACGCTCCAGCTCATGAAATGACAGGATGCCGGCATTTGTATGGGGGAGTATCCCGTATTCAATGCTTTTTTTGCACATTGCTTCGCAGTAATCGAGGATTGTCGGGTACCCGGCTGCCCGGATCAGGGCAGAAAATCCCGGCTCCTCCTCAGGACGCTCGCCAAACGTGAAGAGGGCCTCCGTACATCCCAGCGCTGCACCGCTTTTCAGTGTCCGTTCAACCGTAGCCGGTGCCATCAGGCAGCCGGTCTGGACCGGCGTCCGGAAACTGCAGTACCCGCACCGGTTCCGGCAGACCGTGGTGAGCGGGAGAAAGAGGTTTTTTGAGAACGTGACGGGCCGGTCCTGCATGAAAAGAGATGATCGTCTTGTCTCTTGAATGTTGACCCCGCGGTCACCGGGAGTATCCGGTAACCCGAACGATAACCCTAATGTAGCGGACAGCGTATAGTTGAGGTTACCGGCATTACAGTATTCGCCATGGCATTACACGGAGAACGGATGTCTCACGAGGAAAGCGGACAGGACGCGGGAACAGGCCAGTCCTGCGTTGCAGGAGGGCAGGGAGCAGATGATAAAAAGACTATTGCCGAGCTGACGGCAAAGCTCGCCATCCTGCAGAAGAAGCTGCAGATTGTCGGCAATGTCACGCGGCATGATGTCCTGAACCAGCTGACCGCGATTGTCGGGTACAACGAACTGCTCGGGATGATGGTGGAGGATCCAAAATTCAGGGATTTTCTTGAGAAGGAGCGCTTCGCCCTTGACAAGATACGACGCCAGTTTGCCTTTGCCAAAGACTACCAGAATATTGCCGTTGAACCCCCCCGCTGGCAGAACATCCGGAACCTTGCACACCGGGTAAGTGAGAATTTCGATCTCAAAAAGGTCAGGGTTTCCGCCGATACCGGAACAGCATCGGTGCTCGCAGACCCGCTTTTCGACCGAGTATTCCACCACCTGTTCGAAAATGCCCTTCGCCACGGGGAAAGGGTAACCGAGATACGGATATCCCTGCAAAAAAACGGCACTTCCGGGCTTCTTCTCGTCGAAAATGACGGGGTCAGTATTCCTGCCAGGGAAAAGGACAAGATTTTTGAACGCGGCTATGGCAAGGGGACCGGCTGGGGTCTCTACCTTGCGCGGGAGATCCTTGCAGCAACAGGAATGACCATCATTGAGAACGGTGAAGAGGGAAAAGGGGTGCGCTTCGTAATTACCCTGCCACCCGGGTCAATCCGCAGGAATGACGGGGACTCTCCTGTCCCGTGAGCGCCCGGTTTTTACCGTCACGACTTAAGATCCTGCTGTCCGGGCATGTACTGACCCGAAGCCTTTTGGATAATTATTGTTGAAAATTTCACGGGATATCATCATGAGGGAGATTGTCCGTCAGCTTATCCATCTCTGTTTTGGTCTTGGCATCGCCTGGCTGGTCCTCCTTCTTGACCATACCACTGCCATCTCCGTTATTGCAGGAACCCTCCTGATTGGTGTGGTCCTTGTCGACCTCATCCTCCGGGGGTATACCGTCCCGGTCCTGTCTCCTCTCGTGCAGTTTGGTGACCGCTGCGATCCCCTCCCGGGGAAAGGGGCGTTCTTCTTTGGCGTGAGCGCCCTTGCCTGCATCATCCTGTTTCCGGTATCCATTGTCGTTCCGGCCCTCGTTGCCCTCGCGGTCCTCGACAGCGTTACCACACTTGCCGGCAAACGGTTTGGCAGGCACCGTATCCACAACGGGAAGTCCTGGGAGGGGTCCCTCTCCGGCATAGCCGTGACCGTACTGTGCCTCCTCCCGTTTCTCTCCCTTCCGGGTGCTGTGGTGGCATCTGTCTGTGCCGGGATCATCGAACTTTTCTCTCCTGTTGACGATAACCTCGTGATACCCGTGGGGGTCTGCATACTCCTGACGCTGCTGCCTGCACTTCTCTGAACTGCTGCGCTGTCTGAATACGATATTGCCCTGGAGAAAATCTTTTACTTGTGACATGAAGCCCCCCCCTCCTGCGCCGCCAGTCCTCCTGTTGGGGGCGCCCCTGAAGGGGAGCCCCCGCAGCGGGTCAATAACCGGGAGCATTTTTAAAAAACACGGAACTGCCCCGCCGTGCCCCGGAGGGGCCCTGAGGCGGGGAGCCCTCATATCTGCGATTTTCATGGTCCGGGTGTGAACTCTTCGTTCATGCCCGCCAGAGCAGAAATTTTAAAAAAAATGAGATAAATCAGTATTCATACAGCACGGATTCATCAATCCGTGCGTACGCAGAAAGATCCTGGGGTTTGAAATGAATGTCAATCTCGCGGGCTGCACTTTCCGGTGAATCGGACGCATGAATGACATTGCGGCCGATGTCAATACCGAAATCGCCGCGGATGGTTCCCGGCGCTGCTTCCTGCGGGTTTGTCGCACCGATCACCTTGCGGACAATCGACACGACATTGCGCCCTTCCCATACCATGAGAAAGACCGGGCCTCCCATAATGTACTGCTTGAGGGAGGGGAAGAAGGGTTTTGTCAGATGTTCTTTGTACTGGTCGCTCACCCGCGGTTCAGGCAACTTCTCGAGCCGGGCTGCAACAAGTTTCAGGCCCTTCTTTTCAAGCCGTGAAACAATCTCGCCCACAAGACCACGCTGGACACCGTCGGGCTTGACCATGACGAAGGTGCGGTCCATGAGGGATGTCACTCCTTCTTGCTGGCAGCTTTCCTGCCTTGTGCGGTCCATTCTACACGACGGGGAACCCTGCCGAGCTTGTGGTTGTTCTGGCACTTGGTGCTGCAGAAGTAAAAGATGGTCCCGTCCTTTTTTACATGCATCTTGCCGGTGCCCGGCTCAAGCTGGACACCACAAAAGGTGCAGACATGCTGTTCGACCATTCCTTACCGCCTCGACATTTTCTTTGCTTCGCGCTCGGTTTCGAGGAGCATGATGATATCTCCTTCGCGAATAGGGCCTACCGTGTTGCGCGTGATGATCCGGCCCTTGTTATTGCCATCAAGGATGCGGCACTTCACCTGCATCGCCTCACCGTGCATGCCGGTTGAGCCAACAACCTCGATTACTTCTGCCGGCGTTGCATCGTCTGCCATGGTATGAACCTCACGCCTTCAGCGCGGCGAGCTGCTTTGCAAGATCTTCAATCGTTTCTTTTGCCTTGCCGGGCTTTACAATGGCTGCTGCTGCAGAGCCAACATCGAGGCCGCTCGCGGCACCGATATCGTTCTGCTTGTTGATGAAGATATACGGGATCTTCTTCTCATCACAAAGGGGGCCAAGGTGCATGACGATCTCTTCAGGCTCGACATCGGCGCCGATGACCACGAGCGCTGCAATCCCGCGTTCAATGGCTTTTGTTGCCTCGTTGGATCCCTTCTTGATTTTTCCGGTATCTCTTGCAACTTCAAGGGCTTCAAGCGCCTTGTTCTGGAGCTCTTCTGGAGCCTCTGTTTTAACGTAACCTTTTGCCATACCTCACCTCATTCAGGAGTTGATTGCTCCTTCA
>Ga0105103_10000680_pt1 | contig 19216 bp, 19 predicted proteins | sample PPLLaktember2015_2_FD_79107 | JGI IMG/M metagenome (GOLD analysis project Ga0105103, IMG submission 79107) | Freshwater sediment microbial communities from Prairie Pothole Lake near Jamestown, North Dakota, USA - PPLs Lake P7 Core (6) Depth... | ecosystem: Environmental > Aquatic > Freshwater >...
GGAGCCGTGGCCACATTGACCTTTCCTTAAAGGATGTCAACGAGCATCAGCGCCGGGAGAAGATCCGCGAGTGGAAGAATGAGAGCAAGGCCAGAAAATGGGTCGGGTTTGTTGCAAAACAGACCGACACCCCGCCTCTCGAGATCGAGGATGTCCTTTTCAAGAAATACGGGGCGTTTTATCCGGTCTTCGAAGACCTGGTCATAGATTCTGATACCACGTTAAAAAAACTCGGCTTCTCAAGGACGATCTCAGAGATCCTCCTCAAGGTAGCGCAGGAAAGTGTCAAAGTCCCGAGCGTGGAAGTGACCGGCCACCTGCACCTGACCTCAACGGAACCTGACGGGATCTCGGTCATCAAGAATGCACTCAAAAAGGCCGGTGCCGAACAGAAGGGCTCCGGTACCAGTATCGAGCTGCTCTACCTTGGTGCCCCCACCTACCGGATCAAGGTTACTGCGCCGGATTACAAAAAAGCAGAAAAAGCAATAGAGAAGGCAGCGGCTGCTGCTATCGCCGTTGTTGAAAAGTCCGGCGGCGAGGGCAAGCTCGTCAAAAAACCGAAGTCCGGGAAAAGCCAATGAGCGGCCGTATCCGTCACTGCACCGCAGACAATACCTATACTCTTTCCCTGACCTGTCCGGTCTGCGGCAGACCCACCGCGGTTGCCCATCCCGCACGTTTCTCTCCTGAAGACAAGTACGGCAGATACCGCAGGCTGGCAAAACATGATTGAGGATATAACGGTACGGTATCTGGAGAGTTTCAAGGATAAGCGACCGGTTGATCCGATCCTGATCGAGGGACTCCCGGGTATCGGGCAGGTGGGCAAGCTTGTAGCCGAGTACATGATCCACCAGCTCGGCGCTGAGAAGATCGGCGAGATCCATTCCATCTACTTTCCACCCCAGGTCATCCTTGACGAGGACGGGCTCGCGAGACTTGCACGGAACGAGATCTTCCTCTACCCTACAGAGGAAAAGGACATCGTCTTTTTAATCGGCGACCACCAGAGTACGTCCAACGAGGGGCACTACATTCTTGCTGACCAGTACTGCGAGATTGCGGAAGAACTGCACGTGAAACGTATTTACACGCTCGGCGGGTTCGGTGTCGGCCACCTTGTGAACGAACCCCGGGTGCTCGGGGCGATCAACCGGGCCGGACTCCGCGGGGAGATCGAGGCTGCGGGCGTTACCTTTGCCCGCGACGAGCCGGGCGGCGGGATCATCGGGGCTGCCGGCCTGATGCTCGGTCTCGCCGCCCAGCGGGGTATTGACGCGGTCTGCCTCATGGGCGAGACGAGCGGGTATATCGTTGACCCGATGGCGGCGGCGAGCGTGCTTTCGGTGCTTTCGAAACTCACCGGTGTGCCGGTCGACTCCACGCGGCTCAATGACCGTGCCGCCGAGATGGAGAAGGTCATCGAGACCATGGTCGAGGGCGAGAAAGGAAAGGACGAGGAATTGAGTTATATCGGGTGAATCTGATACCGGGCATCCTCCCGGATTTCCTCCCGGTATCACGAGTTTCAGGTTCCTCTAAGGAACTTCATGCTGGCAGGGTGATTTGGAAGCATGGACAGTCAGGCCGGTATTACGGAAGCAGGTATCCGGATTGCTGCCCTGAACGATATTCCGATCCTCGCCAGGCATCACCGCATGATGTTTGAAGAGATACTGGAAAAAACCGGTAAATCCGTGGACTATTCTGTTCTGTCAGCGCTTGAGAAAGAATATGCTGGAAAGCTTGCCCGGGAATTTGGCTCCGGAACCTGTATTTCATGGGTTATCCAGGATGACAACCGGATAGTCTCCAGCGGGGCGGTCAGTATTGTGTCGTATGTCCCGGTCCCCCATGACCTCTCTACCCGTATCGCATTTCTCCACAGTATCTATACGGAAAAGGAGTACCGGCACCGGCATCACGCTCAACGGATTACGCAGACGGTGGCGGATTACTGCAGGAATCGGGGAATCAAACGTCTGTATCTTGTAGCCAGCGATGCAGGACGACCTGTATATGAAAAGAGCGGATTTGTACCTGTCCCGGATATGATGATGCTTCTTCAATGATACAACGGACGAGCGGGGCATGACATTCATCTGTTCCATTCTGCCAGTTTCCCGTTCGGATCAGCCCTTCTGTAAGAACGCAATGATCTCTCGTATGTCCGGTACCGAATGCACCGGGTAAATTTTTATGAAGATCACCTTCTGCTTCTCGTCCACGATGATATTAGCCCGTTCGGAGAAACCGTTCTCGTCCCTGAAGATCCCGTACTTCTGCGCCACAGTCCCGTGCGGCCAGAAGTCGCAGAGGAGCGGGGTTTTTGTGATGCCGAGGCTCTGTGCCCATGCCTGTTTGCAGGGCCGGGAATCGACGCTGATACCAACCGGCACGCAATTCAGGGAAGTAAACATCTCCCGGTTTTCTTCAAGCGACTTCACCTGGGCTGCGCAGAAATCCGTCCACGCGAGCGGGTGGAAGGAGAGGAGCACGCGTTTGCCTGCCTGCTCGTAGAGGCCGAAGGTTTTGTCGTTCTGGTCTTTTAACGAGAAGTTCCGCGCCGGATCACCGGGCTGTGCCATGGTTGCCTGTATCATGGGATTACCTGTACTGCTGTACAGATACCGGGATGTGATGAGGTTTTGCATGCGGACAATCCGGCAGGGTCCTGCCCGGGGATGGTATACCCCATCCGACCCATCCTTCACAATAACCGTTTTTCTTCCAATATTTCACATCGTGAAAATATGCGAAATCCGTAAAAAAAATCAAAAGGGTAGGGGGGTCCGACGGTGTACTTGAGATCCAAGTTGTCCCTTCCGGTCAGGGAAAAACGGATTTTTCCGGTGATAATACCCGGTTACTGCCGTTACGGGACTACAACGGAAGTATACCGTCCGGCCCCCTCCATCCGCCGACCGGACGGGTCTGGATTCACCTCAGTCTCGTCCGGGAGAAATACACCCCCACCGATACCCTCATATCAGACGCTGCGAAATATCCCGGTAGTACAATGACCGAAGAATTTTCCGATATCCCGCTCTTCATGGAGCAGATGGCAGAGTCGATAAAAAAGACCACGGCCTCTCTTGACAAAACCCAGACCTCAGCGTTCTTCCAGCGGATGCTTACCGCAAAACGGGTCTATGTGGCCGGCGCCGGCCGGTCAGGGCTCATTGCCCGGGCATTTGCCATGCGCCTTTTACACCTGGGTTTTGATGTGTATGTTGTCGGGGAGACGGTGACGCCTGCACTGCAGCCGGGTGATACGATGGTGGTCTTCTCGGGATCGGGCGAGACGCATTCAATGGTAACGCTCTGCAGCACGGTGAGCGACCTTGGGGGAAGTGTCTGTCTCATCACCGCATCGCCGGATTCGACGATGAGCAGGATTGCAGACTGCGTTGTGAACCTCGGGGACCTGACCGGGTATTACCGGGGTGATACGTCCTCGTTCGAGATGCGGCAGATGACCGGGCAATACCGTTCAGCAGCATCCACGTTCGCCCCGCTGGGGACGATGTTCGAGACCCTTGCCCTGGTCTTCTCGGATGCGGTCATCTCGGCACTGATGGAAGCAAAGAAAGAAGGGGCACTCGAACTCAAGGAGCGGCTCACCAATATGGAATGAGGGGACCGGCAGGTGCACCTGACAACAGTGTACGCCATAAGGAACCCGGTCTTTTGTTTTTATTGCCTGGAATGGTACTTTACAACAATTAATGAGATCCGGCGATCAGCTACCTGCTGATGAAACAGGGCGAGCTTCTCCTCATTGCAGCAGGTATCATACTGATTGTTGGACTTGTGGTCGTCTTTACCGGTATCCCCTCATCCTTTCTGTCTTTCGGTTCGGGGGGATCAGCCGCACTTGCAGCGGTGGAAGTGCGGTCCTATCAGGGAGCCGATCTCTCTTCGGTCAATGACTTCCGGGAAAATTCCATCAAGGGTCCCCAGCACGTAAATATCTCCGAGTACCTGCTCACGGTCACCGGCCTGACGAATACCACAGATACCTACACCTACAGCGAAGTGCTGGAGGGATACCCGCATTATACCAAGGTCGTCACCCTTTTCTGTGTCGAAGGCTGGGATGCAACGATCCTGTGGGAAGGCGTCCTGGTGCGGGATCTCATCAGGCATGCCGGGCCGGACCCCCGGGCTACTACCGTGGTATTCACCGCACACGATGGCTACACCACGTCATTCCCACTCGACTATCTGATGAACCAGGACATCATCATGGCCTACCGGATGAACAATGTCACCCTTCCTGCGGAACGGGGGTACCCCTTCCAGCTGGTGGCAGAAGACAAATGGGGATATAAGTGGGCAAAGTGGATAGAGAAGATTGAACTGACCGATGACCCCACGTACCGGGGATACTGGGAACAGCGGGGGTATTCCAATACCGGGGACCTGGACAAGAGTTACTCTGCCCGCTGATCCCGGTACGGTCTCTGTGCTTTTTAAAAAACCGGGTCCCCTTAATCTGTACCTTTCGTACCGCTCAGCATTTTTTTCGTCATCGAGAGGATCCATGAACGGTTCAGGAACAGGTGGACGGCGACAAAAAAACAGAGAGAGATTCCTGCCCAGTCATGGATATCGCTCATCAGTGCAATGGGCAGTACCACACCCGAAAGACCGAACATCCGCACAAGAAGCGTGAACTTGAAGAACCCGGTCACTGCACTGAGCAGGAATACCATCCCCATCGCGAGGTTCACGCACCACTTCACCACCTGCCTGTTCATGCCCGTCACCTGCTTGTCCTGTAAGCGGGTTATGGCAGGCAAGGTTAAGGATATTGCGAAACGGGCAGGCGCTCCTGACCGCTCTGGTTCCCGCTGCACGGCAAGGTTACCCGCTTCAATTGCGCATTCCCTGATGTGACCTCCCCTTTTTTCCAGAGTCTGGAACCTGAAAAACAGGAGTCCGTTCCCGGTACGATCTGTACGATTGATTCTCACGGAAATACTGGCAGTGTAGTGGTGAAAAAAAGTGCTCTGCAAACCTGTTTCATGAGATATAAACCCCCCCTGCGCCAGCCCTGCCCCGTTGGGTTCCTGAGGGTCATCAGACCCGATGCAGGAGATTAGCGTTCTTTGACTGTGGGGGCGCATGCGATGCATCGATAGCACCTGTACGAGAACTATCTGCATTTGTTAAACAGGTAATACGGCACTATCGCTAGTGGGGCGCTCCAGCGGCGGGAGCCAAAGCCCCTGGAGCGTCAGGTAACACCAAATCATTTCACCAGAGCAAAAAAAAGAGCATCACGGCGTCCGTTTCAGGAGCACGATGCAGGCAAGGGCAATACTGGCAACCGCTGCTTCAAACCCCGGAGTCTGCTTCCGTGTGGGGTCCGTTGCAGGGATCAGCGTGGTGGAGTACTCCATTGTCTGCCCTCCTACGATATTGACCTGCGTGATGAGGGCTGCGTAACCCGGCATCGTGATCGTGAGGTTATGGGTGCCTGCAGCAAGCCCCGGGACAGTCGCCGGGCTTGCACCTGCCGGGATACTGTCAATCTCGATTGCCGCTCCTGAGGGGGTGGTCGCCACGGAAAGGGAACCGGTGCCCGGGGCTGGCGATGCCGGTGTCTGCCCTCCTGAAGATGTGGAGGGCGACGCAGACGCTGTGACAGATGATTGCGCTGTTGTATCAGGCACAGGAGCTGTCATGGTGCCGGCCTGTGCCGGTTGTGTAAACTGCGGCTGCGTTGGCATGGTTGCCAAAGGTATAAGAACTGCATGTATGGTGTAGATCTGCTTGGGCTGGACTGCCACCTGTTCTGAATAAACACTGTAACCTGGCATTTTCAGATTAACCGCGTACGGATATGTTGTTCCAAATCCAACAGCCTGGGTGTAATATGGTGTGACCAGAGTTTGATTGGGAAACATTTGAGTTCCTGCCACAAATATCGTTATTTCCGCCCCGGGAGGATCAGATTCGATAATCAGCGTTCCTATCATCGCCTCCATCTCATTGGTTTCCGTTGGTGTTATAACGGGAGAAAAAATCAGGCGCGTTGTCTGGGTCTGCACGGGGCCGATTGTCTTAATGATGCCCGGTGAAATCGCGGAGACCGGGACAATCGTGGCAAGCAGCAGGCAGAGGAGAAGCAGGGCCGGGATAACTCTCATACATAGAGGAATGAATTATCTGGTGTTTAAGGCTTTCTTTTTGCGAGCGCGTCCTGTATGAAGGCATAATTGAGCACAAAAAACAGCCCCGTCAGGTTCCGGCCCGTTGTGGTCCAGCTTCAAACAGGTGTGTTGGTCCTCATCCCTGCCAGTTCACATACTGCAAACAGCCGGTCTGTTACTATTTATCCCGCAACATGCAAACATCCTAGGTACCCATGCTTGCCACGGCAGACCTGCACATCCACTCCCCGTACTCGATTGCCGTCTCCCGTTTCATGCAACCGGAGCAGCTGATTCAGGGATGCGTTACGAAGGGGATACAAGTACTGGGCACCGGTGATGCCCTCCAGCCGGACTGGCTGGACGGGTGGAAGCCGTACCTCAAGAACGATGCCGGCATCATCATCGTTCCGCAGGGCGAGATCGAGGACAAAAAACGGGTCCACCACGTTATCCTTGCTCAGGACTTTGCCCAGTTTGACCAGATCCGCGACCTGCTGCAAGGAACCTGCAAGAGTTTTACATCAAGCGGCCGGCCGCACGTGTACCTGAGCGGCGAAGAGATCGCGAATGCTGCCCATGATGTGGGGGCGCTGGTCGGCCCGGCCCATGCCTTCACCCCGTGGACCGCCATGTACGCGTACTTCGATTCTGTCCCGGCCTGCTATGGCAGTGCGAAGATCGACTTCCTCGAACTCGGGCTCTCTGCAGACAGTTCCTATGGTGCGGCGATCCCGGACCTGTACGATATCCCGTTCCTGACGAACTCGGACGCCCACAGCCCGTATCCCGACAAACTCGGCCGGGAGTTCAACCGCATCCGGATCCACAATCCGACAGCAAAGGATGTACTGGCCGCGATCAGGGCAAAAACGGTTGAGATGAACGCCGGATTCTTCCCGGAGGAAGGGAAGTACAACCGCACTGCCTGCACCCAATGCTACGAACAGTATACTCTGAACGACGCCGTCCGGCACCAGTGGCGCTGCCCGGCAGATGGCGGGATCATCAAAAAGGGCGTATCTGACCGGGCAAAAGAATTATCCGGCGGAAGCGAGGTCAGGCCCAGGCCGCCGTATGTCCATGTCCTCCCGCTTGCCCAGATCATCCAGACCGTGGAAGGGGCATCGTCACCCAATACCAAAAAGTGCAGGGCGATCTATTCTTCCTTCATCAGCACGTTTGAAAACGAGATCGCAATCCTGATTGATGTACCTGTTGCAGAGCTTCGTCCCCTCCACCCGAACGTTGCAGATGCCATTTCAGCGTTGCGGGACGGGACGGTCACCCTCCACCCGGGCGGCGGCGGGAAGTACGGCACGTTCTCGCTTTCTCAGAGACTCTGACCCACCTTTTGACACCCCCCTTTTTTCGCTGTCATCGCCAAGCCTCTCTGATCCTCATCCTGCCAAGGTAACTATATTATTTGAGGAACGGCGTTACCATATTGATCCGGAGAAGATACCCGTGGAACTCGGACTGATCGCCAATATCCTGATTGTCTTTGCCGTGGCGCTTTTTGTCGGGATGGTCTTCAACCGGATCAGGGTGCCCCCTCTTGTCGCTTTCATCCTGACCGGGGCGATTGTCGGACCATACGGGTTTTCCATCATCAAGGGACAGGAGCAGGTCGCCAACCTCGCGGAAATCGGGATCATCCTCCTGCTCTTCACCATCGGTCTTGAGTTCTCATTCAAGGATCTCTGGAAGATCCGGTCCATCGCGATCGTAGGGGGATTTCTCCAGGTCGGGCTCTCGTTTGCATTCTTCTGCGGCTTTGCTCTCCTCATGGGCCTCTCCGGTAGCGAAGCGATCCTGATGGGCTTTTTGTTCTCCCTGTCCAGCACAGCCATCGTCCTCAAGATCCTCCACCAGAGAGGTGAGATGGATTCCCCGCACGGCAGCATCGCGCTCGGTATCCTCATCTTCCAGGACCTCATGGCCATCCCCATGATCATGGCGATCCCGTTTCTGGCAAGCATCCCCCAGTTCTCCCTCACACCCCTCCTCTCGTATGAAGCCCTCGTTTCGCTCATCATATACGACCTTGTCATCGTGCTCATTCTCGTGGCCCTTGCAAAATGGGTCATCCCCCGAGTCATGCACGAAATCGCACGGACCCGCAACCAGGAGCTCTTTTTACTTGTCGTCATCCTGACCTGTTTCGGTGTTGCATGGATGGTCACCTTCACGGGGATGTCCCTTGCGATCGGAGCCCTGCTTGCAGGTCTGATCATTTCAGGTTCGGAATACAGCCACCAGGCGGCAAGCATCGTGCTGCCCTTCCGCGATATCTTTACGAGTTTCTTCTTCATTTCTGTCGGGATGCTTGTCGATATACGATTCCTGGTCGCAAATTTCTGGCTTGTCGCCTTCCTTATTGTCATTGCCATCGTGGTAAAAGCCCTGTTTGCCACCGCAGCCCCCCTTGCCCTCGGCTATCCCCTCCGGACTGCTGTTATGGCCGGACTGGCCCTGGCGCAGGTCGGGGAGTTCTCGTTCATCATTGCCCAGAGTGGCTTTTCCAGCGGCATCCTGCCGTCAGAGATCTACCAGATGTTCCTTACGGTGGCCCTGATAACCATGGCTTTCACCCCTTTTGTCATCGGCATCGGCCAACCAGTTACCGGCCGGCTCTGCGGTATACCAGCCCTCTCCCGCATTGCACAGGGCACCTGCAGCACGGATGAGAACCGGAAAATCCCGCCAAAGACCGATCATCTTGTCATTATCGGGTACGGGGTAACCGGGAGGAACCTTGCCCGGACAGCGTTGAGTTCCGGCATCCGGTATTCAATCGTTGAGCTCAATCCCGATCTTGTCAAGGCTGCCCGGAATGAGGGAGAATCCGTGGTGTTCGGCGATGCAACATCCGAGGGTGTGCTCGTTCATGCCGGTATTCCCCGTGCGAGGATTGCCGTGGTTGCGATCAACGATCCCGTTGCGACCCGGAAGATTGTCGGATACTGCCGCCAGCTCAACCCGGCAATCTCCATTATCGTGAGGACGCGGTATGTCAGTGAGGTTCAGGACCTGAAGTCTATCGGCGCTGATGAGGTCATTGCCGAGGAGTTCGAGACCTCGGTCGAGATCTTTACGGTCGTGCTCCACAAATATTTCATCCCCCGGGACCAGATCGAGACCTTCATTTCCGATGTCCGTGCCGACGGTTACCAGATGCTCCGCAGCAGAAGCATGGTTCCCGGGACGCTTCCCGACCTCGTGCGCCATATCCCCGAGATCACGATCGCCTCGTTCACGATCGAACCGGGTTCGCCACTTGCCGGAACCACACTCGGCGCATTCAACCTGCGGAAACGGTACAACCTCCTCGTACTTGCCATACGGAGGGGTGAGGAGACAATCACTGCTCTCAGCGGGGAGACCCGGCTTGCGGCGGGAGATATTGCGATCATCTATGCATCACCGGAAGATATCGCAAAGGGCGCCGGCCTGTTCATCCACCCGGACCGGTCCTGACATACGGTTTACCTGTCCGGTACCGTATCCATCGCTGCAGCCTGCGGTTGCTCTCTACGAGAGTACTTTTCAGGCCCCCCTCGTTTCAATCGTAACACTTAATGAAGAAAAAGGCCAACATGATCGATCGAATGCTCAACGTACGTCGGGATATTTGTGGCTATTGCGGATGCTGCGTTTCAGTCTGCCCCGAAGGCGCCCTTGAACTGATTGACGCGTACCTGTCCGTGGAGAACAACTGCACGAGCTGCGGCATCTGTGCAAAGGTCTGCCCTCTCGGTGCCCTGGAGGTTGTCGATGAAAAGCAGGTATGATGTGCTTGTCATCGGCGGAGGCCCGGCCGGTGCACTGGCAGGAAAGACCGCAGCAGAGAAAGGGCTCTCTGCCCTGATCGTCGAGAAGCGCCCGGCCATCGGTGCACCCGTCCGCTGTGCGGAAGGTATCGGGAAGGAAGCCCTCCACGAGTTCATCGATCCGGATCCGCGCTGGATCTCGGCCGAGATGACCGGTGCCACTATTGTTGCACCTGACGGCTTTGTCATGAAACTCGGGTCTGCGATGGCGGGCAGCAAGGTGGGGTACGTCCTCGACCGCAAGATATTCGATCGCGAGCTGGTCTGGAAAGCAACAGAAGCCGGTTGCGATAGTATGGTCAAGTCCCGGGCGGCGGCTCCAATCCTGGAAAACGGTGTTGTCAAAGGGGCCAGGATCGACTATGCCGGCAAGACCACGGATGTCAGAGCCGATGTGGTCATTGCAGCTGATGGCGTGGAATCAAAGTTTTCACGGTGGTGCGGTATCGATACCACCGTGCCGGTCCGGGAGATCATGAGTTCGGTCCAGTACGTTATGACCGACATCGACATCGATGAATACTCCACGGTCTTTTACCTTGGCAACGAAGTTGCGCCGGAAGGCTACCTCTGGGTCTTCCCCAAAGGGAAACGGTCGGCGAATGTCGGTATCGGCATCTCCGGCAAAAAGAGCGGGAGCGGCCACCGGGCAAAGGATTATCTTGACCGGTTCGTCAAAAAGACCTTCCCCGAAGGCAAGACCATTGAGTATATCCCCGGCGGTGTCTCGGTCTGCCGCCCGCTTGGCTGCACGGTTGCTGACGGTCTTATCATCGCCGGTGACGCAGCCCGGGTTGTTGACCCCCTCACGGGTGGCGGCATCTACAATGCCATGTATACCGGCCGGCTTGCAGCTGAAGTGGCAGCCGTCTGCATCGGCAAGGGCGATGTTTCGAAAAAATCCCTCATGATGTACGACCGGAGCTGGCGGGAATCAAAGCTGGGAAAATCCATCGAGCGAAACTACCTCATCAAGGAATACTTAATCAAGCAGCCCGATACCAAGCTCAACGATATTATCCACTCGGTCTCAGCTATCAATCTGAAAGAATTCACCACCATGAACCTGATAAAAGAGATAATCAGGGCCAACCCGAAACTGGTGCTCGAGCTGGGGGCCCTTGCGGCATCACTCCGCTGATTTTTTGAGCTGCTTGTTGAGGAGCCGGAGGCAGTCTTCCTCGGCCTCTTTTTTTGTGAAAACCGTGAAGATATCGCCTGCCTGGATAGTGACGTTGCCACTCGGGATGATCAGCACACCTCCGGTCCTGCGGATAGCGATAAAGACAAAATCCTTGACCTTGAGCTCGCGGATCTCGTGGCCGACAATCGGGGCACCGCCCTCGGCAACAATCTCGAAGATAGTGCCGCCCGGTATCGATGCGAGCTGCTGGAGCTGGGGGTTCTGGGTCCAGTAGTAGAGACGGGAGGCAACCAGTTCGTCCGGGTTCTCGCTGATGCGGACTCCCACTTCCTTGAAAAAGTCCGAGTGGGCGGGCTGGTTGACGATAGCGACCACGTTGGGAACGCGGAACTTTTTTGCGAGCCAGCAGGTCATCAGGTTGACAGAGTCGTCACTCGTGGTCGCGATCAGGGCATCGGCTCTATCGATCCCGGCCTCCTCCAGCACGGTCTTGTCGGTTGCATTTCCTGTCACGGCCAGGGCATCGTAGTGCTCCAGCAGGTCGCTGCACCGGGCCTCCTCCTGGTCGATCACGACCACATTGTGGGAGTGCTCGACTGCCAGTTTTGCCAGGTTTTTCCCGATACCGCCAAGCCCTACGATGATGATATACATGAGTACCGGTTACCACCACCGGCATTGAAATAATTTGCGCATCAACCTTTTCTCCAGTGATCTGCGGCGTTGACGAGGCGGGCAAGGGTTCGGTGCTCGGCCCTATGGTGGTGGCAGGGATTGGTGTCTCTTCAGAAGAGCGGTTATCAGACCTCGGGGTTAAAGACTCAAAACTCCTGTCGCCAAAGGAACGCGAGCGGTTGTATGGGCAAATCCGTAAACGATGCAAGGTTGCAACCGTGACGATCGACGCGCAGGAGATCGACGCCATCCGCACTGAGATGACGTTGAATGCCTGCGTTGCCAGGACCCATGCCCGGGTTATCGCGAGACTCTCCCCCACCTGTGCCTATGTCGATGCCTGTGATGTCAACTGCTTCCGGTATGCCGAGATGGTAAAGGCACATCTCATCTCATCCTGCGAGATCGTGTCCGAGCACCATGCCGACGAGAAGTACCGGGTTGTTTCTGCAGCAAGCATCGTGGCAAAGGTTGTCCGCGACCGGGAGATCAAAAAACTTGCAAAAAAATACGGCGAGATCGGGAGCGGGTACCCTTCGGACCCGGTCACCATACGGTGGCTGAGCGGCTACATCGTCGATAACCCATCGCCGCCTCCCATTGCCCGCAGGAGCTGGAAGACGGTCGGTGCTCTTCTCGCAAAGAAGAACCAGCGCACTCTGATGGATTTCTGATCCCCTGCACTCACCGGTGAAGAAATGGTGGGTATGGTGCACGGAACATGGCTTTATCTTTCCCGGACTGCCATAATATGTGATGGATTGGATTCTCCCGATCGTTATTCTGGTGACCGCATACGCTCTGGCCGCCTGCTATATTTATAAAAACAAGCTGTGGCCGGAGTATATCACGTTCTACGGCCCGTTCATGGCTGTCAAGACCGAAAAGGTCGGTTTTTTCGATCGCTCGATACAGTTCAGGACCTTCCTCCGTCTGTATGGCACTCTTGGCGTCGCGATGGTCGTCATCGTATCAGCCCTCATGACCGTCATGCTGTTTTTCTCTGTCCAGCATATCGTAGTGCAGCGGCCGCCCCTGACCGCGGCAAACGAGCTCAAGAACGTGCTCGCAATTCCCGGCGTGAACGATTTTATCCCTTTCACGGTTGCCGTCTGGCTGGGCCTCCTCGCCACCATGGTGGTACACGAGTTCGGCCATGCTGTCCTGTGCCGGGTGGAGGGGATCCGGGTAAAGTCCATGGGGGTCCTCATGGCGGTCATCCCCATCGGGGCATTTGTCGAGCCTGACGAAGAGGACCAGGAGAAGACCAAGGGCCTTGCAAAGATGCGGATGTTCGGTGCAGGCATCACCAACAACATCCTGCTCGGTATTGCCTGTTTTGCGCTGGTGGTCTTCCTGCTCGGATTCGCCGTACCTGTCTCAACACCCCTGATCCACGGGGTGTATGTAGACTCCCCCGCCAATGCGGCCGGTGTCACCCCCAATTCGATCATCAGGGAGGTAAATGGTCTCCCCGTCTCAAGCAGGGATGAGGTCGCAACCCTGCTGAATACCACGAAGCCCGGTGACAGCATCACGCTCCTGACCGAGACGAAGGGAACAACATCTCTGCATACCCTGACACTCGCTGCATGGCCTGCAGAGATGAGCACCCGTACCAGCGGTTTCATGGGGGTGACGTATTACGATGCGCCGGTTGTCAAGGAGCAGTTCAGACTCTTTTACGAACCGATCGGCCTGATCATCCTTCTGGCCATCCCGATCTACACGATAACGGATCCGGCGTCATTCAGCCAGTTCAGCCTCCTGACCATTGACAGCATGGAAGCCATCATGTGGCAGGTCCCGTTCCCCCAGTACTGGACCGTGATCCAGCTCTTGTTCTGGTGCGGGTGGTTCAACCTTGTTGTCGGAACATTCAATGCCCTTCCGCTGGTGCCGCTGGACGGGGGGTATATTCTCCGGGAAGGGGTTGACCGCATCATGGACCGCAAAGGGCTGCTCAGGTACTCCGGCTATGTCAGCGGTGCGGTCAGCTATGTTATGCTTGCAGTCCTCGTCGCGGTCGTGGTGCTGCCGCTTGTACTGAACGCGTGAATAATCCAATAGTCCTTAAACCGGTTTTTTTCAATAAAAAGTTCTTTGCATAACTGGAATCGGCGAAGCTTCGCAACAAGCTCAAAGAGGCAACCTTCTTTCTCAATCAGGGCTCCCCGCCTCAGGGCCTCGGTACGGCTGGGCGAATACTTAAACTTACCGGTATTTTCCGCTCATGAGTCCGCCGCGGGGGCGCCCCGCCGGAGGCGGCGTTCATCGTATTTCAGAAAACACACGAAAATGTTCCCTTTGAAATGGTCTTCCCATTACGTTTAAAAAAAAATGGAAATGACCAGATCTCCTACCGTAACTGCTCCACGAAGATACGCCGGTGGATGATCCGCCAGCAGAGAATGAGGCGCGCCAGATCGCCGGCCGTTACATATTCCCGGTGCCGGAAGATCGCAATGGGGCGGACACGGGTCTGCTCCTCGATGCTGTGCTCCAGTTTGTTCACCACATGGGCGCTCAGTTCCCCGTCTATTATCAGTTCTCCCATCCGCTGGCCTTCCTCCCCGCATTTCTGGAACTTGAGCGAGAAATTCCTCTCGGAGAGGGATAAAATCGAGTACAGATCGAGCGACAGGTCGATGTTCTCGATCGTATGTTTCATGCGGTGCTGGGAGAGGGTGATGCGGTACACATTGCGCTCCTTACCGAGAGATTTTCCGTACTCCGAGTAATCGATCCCGATTACAGCATCCGCGTAATCCTTCTGGGGTAAGATATACCGCTCGAATTCCGGTTCCCGTTTTTCGATCTCGTTCAGTACGGCCTCCTCTGAATACCCGCGTTTTGTCATGTCCCGGCGCAGCTTCCAGTCATATTTCACCTCCCGGGCAGGATCCACGAACAGGGTGAAATCGAGGTTTCTTCGCAGAGTCGGGGTAAACAGGGTATGGAGTCCCTCAAGGATCAGGATCTTTGTTGGCCGGAAGATGACCGGCGGGTCAAAAGTCCCTGTTGTGTGGTTATAGACCGGCTTTTCGATCGGCACACCACGCCGGAGCATTATGAGGTGCTGTTCGAGCAGATCAAGCCGGTTGGCTTCCGGGTTGAGCGCTGTCAGGCCCTCCCTCCTGCGACCCTCACGGTCGAGGCGGTGATAATCGTCGAGCGTGATGGTTGAGACAAGACTGCTGCCGAAGATATCGTGGATGCCCTGCGTGAACGTGGTCTTCCCGGAGCCGCTGTCCCCTGCGACACCGATAGTAAAAATATACGGTGATGCAGCGATCGTATCCTTGAAGTTCGGGCGGTACATGTGTATTCCCGTTGTTGTACGGGATGAGGTAAAAACCATCGCGAGAGATTGCGTAAAAAAAAGGAGGGGACGTATACCACGCCGCTCAGCCGGCCTATACAGGCTCGTCCCCTTTTTCAACCGTCAGCCTGCGCTTGCTGGTGTCCTTGAGCTCGTCTTCCGTTACTTTCGGAACAGCGTCCTGGATCTCCTTGAGGATCGCATCGACGGTCTCCGGTTTCGGGATAACGCCGAGAATGCTGTCGTCCATGACCGGTCGTCCTGCTGCTTCTTCAACGGTCTCATCCTTTGCACCGAGGAACTTTGCACCCTGGCGGATCAACTCCGAGACTTCGAACGGGAAGATGATCTTGGTTGCCTGCCCGGTTGCCATGGATTTTAGCGCATTCAGCGAGAGTACGGTGATGGCTTTTCTGTCAAGCGGTGCCGCTCCTACGGAGAGAATACGGAGTCCCTGTGCTTCACCCTGTGCCTGCAGGATCCGTGAGAGCCGTTCCCCCTCCGCACGGAGCACCTTGCTCTGCCGCTCGCCTTCCGCTTCAAGGATCATGCTCTGCCGGAGACCCTCGGCTTTCAGGATTGCCGAACGCTTCTCACCGTCTGCCCGGAGGATCGCTGCACGGCGGGCACGTTCTGCCGCAGTCTGCTCGGTCATCGCGTTTTTGACCGCCTCGACCGGGTCGACTTCCTTGATCTCAACCCGTTCGACTTTGACTCCCCACTGGTCTGTCTCACGGTCGAGAATATCCCGAAGCTTGGTATTGATGACATCCCGGTTGTAGAGGACTTCGTCCAGCTCCATGTCACCGATGATGCCACGGAGGCTTGTCTGGGCAAGGGCAATGGTTGCAACCCGGTAATTGGAGACCTCGAAGTATGCCTTCTCAGGGTCGATCACCCGGATATATACGATCGCATCGACATTTGTCGGTGAATTGTCCTTGGTGATAACTTCCTGGCTCGGGACGTCCATCACCTGAGTGCGGAGGTCAAGCTTGATCACTTCTGAGATAAACGGTATGATCCAGCGGAAACCGGGATTCATCCGGCCGACAAACTGCCCGAGCCGTATCTGCAGGCCTTGTTCGTACGGCTGGACGATGACCACGCCTTTAGCAAATATCATGACGACGGCCAGGATCAGGAAAATAACTATCAGGGTCTCAATAAATGCCATGTTACGCTACCTCTTCAACAACAATATGTACTCCTTCTGAACTAACAACCTTCACCTTTTTTCCGGCGGCAATGCTGCCGCCAGTTGTCCGGGCGCTCCATTCCGCGGATGCGAGCACAACCTTGCCGGTAAGTGAGGTGGCGTCGACCGGGATCTTCACCAGCCCTTCCCTGCCCACAAGGGAGTCACGGCTGATGGTTGTCGGGCTTTCATCCGGTGTTATCCTGCCGTACATCCAGACCGTGAACGCGGCTGCGCAGATAGCAACAACAACACCAAGAATGCCACCCATCCACGGGTTGGAGATATCCACACCCGCGACCTGCAGGATGCCAAGGAAGATCATCACCGTTGCAGGAACGGTTGCAAAGAACCCCGGGCTGTGCACCTCTACGAGCAGCAGGATTGCGCCGCCAATAATCAGCAGCCATCCAAAGGACAGCCCCAAATCCGGAAGTACCATAATCCATTGTTCTTCGTGTATGCTCTTAAAATTCTATGGGAACGTGCAAGTTAAAAAAAACCGGGTCTGGCCGGTTGGGACCAACTCCGGTATCACTTCCCTGACATCACGATTTGAGAAAGCAGACCGTCATGGAGAGCGAATATCCTTCCGTGCTACGTTCGCAGCATCGCAATCTTCGACCCCTTTGCTATTCCGGTATCCTCGGCGATCATCTCGCACTTGACGCACATCAGGTAGGCAACCGGGGGGAGATTACCGTACTCGCTCAGCGATTCGTAATTGGCCATTCCCTTGGAGATGATGATCGTACATCGATCGATCGCGTCTGCAAGATCCGGGGGAATCTTCTCAAGATCCATGCCAATCTCCGCACCGCCGCCGGTCGTGGTCAGGCAGTCGGTAACCTTGTCAAAACCAAACGCGAGAGCGTCCTCCATGGTCGCGTCATTGAGGATCGGTGCGTCGCGTACCGCTACCGTGACATGGGAACGCCGGGCTTTCAAGAACCCGACAAGGAGCCGGTCGAACACGATCTCCCCGCAGTTGTCGGTAAGGTACACGACGCGCGGTGAGAGATCGAGGATGCGGGCCGTATCATCGATATCAAGCCCCTTCCGGAACTCCTCATGAAAAAACCGTTCAAAATCTCCGGTAACGTCATGGTCTTTGACCGCGTAATCGAAGGTATTCCCGATAACACCGGCAAGCACCAGGTCGCGGAACGATACAAGCCCCTCCCGTACCTGCCGGCAGACGGTCATTGCCTGCCTGTTTCCTGCGGCCTTGAGTTCTCTGAAGGGATCGGAGTTCCCGATCATCCGGCATGCCTCCCGGTGTACAGCACTCGCGATCTGCGGGTGGAGCAGGGAAGAACCTTCCATGGACCGGAGGAGATTACTGCAGGAAGCTACCGTTCGTTCCGTGCAGGCCTTGTCAGCCGATACCAGCTGGCATTCAAACGCAACACGCGACAGCAGGCAATCGATGCAGGTATCGGTCAGTTTCATGGTGTATACTCAGGGATGGGTGGAACAAATATGAAAAGCAATGGGGCCACTGAGATTTGAACTCAGGTCAGAAGACCCCCAGTCTCCTAGGATGGCCAGGCTACCCTATGGCCCCGTCCTCCTACTATTGGATGATATCATTTATGTATCTTGTTGTTGTCAACCTCGCCGAAGCGAGGTGAGACAGGAGAAGAATACGTGTGGATTCTTCGATTTGTTCCAAAAGAACCTCTCCTGTGCGGGTCGGGAATGGAGAAGACGACGCCGGCCGGCCTCACCTCACGGCGAAGTCCGGCTTTACCTCATCTCTCTTTATCGGGATTTTCAGGAAAACGTTCCCGTGAAAACACCCCAATCCATCAGGTTCTTCGACCCTTGCGCATAAGATAGTGGAATTATCGCTCTGTTGAAAACATCATTCTTATCTTATAAGCCCCCTCTTGTGCCACCAGTCCCCATCGGGAAACGGGGTGCAATGCGATGTACCGGTTTAGATTTGCTGGAACAATAGTATGATTTCTCATACAGGTAATACGTCATTATCCTGATATGGGGATGCCACAGCGGCGGGGGTATGCAGGTATGCCCCCAGGAGCACCAGAGTTTTTGAATGTTTTCCCATGAAAACAGACATGAACCTTCGGAACACGCACAGGGGATAAAAATAGGTATCATATCAAAAATTTTCATGATACATTGCATAAAACAAATGTGATTTTTGGATTGTTCTTAACATCACAAATTCGTTGCGATGAACGCCGCCGCACCAAAAAGGGACGCCCCCGCGGCGGATCAACAACCAGGTGCATTTTAAAAAACACGGAAATGCCCCGCCGCGCCCCGAAGGGGCCCTGAGGTGGTGTGCCCTCATATCTGCGATTTTCATGGTACGGGTGTGAACTCTTCGTTCATGCCTGTTTCTCCAGAGCAGAATTATTTTAAAATAAAAAGGCCGGGTTACTGATGAGCCCTGAACAGAGGAAGATTCCGGGCCGGGAAAATATCAGAGATTACTTCGTTTGAACTCTTCGACCCGTGAGATAAGGTTTTCGAGTTCTGTATCGGTAATCCGGATTTTGCCCTCAATGGCATCCACCTCGTCCAGCAGCTGCCGTATCCGCACGTACATCAGGTAGATGATGAACTGCTGGACTACGATGACGCCGCCAAACAACACCAGCATATATCCTTCGTATGCCATGAGTGCTCCAAGAATAGTATCACCTGAATACTGCGCGGGCGAGCCGGTCTACAAAACCTTCCTGCTTTAGCTCGCCTGCATCTTCCTCGTATTCCACGCCCGACATCTGGGCAGCGATCCGCTTGAAAGCGCGGGAGGCATCGGTGCCCGGGTATTTCAGCACGCAGGGCGATTTGTAGGCTGCCGCTCTCCGGACATTTGCATCCTCAGGAACCACGTCGATCACC
>Ga0105103_10000682_pt1 | contig 19169 bp, 18 predicted proteins | sample PPLLaktember2015_2_FD_79107 | JGI IMG/M metagenome (GOLD analysis project Ga0105103, IMG submission 79107) | Freshwater sediment microbial communities from Prairie Pothole Lake near Jamestown, North Dakota, USA - PPLs Lake P7 Core (6) Depth... | ecosystem: Environmental > Aquatic > Freshwater >...
GGCTTGCGGGTAGAGCGCCTTCGACTGCCACCCCCCGATCACGACCGGGTTGGCGGCCACAGGCGTGCGGTGTGCACCAGGGCCAAGATCCACACGGTGTCGGCCTGCACCTCGTAGACCAGCCGATAGCTCTCATGCGGGATCAACTCGCGGGTGCCCGGGATCTGTCCGGGCCGCCCCATCAAGGAATGCTCGGCAAGCCGGCCGACAGCTGCCCCGAAGAGCTCATCCATCCGGATGGCAGCGAGCGGGTTGTCCTGGGCGATGTAGTCGACGACGTCGGCGCGGTCCTGCTCGGCGACGAGGGTCCACAAGATCCTCATGCGTCAGTGCCGCTCGCCTTGGCCCACAGCGCGGCGCGGCGGGCAGCAAAGCGCGCCTCAACGTCAGCGCTGCTTGCGACCTGGCCGGAGGCGATCTGCGCGCGCGCCGTATCGACCTTGGCGCGCAGGAATGCGTCGTACTCGCGTGCCTGCCGTTGACGCTCGACGAACTCGCGCATCAGCTCCCGGACGACCTGCGAAGCCGGGCGGTGGCTGGCCTCGGCCTCGGCCATGAACGCCTCGCGCAACTCGGGTTCCAACTTCATAGTGAACACGGCTTCTTTGGACATGTCCGACTCCGGGAGGAATGGTATGGAGAAAGTATATACAATATCAATACCTGTCGCCATGCTGCCCTGGGTGATTGGGGCCTGACCGCTCGCTCCAATTCAAGCCCGCTTGAATCTGCATTGGCACATTAGAGCAGGCTTTCATACGGCACGGCGTCTGCCTTGAAACCACACACCGTCGCCCGGTAGCCCCACTGGCACCGAACCGTATTGGCACGATCTCTATGGCGTTCAAAGCTCAGAAAGTCCGCGCAGCCGCTCGTTCACCCATTCAAACCCCACGCGCTCCTGCTCCAGCCGTAGCCTGGGCTGGAGCCGATCGAATCTGAGGTCGTCATAGACGGCCGCCTCCTCGGTCGTAAGACGCGACAAGTCGTGGCTCGCCGGCTCGGGCTCCTCGCCCCAGTGCGAGCGATGGGCCAGCAGCGTCTCACGGTCGATGAGGAAAGACGCCGCGCGCGGAAAGTAGCCACGCAGTTGGTCGAGGATGGCGAAGCCGTGGGTGTCGATGTCGCCCCAGTAGTGCAGTCGGCATCGATGCAGCCACGCGGCGCGCGCCAGCGCCTCCCAACCATAGCCAGCTCCAAAGACGACGATGGCTCGCCCCACCTCCGGGAAGGCGAGGAAGTTGGTCTCGTTCTCGGTGATGAAGACTCGCTCCACGGGCAACGCCAGCGCCGCAAAGCTCGCTGCGTCCAGCGTGATGTCAGGCAGCCCTTCGCAGCCAGGCAAGCTGGGCAGCGCAGGGTCGAGAAGGCGAAATCGAATTCGCACCGGCTTGTCCAGGAAGCCGAACCGGCGAGCGAACTGCGCCGTCCCGCTCGCGTGGGTGTCGACAGCCTCGGGCGGCAAAGCCGAGCCCAGCATTTCCGTGAGCACGCCTCGGTGGGCCTCGATGAACTTGCTGTCCACCCCCGGCGCGTCCACCTGGCGCAGGTAAACGCCTGGCCGCGGGTGGGCCTGCAGCCACGCGACGACCGCCAGGAGGCGTTCCCAGCGGTCGGCCAAGTCCAGGGCCTGGAGCGAACGCCTGGACATCCACGCCAGCAGTGCCGGCTGCGCGGACGCTGTCTGCTGCCACAGCACCTCGAAGCGCTGGGCCTGGCGTGCCTTGCCGATGAATGCCAAGGCCTCCTGAACGGAGTCCACCCAAACGGCCGCAGGAAGCCGCTGCGTACCTTGGACCCGGTGGTTCCACTCCCGCCATTCGATCCGAACCTGCGGGGTGTCGGCGACGGCGCGAACCCAATCACGCACGGCCTCAAATCGATCTGACAGGTCCGCAGCAGTGGGGGCCTTCAGGTTCAGGCGCAGAGGCCACGAAACGGCGTCCGTGACCGTCGCACGCAGCAAGTCGCCGCGATCCCACAAGCGTTGGACCTGGGCGCGCAGATCCGCCGGCGTGGTCCAGGTCATGGTGACGCGCTGTCTCCAGCTGCCCTAGCTTCGGCGATCCCTTCCGACTTCTGAGCCCGGTACTCCTCGATCGACAGGCAGCGCAGCCGCGAGTCGCGCCCGCCCTCGTTGTGCACGAAGCCGACGCTGGCCACGAAGGGCTCGATGATGTGGATCTTCTGCAGCGGCGTGACGATCAGCAGCTGCAGGTTGAGCTGCTGGAACAGGCGGAGCCCGTACTGCGCCGACTCGTCCGACCCGCGCCCGAAAGCTTCGTCGATCACGACGAAGCGGAACGACCGCGAGCGCACGGCACCCCATTCCAGCCCAAACTGGTAGGCCAGGCTCGCAGCCAGCACGGTGTAGGCCAGCTTCTCCTTCTGACCGCCCGACTTGCCGCCCGAGTCCGAGTAGTGCTCGTGCTCGGCACCGTCGGCGCGCCAACGCTCACTGGCCGAGAACAGGAACCAGTTGCGCACGTCGGTGACCTTGGCGGTCCAGCGCCGGTCGGCGTCCGACAGTCCTTCACGGCCCCGGAAGCGGTCGATGATGGCCTTGACCTGCAGGAATTTGGCTTCCGAATACTGTTCGTCGGCCGAGCCCGTCATCGCGCCCTCGGTGCACGCCCGCAGATCCTGCTGGAAGTCGCGGATCTCCGCATCCGGGCTGGGCAGCGCCACCAGCTTGATGTACCGGCCGGGGTTGTAGTCGATGGCCTGAAGCGACTGGTTGATGAAGTCGACGCGCTCCTTGATCGTCTCCCGCTCGCGGGCGAGCTGGGCGTTGAAGTTGGCGATCTCGTTGATCGTGTTGACGTTCAGCAACTCCTTGAAGCGCGCCTCGAATCGCGGCAGGTCGTCGCCCTTCAAGCCGGTGAGCATCCGCTCGTACTCCGGCAGCGCGGCCAGACTCACGTCCATCTCGACGGTCTCGGCCTTGAACTCCTCCTTGAAGCCGCGCATGGCATTGACGATGCGCTCGGTCAGCCGGGCCAGGCGCTTGTCCTCCATATCGATGCGCTCCTGCAGGCACTTGCGCACCTCCTGCTCGCGGTTGTCGCAGGACTCGACCGACAGCTGATGCTCGCCCAGCGCCTGCGAGCGCCAGCCATCCAGACGCTCGATCTGCGCGTCGGCCAGCGGCGCGTCGTCCCAAATGCGGACCGTCTGACTCCGCAGTTCCTGCGCCGTCGCATGCTTGGTTGCGACCTCAGCACGTTTGTCCCGGGCCTCGTCGCGCTTGCGTTCTGTATCCGCGAGCCGGTCTTGCGCCGCTTTGAGCTGGCGCCCCAACTCTTGCAGGGTGTCGGATGCGGCTTCCAGCCGCGCGCGCTCCTCGATGAGCGCAGCAATCTGGCGGGCCAGGCTCATCCAGTCGATGTCCGCAAAGCGCGTGAGCTCTTCCAGCTTGCTGAGTGCATCCAGCCTGCCCCGCAGTTCATTGCGCGCCTGCTGGATCTCGCCGATGCGCTGCCCAAGCAGGGCCAACTTTGCCTCCAGACGCTCCCGCTGGTCCCGCAGGGCCCGCAGCTTGTCTGCATTGCTCCAGCCAAGCACGTAGCGCCCGCGGTCGTCGATCCGGCTGCGGTCGTCTTTCTCGTGGCGCCCGCTCGGGTCCTTGATCTGACCGGAGCGCGTGATGGCGCGCGCCTCTCGGTGGAACTGCTCCCCGGTGTCGCAGCAGGCGACGTCGAAGCGCTGGCGAAGCTCCTGTTGCAGCCACTCGTAGTGTGGCGAATCCGGCTTGATGACGAGCTTGCGCACCAGCGACTGCGGATGCAGAGCGGCGGCCTGCGCCGCCTTTCGCGGACGCACATGGAAGTACACCAGCCGGGCGCCCAGATGCTGGCGGTCCACCCAGTCCGCAACGGCCTTGTAGTGCGCGTCCGGAACCAGCAGCGCGAGGCCGAAGCCACGCAGCAGCCGCTCGGCGGCGCCCTCCCAATCGCGCTCGTCGTCACGCACCTGGATGAGCTCGCCCGCGAAGGGCAGTTCGTCCTCACCGATCGCCAAGGCCGCACACAGCGCATCGCGGATGCGAATCTGGGCGACGTCGATGTTGCTCTTGCGCCGCTGGAGACTGTCGATCTCGTCGGACAGGGCGGCGTGCTCTTCACGGCCCTTGCGGAAAGTGAAGTCCTCTTCGCGCTCGCGGTTGTCCAAGTCGGCAATGCGCTCACGCAATCCATCGGCACGCTGGGCAATGCTCTGCTGCTGGGCGAGGAAGCCTGCTTCATCGGCTGGCGCCAACTCATCAATGCGGGCAAGCAGCTCTTGGAAGCGGTCAGATTTCTTCTGGCGTTGTTGCTTGTCCTGCTCCAGACGACGAATCTCCGCCGCCAGTTCCTCCAGGCGGTCGCCGCCGTTGTCTCGCAGGGCCCGCTCCAGGCGGCCGACTTCAATGCGCTCGGTCTCACGCTGCGCGTCCAGGCGCTCGATCTGCGCATCGAGCCGGGCAGCATCCTCCGCCAGCAAGTCGAGGCGGCGGTCCAGCAGCTCGCCCTTGAGCCGGGCGAAATACGGTCGAAGCTGATCGCGCGCATCCCGCCAGCCCTGAATCTCGGCCACCAGCGCCTGGTGGCGCGCGCCGTCGTCGACCAAGGGCGTCAGCAAGTCCACCTGCCGCTTGGCCTTGAGCACGGCCTGGTGCGCCCGGTCCAGGTCATCAAAGTGGCGGATAAGGGCCTCAATGCGGCTGCCCACGTCGAAGGGTTCCAGCATGTGGCTGCGCACGAAGTCGGTGAGGTTGCCCACCGACTTCATCGAGACAGTCTGGTGGAACAGCTCCAAGGCCTGCTCGTGCTCGATGCCGAAGCGCCGGCGGAACCAGGCCCCATACGGCGGGAAGCTGTCGAACAGCTCGCAGCCGGCGCCGCGTAGCTTCTTGCGCAGGGCGGTGATGTCGCTGCCGAAGCCGCTGAATTCATCGGCAATGGCGAGGGCCCGCTCGGCCGCCACGAACAGGCGTGCAGGCGCACCCTGCGGGTCCTTCAGCCAGAAGACCTGGGCCAGCGTCACGGCCTGGTCATAGCCCTCGTTGCGGAAGACGCCGAGGATGACCGAGTAGCTCGACGCATCGCGCAGCGCCACGGGCCTGGCGCTGCCCGTGACCTCATTGCGCTCGCTCTTGTAGTGGCCCAGCACGTAGGAGCGCAAGGACCGCTCGCGGGAATCCGCCCCGGCCGCCTTGTTGTAGGCCACGCGATGCGCCGGCACCAACAAGGTGGTGATGGCATCGACCAGCGTGGACTTGCCCGAGCCGATGTCGCCCGTGAGCAGGCCGTTGCGCCCGTCGAGCTCGTAGCGCCAGACGCGCTTGTCGAAGGTGCCCCAGTTCAGAACTTCCAGCCGCTGCAGCCGAAAGCCCACCCGGGTGTCATCGGCCACGAAGTCCAGTCCGAGCGAAGGCGCTTCAAGCATCGGCCGCCCCTTTGCTGGCCGCCGCCTTGACGGTCGCTTCGGCAGGCGTTCCGGCAGGCGCTGCGGACAGCGCCGTGCGATAGACCTCCAACCGCGCATCGAACTCCGCCAGCCACTGTGCGTCGACGAATGCTTTCAGGATGCGCCGCACCTCGTAGTGGCCTCTGTCCTGCCCACCGCCGGCAGCGGGCTTGAGCCGGCGCAGAAAGCCCAGATCGACCACCTTGGTGATGGTCGCGTCCACCTGGTCGATCAGCCGGGCCTCGTTCGTGCCATCGGGCAGGAACACTCGCATCAGCTCGGCGATGTCGTCACGCGAGAGCACCAGCCGGGTGTCGCCGCCGCCGGCGTCGAACTCGGCCATGCGCTTGCGCAGCAGTGCCAGCATCAGGCTGACTGGGTAGGACAGCGGCCGGCGTGCGACGAGCCTTGGCAGGCGCGGCGCCCCCTCCGACTCGTCCGGGTCCGGGCGGCTTTTCAGAAAGGCGTGGCCCTCGGCCTCATCCAGCACCAGATCGAGCAGCAGCACGGCGGCCTGCTCCCTCACCCGCGCCTGCAGGCGCAGCAGGCTCGCCCACAGCCGCTCGTCGTCGTCTCGGTAGAGCACGCCCTTGAGCAGGTGCACCATCAGCTGCGACAGCTCGGGCACTGCGGGCAGCGCGCTGGGCGGGGTCTCCACCGAATCGTTCTCGTGCAGCGCGTCGTTCATATTCTTCTCTCCCTACGCCTGAAACCGTCAGCGCGTGAAGATCACGCGGGGCAAGCGCGCCTCGCGCGTCACGGCTTCGCCCACTGCGTTGCTGGCCTGCCAGCGGATCGGCTCGATCACGGCCTCGTCGACCAGGGCGCGCAGGCCCTCCAGGGCGTCGCCGCCGTCCCCGGCATGGGCCAGCTCCAGGTAAGCCACCAGTTCGGCCAGGCCCTGGTGCAGAGGCTCTGCGTCCAGCAGCTCGCGCAGCGTGATCTGCGGCTGGTGGCGCAGTGCGCGTTGGACGGCCCACCGCAGACGTGCCTTGTCCACAACGATCTGGTCGAACAAGCGCCTGGTGTCGATGTCGTCCTCGCCAGCTGCGAGCACCAGATCGGCCAGGCGCGGCTTCACGCTCGGCGTGAACAAGGGCCGCTCCAGCGGCAGTTCAATGTCTGCCGCCATTGCGTCGATGTACATCACCGTGCCGGAGGGCGTCGCCCCGCGCAGAGCCAGCGCCTTGCTCTCGATGCCGTGCAGCAAGTCCAGGATGCGGCGGTTCTCCAGAAAGGCCCGGTCGTCCAGGAAGCGGCGCAATTGCTGCGACAGCTGGGCCACTGTGCGCTGCGTATGTTCGCCTGCCTCCAGCCAGTCGTGGTGCACGCGTCGGGTGCGCGGCTCGGGCTTCAGCGCAGCCACGGCGGGCAGCGCCAGCACCTGATCCAGCCGCTCGGAGAGTTCCTCCTGGCGTCTGCTGGACATGAGGAAGTCCCAGAAGGCGCGGAAGCTGCGGCCCTGGTCGGAGTCGCCAATGGCATCGCGCTCGCCCATGATCTCGTCGAGCAGCGCACCCCTGGCGCCTTCCCACAGCGCGATCTTTTCGCGCACCTTGCGGTCGAGCAGGCGGAAGTTGTGTTCCACCTCGCGGAAGTCGGCCAGCAGCTCGCGCGCCAGTTGCTGGAACTGCTGGAAGCGGTCCTTGACCGCCGTGTCGTCCAGCAGCGGTACGTCGCCCGTCAACACGCGGGCGATCTCGGCGTCCAGCTCGTCGCGCTTTTTGCGCAGGTCGTCCACCCGCTTTATCGGATCTGCCTCGGTGCCGGCGCTGATCTGCTCCAGCAGCGCGAACAGCGTCAGCAGGCGCGACTCGGTGCCGACGAACGGCCGTTCGGTCAGCGACAGCAACCAGGCGATGGCCTTCTCGGTGGCCGGCGTCAGGTCGAACTGCGCCTCGTCCGTGCCTGGCTTGTAGAACTTGCGCAACCAGCCCTTGTCGGGCGCGGCCCAGTCGTTCAGGTAGTCCTGTGCGCCCTTGGGGTAAGCATCCGAGCCCAACTGCTCGCGCAGGGCGAACAGCTCGTCCTCCAGCGCCTCCGCAAGATCGGCCTCGCTCATCACCCGGACGTTCGGCGCCACGAACACCCGCTGCAGGAAACTCGCCACCAGCGGCGCATGAGGCGAAGCCAGTAGCCGCCACGCCGGGTGGTGGTCGCGCAGGGTGGAGAGGGTGGCGAAGTCGAGCAACACCGATCAGATCATTCTCAAATTAAAGGTACTTGTTCAGGATGGCCTGCTTGCGGGCCGCCGCACCATCGATCACTGCTTGCGCGTCGGAGATTTGCTGTTCGAGCGCCTCGATCGTTCATCCGGATCGCTTCGCGCGCGCATTCGATGAAACGCTTCGCGGCAAGTTGCAGTTCAAGGGCAGCGAGTTCAGCACTCCGCTTGCTAGCTGTGCCCAAGCTGATCGAGAACTCGGATTTGCCCACGCTCCCGCGCAAGTCGGACGGAACAACCAAGCGGAAGTAGAGGGTGCCGTGTCTGCTGCGGCGCAGGTGCGTGCCATAGGTCATTTGGTGCCCTAGATTGGGACACCGACACCGCTGAATAAAAAAGTCCTTGCAAAACAAGGACTTGCGAGACACATGGTGGAGACGAGGAGGATCGAACTCCTGACCTTCGCATTGCGAACGCGACGCTCTCCCAGCTGAGCTACGCCCCCAAACCAGCTTAAATTCTAGCATCGGCTCGATGCCGGCCATGCTTGCCGACGGCCGCCGACCGCCCCCAACCCAAGGAACAAACCCATGTCCCGGAATGACCCCGAATGGCTGAACGCGCAATACAACAACCGTGCCCTGGTCCCAGACCATGAGCGGCACTTGGCCCACTGGGCCGAAGCCTCGGCGCTGACCCGGTCGCAGAGCGACTGCCAACTCGATCTGCGATATGGAGACGGCCCGCAGGAAAGCCTGGACCTCTTTGTTGCGCCGCGCCCTGCCGCTCCGGTGCTGGTGTTCGTGCACGGCGGCTACTGGCGCGCCCTGGACAAGAGCGACTTCTCCTTCGTGGCACCGGTGTTCGCGCAAGCCGGGGCGATGGTGGTGATACCCAACTATTCACTGTGCCCGGCCGTGACGATCGAGCACATCACCTGGCAAATGGTGCGCTCACTTCAATGGGTGTGGAACAACGCGGCGCAGTTCGGCGGTGACCCACAGCGCATCGTCGTCGCCGGACATTCTGCCGGCGGCCACCTGGCGACCATGCTGCTCAGCTGCCGCTGGAAGCAGGTGGCCGAGGATCTGCCGGCACAGCTCGTCGGTGGCGCATTGTCGATCTCGGGCCTGTTCGATCTGGAGCCGCTGCGCCATACGCCGTTCCTGCAGGCCGACCTGCAACTCACTCCGGCGTCGGTGCGGCGCTTGAGTCCGGCCTTCTTTCCGCGGCCCAAAGGCAAGCTCTACGCCACGGTGGGAGCGGCCGAGAGCGACGAATTCCTGCGTCAGAACCAGCTGATCCGAGATGTCTGGGGCCCGACGGCCGTGCCGGTGTGTGAGACGGTGCCTGGCCGCAACCACTTCAGCGTGCTGGAAAGCCTGGTCGACCCCGCCGGCCGGCTGCACGAGCTGACGCTGCGGCTGCTCGGCATTCATTGACCTGGCTCACCATCGTTCGACGCTATGGCTGGCATTGAAGCTTAGTATTGGCAGCGCCGTTGCCGTTTTGGTAGCGTCTGCTCTTCCGTCGTGAAGCGATGGATCGGGCAGTCACCAACCAGGAGAGTGAGATGGGCTTGAAAGGATCGAAGACCGAGCAGAACCTGAAGGACGCCTTTGCCGGCGAGTCGCAGGCCAACCGCCGTTATCTCTATTTCGCGAACAAGGCCGACGTGGAAGGGCAGAACGACGTGGCGGCGCTGTTCCGCTCCACCGCGGAAGGCGAGACCGGCCATGCGCACGGCCACCTCGAGTTCCTCGAGGCCGTGGGCGACCCGGCCACCGGACTGCCCATCGGCAGCAGCCGCCAGAATCTGGCCGCCGCCGTGGCCGGCGAGACCCATGAGTACACCGACATGTACCCGGGCATGGCCAAGACCGCGCGCGACGAAGGTTTCGACGAGATTGCCGACTGGTTCGAGACGCTGGCCAAGGCCGAGCGCTCACACGCCAACCGCTACCAGAAGGCCCTGGACGCGCTGGTCGACTGAGGACTTGAATCCGTGCCTGCGCACGGATTCATGCCGAAGTGGGGGCTGAAGCTCTGCGCAAGCCCGACTGAACTCCGCCACGCGGCAGCAAGGAACAAGGGGCTTCGTGCCCCTTGTTCGTTCCTGAACCCCAAAAAACTGCAGCACACCATGCGTGAAGGCAACCTCGAAGCTCCCACCCGCCACCCGATCGATTGGAAGAGCGCCGACTACTACGATGAAGCTTCGGCCTTCAAGGAGATGGAGCGGGTGTTCGACATCTGCCACGGCTGCCGCCGCTGCGTCAGCCTGTGCCAGAGCTTCCCCAACCTGTTCGACCTGGTGGATGCCACCGACGACGGTGAGGTGCATGGTGTCAAGAAGGACGACTACTGGAACGTGGTCGACCAGTGCTACCTGTGCGACCTGTGCTACATGACCAAGTGCCCGTACACGCCGCCGCATGCGTGGAACCTGGACTTCCCGCACCTGATGCTGCGAACCAAGGCCATCAAGTTCAAGAAGGGCCAAGTCAAGGGCGCCGAGAGGTTCCTGGCCAGTACCGACGTGCACGGTCAGTTCGCCGGTATTCCGGTGGTGGTTCAGGCGGTGAACGCGGTCAACCGGACGAAATTCGCGCGCAAGCAGATGGACTCGCTGCTCGGCGTGCACCCTGACGCCTGGATGCCCGAGCTGGCGACGCAGCGCTTCCGCTGGGGCGCGGCCAAGTCGCCGTCCAGCGTGGTGACCAACGGCCAGCGCACCCCAGGCAAGGTCGCGATCTTCTCCACCTGCTTCGTCAACTACAACGAGCCCGGCATCGGCCACGACCTGCTGAAGGTGCTGGCGCACAACGAGATCCCGTACGTGATAGTCGACAAGGAAAAGTGCTGCGGCATGCCCAAGCTGGAACTGGGTGACCTGGACGCGGTGGCCGCGCATAAGGCCGCCAACATGCCGGTGCTGGCGCGGTACGCGAAGGAGGGTTACGCGATCCTGAGCGCGGTGCCCAGTTGCACGCTGATGTTCAAGCAGGAATTGCCGCTGATGTTCCCCGACTGCGCCGACACGGCCGTGGTCAAGGAGGCGATGTTCGACCCCTTCGAGTACCTGGTGGCACGCCACAAGGACGGGCTGCTGAAGCTGGACTTCAAGACCGCACTGGGCAAGGTCAGCTACCACATCCCCTGCCATGGCCGGGTGCAGAACATCGGCAAGAAGACCGAGGAGATGCTCAAGCTGATCGGCACCCAGGTCGAGGTCAAGCTCAACACGGTGGAGCGCTGCTCCGGCCATGCCGGCACCTACGGCGTGAAGACGCCCACGCACCCTGTTGCGATGAAGATTGGCCGGCCAGTGTTCAAGGCCATGGCCAAGGACGAGCCCGACCACATCGGCAGCGATTGCCCGATGGCCGGCCACCACATCGCCCAGGGCATGCAACAGGCCGGCACGCCGGCCAAGGCGGTGTCGCACCCGCTCAGCCTCGTACGTCTGGCGTACGGGCTGGCCTGATCCGGCCCGGGACGCCTGGCCCAATAAACTGGAGTGAGCACGATGGCCATCACCCCCGACAGCCTGATGACGCTGGAGGCGTACTCGAAGTACCGCAAGGCGAACAAGCCGCAGATCATTGCCCACCGGCGGCTGCGCAGCGTGCGCCTGGGCGAGCACATGAACCTGCAGTTCGAGGACGAGCAGACGGTGCGCTACCAGATTCAGGAAATGCTGCGCATCGAGAAGATCTTCGAGGAAGAGGGCATCCGCAGCGAGATCGAGGCCTATGCGCCGCTGGTGCCCGACGGCAGCAACTGGAAGGCGACGGTGCTGATCGAGTACCCCGACCCGCACGAGCGCAAGCGCGAGCTGGCGCGGCTGATCGGCGTGGAGGACCGCCTTTTCGTCGAGGTCGAGGGCCAACCGCGCGTCTATGCCATTGCCGACGAGGACCTCGACCGCGAGAACGCCGAGAAGACCTCTGCAGTGCACTTCGCGCGCTTCGAGTTCACGCCCGCGGCGCGCGAGGCGGTGCGGGCGGGCGCCGCGGTGCGCGTGGGCTGCGACCACCGCAACTACCCGGCGCATGTGAGCATTGCACCAGAGACACTGGCCAGCCTGGCCGGCGACCTGGCGCCGCGCTGAGCCTTGAGCGCTACGGCGCGCTGCGGCATGATGTGCCGTGACCACCGTCGCATTCACGCCGCAGCTGCGGCGCTTCATTGCCGTCCCCGACGTTGACTCGAACGCGACCACCTTGCGCGGCGCGCTCGAAGCTGCCTTCACGTTGACCCCACGGTTGCGCGGCTACGTGCTCGATGACCAGGGCCGCCTGCGGGCCAACGTCGTCGTCTTCGTCGATGGCAGGCGCAGCAGCGAACGCGTGGCGCTGGCCGACCCACTGCTGCCGCACAGCCGCGTGCACGTGTTGCAGGCCCTATCGGGAGGTTGAGGCATGGACACGCAGCGCGCCTGCGTTGCCACCCGCAAAGGCCTGTTCGAACTGCGCCGCACGGCAGATGCTTGGCGCATCAAGCGCATCAGTTTCCTCGGCGAGCCGGTGACCATGCTGCTGCCGCCACAGGACGGGCGGTGCATGCTGGCGGCGCGAATCTCGGCCACTTCGGCGTCAAGCTGCACGCGTCGGAGGATGCCGGTGTCAGCTGGCGCGAGGTGGCCACGCCAACCTATCCGGCGCAGCCCGAACGCGCCGCCGGGCCGGCATGGACGCTGCGGCAGCTGTGGTCGCTGGAGTCGGCCCATGGCATCGTCTGGGCCGGCACGCTGCCCGGCGGGCTGTTTCTCTCGGCCGATTTCGGGCAGTCGTGGCAGTTGGTCGAAACGCTGTGGAACCGGCCCGAGCGCTCCGAATGGTTCGGCGGCGGCTACGACGTGCCGGGTATCCATTCCATCTGCCCGCACCCGCAGCGGCCGGGCGAGTTGCTGATCGGTGTCAGCTGCGGGGGCGTTTGGCTCAGCCGCGATGGCGGTGCCGACTGGCGGCTGCAGGCCGCCGGCATGCGCGCCGCCTACCTGCCGCCGGAACAGTCAGACAACCCGAACACGCAGGATCCACACCTCATCGCGCGCTGTGCCAAGGTGCCGGACGTGCTGTGGTGCCAGCATCACAACGGTATCTGGCGTTCCACCGACAACGCCCGCAGCTGGCAGGAAGTGCGCACTGCACCAGTCTCCAGCTTCGGTTTTGCCTTGGCCGCGCATCCTCAGGAGCCCGGCACCGCCTGGTTCGTGCCGGCCAAGGCCGACGAATGCCGCGTGCCGGTGGAGGCGGCGCTGGTGGTCAACCGCACCCATGATGGTGGCCGCAGCTTCGACACGCTGCGCCGCGGCTTGCCGCAGGAGCACTGCGACGACCTGGTCTACCGTCACGGTCTGGCGCTCGGCGCGGATGCTCGGACGCTGCTGATGGGCAGCACCAGCGGCAACCTTTGGGGCAGCAGCGATGGCGGCGACAGCTGGCAGGCCGTGTCACTGCACCTGCCGCCGATCTACGCGTTGCGTTTCGGCTGAACCGTGGCGCCGGCGCGCGCCAGTGTCACCCGCGTGTTGTTTGTGTGTCGGGGTGTAGGCCGATGTCGTGCGTAACGCACAGCGCGCCCCAAGTTCTTGGGAGCACCACCCAATCGGGGGATGACCGGGCCTTGCACAAGTTGAAAAATTGGTGTCACGCGGTGCTGCGATGATATTGGTCGTCAGTTCCAGCCAGCCAGCGCAAAGCACGGAGACCGGGCCATGACGCAGACCTTCAATGTCGGTTCCAAGTCCTTGTTCGTCACGGTGACGGCGTGGGTGTTCATCGTACTGGCGGCGCTGGCCAGCGTCTCCGCGCTGCTGCAGAACGCCGCGATGGCCTCCTTCCTGCCCGGGCTGACGGTGGTCGGCAACGTGCAGCCGCTGCCGCTTCTCACCGGGCTGCTGATGGGCTACCTCCCCTGGCTGGTGGGTGCGGGGCTGGCGGTGTCGCTGGCCACGCTGGCCTGTGCCATTGGTCTGCTGGTGCGCCTGGAATGGGCGCGCCGCATCTTCATCGCGCTGCTGGTCCTGGCCATCGCGGCCAATGTGGGCGGCCTGTGGTTGCAGCAGGAGGTGATGCAATCCCTGGTCAGCAGCACCTTGAAGACCTCGCCACTGCCGCCGCTGGTGGCCGACGTGTTCGGCGGCTTCGTCACCGCTGCGCGCGTGATGGCCGTGCTGGTCACGCTGGGTGCCTGCCTACTGCTGGTGTGGATCATCCGGCGGCTGATGTCGCCCGCGGTGCGCCAGGAATTCGCCTGAGTCGCGCCGGCGCGTGGCGCGCAGCCGGCCTTATGCTGGCTGGATGAGCTTTCCTTATTTCATTCTCACCGGCGGCTCGCGCGGCTTGGGCTTGGCGATGGCCCGCCAGCTGCGTACGCGCGGCCACCGCCTGCTGACGCTGTCGCGCCGGCCGAATGCCGAGTTGGACGGTCTCGGCGCCGAACAATGGACAGTCGACCTGTCGCAGCCCGCCGAAACCGCGGTGCGGCTGCGCGCGTGGGTGACGGCGCTGCCGCGCCAAGAGATCCGCTCGCTGACGCTGATCAACAACGCCGCCAGCCTGGCGCCCTTGGCACCGTTGGGCGAGGTCGATGGTAATGAACTGAGCCGGGCGCTGCGCGTCGGCCTGGAGGCGCCGATGCTGCTGTGCGCCGCCTTCCTGGACGCCAGCTCTGATCTGAGCGTGCCACGCAAGGTGCTGAACATCTCGTCGGGTCTGGGGCGCTTTGCCATGGCCGGCAGCGCAGTGTACTGCGCAGCCAAGGCCGGGCTCGACCACCTGAGCCGCGCGCTGGCGCTGGAGGAGGCAGCCCGGCCGAACGGCGCGAAGATCGTCTCGCTGGCCCCCGGCGTGATCGACACCGACATGCAGCTGCAGCTGCGCAGCGCAGACCCGCAGGCCTTCGGCGAGCGCGCACGCTTTGCCAGCCTGAAGGCCGAGGGCCGGCTCGACAGTGCCGAGGTCGCTGCCGCCAAGGTGCTGGCCTGGCTGGACCGGCCAGACTTTGGCGCCAACCCGATCGGCGACGTGCGCGACGCCTGAGGCCTGCCGACGGCGCGGCCGGGCTAACACGCCGGGCTAACACGTATAGGCACCGGTGCGCACGGTGCCTAGAGTGGAGCAGACCACCCCTACAACACATCGAGGAGACACCCATGCGAATGCCCCGCCTTGCCCTTCCCATGGCCTGCCTGGCCGCTGCCGCGCTGTGGACCACGGCGCCTGCGCTGGCGCAGGAGACGATGAAGATGAACATCTCCATCGGCCAGAACTCGCACTATGGCGTGGCCATCGATACCTTCGCGAAGGAGGTCGAGAAGCGCACCGCCGGCCGCTACAAGATCCAGAACTTCTACTCCGGCGCGCTGGGCGCCGAGCGCGAGTCGATCGAGGCGGTGCAGCTGGGCACGCTCGACCTGACGATGACTTCCACCGGCCCGGTGCCGAACTTCGTGCCCGAGGTGGCCATCCTCGACATTCCTTTCCTTTTCAAGGACTACGCGCAGGCACGCGGCACGCTGGATGGCCCGATCGGGCAGGACATGCTGGGCAAGTTCCAGTCCAAGGGCATCGTCGCGCTGGCCTGGGGCGAGAACGGCTTTCGCCACATGACCAACAACAAGCGCTCGGTGAACGCGCCCGACGACCTCAAGGGCCTGAAGATGCGCACCATGGAGAACCCGGTGCACATGCAGGCCTACAAGGCCTTCGGCATCATCCCCACGCCGATGGCCTTCACCGAAGTGTTCACCGCGCTGCAGCAGGGCACGGTCGACGGCCAGGAAAACCCGCTGTCGGTGATCTCGGCGGCCAAGTTTGCGCAGGTGCAGAAGCACATCACGCTGACCGGCCATGTCTATTCGCCGGCGCTGCTGCTGATGAACAAGGCCAAGTGGGACAAGCTGTCCGCCGCCGACAAGCAGGCCTTCGGCGAGGCGGCGAAGGAGGCCGTCAAGGCCAACCGCGCGCGCATCGACGAGGACGAAAAGCGCGTCGTGGCCGAGCTCAAGGCCCAGGGCATGACGGTGGTCGAGGTGGTCGACAAGGGCAAGTTCCAGACCGCGCTGGAGCCCACTTTCGCCGAGTTCGGCAAGAAGTTCGGCCAGGACAACATCAACAAGATCAAGAACGCCAAATAGGCGCGCGGGTCTTCGGTCGACGAAGCCCGCCGATGCGCGAGCTTTTCCTGGCGCTCGAGCGCCGCAGCACGGCGCTGTCGCTGACGCTGGCCTGCGCCATGCTGGTGGCCGCGGCCTGTCTGGGCATGTACCAGATCCTGTCGCGCTTCGTCTTCGAGCAGCCGGCCGAATGGTCGGAGGTGCTGATCCGCTTCACGCTGATCTGGATGGTGTTCCTGGGCTCGCCGGTGGCTTTCCGCCAGGGGGCGATGGTCTGCGTGGACCTGGCGCACCGCCTGGCCGGGCCGACCGGCAAGCGCGTGCTCGACACGCTGGCCGCGCTGTGCGCGCTGATGATCCTGGCCGTGATGCTGTGGTTCGGCATCGAGTACGCCTGGCGCGGCCGCTTCCAGACCATCAGCGGGCTGGAGTCCTTCTCGATGACCTGGGCTTACCTGGCCATTCCGGTGGGCGCGGTGTTCTCGGCCCTGGCCGTAGTCGGCTGCCTGCTCGACCCGCGCCGGCAAGAGCTGGAAACAGCGCAATAGGAAGCACCGATGCCGACGACGATGCTGTTCACGATGATCGTCGCGTTCGCGCTGTCGATCTCGGTGGCCGTGGCCATCGGCATCGCCAGCCTGATCGGCGCCTGGCAGGCCGACCTGAACTTCCTGGCCGTGGTCAAGGAGATGTTCGGCGCGCTGAACAAGTTTCCACTGGCGGCGATCCCATTCTTCATCCTCGCCGGAAACCTGATGGAATCGGGCGGCATCTCGGCGCGGCTGGTGGAGTTTGCCAAGTCCATCGTCGGCGGCATCCAAGGCGGGCTGGCCGCCACCTGCGTGCTCACCTGCATGATCTTCGCCGCAGTGTCCGGCTCCAGCGTGGCCACCACCTTTGCCATCGGCGCCATCCTGATCCCCGCGCTCATCAAGCACGGCTATCCCACCAACTATGCGGCCGCGCTGCAGGCCACTTCGGCTGAGCTGGGGGTGATCATCCCGCCGTCGATCCCGATGATCCTGTACGGCGTGTCGGCCGAGGTCTCGATCGGCGAGTTGTTCATCGCCGGCGTCGGCCCGGGCCTGTTGATCGGCTTGGCGCTGATGGTCTTCGTCATCGTCTACGCGCGCTGGAAGGGCTATGGCAAGGGCGACCACGAAGGCCGGCTGCCCTTTTTCGTGGCCACGCGCAAGGCGGCGCTGGCGCTGCTGATGCCGGTGATCATCCTCGGTGGCATCTACGGCGGTGTGTTCACCCCCACCGAAGCCTCGGTAGTGGCGGTGTTCTACGCGCTGATCGTCGGCGTCGGCGTGTATCGCGAGACCAAGGTGTCGGACCTGCCGCGTGTGTTGCGCAAGAGCGTGGTGTCGTCGGCGGTGATCATGTTCATCATCGCCAACGCCGGGCTGTTCAGCTACCTGATCACGCGCGCCGGCGTGCCCAGCCTGATTGGCGCGGCGCTGGTCGAATGGCTGCAGTCGCCGGCGGTGTTCCTGCTGGGCGTGAACCTGGCGCTGTTCCTGATTGGCATGTTCATCGAGACCTCGGCCTCGATCATCGTGCTGGCACCGATCCTGGCGCCGGTCGCCCAGCATTTCGGCATCGACCCGGTGCACTTTGGCATCGTCATGGTCGTCAACCTGGCGCTGGGCATGATCACGCCGCCCTTCGGCGTGAACCTGTTCGCCGCCTGCACCGTGGCGCGAATCCCGCTGGAACAGGTGGTCACACGGTTGGTCCCCTTCGTGCTGGTGGTCTTCGGCTGCCTGATGGTCATCACCTATTTTCCGATCCTCACCCTCGGCCTGCGCGACCTGGTCTACGCCAGGTAGTCAGTCGAGTTCGAGCTCCCAGGTCTCGCCCACCAGGTCGTGGCCGAAGCTGTGGTGTGGCTCGCTGGCCAGCAGCTTGTAGCCGGCACGCTGGTAGATGCCGCGCGCCGCCAGCAGCAGGCTGTTGGTCCACAGCCGGATGCGGCGGTAACCCAGCTGGCGCGCAAAGCGCTCGCATTCGTTGACCAGCGCCACGCCCAGGCCCAGCCCCCGCGCGGACGGCTCCACCAGCAGCATGCGCAGCTGTGCGACGCCGGGCTCGACCGCCTGGGTGGCTTCGTCGCGGGCCTGCACCAGGAACACGCTGCCGACGTTGCTGCCGTCGCGCTCGGCGATCCAGCAGGCCTCGCGCGCGGCGTCGAAGCGCTCGATGAAACCGGCTGCGATCTGCGCCACCAGGGCCTCGAAGCGCAGGTCCCAGCCGTATTCCTGCGCGTACAGCGCGCCGTGGCGCGACACCACCCAGCCGATGTCGCCCGGGCGGTGCGGGCGCAGCACGAAGGGTTGCGTCCGGCTGCGCGCGCCGAGCAGGGTTTCGATGCGCGCCATCGCGGCCAGCAGCTCGCGCTGCTGCGCGTCGCTCAGCGGGACGAGCAGGGCGGCCACCTCGGCCAGCGAGCGATGGTCCAGCGGCGCAAAGGCGCGGCGCCCGGCCGCGGTGATCGACAGCCGAGTCTGCCTTGCGTCGCTGGCGCTGCGTCTGGCCTTGACCAGGCCGCGCTCCTTGAAGCCGCGCAGCAGCCGGCTCAGGTAGCCGGCGTCGAGCTCGAGCGTGGCCGCCAGCTCGGTGGCGGTGGTCTGTTCGGTGTGCGCCAGCTCCCACAGCAGGCGCGATTCGGCCAGCGAGAAGCGGGTGTCGAGCAGGCCTTCGTGCAGCACGCCGATGCGCCGCGTGTAGAAGCGGTTGAACTGGCGCAGGGCGGCGATGCGTTCGACGGTGTCGGGCAGAGTGGTCATTTGTCAAGTGGATGCTTGCTTCCGGCAACTATAAGGCCGGGCCGGTCGCTGGCCAGTGCTTGCCGAAAATACTGGATAAACGTACAGTTATTAGATGGACCCGCTGCCCGCAGCCGCCTTGCTGGCGGCCCCTGAAACCCTGCATCCCGCGCTGTGGCGCGCCCACCAGCTGGGCCGCGCGCGCGAGGCCGCCGTGCGCAGCGGCTTCGACGAGCTCGATGCTCAGTTGCCGGGCGGTGGCTGGCCGCTCCAGGCGCTGACCGAGCTGCTGCTGCCGCACCCCGGCGTGGGCGAGATGCGGTTGCTGGCGCCGGCGCTGGCCGGCATCGCCGCGGCCGAGCCGCCGGCGCCGCGCAGCGTCATGCTCTTCGACCCGCCGGCGCCGCTGTGCGGCTGGGCCCTGGCCCAGCTGGGGGTGGATGCGCAGCGGCTGATCGTCGTGCACGGCCGCGATGGGGCCCATGGCGCGCGCCACTTGCTGGCCAGTGCCGACCTGCTGTGGGCGCTGGAGCAGGCGCTGAAGAGCGGCCAGGTCGGCGCGGTGCTGGCCTGGCTGCCGCTGCGGCTGCGTGCCGATGCGCTGCGCCGGCTGCAGCTGGCGGCGCAGTCGCACGACGGGCCGGTGTTCCTGCTGCGCGAC
>Ga0105103_10000684_pt1 | contig 19153 bp, 15 predicted proteins | sample PPLLaktember2015_2_FD_79107 | JGI IMG/M metagenome (GOLD analysis project Ga0105103, IMG submission 79107) | Freshwater sediment microbial communities from Prairie Pothole Lake near Jamestown, North Dakota, USA - PPLs Lake P7 Core (6) Depth... | ecosystem: Environmental > Aquatic > Freshwater >...
AAACCCATCCCGTGGTGGGATACAATATTCTAAAAGACGTCGAATTCCCCTGGTCGGAGGCGGACATTATCGTACAACATCATGAACGTATGGACGGGTCTGGCTATCCCTATGGCGTCCAGCGTGAAGCAATCCTTCCTGAGGCGCGTATTCTTGCAGTAGCAGATGTAGTCGAGGCCGTCGCCTCTCATCGACCCTACCGGCCCGCTACGAGCATCGATGCAGCCCTTGAGATCATAAACTCCGGCAGAGGAAACCTCTACGACCCCGCGGTGGTGGATACGTGTGTGCGGTTATTCCGGGAAAAAGGATATCAGTTGAAAGAGAGTTGACGAGGAGTGAAATATAGTTGACTGAAAGCAGAAATTTGTCTTTTTAGCTTAATGCAAAATATTACAAGTTGATTTTCCCCCAGTAAAGTGGACACTCTTGGTGACCGGTGGCGTTAGGCCTGATAACAATGTAGGAGGAATCCATATAGATGATAGCTAATAAAATATCACTGAATCCGTTTAAAATTGCTCTCGTATTGGGCGCAGTAGCATTTTTTCTGGCTCTTGCCAGCATCGCAGGTCAATTGATGTTTTACATGACAGGGAATAAATTTTATGGGCTCGTATTGCTCTTTGACATCGATGCCGAGCATAATATTCCTACTTTTTTCTCTATGCTTCTACTACTCTTCGCAGCTCTACTACTTTCGGTTATCACCATACTGGAGAGAAGGCGAACTGCTTCTCATGTTTTCCATTGGGCTATCCTTTCATTCGGATTCTTGTTCATGGCAATTGATGAGGTAGTTGCCATTCATGAGAGGCTGGTAAATCCACTAAGAAGACTGTTAAGCAGTGGTAATCTAGGAGTCTTTAATTTCGCTTGGGTCATTCCTGGCATTGCACTCGTACTCGTCCTCGCACTATTCTTCCTGAAATTCTGGTTGCGTCTTCCTGCGAAAACAAGGCTCACTTTCTTGATGGCTGCAGCCATCTACATCGGGGGCTGCATCGGTTTCGAACTTATCGGGGGCCACTATGCCGAATTGAACGGGATACACAATTTGGCCTACAGCATGCTTACAACGATTGAGGAAAGCCTAGAGATGACAGGTGTTATTTCTTTCATCTGGGGACTGCTGGTGTATCTTGCTGACAACCACAAAGAAGTACAATTCCGGTTTAATGAATTTCGTGGGGAAGCCATACCTGACGGTCCCCATAAAGCCTGACAAAGTATTGAAGCAGCTCGGCAAAAAAGCGTCTGCCTCCCGCTCAGCTTTCCGCTAGGCAGAAAGGGAAGAGAATATGGATCGAAAAAAGGTGTCTACCGTGGGTCTGAGTATCAAATATTATCCCATCTCCGACCTACCCAAACTGGCGTGGTTGGCATGCCTCAATCAGAAGACATTTGCCGAGCTGTCTGTTTTCCATGGCTCATCCGTTGAATGCCGTGAGAACTGGATGGTTGAAGGGGTGTGGGATGGAGATTTTGCCTCGGGCGATTTCCACAAGGCCGAGAATTTCTTTGGAAGTGGAATTAGAGTTGAAGATGAACGAGTCTATTTTGTTCCCTCCTCTGCCCTGACGGATCATCTGTTTTATTGTTGTAATCGTGAAACACTCCTCGTATCGAACAGTTTGATCTTTCTACTTGGATATACCGGAGCAGCTCTGGATGACACACACGATTATTACGATGAAAGCCTGTCTGTAGTGAAGGGGATAAGAGATTATAAAAAAGAGTTTGCTATAATCCACCCAGAGATAGAACGGTTCTACCAGGTTTTCTATGAAAACATCATTGTGACAAAGGATGAGATATCTTTTAAGTTCAAGAATGGCTTGCACAGGATCACGTCCTATGATCAGTATTATGACCTCCTGTGGAGTGCGCTTACACAGACAAAAAGAAACTACGAAGACCCTAACAGAAAAAACTCCATTTCCGCATTCAGCACCATCTCATCCGGTTATGATTCTACTGCAGTAACGTGCCTGGCAAAAAAACTTGGAGTTGAAACCTGCTTTACCCTGAAAAAGTCATCCTCCTGGATAAAATGGTCTGCAAAGTACGCCACTGATGATGGAACCCCCGCTGCTCAGGCACTTAACCTTACTATCATCCATGCGGACTATGCTCCCTCCAGCATTACGGGGGACGAACTCTATTTCCTCTCCACCAATTATGGTAAGGCAAAAAATAACGCTGTGCTGAATGAGATTGCCCACTCTTCAATGGCAGCCTACATAGAACAACACTGTTCAGCGGCAGTCCTCTTTACCGGTTACCACGCCGATAAGGCATGGGATATCCATACCCCCGAACAGTTTTTGGGTGAAGAGCTCGTACGACAGGATGTTGCCCTGGGTTTCTCCGAGGTACGACTGAAAAGCGGTTTCATAAACGTCCCGGTGCCCTATATTTTGGCACGAAACATCAGGAGTCTTGTCGCGATCTCACGTTCTGATGCAATGAAACCATGGAGTTTGAACAACGACTATGATCGTCCTATTGCTCGCCGAATAGCAGAGTCTTCAGGGGTGCCACGGAGTGTTTTTGGTATTTACAAGAAAGGTGTGGGCCGACACTTTTATCGATTGCCTATATCCCGTGGCCTGAGAAGGCTCTTTCTTCATTACTTAAAGAAACATTATGAATTGAGCCCATGGTTTGTCTATATCAATCACGTCCTCAACCAGACCGCTTTTCTTGTTCAAAAAATGGTTTTCAGGACTTTTCGACCTACGTTGAAACATCGTCGATCAACAACATTCTGGCCCAACCTGGACATCAGTTTTCTGATGTGGATCTGGGCAACGCATATGTTAAGAGACAGATGTAGACAAGTACTCTTGGATAGGGGATTTGGGAAGCATCTCAGATAATTCAATCTGTTAACCCCAGTTCATTCTAAACAATGTTCGAACGCGCTTTTTGTTTGTTCGGCGATCTTATTCCATTCAAACGGTCCTAAATTAGGGAAGTCTGTTCTTCTTGCACCTAAGGCCCAATCTAGGGCGTCTTGAACCTTTTCGGAAGTTAATTCGCCACAGTAAGTATGTACCCATTCATCACCCACATACGCTCGGAGTTCCCCCATCGACCCCTTTTCCGGTACCAGTATGGGACAACCGAAGGATAGAGACAGCATGGCGGTGCCGGAGTTGAGAATTTCCATAAAGGGTAATACCACTAAGTCGGCCGCCTTCAAATACAGTTGGATATCATCCTCTTGGACGAAGCTTAAATGTAAGCGAATTCGAGGGTCGTTTTTGGCGAGTCCATTGATCTCCTCCATAGACTCGCCGTCTGGTGCGCCCGCTAAAAGCAGTACGAGATCCTCGTCCCTTAGCTGCGAAAAACTTTTTATTAAAGATGGAGTGTTTTTGTAAGTACTAATGCGCCCAAGAAAAACGATAACAGATGCTGAAACAGCTACATCGAGTTTTCTTCGCGCCTCTCTTTTTGAGAGATCATCGCGGTAAAAGCCTCGGTAATGGCCGTGTGGAGCTACAAAGACTTTTTTCCTGTAAAGTGCAGGATATTGTCGCAAAATTTGTTCTATCGCCGAGGAACTGAGGGAAAAATAAGCATCTATGAGTTCTGTGAACGTTTTCCAGACCCACCTTTCAATCACGGGGTGATATTGTTTGTGCGGCTGCAAGTTGTGAACGGTCCAAACCAAACGAGTTCCGCAAACCCGAGCCATTGAAAGAATACCAAGCAGACGTACTGCCCGTAAAAGGGTCCGAACAACACTCGGCCCAATGAAATGGTGTTCCGGCCAATGGAGATGTAAAATATCATATTTGCCAAAGAGCAACCGTGCCGTCGAAAACTCATCAATGCTTACACCATGCTTCGACAGATGACTATACAAGAGCCAAGGGTAAGGGTTGCTTTGTCGATTTTCATACGCAGGCCATCCCAGAACACGCATTATATATGTTTACCCCTCATCTATCGGCAACTCCGGCTGCCGCTCCAAGATACAAACACCCTCCTCAGGCGAACCTGAGCCTTCGAGCAAAGTGACGATTTCGCCTTCAGGTAATTCGACAGGCGGTCTATTAGACCACACACAGTTAGGGTAGTTAGCCTCGGAGGAAGGAATCTGAAGGTCAGGAGGTACGAAAATGCGTCCTTGCACAGCTTAATCTCTTCCTTGTCAAAACCGGGATAGCTTGTGATGGAATCCTCGCGCTCTCTGTAATGTTTTTTTGGAAGCAACCAACCCTTTTCTTCACAGAGATCTCCTAGTTCCGTAGCAGGGTACGGATGGAAAATGTTGATGGGGTTGCTCGGAAGTATGGGCAACTCTCTGCACAGTCTTACTGTGTCAAGAAAAAGCCTTCTGTTTTCGTAAGGGAGTCCGACCATCAAATGGGCAAAACAGTCTATGTTGCGCCGTCTGAAAAGGTCAAAGGCTTCGATGATCTGACGGTTCGTCATGTTCCTATTCAAATACTTTCTCCTGAACTCTTCATTACCGTGTTCGACCCCTATGTTGACCCTGGCCACACCTGCATCCTTTAGCAAGTCGACGATCTCAGTGTCAATAATGTCCGGCCTTATGTTGCATTTAAAGGGAATGTGCACTTGCCTTTTGTACAAATCGAAAAACTCACGAAACCACTTCTTGTCCACGTGTATGGTATCATCGTCGAACATTACTTTGGTAAAGGTGTAAGCACGCATGTCTTTTTCAATCTCGCCGATTGCCTTTTGAGGGCTACGAATCCGGAAATACTTACCTCCGTAAACGTCAGACAGGGCTTTGTTGGAACAGTATGCACAACTGAAGACACAGCCTCTGCTGAAAATGTACCGGATAGTGCCGTTCCATCCGTCTATCGTTTTCTGATAGTCTAAACAGCTCTTGTCGGGATAGGGAAGCTCATCAAGATCCTCTATCAATGGCCTCATTTCATTCTTTACAATTCTATCCCCATCCCTAACCCAAAGGTTTCTTATGTGGTTAAAATCATCCTTTCTGCTTAAAGCATCCGCAAGATCCCTCATGGGATATTCCCCTTCTCCTCTTACCACCGCATCTATTCCTGGAATGCTGAACATGCTTTCGGGGCTTAGCGTTGGGTGAGGACCACCGCATACAATGAACGTTCTTGTGGTGGGCCGCATCTTTCTTACTATTTCTTCAAGAGGACCTATATGGGACGCAGTAACATAGAAGCCGGTAATGTCCGGCTGTTCCTTCTCTATCTTTTTATAGAACCCTTGAAGATCCCGGTCGCCAGCTAGTACGATGTAGGTGATCTCGTGCCCTTCCTGTCTTAGGACTGCAGCTATATAGCCTAGTCCATAGTTGTACTGGTCATCACCACCGTGACCGCTATTGATCCTGAGATAAACGAGGAACACCTTCATTTTTTGTCCCCTTCCTAGTTTAAGTGGGTAACCCGGGTTTAATGTAATTCAATTTTTTCATGAACACATAAATCATCGTCTAAACGCGCCACCATCACCATCGATTGTCGCAACGCTCCTGTCCCTACCAAGTAGTTATCGGCTACACCGGCTCTGTTCTATAGGCTGGTTTTCTTCTTTCTCTTGTCGGAGCCTTTCTGGCACGCCATGTTGTCCTCCATTACAATCGGTAATTTCTGGTAGTTGAGTTATTTGAAATCATTTAGTTGCAGATGACAGTTTCTTAAAATTGATTTAATTATGTCCAAATGTGAAAGATGTTGATAAGATAAACGTTCTCTGGTATTTCATACGATGTACTCGTCAGTTCGTCTCAAAGATATTCTGCTGGTTTTTGTGGTCATCTCTTCCATGGCCGCAGCGATCATTTTCCCCGACTTCGGTTCCAGATTCAGGGCGTTACCTTTTTATTGCCTGATGATCAACTTCTTTCTCAGTTACCTATCCATTGATCTTGCATCCGTCTGGAAAATGCTTAAAAGCCACTGCGCACAGATTCTTGTATTTACAGCGATGAAACTGGCCATCCTGCCTGCCATCCTTTATTTTGCCTTCTATTCAATTGCGCCGAAATACGCACTTTCCGCCCTGCTCTTAACTGGAGTTTCCACAGGCGTTGTCGCGCCGATGATTTCAAACATGGTACGGGGTAACAGCGCACTGGTTCTGGTTGTGGTGGTGATTACATCGGCACTTGCACCTTTTACATTGCCGATGCTCATTCAGATGATTGTGGCAAAAGAGGTGGCAATTTCCTTTATGTCTATGTTGCAGATGTTGGCCACGGTGATTTTTATTCCCATAATTGTTGTTGAAATCATTCGATACATGCTGCCAAGGTTCATAGGACCAATTCTGAAAATACAATTTCCGATCTCGCTTCTTATGTTCGCACTGATCAGCCTGGGAGTCTTTTACCGCTACGCGCTTTTTTTCAAAAAAGAACCGTCTGTGATCCTTATGGCGACAATTGTTGTTTTTGTCCTGGCTGCCATTTATTGCGTGGTTGGTATAGTATTCTTCCGCAAAGGATCAGTGGAGAATCAATTAGCCGGAGCAGTTATGCTGGGTAATCTCAATAATGTGCTTGTGATTGTTTTTTCATCCGAATTTTTCGGCCCCGTTGAGCCGCTGGTTGCTGCTATGTATACGTTTCCCTTTTTCGTAATCGTGATCCCGCTTCGTTATTATTACCATTGGAAGATCGCTGAATAAAACTGGCTTTCACTGACCCAGTGGTTATCACTTTCAGTTTTAATTCCCCACCATTAGTCGTAACTAATTTTATTACTTTGTAGGTTCAATTTGGCACGTTTTGTCAGTACTATGAGAATATGAAGATTGAGAGAACCCGTTATCATATTGAGTGATAAAAAATATAAGATAATGAAAAAAATTTAATGTAGTCAGAACTGCCATGATTGATCAGACGAAGATACGATATTCGGCGAGTTTCAGGTGGCTCTGCGAACAGAATAAATGCGGCCATTATGACAAAAACTGCATGTGTCCGCCCGCTAAGGTCAACGATTTTTGGTAAGCTTTCATTAAAGCTCGATGGAGCACACTTTTATATCTGTGGAATTGAATACCCGACCCTGGCACCAATGAATAGCTGGTCTTCAATGAGAAACACTGGCCTTCCATGCCGAATAGATGGGCGACGAAAAAAAACTGTTTTGGAGTATGGAAGTTGCTTCCATATCCTCAGAGACCTGCAAAAGCTTTGGCTGGCAAATAGATCAAAAATGGCGTAAAAGGAATAAGAAGCACGCTGTGTGGCAGGGCAACTTGACCATCTGGAACAATGCCGAGCTGAGAGAGATAAGGGAAAAAGATTCTTACAGGTTTACACACCCGGGGAACCAGGGGATCATGATAAACCTCAAGCCTGCGCACAATAGGGCCATCAGAATAAAAGCCGACGAGGGGATCGATGAGGTAATCAATTGCCTCATGGACATTCGGGAAGGGTAGAAGGTCAGTAAGAGCGGGCGAGATCTCTTCTGCATCAATTGTAAATGTGCCATGCCACCTGCCGGAGGCCTCATAATGGAAATACGTGCCAACTCTGGCTTTTTCGGTTTTGATTGAAAAAGGGGTATGTTCAACGGGCATACCGGAGAGGGCACGATAAAGAAAAGTAATAAGGCCTCCACTTATCCCGCAATGAACAAAGTAAACGGAAGGTTTTCCTGTGACAGGGTCAATAACATATGTCCTGATGTTGACCTGGTCAAAAGGGATGCGGGGAGTCGGGATTGTGGCAGCGCCGCTTGTTTTTCCCCTGAATATAACGAGAGAGACAAATACATGTTCTCCGTCAACCATGGCCGGTTTAAGGGTAGGTGGGAGAAAGCGGCTTATTCTGTTGGAGGGAATTAAATAGGACACATACAGCATGTCTCTCAAGAGCATCTCAACTGACAAAAGTTTTTTTGTAAATGCCATGGAGATACTATAGAACACAGAATGGATAAAGACAACGATTTACCATAGACTATTAAACGTAATTATAGTGGCACAAATGGGAAATCGATTTCAGCCAAAATATGATCCGTTACAGGTATTTGCAGGCAGCAAAAGCCCTGAAGGTTTGTATGCCCGTCAGAAGTGGATGCATGAGGAAAGTACAGAAAGCTGGGTCAGCGACTTCAATGAAACGGTAAAGGCACTCCGGGCAGGTCAACTTGAGAATGGTTCCTGGAAAAATTGTGAAACCAATACAATTCAGAGGCTTTTTGGACTCCACCTTACGGTGCGAGAGTCGGACGATTCCATGGGACGAGCCCTTGATTGGCTATTAAGTTTGGATGAGGCGTTGCACGGCAATGTGGCAAATGAAATTGATGAAACGCTTTTCCATAGCCTTCCTTTTTCAAACAGCTGCCGTGAACACTTTGTTATCTGTGCCGGTTTATTCCTTGCGAACTGTTTTGGCCAGGGAGAAACAAGGGAAGTAACGAGGCTTTACGATACTGTTGCCAGAGAGATTGAAGCAAAAGATGGCCGTTTGTGCAACATTGGCTGTACAAACAATGCTCTGCGGGCTTTTGTTGTCCATAAGCAATACTCAAAGAGCAGGGCTGCCGTGCTGATGGTTGATTATCTTGGCCGTTGCCAGCTTGCCTCCGGAAGATGGAGGGGCAAAACGCCATTTTATATGACCTTTAATGCCCTTGCCCATCTTGATTCAGCGAATGCAAGTAGACAATGCGTGAAGGCCGTTGAAAGTGTTGTAAGGGCTCAAAACAAAGACGGAAGCTGGGGCAGAACACAGAAAGAGTGGAACACCTTCCTTGTTGTTCATGCGTTGAACAGAATGAACGCATGACAGCATACAAATAATATACTATCTACTTATAATCCCACACTGAAAGTGTCTGAAAATGGCTTACATGGACGCACTGGATGATCTGCACCTCTATTAGCGCTGTTGTTGGGGCATGAAGGAATTCCTCAAGGTCAGGATGTTTCCTGAGAAATATTTCTGCAAGGTCACCCCATTTCTTTCCTTTTCTCACTTGCTTGGCGGTGCCTATTATGGTTATTGCCTCTGTTTTCAATAGCCTGTGCCTACTTTTGGAACGGTTGTCAATGAGGAGGGCAACCTGAGCTGAATGCAGGATATTCCTATATTTACGCGTACCCTTGGGAGTCGCAAAAATAGCCATTTTTAGATCCGGTGTGAGGGCATAGGAAATAAGCGATGTATAAGGTGATCCAGCATCGTCTGTAGCAAGTACCGCAAAATATTCTCTTTCATCAAAGTCTTTTAGCTTCTCCGGTATAGCTACTGTCCCTTTTCTGGTTGTTACTGGCACTTGCTCTCTTTTTGTCCCCATTCTTATGCGATCCCTCTCTTGTTAAGATATAATAATGCTTCACTTAGACTACAATATTGACTTTGCCTTTATACAATTATAACAAAAGAGCTCTAAGACAACCATAATAAAGAAGCGCAAAGACTGCATGCAGGATAAGCTGTTCAAGCCAGGCGAGGGGGCCCGATTTTCTTCCGAAAAATCCTTCTCCTGCGACAGGAAGGGCTATAAAGAGCATCGACAGCCATAACAAGGCAACATAAACACTAATGACCAAAAATGAGCCAACTGTCTTGGCATCGAAACCCAGAAAAGCACTTGCCAAAACATAAATAGCACCAAATACGCCGCTAGTAATAAGGTGAATTATTAGTCCCGCTCCATATATGACCTGAGGAGCGCCTTGTAGCTTAAGAGTTCGGAAGAAGAAAGACCCGTCAATGACTAAAAGACTTGATCCGAATATCTTTAGCCGAAAAAGAACATCGGAAATCAAGCCCATGATAATACCAGAGGCGGCACCGGATACAAAACCTATCACTAGCGGATGCATAGAGCCCCCTTTCACTGATTGTGTGGATTCCAGCACGTTTATGTTGGCAAAAATATATATTCTTGTCAATGAAATTTTGAAAAATAAGGTGGAAATCAAAGCGAATTCTTAACTGCAAGCCCCTGTGATATGAACGTCTCGTGTGATATAATAATAATCTGATGAAATTACCATATCAGCGAGGATTAATCGCCAGGAAATCATTTTCCACTGAGGGCTGGGCAGAGCAGGTATTTTCAAGGACCGCCGGTGCGCCAATAATCCCCGGCAATAAAGTCCAGCTCTTGAAGGACGCTGCCGAGAACTACCCTGCATGGATTGAGTCGATGAAAGCAGCAGAAAAATGGATTCACTTCGAAAGCTATATCATGCACGAAGATGATTTCGGCAGAGAATTCGGTGAATTACTAGCAGACAAAGCCCGCGAAGGCATCAGGGTGCGGGTTATTTACGACTGGCTTGGGGGATTGGGAAAGACTTCCCGACGTTTCTGGCAGAGACTACGAGATGCAGGTGTCGATGTCCGTTGTTTTAATCCGCCAAGGCCGGATAGTCCTTTGGGGTGGATCAGTAGAGATCACAGGAAGATGATTGGCATTGACGGGAAAATGGTTTTTGTCACAGGCCTTTGTGTCGGTCGTATGTGGGCCGGTAACCGGGAGAAGTCGATTGATCCATGGCGTGATACCGGAATAGGTGTTACGGGACCTGCGATAAACAATATTGAAGCATCATTCGCTCAGATTTGGGCTGTTACAGGGGAGGCCCTTTCCCCGGATGAGATTCCCGATAAGGAAATGATACCCCAGGTCGGTGAGGTGGCATTACGTGTAGTAGCCAGTACGCCGAATGCGGGAGGTCTTTATCGGCTTGATCAACAGATCGCTGCTCTCGCACGGAAGTCTCTTTGGCTAACGGATGCATATTACGTGGGTACTTCGTCCTACATCCAGGCTCTCAAGGCCGCAGCGATGGACGGGGTCGACGTGCGACTCCTTGTCCCCGGCTCCACCGATATTCCGATAGTGCGGACTGTATCCAGGGCGGGCTATAAGCCCCTCCTTGAGGCAGGTGTGCGGGTTTTTGAGTGGAATGGCTCCATGATCCATGCGAAGACAGCGGTAGCTGATAGCTATTGGGCGCGGGTAGGATCAACAAACCTCAACCTTGCGAGCTGGATCGGCAACTATGAACTTGATGTTGTGATGGAAAATGAGGGTTTTGCACAGGAGATGGAAGAGATGTACCTCGCCGATCTCAAAAACTCAACGGAGATAGTCCTCGGGGCCCGACATAAGATGAGGTCCAGTCTGGGCCGATATCGTCAAAGACCTGTTTCTCCGGCAGGCGTAGGAATGGGAAGCGTAGGACGGGTGGGTGTTGGCGCAATCCGGATCGGCAATGCCGTTGGAGCAGCCATTACCAATCGCCGCTTTTTGGGGCCTGCCGAAATACGTATCACTTTGATCGGAGGCATTGCCCTTCTGACACTCGCTATTCTGTCTATCCTTGTCCCCAGATGGGTAACCATTCCGATTGCAGTTATCAGCGGATGGTTTGGAATTGCTTTGCTTATTAAGACATGGCGACTGCGTCGCACGAGGCTTGGAGAGGAAGACAAAAGTGAAGAAGTTGAGCAGAGTCATGACATATTATGAAAGACAAGCCTGAACGATTGCGGGTCGTGACATATAACATCCATAAATGCATTGGCCTTGACCGCCTCAAGCGTCCGGAACGAGTAGCGGATGTCCTGCGGCAAATAGGTGCCGATATTATCGGTCTCCAGGAGGTGGTAAGCATTTCCGGACGAAAAGCTGAACTAGATCAGGCACGATACATTGCAGATGCCCTTGGTATGGAATACAGGATGGGGATTACACGGACAATGGGAAGCGGGGTCTATGGCAACGTGCTTCTGAGTCGTTTTCCTTTTCTTTCGGATCGCACCTTTGACCTGAGCCATCCCGGCCGGGAGGAGCGGGGCTGTCTCCATGCCTACTTAGCAGTGACGAAGGAAAGAATCCTGCACATCTACAATGTCCATCTTGGGACCGCCTTTAAAGAACGACGGCATCAGGCCAGGAATATGATGAGAGAATTGATCTCGAATCTTGAACAGCAGAACGACGTTCGCATTCTTCTTGGAGATTTCAACGATTGGACCCGGAGCCTTCCGACCCGTCTTTTTTCAGCCCACTTCGCAGGCGAAGACATACGAAGAAAGCTACAGAGAAAGAGGACTTATCCGGGCATATTGCCTTTGATTCACCTGGACCACATTTATTATGATCCGGGATTGGTTCTAAAAGGAGCGATGCTCCACAAAAGCAGGAAAGCGCTCATCGCCTCAGACCATCTTCCCCTCGTTGCGGATTTTCGGCTGTAATTCATGAAAAAAAAGCGATGAGAATCAGCCTCTTACCTGAAAAGCTCTATAATGGGCTGATGAAGAGAGGCTTATCAATAAGCTGATGAAGTATCTTATCAACGGATTTACGGTGATATGTCGGAGGATGCAGGACTGCCTCCACCCAATACCTTATAGAGCGTCACGAGATTGGTGAGTCTCGATAGGCGGATGAGAATAAGCGCTGTCTCTGCGGTATAGAGAGCTCTTTGCGCGTCCAGAACGCCCAGGTAACTGTCAATTCCCGTTGTATAACGGGCATTAGAGAGACGATAGGTAATTGTTGAAGCCTGCACGAGGGATTCCTGTGCAGCCAATTGATCCTCAACAGTACCTTGCTTGGCAAGGGCATCCGCCACTTCTTTAAAAGCCGTCTGAATAGACTTTTCGTACTGAGCCAGGGCAATTTCCCTCTCAGCTTTAATGCCTCGCAACGCAGCCCACAAACGAGTATCAAATATGGGCATAACTACCTGGGGCGCGAAATTCCAGGTAGCGGCACCGGCCCTGAAAAGCCCTGATAGCTCGTTACTCGCTGTGCCCACTGTAGTTGTAAGTGAAATACGGGGGAAGAAGGCGGCCCTAGCTGCGCCGATATTGGCGTTGGCTGCTTTAAGCTGATGTTCGGCTGCCAGAATGTCAGGACGGAGCAAAAGTATTTCAGATGACATACCTGGAGAAACATCTTCGAGAGGTGTTACGCTGCCCAAATCGAGAGGCAGTAGCTCCGTTGGCACCGGTGAACCGACCAGAAGGTTTAATGCGTTTTCTTCCTGTGCCACCAGTTGTGTATAGAGGGCAACATCTCGCCTCGCTAATTCCACTTGTGTTTGAGCGCGGCGGAGGTCTAACTCATTCGTAATGCCAACTTCATAACGGCGCTGGATCAATCCATAAGATGCTTGCTGGGCATCAAGGGTAGACTGGGCCAGTTTGAGGCCTTCCTGATCTGCCGCCAGCAGAAGATAGGTTCCGGCAACTGCAGATATAAGTGAAACCTGCGCTCCACGACGGACATATTCGGTGGCAAGGTACTCTTCGAGAGCCTTGTCTTTAAGGCTCTGAATGCGTCCAAAGAGGTCAATCTCCCAGGATAGCACGCCAAGATCGACGCTGTACCGCTCTGTTATTTTTGAACTTCCCCTGTCTGAGAGATCGGCGGACACACGTTGTCTGTTTCCGCTGCCGACTGCATCAACTGTTGGGAAAAGTTCGGAGCGCTGGATGCCATATACTGCCCTTGCCCTTTCCACATTCAAAGCAGCTATCCGGAAATCGCGGTTGTTGTGCAGGGCCATATCGATGACTTTCTGAAGCCGTTCATCGGTGAAGAATTCCTGCCATTTCAGCTCCGGGGCGATTGGGGCGCTAGTTGAAGTTTCCATCTTTTTGTATGCTGCACCACTCGGCCAATCCGAAGGAATAGGCGGGGTAGGGCGTGTATATGTTGGGGCCATGGTGCAGCACCCAAGAAAAAATATCATAAGGATGATCGATAGTGCGTTTCGTATCATAGTTAGTGCCCCTCCGAGGAATTATTAGGGTCTCCCTTACGCTCTCGCTCATCCGGCATTCCAGGAGATGGCGATGTGGCATGTCTACCCTCCGAAGAAGGAATTGAATTCGTGCCATTATCAGGCAAGCGGGGTTGTTTCCCCGCCTTGAACAGTTGGGATATGACTACAAAGAGCAACGGGATGTAAAAGAGGTCGATGAACGTGGCGGACATCATGCCTCCGGTCACAGCGGTACCGATGGCCTTCATGGCGCCTGCACCCGCGCCGGTTGAAATCGCCAGCGGCAGAACGCCGAAGAAAAAGGCCAGCGACGTCATGATGACGGGTCGAAACCTTGTCCGCACTGCCCCCAGGGTGGCTTCGATCAGACCTTCTCCATGAGTCATCCTCTCCTTCGCGAACTGGATGATAAGGATAGCGTTCTTTGTGGTGAGCCCAAGGGTCGTGAGAAAACCTATCTGGAAATAGACATCGTTGTGCAGACCACGAGACCAGGTGAAAAGTGTTGCACCAAAAACGCCTAAGGGTAACATGAACAGATTGGCAAGCGGAATGGGCCAACTCTCATAAAGGGCTGCCACACAGAGGAAGATCACTATGATAGAAAAGGCATAGAGGAGAGGTACCTGGGAACTTGACATCCGCTCCTGGTATGAAAGACCGGTCCATTCAAAGCCTATCCCTTGGGGCAATTTGGCGGCCAGTTCTTCCATGGCCAGCATTGCCTCACCGGAACTTCTCCCAGGAGCAGGCTCCCCCCATACGTTCATGGACGGAAAGCCATTATAACGCTCAAGCCTGGGAGAACCGGACGTCCAGTAACCCGAAGCAAATGCGGAAAACGGCACCATCTTTCCCGCAGTATTGCGCACGTAAAGCTTCTCTATATCCTTAGGGAGCATACGGTAAGGGGCGTCTGCCTGAGCATATACACGCTTGACTCTGCCACCCTGGATGAAGTCGTTCACATAGGCGCTGCCGAAGGCCTGGGAGACTGTTTCATGAATGGAATTAATGGGAACCCCAAGGGCACCGGCTTTTTGCCAGTCCACGTCGAGCCGGTATTCGGGCACATCCTCCATGCCGTTCGGCCGGACTTTGGCAAGACGCTTATCCTGGGAAGCCATACCGAGAAGCTGGTTACGGGCCTCCATCAGCTTATGGTGGCCGAGTCCACCGCGGTCCAGCAACTGGAAGTCAAATCCAGTCCCTTGACCCAACTCAATCACAGCAGGCGGCGGGAAGGCAAAGACGAGGGCGTTGCGGTACTGGGAAAACGCTGCCATGGCCCGCCCCGCAACAGCTTTCACTCTAAGATCCGATTGGTTTCGGAGATTCCAGTCCTTCAATTTCACAAATAACAAACCGTTATTCTGTGCCCTTCCTGAGAAGCCGATACCGGAAATCGTCATGGTAGCTTCCACCGCCCCTTTCTCATTTTCCCGAAAATGGCGCTGTACCTGGTTGACGACCTCCTTGGTCTGCTCTATGGTGGAACCTGTAGGCAGCATGATCTGAGCGAGCATTATACCCTGGTCTTCATCGGGGACATAGGACGTTGGTGTGCTAAGGATTAGGATCCCCACCGCCGCCACGATAACAACATATATGATAACGTAGCGCGTTTTCCTTGAAAAAGAGTTGCCGACTATTTTCACGTACCGGTCTCTGATTTGGAAAAAGATGCGGTCAAACCTCTTAAAGAAAGGACGGAGGAAACGGACCGCATTTTCTGCAGGTTCATGTCCTGCTTTTACCGGCTTGAGCAGGGAAGCACACAGGACTGGCGTCAGGATCAATGCCACAATCACCGAGAGGAGCATGGATGCGATGATGGTTATCGAAAACTGTCGGTAGATGATTCCTGTCGATCCACCGAAGAAGGCCATGGGACCGAATACTGCCGAAAGAACGAGCCCGATGCCGATCAGGGCGCTCGTGATCTGTTCCATGGATTTTCGCGTGGCTTCCTTGGGCGAAAGACCTTCCTCGCTCATGATCCGTTCCACGTTTTCCACCACTACAATGGCGTCATCCACCAGAAGGCCGATGGAGAGCACCCTGGCAAACATGGTGAGCATGTTGATAGAAAATCCGAAAAACTCCAGGGTCGCAAAGGTCCCGAGGAGCACCACCGGTACCGCAATAGTGGGAATCAGGGTGGCCCTGATGTTCCCCATGAAGAGCCACATGACGAGGAAAACCAGGAGTATTGCCTCGAGGAGGGTTTTGACCACCTCCCAAATAGCTACTTTGATAAATGGAGTGGTGTCGTAGGGGTAGACGACCTTCAAACCGGGAGGGAAGTACCGGCTCATCTCGACGAGTTTTGCCTTAACTGCATCGGCTGTATCGAGTGCATTAGCCCCTGAAGCCATGCGGATGCCGATGCCGGCAGAGGGCTTGTCATTGTAAAAGGCTTCGATGTCGTAGACATCGGTTCCGAGCTCAACTCGGCCCACATCCTTAATACGTACGATAGAGCCATTTGGGTTGACCCGGATGGGAATGGAGGCAAACTCATCAGGGGTCTTAAGCATGCTCTGGACGATGATTGAAGCATTCATGCGCTGGCCCTTTACTGCCGGCGCTCCCCCAAACTGGCCGGCGGAGACCTCTACGTTGTAGGAACGAAGTGCTCCTACGACATCATTGATTGTCAAGCTATAATCAACCAGCTTATCAGGGTTGAGCCAGACACGCATGGCATATTGGGTCCCGAACATTTCCACCTCGCCGACTCCCGGTACCCGCGCCAACACCTTTTCCAGATTTGATTGAGCATAGTCCCTCAGGTCATTGCCATCCATACTTTCGTTTTCCGAGATGAGGTTGACGATCATAAGCCAGTTTCTGGTAGCTTTGCCCACAGTGACACCACTGCGCTGAACCACCTCGGGCAGGCTCGCCATGGCAAGTTGGAGCTTGTTCTGTACCTTAGACCAAGCGAGGTCAGGGTCGGTCCCCGGGGCAAAGGTCAAATCAATGCGGGAGCTTCCCGACGAATCGCTTGTGGCAGAGAGATACAGCATTTGGTCAAGGCCGGTCATTTTTTGCTCGATGATCTGAGTCACGCTGTTTTCTACAGTCTCCGCCGATGCCCCTGGATACGCGGATCGAACATAAATGGACGGTGGTGCGATAGGGGGATACTGGGAAATGGGCAGATTGTAGATAGCCAGGGCACCTACCAGCATAATGACGATGGCAATTACCCAGGCGAAGACGGGGCGATCAAGAAAGAATTTTGATAACATCGGCTACCTCCGTCTAATTTGCTTTTGCAGCAGGCTCAGCCGTCTTCGCAGGGGGATTGACCGTGCTCTTGGCCCTTGGGCTATCCTTCTGACCGGCATCGAACGGGACAACCTTTACCGGTGTACCGGGCCGCACTCTTTGCATGCCCTCAACGATCACTTTGTCGCCTGGCGCAAGACCTGAGGCTACATTCCATTTGTCGCCGATAGCACGAGCAACGATGATCATTCGCTGCTCGACCTTGCCTGCGCCATCCACGATTAGAACGAATGGATTCCCCTTCGGGTCGCGGGAGACCCCTTGCTGTGGGACAAGGATTGCACTATCAATGACCCCTTCCTGAATGAGGGCACGCACATACATGCCGGGGAGAAGTGTATGTTTTGGGTTCGGAAAAACCATCCGCTGGATAAAGGATCCAGTACTGGCATCGACGGTTACATCAGAAAACTTCAGGCTCCCCTCCTGAGGATAGGGCGTACCGTCTTCGAGAAGCAATTTCACTTGTGCCTGGCCAGGCCCGGCACCTTTGATCCGACCGGCCGCTATGTTACCTTTGAACTGGAGCAGATTGGCGCTTGATTGTGTCGCATCCACAAAGATGGGATCAAACTGTTGAATAACGGCAAGTGGGGTGAGTTGGCTTGCCGTCACGAGCGCTCCGACCGTTACATTGGATTTGCCTATTCGTCCCGTAATCGGCGCTGTAACGCGCGTGTAGTTAAGATTAATCCGTGCACTTTCAGCTGCCGCATTGTTCACTTGAACATCGGCCTCCGCTTGTTTCAGGGCGGCGGTGACGTCATCATATTCCTGTTGACTCACTGCGTTAATGGTTACCAACTCCTTGTATCGATCAACCCTGTTCCTGATGGATATAACGTTGGCTTCAGCCCGGGCGAGGGCTGCTTTTGCTGCTGAGTGTGCCGTTTCATAGGTGGCTGGATCAATCTGGTAAAGCACTTCACCGGCCTTCACATCGGCTCCTTCCACAAAGAAACGTTTTTGAATGATACCGCCTACCTGGGGCCGCACCTCTGCAACGAGGTAGGCAGATGTCCGTCCGGGCAATTCAGTAATGACCGGGACACGTTCCTGTTGGATGGTAAACACAGCTACCTCAGGGGCGCTACCCTGCTGTCCAGCTCCCGGTTTTGATTGTCCGCAGGCACTCAGCATAAGAAGTACGATAGGAAATGTAACTGCACAGAAGAGCAATGTTCCATATTTAATCTTCATTTAATCCTCCATGATCCTTCATCTTAATTTTCTCTGTCTTTGTTTGGTGCTGTGCTCGAATCGCGCTCATACCAGCCAAAGAAAAACGTACCACGTGCTCCGCGTAACTCTCAATATCAGCAATCCTCCAGGAGCCTTTCGCGTTCGTTTCCCGTTTTTCTATCCTGTTTATGAAGCTGGGAAGAACACATTGGCTTATTACGCTTGTGGCGCAAAATCGTACCTGTATTTCGGAATTATATGGGCCGAGAATCTCACGAACCAGCGACTCCGTTCTTTGCTGGAGAGGTTCAAATTCTTCGTGCATAACTTCTTCCAACAATCCAGTCGGCTTTGCAAGTTCCTGGTGAGCGATTGAGAACTCTATGTTCCTGTTATCGGTAATCCTGCGAAGCAAGGCGGTTACCTGTCCAACTAAACGGTGTTCGGGCGTAGCGTTTGTGTCTACCCCGCCATCGGGTGGATAGGTCTTAATTGATTCCTGAAAGGAATGCCGCCATGCCTCTCGGTAAAGTGTTTCTTTATCACCGAAATGGTAGTTTATTGCCGCAACATTTGTTTTTGCTCGTTTACTGATTTCAGCAACGGTTGCGTCACGGAAGCCTTTTTCAGCAAAAATCTCACTTGCAGCCACGAGTAGATTTTTTTGGGTTCTGACTGTATCTTGGCGCAGAATTTTCATCTCAACATTTTCAACCTTATCGCGTAATTGTAATTATAACTTAAAATAAACATTTAAAATTATCAATAGAATTAAATTCCTATGTTATCGCAGAGGTTGGTCACCTCAATTTTGTTTGACATTTAGCATTATGTTGGCAATAATTACGATGTTAGAAGCAAGGGGTTTGTAAAGTGAAAATCACTTCCGAAGAAAGAGACATGCTGAAGAAGATTGAAAACAATC